>Ga0307278_10000184_pt1 | contig 31792 bp, 31 predicted proteins | sample ER_DNA_117_FD_194482 | JGI IMG/M metagenome (GOLD analysis project Ga0307278, IMG submission 194482) | Bulk soil microbial communities from the East River watershed near Crested Butte, Colorado, United States - ER_DNA_117 | ecosystem: Environmental > Terrestrial > Soil > Floodplain | place...
ACCGCCGGGGGGGTCCCCCGGTGGATCGGGGGAACGCCTGGCCGAGGGCGGCGGTGGTGGCGACCTCGGGGACCAGGTCGGGGTCGACCCCCCAGGCGCGGAGGGCGGCCTCGGTGGCCGGGCCGACGGCGGCCACCCTGGCGGCGGCCAGGGCGGCGGCGCCGTGGCCGAGGGCCTCGGCCCGGGCCCGGACCGCGGCCACGCCGTTGACGCTGGTGAGCACCACCCAGTCGAAGCGGCCGGCGGCCAGCTCGCCGACGGCCCGGTCGAGTGCGGCGGTGGAGGCGACCGGGCGGATCTCGATGGTCGGCACCTCCAGCGGCTCGGCGCCCCGGGCCCGCAGCAGGGCCGAGAGGTCGCCGGCCTGGTCGCGCGCCCGGGGGACGAGCACGGTCAGCCCGGCCAGCGGCGGCCCCGCCGCGGTCAAGGGCGGCTGCCCTCGACCAGGGCGCGGACCTCGGGACCGCAGGCGTCCAGGAGCCGGTCGGCCAGGGCGCGGCCGAGGCCCTCGGGGTCGTCGGCGGGCCCGCGGAGCCGCTCGCGGACCAGCCCCTTGCCGTCGAGGGCCGACAGGAAGCCCTGGATCTCCAGGGAGCCGCTGCCGGTCGCCCGCAGCAGGGCGCCGGCCGGGAGGGTGCAGGACCCGCCGAGGCGCCGCAGGAACGAGCGCTCGGCCCGCAGGGCGACCCTGGAGGGACGGTCGGTGAGGGCGCTGAGCAGGCCGAGGGCGAAGGTGTCGTCCTCGCGGGCCTCGACGGCCAGGGTCCCCTGGCCGGGGGCGGGGGTGAAGGTCTCCGGGTCGAGCGGGACGCCCGCCTCGCCGCCCAGGCCGAGGCGGCGCAGCCCGGCCGCGGCCAGCACCACCGCGTCCAGCTCGCCGGTGTGGACGCGGCGGACCCGGCTGTCGACGTTGCCGCGGATCGGCACCAGCTCCAGGTCGGGCCGGAGCCAGTGCAGCAGGGCGACCCGCCGCGGGCTGCCCGTCCCGACCCGCGCCCCGGGCGCCAGGTCGTCCAGCCCGGTGAGGCGGTGGCGGCCGACGAGCACGTCGCGCGGGTCGTCGCGCCGGGGGACGGCGGCCAGGACCAGGCCGGGCACCTGGGCGGCGGGCAGGTCCTTGGCCGAGTGCACGGCCAGGTCGGCCCGCCCGTCCAGCACCGCCTGCTGCACCGCGGCGGTGAAGATGCCCTTGCCGCCGAGGGCGGCCGCCGGCAGGTCGCGGCGCCGGTCCCCCTCGGTCAGCACCGTGACCAGCTCGACCCGGAGCTCCGGCCAGGCCGACCGCAGCCCGTCCACCACCAGCCGGCTCTGGGCGAGGGCGAGGGCGCTCCCCCGGGTGGCCAGCCGCAGCGCCCGGCCCGGGTCCTCAGCGGCGGTCATCGTCGCCCGGGCGGGGGTCGAGGGCGTACAGCTCGCGCAGGGCGGCGACGTACAGGTCGCCGTCGGGGCGGGCGGCCAGGGCCTTGCCCCGGACCATCGGGTCGTGCAGCAGCTTGTTGACCAGGCCGCGGGTGACCGCCTCGACCGCGGCCCGCTGGCGCTCGTCCAGGCCGGCCAGCCTGGCCGACGCCTTGGCCAGCTCCTGCTGGCGGACCTGCTCGGCCCTGGCCCGCAGGACCCGGATGGTCGGGGCCAGCCGGGCCTCGCGCTGGCCGCCCAGGAACGCGGCCGTCTCCCGGGCGATCAGGGCGCGGACCCGCTCGACCTCGCGGCCCGTCCCGTCGTCGGTCTCCAGCACCGCCCGGAGCGCGTCCAGGTCGGCCAGGACGACCCCGGCCACCTCCCGCACCTCCGGCTCGACGTCCCGCGGCACCCCCAGGTCGAGGATTACCAGCGGGTCTGCGTGGCCCCGGCGGCCGGCGGCGGCGGCGACCGCGGCCGCGGTGACGGTCGGGGTGGTGCCGGCGGTGGCGGCGACCACCAGGTCGGCGCGGGCCAGCTCGTCGCCGACCCGCTCAAGGGGCACGGCGCGGCCGCCGAGGTCGTGGGCCAGGGCGGCCCCGGTGGCCGGGGTGCGGTTGGCCACCACCAGCTCGCCCGCCCCGGCCCGGCGCATCGCCTGGCCGGCCAGGCGGGCCAGGGCGCCCGCCCCGACCAGCAGGACCCGCCGCCCGCCGAGGTCGCCGAGCTGCCCGGCGGCCACCCGCAGCCCCACGGTCACCGTCGAGCGCAGCCCGTCGCCGATGCCGGTCTCGCCGCGGGCCCGCCGACCGACCTTGATCGCCCTGGTGAACAGGGCCGACAGGACCGGCCCGGCCGACCGCTCGACCTGGGCGGCGGCGAACGCCTCGCGGACCTGGCCGAGGATCTGGGCCTCCCCGACCACCATCGAGTCGATCCCGGCGGCGACCGAGAACAGGTGCCGGACGGCCGGCTCCTCGTAGTAGTCGTAGAGGTGGTCCGCCAGCTCGTCGAGGCCCAGCCCGGCCTGGTCGGCCAGGAAGCGCCGCACGTCCCCGGCGGCGCCGTGGAAGCGGCTGATGGCCGCGTAGACCTCGACCCGGTTGCAGGTCGACACGACCGCGGCCTCGTGTACGTCCTCCAGGTCGAGCAGGCCGGCCAGGGCCTTGGGCCGCCGCTCGGCGTCGATGGCCAGGCGCTCCAGCAGCTCCAGGGGGGCGCTGCGGAAGTTCGCCCCGACGACGAAGACCGGCACGGCGCTCAGTCCCGGGCCTCGGGCCCCGGACCGGCGGCCTCGCCCCGCCCGGCCGCGACGTGCCGGACGAGGTCGACGGCGGCCCGGCGCTGCTCGTGGAAGGAGAGGATCTGCAGCTCGGTGGAGAGGTCGACCTTGCGGAGCGACACCCCGGCCGGCACCTGGAGGTGGGCGGGGGCGAAGTTGAGGATCGAGGTGACGCCGGCCGCGACCAGCCGGTCGCAGACCTCCTGGGCGGCGGTGGCCGGGGTGGCGATGATGCCGATCGCGACCTGCTCCTCCTTGACCACCCGGTCCAGGTCGTCGATGTGGTCGACGGTGAGCTCGCCCAGCTGCTCGCCGACGCGGCCGGCGTCGGCGTCCAGCAGGGCGGCGATCCGGAAGCCGCGCTCGGCGAAGCCGCGGTAGTTGGCCAGGGCGTGGCCGAGGTTGCCGACCCCGACGATCGCCACCGCCCAGTCCTGCTCAAGGCCGAGCTCGCGGCGGACCTGGTAGATCAGGTACTCGACGTCGTAGCCGACGCCCCTGGTGCCGTAGGAGCCGAGGTAGGACAGGTCCTTGCGGACCTTGGCCGAGTTCACCCCGGCGGCGTCGGCGAGCTGGTCGGAGGAGACCCGGTGGGTCCCCCGCTCCGACATGTCGACCAGGCAGCGGAGGTAGACGGGCAGGCGGGCGACGGTCGCCTCCGGAATACGGTCTCGCACGGACTCCCACCCCCGATGCTGATTCCCCCCGAGTCTAGGCTCTCGTGATCGTGTTCTCAATCGGCGCCAACCCGGCCCAGGCGGGCCCGCAGCAGGTCAGCTGGCACCTCGTACTCGAACAGGTCCTCGCCGTCGAGGGCCACCACCGGCACCCGCACCCCGTACCGGCGGGCCAGCTCCGGGTCGCGGTCGACGTCGACCAGCTCGAGGCGGAACCCGGCCGCCGCCGGCTCGGCGCGCAGGACCCGCTCGGCCTCCTCGCACAGGTGGCAGCCGGCCCTGGTGTAGAGGGTGATGGTGTTCATGGCCCGGAGGCGACCGGCGGCCGCAGCGGCGCCGAGGCCCGCCGGAAGCCCAGGTACATCACGCTGGCCCCCAGGGCGAGGCTGAGGGCCAGCTTGTCGCTGGAGGCCAGGAAGGCGAACACGCCGCCGCCGGCGGCCAGCAGCACGCCGAGCGCGATCAGGAGGTTGCCCTCGAACCGGGGACGCAGATCGCGCCGGGACCGCAGGGCCAGGCCGCTGGCTACCGCCCCGCCGACCACCACCAGGGTGCCGACGGTGTTGCCGAGCACGGCCAGCGCCCGGACGGCCACCGGCAGGAACTCCTTGCCCTCGGGCAGCAGCCGTCCCGCCAGGTCGGCCGCGGTCACCGTGGCCAGCGCGATCAGGATCACGCTGAGGGCGGTGAAGGCGCCAAGCCCGGCCAGGTAGACCCGGCGGGTGCGGGGGCCGGCGAGCAGCTCGACGGTGCCGAGGGCCAGCCAGGCGACGTTCAGCATGGCCCCGAACAGGTAGTAGAGCTTGAAGCTGAGCGGGGACCAGCCGGCCGTCACCCCGGTGGTCAGGGCCAGCGAGGCGGCCGCGAACATCGACAGGGCGATGCCCCAGGCCAGCTGGTGGGGGCGGCGCCGGGCGGCGTACTGGCGCAGCACCGCGGCGGCGAACGCGGCCGACGCGGCCGCCGCGACCCCCGGGAGCAGCCAGTGCATGAGGTGAGTCTAGCCCGGCCGCCGGACTTGGCGGTCGGACCGACCGCCGATTCTGGCGGTCGGAATTCTGTTCAGCCGTCGCCGAAGGCGACTCCATTGCTTTTTCCAGTAGCTTGGTACCATCCGCCGCGCGCCTCCGCAGTACGCCCGGCTTGTCGTTCACGAGGAGCGATCGTGGCTCAGCTTCCCCAGGTCCCGGCGGTGCCTCCGGTGCTCGCCGCCACGGGACCGTTCTTCATGTTCTCGCTCGAGGAGACCTTCGAGCTGATCGGCGAGGCCGGCTTCGACGGCGCCGAGCTGATGATCATGCAGGACCGGCTGAGCCAGGACCCGCTCCGGCTGGGGGCGCTGGCCGCCCGCTACGGTGTGCCCGTGCCCGCCGTGCACGGCCCGTTCCTGGTCGCCACCTGGCTGGTGTTCGGCACCGACCCCAAGGGCAAGCTGGAGCGCTGCGTGCGCTTCGCCGAGACGGCCAAGGTGTCGACGGTGGTGATCCACCCGCCGTACCGCTGGCAGACCCAGTACGCGGCCTGGCTGGACGAGGCCATCCCCCGCATCCGCGAGGAGACCGGGGTGACGATCGCGGTCGAGAACATGTTCCCCGTCAACGTGAACGGCCGCAGCCTCCGGTTCTTCAGCGGCACCGACCCGGCCGAGCTGGGCCGCTGGCCGTCGCTGGTGCTGGACACCAGCCACCTGGCCGTGGCCGGCGGCGACCTGCTGGCCGCCTGGGACGAGCTGGCCGACCGGGTGGCCCACCTGCACGTCTCCAACAACGACGGGCGGGGCCGCGACACCCACGGGCTCCTGGACCGCGGGGTCCTGCCCGTGACCGAGTTCCTCGAGGAGGTCGGATCCGGCGGCTTCGGCGGCGCCGTCACCCTCGAGCTCGACGTGCGCACCTGGGCCGACGACCGCCCCGCCCTGCTCGAGGTGCTCCGCGAGAACCTCGACATCGCCAGGACCCACCTGGCCAAGGGCGCGGCGCGGGCCCATGCTCGCGCGAGCACGCGGAACGGGTAGAATCCGCACCCCCATGCGAACCGGGACCGCCGTCGTCGTGGCCGCCCTGCTCGTCGTCATCGTGCTCGCGGCCGCGGTGCAGCTCCTGCTCAGCCGCTAGCCCCCCCACGTGGCCCCCACACCCGACCGTCCTCCGGACGCCCCCGCGACCGCCTGCCCCTGCCGGCACGGCAACCCGCCGGCCGAGGCCGCGGACCAGCGCCTCCTGCTCGAACGCGCCGCCGGCGGCGACCCCGAGGCGTTCGGGCGGCTCTACGACGACCAGGTCGAGGGCGTCTACCGCTATCTGCTGGCCTGGACCGGCGACCGGGCGCGGGCGGAGGAGCTGACCGGGACGGTGTTCCACAGCGCCCTGCGCTGGCTGCCCGCCGCCGGCCACCAGCCCGAGGCCGGGTTCTGGTTGATCGCCATGGCCCGCGACGCCATCCAGGACCCCACCGTCGACCCGGTCCGGCCGCCGGGCCCACCCCGCGACGCCGTCGAGGCGGTCGGCCACCTCCGCAACCCGGAACGCGAGGTGGTGGTCCTGCGCCTGCTCTGCGGCCACTCCCTCGACCACACCACCCACCTGTCCGGCTACACCCGCCGCGCCGTGCTCCGGCTCCAGCTGGCCGCCTGCCGGACCATCGCCACCCTGACCTCCGCCCCCAGCTCCGCCCCGTCCGCGGCCGGCGAGGTCTCGCCCGAGACATTCGACCGTCACCTCGACCCCCGGCCGGGCGACCCCCGGCCGGGCGACCCCGCCGGCGACCCGTCCCTGGCCGGCGCCCTTGCCGCCGCCAGGTCGCTGCGCCGGGCCGCTCCCGGCTCCGCGGCCGCTCCCGGCCCCGGGTTCGTGACCCGGCTCCGCCGCGACCTCCTGGACCGTTTCCGCGCTGCCGCGCCCGGGTCCCCTGTGGCCGACCCCCCGGTGGACGACCGCGAGCACCCCGGGTCGCCGTCGGCGTGGCTGGGGAGGCGGCCGTGGGTGGCGACCGGGGTTGCCGTCTTCGGGATCGTGGTGGTGCTGGCGCTGCAGGCGTTCGGCGACCCGGGGCCGGGGGGCGGCTGCGGTGGGCGGCCCTGCCCGGTGCCGACCACCGTGGCGGCGGTGGCGGCCGAGGCCGCGAGCAGCCTGGGGACCCCGCTCACCACCGTGCGCGAGACCACCACCAGCTCCACCGCGGCCGGCCAGGCGCCGGCGACCACGTCCGCGCCTCCGGCCACCCGCCCGCCGACCAGCCGCCCGGCGACCACCGCGCCGCCGACCACGCTCCCGAGGCCGACGACCACCAGGGCCTCGACCACCACCGCCCCGACCACCACCGCCCCGGCGACCACCACCACGGCGGCGCCGGGGCCGACCTAGCCTCCGGGTCCAACACCCGGCCCGGTCGTCCGTCGTATGTGGTGAAGGACGACGCTCGACGAGGGAGGTCCGAGATGTGGACGATCGCCGAGGCGGACACGCGACGGCACGACCGGATGCAGGAGGCGGAGCATCGGCGGATGGCGGCGCCGGCCAGGACGGGGACCGGGGCCCGGCGGGCGCTGGCCGGCCAGGGCCGGCGGCTGCGCCAGGCGGCGGGCTTCGGGCTGGTCCGGACCGGCCTGCGGCTGCTGGACACGGGGAGGGCGTGACCGTGGCCGACCGGCGGCTGGCGGGTGAGATCAACGACGTCGCCCTGCTCGACCTCACACCGCTGCGCTCGGCCGAGGAGCTGGCCGGGATCACCCGCATCAGCGACGTGGCGATCGTGCTGGTCCCGGAGTCGCTCATGGCGGCGGCGGTGGGCATCCCGATGGACGACGTCGCCATGGTGGTCCCGGTGCCCGACGGGGTCGAGGTGCGGGTCCACACCGGGGCGCTGGTGATGGGCGGGGAGGCCCTCGCCGACCCCGGGGTGGAGCAGGCCACCCTGCTCGTCACCGGCACCCTGGTCCTCACCAGCCCGGTCCAGAAGGTCGCCTACCGCCAGGTCATCGTGATGGGGCTGGTGCTGGCGCCGTCCGGCAGCGAGTCGGCCCTCGGGGCCGGCCTGACCCGGGTGACCGGCTCGGTCGACTACTACCCCTACGCCGAGGGCCAGGAGATCAGGGTCTCCACCGGCCAGGTCCGCGCCGACGGCGAGCTGTTCGCCAACCCGACCGGCGGCCCCGACGACGTCCTCGTGGTGGCCGGCCAGCTGATCGTGACCGGGCCGGTCGCCAAGCTGGGCTACCGGCGGGTCGTGGTCGCCGGGCAGATGCTCGCCCCCCGCGACAGCCAGAAGCTGCTCGGCCCCGCCACCGCCGTGAAGGGCCAGCTCCTCTGGTACACCGGCCAGCCCCGCTTCTTCGTCGGCAAGGAACGGTTCGGCCGCTCGTTCTTCGAGCTGCTCGACCGGCCGCTGACCCTTGCCCTGGTGGGCAGCTTCGAGATCGACCCCGACGTGCCGCCGGAGCTGCTGCGGGACAAGGTCGCGGAGATCGTCCTGATGGGCAAGCTGATCGCGCCCAGCCAGCTCGTCGGAGTCCTGCAGCTCCTGACGACGGAGAAGCTCGGCGTGATCACGGTGGCCGGGGATGACGACGGGCAGCGATGACGCGGCGGTCTTCACCCGGCTCTTCGACGCCCACCGCGACGCCGTCCACGCCTACTTCCTCGGTCGCGTCGCCGACCACGAGCTGGCCAGGGACCTGGTCCAGGAGACCTTCCTGCGGGCATGGCGCCGCCTGTCGGAGGTCGGGCCGCTGCCGGCCGACCGGCAGCGCGCCTGGCTGTTCACCGTCGGCCGCAACCTCGCGATCGACAGCTACCGGGCCGGCGCCACCCGCCGGGCCACCGAGGCCTCGTTGCGCCAGGCCGCCGCCGCGACCCGGGAGACCGCCGTGCCCGGGCCGCACCTGGAGGCGGAGTACGGCGAGCGCCTGGCCCAGCTCGAGGACGCGATCCGCGAGCTGCCCGAGGAGCAGCGGGTGATCCTCTCGATGGCCACCGCCGGCGGGCTGACCAGCCGCGAGATCGGCGAGGCCCTTGGCGAGCCGGCCGGCACCGTCCGCTACCGGCTCGGCCAGGCACGCAAGCAGCTCGCCGCCGCCCTCGACCTGAAGGAGGACCGATGACCAGCCCGGCCCGCCCCGACCTGGACCAGCTGCTCGCCGCCTGGGCCGAGGCCCGGCGGCTGCCGGACGCCGACGCCGAGCGGATCCGCCAGGCCATCGTCCCGGCCGACCCGACCCTGTCGGCCACCTGGTGGTCCGACTTCAACGCCCGGATCAGCGCGACCATCGCCCGCGCCACCACCGTGCCGGCTCCCGCGCTCGCCGCCCTGCCCTGAAACGGGGTCAGGTCCTCCCGTAGACCTGATGGCGGGTGGCCACGGCGACGTCGGCGTTGTCGCTGAACACCCCGTCGACCCCCAGCCGGAAGAACAGCCGCAGCTCGGCCGGGAAGTCACCCATCGCCCCCGGGTAGAAGGGACTGGCCGGGTTGCCCTGCCGGAAGTCCAGGGGCAGGAAGGTGTTCTCCCTCCGGAAGGTCCACGGGTGGACGACCAGGCCGGCCCGGTGGGCGTCGCGCACCAGGCTGGTCGGGTCCAGCAGCTTGCCGGTGGCGTCGCGGGGGACGATCAGGTTCTTGCTGGGCCCGATGCCGTCGGCGTAGGTGGCGATCTCGGCCAGCCCCGCCGGGGTGACCAGGTCGGCGTAGGTCCGCGGGTCGCCGGCGACCACGAAGTCGTACGGCGCGCCGACCTCGTCGATCAGCTGCACCAGGGGCAGCCGGGTCCTGCGGTTCAGCTCCTTGAGGTTGGCGACCTCGAACGACTGGATGAACACCTTGGCCCCGGGGTGGTCGAGGCCATTGGCGCGCAGGGTGGCCAGCAGCGGCTCCTCGAGCGAGAGGCCGATCGAGTCGAAGTAGGTCGGGTGCTTGGTCTCCGGGTAGATCCCGACGCGAGCCCGCTTGGCCAGGTCGATGACCTCCTGGAAGGTCGGTACCTGGTAGAGCCCGTTGAAGGCGGTGTTGGCGGGACGCACGTCCGGGAGCCGCTCCACGGCCCGCAGGGTGCGCAGCTCGGCCAGGGTGAAGTCCTCGGTGAACCAGCCGACGTGGGTCACCCCGTCGATGACCTTGGTGGTCCTGCGGTCGGCGAACTCGGGGTGGGCGGCCACGTCGGTGGTGCCGGTGATGTCGTTCTCGTGCCTGGCCACCAGGACGTGGTCCTTGGTCGAGACCAGGTCGGGCTCGATGTAGTCGGCGCCCAGCTCGATCGCCAGCCCGTAGGAGGCCAGGGTGTGCTCGGGCCGGTAGCCGCTGGCCCCGCGGTGGCCGATGACCAGCGGCAGCCGCCGCCCACCGCCCCGGTCGGCCCGCTCGTCGGCGGCGGTGGCCCCGGCCACCTGGGTCAGGCCGAGCATGAGCAGGGCGGCGGCCAGCAGCAGGGCCGTCGGGCGTCGTGTGATCGCGCGCATGGGGCCTCCCGGGAGACGGCGGCAGAGCACCTCACCGTAGTACGCCGAATGCCCCGGTTTGGGAAGACTGTGGAGCGATCAGCCAAAGACGCCGCCGCGCCGCAGGAGGTTCTGGTGGACGGTCCGCTGGATGGTGTCGCGGACCTGGTCGGTCAGGTCGAACAGCACCATCGGGTCCAGCGTCGCCTCGGGCCCGAGATGGGCGGTCTCGATCGGAGGGCAGAACTCGATCAGCCATTTCGATGGCAGGGGGATGGCGCCGAGCGGGCCGAGCAGCGGGAAGGTCGGCGTCACCGGGAAGTAGGGGAACCCGAGCAGGCGGGCCAGGCGGCGCAGGTTGGCCACCATCGGGTAGATCTCCTCGCTGCCGACCACGGCCACCGGCACGATCGGGGCGCCGGTGCGCAGGGCGACCTCGACGAACCCGCCGCGGCCGAAGCGCTGCAGCTGGTAGCGCTCCCGGTAGGGCTTGCCGAGGCCCTTGTAGCCCTCCGGCCAGACCCCGACCAGCTCGCCAGCCTCCAGCAGCCGGGTGGCGTCCTCGGCGCAGGCCAGGGTGTTGCCCGACTTGCGGGCCAGGGGCGCGACCACCGGCAGGTCGAAGGCCAGGTCGGCGGCGAGCATGCGCAGCGACCGGTGGGCCGGGTGCTCGTCCAGCAGGGCCAGGGCGACCATCAGGGCGTCGAAGGGCAGGGTGCCGGCGTGGTTGCCGACCACCAGGGCCGGCCCGCTGGCCGGGACGTGCTCCAGCCCCCGGGTCTCGACCCGCCACCAGCGCCGGTACAGGGGCCGCAGCAGCGGCGCCAGCACGTGCTCGACCAGGTCCGGGTCGTGCCCGAACTCGTCCACCTCGTACTCCCCCAGCAGCCGCCTCCCCAGGAACTCGAGCGCCTCCTCGGCCCAGTCGACCAGCGGCGCCAGCGGCCCCAGGTCGGCCTCGGCCCGGGGGGTGTGAGCGGCCGGGGCGCCGCGCTCCCGCTCCGGGCCGGCCGCCCGTCCGGGCCGGCGGTGGACGGCGCAGCGCCCGTCGGGGCCGGCCGGGTTGCGGCAGCGCTCGCCCTTCTTGGTGCGGGCCCGGCACCGTTCGGTCGCGGGGCTCACCGCGGCAGCTCCCTGGCGACCCAGCCGGCGGTGCGGCGCAGCAGGGCGAGGGCCTCGCGCTCGAGGCGGACCACCTGCTCCTCGGTGACCAGCCGGTGCAGCCGGGAGGCGAAGTCCTCGAAGGCGCGCAGCGAGGTCCACTTGGGGGTGAAGCCGAGCCGCCCGGCGGCCGCCGAGGTGTCGGCCACCCGGCCGTACTGGATGAACCGGACCTGTTCGGGGGAGAAGTCGACGGTCCGGCCGACCAGCTCGGCGACCCGGTTGACCAGCGGCTCGGGGATCGGCAAGGGTGGCTTGCCGGCGATCCTGATCGCCTGGCTGAGCAGCACCACCCCGTCCCCGGCGACGTTGAAGGTGCCGCGCCGGGCCAGTCCGAGGATGGCCCGCAGCAGCACCTCGGCGGTGTCCTCCTCGTGCAGGAACTGGAGCCGCGGGTCGAAGCCGAGCACCGTCGGGCACACCGGCAGCTCGAAGTACCGGGTCAGCGGGTTGTCGACCGTCGGCCCGACCTGGTTGGCCAGCCGCAGCACGGTCACGGTGACGTCGGGGCGGCGCCGGTCGAAGGAGCGGACGTAGTCCTCGACCTCGATGGCGTCCTTGCCGAAGCCGTGCCGCGGGGTGTCGTGGGACATGCCCTCGGTCCACACCGCCGGGTCGCCGGCGGCGGCCCCGTAGACCGCCGTGGTCGACTTGAGCACCAGCCGGCGCAGGTCGGGGGCGTGGTAGGCGGCGGCCAGGAGCTGCATGGTGCCGAGCACGTTGCGCTCCTTCATGGTCGCCCGGCCCCCGGCCGCCCGCGGCTCGGCCGCCACCCCCAGGTGCACGCAGGTGTCGATCCCGGCCGACCGGACGGTCCTGACCAGCGCCGGGCTGCGCAGGTCGACGGCCAGGTGCTCGACCCCGGCCGGGAACGGCTCGGCGGGCTCGAGGTCGTCGACCGCCACCACCCGCTCGACCGCCGGGTCCCCGGCCAGCGCGCCGACCAGCCGCCGGCCCGTCGTCCGGGCCGCCCCGGTGACCAGGATCCGCCGCCCCATCAGCCCCCGCCCTCCCGGTCCGGCTCGGGGACCGGGGCGAGCTCGACCCGGTCGCCGCGGCGGGCGCCGAGGCGGTCGGCGGCCCGGCCCAGGTTGACGGCCAGCTCCAGCGAGCCGAAGGCGTTCTCGTGCAGGAGCAGCTCCCCGGCCGGCACCGACGCGAACGTCTCGGCCAGCACCGCCCGGTGGACGCGCCCGCCGACTCGCACCTCCAGCCGGTCGCCGGCCGCCAGCCCGCCCCCCTGCAGGTCGTCGCCGCGCAGGTCGAGGTCCAGGTTGCCGAAGTGGTCGACCGCCACCACCCGGCCCGCGACCCCGCCCCCGCCGGCCCGGGCCGCCGCCCGCTCCAGCCTGACCAGCCGCTCCGAGTCGACCGCCGGACCCAGCTCGGCCGGGTCGACCCCGGCGGCCAGGTGGGCGGCGGCCGGCGCGAACACGTCGCGCCCGTGGAAGGTCCGCGACACCGGGGCCAGCCGGAACGCCGGGTTCTCCAGCGCGTGGGCCGCCTCCACCCCGCCGAGGGCCTCGGCGGCCCACAGCAAAAGCCCGTTGTCGGGCCCCACCAGCACCTGCCCACCGGCCTCGACCGCCACCATCCCCCGGCCCGTCCCCACCCCCGGGTCGACCACCGCCAGGTGCACCGCCCGCGGCAGGTACGGCACCGCCTGGGCCAGCACCACGGCCCCCTGCCGCACGTCCTGCGCCGCCACCGCATGGCTCACGTCCAGCACCCGCGCCCGCGGCGCCACCCGGGCCATCACCCCGTGGCACACCCCCACGAAGTGCCCGTCCAGCCCGTAGTCACTGGTGAAGGTGATCCACTCGTACCCGGCCATGCCCGGCATTGTGGCACCGCCTCCAGTTGTCCACAGGAATGCGAAACAAAGCTTGAGGTTCCTCTTTGTTTCTCTAACATGACGATTAATGGAAAACAATGCGAGACCCAGGATGGCCCAGAGGCGGTTCTGGCTGCAGTTCGGCGACCAGGAGTCGATGACGGTCGAGTTCAAGCAGCAGCTTCCGCGAGCCGGTCGCCTGCAGGAGCCGATGGTGGCGTTCGCCAACTCCCGAGGCGGCACGATCTTCGTCGGCATCAGTGACCGGCGGCCGCGCCAGGTCCTCGGCGTCGCCTGGACGCAGGATCTGATCGAGCAGGTCCAGGAGGCCGCCCGTTCGACCCAGCCGCCGCTGCAGGTGGAGGTCGGACGCTGGCGTGTCGACGACCACGATATTGCCTCCATCCAGGTGGGAGCTCTGGCGCGCGGATGGGTGCAGACCAGTGATGGCCGTCTGCTCGTTCGGGCGGGCCCGACCAGCCGGGCGCTGGTCGGCGACGAGCTGTTGCGCTTCGTGCGTGAACGGGCGGCGGACCCGGTGGAGGACGAACCCGTTCCAGGCGTCACCCTCGACGACCTGCGGGCGGAGCTCGTGCGCCAGTACGTTCGCTCGCGCCTGCGGCGATCGAAGGCCAGCCTGCCGATCGCCGCCCGGGACCTGGGTCTTGTCACCGCCAACGGTCAGGTGCGGCTGGCGACACTGCTGATGTTCGGCAAGGATCCGCAGCACCGGAACCGGCGATTCGGGATCGTGCTGTCCCGGTTCGAAGGCTCGGTCGACGGCGGCGCGCGCCTGCGCGACCGGCGAGAGATCACCGGCCCGCTGCCGGCGCTGGTCGCTCAGGCCGATCGACAGGTCCACGACGTCATGCGACGGGACGCCGCGGTACGGGGCCTGGTTCGGGAGGAGGTCCCCGAGTACCCGCCAATCGCGCTGCGAGAGGCCCTTGTCAACGCCGTCGGCCACCGTGACTACTCGCTGCGTGGAGCCACCGTGGAAGTCCGACTGTACGACGACGCCGTCGAGGTCGAGAGTCCCGGGACGCTGGCCGGGTACGTCACCGTCGAGAACCTTCGCGAGGCGCAGTACTCGCGGAACGAACGCATCATGGATGCGCTCCAGCGGCTCGGGTTGGTCGAGGAAGCCGCGCAGGGCATCGACCGGATGATCGCCGAGATGGAAGACGCCCTGCTCGCACCGCCCGAGTTCGAGGAGCGGTCGACCGCGTTCGTGGTGCGGCTGCGGGGAAGCAGTGTGTTCGCCGCCGAGGATCGGCTCTGGATCTCCCAGCTCAAGCCGCTCGATCTCGGCGCGGACGCCAAGGTGGCCCTTGTCTTCGCCAGGCGGACGGGAGCCATCACCAACGAACAGCTTCGCGGCCTTCGCCCGCTGGACAGGGAGGCGAGTCGCGAGACCCTGCAGGACCTGGTGACGCGCGGCCTGCTGGAGGTCGTCGGCCGAGGTCGGGGGACCAGGTACCGGTTGAGCGAGCTGGCGCTCGAGGCTCGCACGACGGCGACGCTCGGCGAGCAGCTCATGGCCGTCCTCAACCACGCCCGCCGCAGCGGTGTGGTGGTGAACGCCGAGGTCCGCGGCCTGCTGGGCGTCGGCCCGGCCGAAGCTCGGACGATCCTCGAGGCGCTCGTGGTCCGCGGCTTCCTCCAGCCGGAGGGGGAGCGCCGAGGTCGCCGGTACCTGACCGTTCGCCAACCCGACGACCAACCCTGACGCCCGGCTCAGGCGAGGCGGGCCAGCAGCAGGGTCAGGCCGGGGACGCCCAGGCTGGCCTCGGACGGGTGGATCGTGCCCCTGGACCAGCCGGAGGCGCTGCCGGTGAACCCCTCGATGCTGGTGCGCTCGAACAGCTCGACCTCGGCCGGGGTGCGGCAGGGGGCCACCACCAGGCCGGGCGGGCCGGGGTCGGCGTCGACCGGGCCGGGCGGGCGCAGCATCCAGGGCTCGCGGGCCTGGAGCACGAACCCGAACGGGGCCAGGTCCTCGGTCCCGCCGCTGTCGCGCCGACCCCGAGGGCTCCGAGCCCCAGCCGGTGCCAGACCGACTCGCCGCGGGCGGCCAGCGCGACCGGGTCCGCGCTACTCGGTGCCGAACAGGTGGCGGAGGTCGACCCGGGTGGTCGAGGTCCAGTCGGGAGTGATGCGGGTGGAGCCGAGGCGCAACGCCTTGGCCCCTTCGGACACGGCCGAGATCATCCGCAGGCCGCCGTCCTCGGCCAGCTCCAGGTAGCCGATGCCGACACAGGAGCCCTTGCCGTCCTCCATGCCGACCAGCAGGCCGGCCAGGCTGGCCAGGTCGGCGTCGGGGGGCAGCGAGGGCAGGAACACGGTCGGCTTGACCCGCCAGCGGTGCAGGTTGCCGGAGAAGTAGGCGGCGAAGCGGGCCCGCCGGGTCTCGGCCCGCTCGTCGGCGGTGGTGGGGCGGGCGTCGGGGTGGGCCGGGTAGGCCTCGACCCGGGCCGGGGTGAAGCGGCGGGCGATGCCGAGCAGCGGGTCCAGCTCCTCGCCGCGCTCGAAGCCGATCACGTACTCGGGCCGGGTGACCTCCATCTTGTGGTACTTGAGGATCTGGCCGTAGACGCCGCTGATCAGGCTGGAGGTGTCGACCACGACCAGCTCGGCGCCGTCGCGGCGGGCCACGTTCATCAGCTTGGCCGTGCCCGCGACCAGCGGCAGCAGGTGGAACTGGGCCGAGACCCAGCCGACGAAGTAGAGCCCGTCGGCCAGGGCCAGCTCGTCGTCGTCCAGGTGCTTGGTCTCCAGCACGTGCTTGAGGCCGATGGTGGTCGGCGGCCCCACCGTGGTCCGGCCAACGTCGGTGTCCAGGTAGGCGGCGGGGATGCCACGGTCGACGGCCCCGGCCAGCAGCGCCCTGGCGAAGGTGGTCTTGCCCGAGTCCATCGACCCGAGCAGCAGGACCGTTCCGGGGTCGTCGAGCACCTGCTCGATCAGGCGCGCATAGCGGTCGGTCACGGCGCGATCCTGGCCAGCAGGTAGTCGGCCAGCGGGTCGTAGGCCGACGGGCTGGGGCGGACGTTGTCGTCCATGCCGAGCACGATCCCGGCCCGGCCCTCGGCCTTGGCCATGGGCAGGGCCGGGTCGTTGATATCGGCCACCGCGACCACGTCGATGCCGCGCTCGGCGGCCGCCCCGGCCCAGCCGTGGTCGCCGACGACCAGGTCGACCTCGGTGGCCTGCTCCAGCACCAGCTCCATCGGGTGGGCCTCGTGGGTGTGGTACAGGTTGGCTCCCGAGGCCAGCACCGCCACCCAGCCGGTGTAGATGATCCGCCGCCGGTGCTCGTGGAAGCGGAAGGCGAGGCCGTCGCCGGGTCGTGGCACCTTGGCCCCGGCCTCGCGCACGGCCGCCGCCAGCTGCTGGTAGAGGCCCAGCATGCCGGTCGGGTGGCCGGTGGCGAACAGGACGTGCTCGCCGGCGGCGGCCGCGGCGGCCAGCCGCTCGGCCGCCCGGTCGATCTCGTCCAGCAGCGGGCCCGGCTCGATCCAGGTGGGGCCGTCGCCGGGCTCGCCCGGGTTGTGGGTCCAGCCGAACTGGCGGGTGACCTCGGCCAGCACCTGCGCCTGGGTGTAGCGGTGCAGGCCCGACAGCCCGAAGCAGTGGTCGGGGTCGCCGGCGGCGACCAGGTCGGCCTTGCGGAGCACGTCGGCGACCGGCGTCTGCACCGACCCGGCGATCCGGGCCGTCACCAGATGCCGGCCGAGCTCGTCACGGGAGGGCAGGTCGGGCATGCTGGCGCTCCGGTCGGTCGCGGGTCGGCCTCCCATGGTAGCGAACGCCCGCCGCCCGTCAGACGGACAGACCGTGCAAGGGGAACAGGTTGCTCCTGGCCACCTCGATGGTGCGGCCGAGCTCGGCCTCGACCCGGGCGCGGTGCTCGCTGCGGAGCGCGACCACCTCGTCGGCCATGTCCGGGTCGAGCACCGCCCCGAACCGCTCGGCCGCCTCGTCGAGGTAGGGCCGGGGGAGGCGCCCGGGCAGCTCGGCCCCGGTCATCTCGGCCAGGTAGGCGCACCAGGCGCGGGGGACCACCGATGCCCACTGGTAGCCGCCCCCGCCGGTGGCCAGCCAGCGGCCCCCGGCCACGGTGTGGGCCAGGTCGTGGAGGCGGCCGGCCAGCTGCCGGTAGGCGCCGACGGTCAGCCCCAGGTGGGCGAGCGGGTCGGTGTAGTGGGTGTCGCAGCCCAGCTGGGTGACCAGCACCTCGGGCTGGAAGGCCCTGACCAGGGCCGGGACCAGCGCGTCGAAGGCGGCCAGGTAGAGGTCGTCGGTGGTCGACGGCGGCAGCGGCAGGTTGGCCACGCTGCCCCGGGCCGGGCCCTCGCCGACCTCGTGGGCGAAGCCGGTGCCGGGGAACAGGTAGCGGCCCGACTCGTGCAGCGACACGGTCAGGACCCGCGGCTCGGCGGCGAAGATGGCCTCGACCCCGTCGCCGTGGTGGACGTCCACGTCCACGTACGCGATCCGCCCCACCCCCTGGTCGAGCAGCCAGGCGATCGCCACCGCCGGGTCGTTGTAGACGCAGAAGCCGCTGGCCCGGTTGGGCATGGCGTGGTGCAGCCCGCCGGCCGGGGAGAAGGCGTGCAGGGCCTGCCCGGAGCGGATCGCCTCGGCCGCGGCCACGGTGGCCCCGCAGACCCGGGTGGAGGCCTCGTGCATGCCCGCGAACGGCGGGTTGTCGCCGGGGCCGAAGCCGAACCGGGGCGAGGGGTCGCCGCGCTCGGCCGCCTTCACGGCGGCCAGGTAGTCGAGCTCGTGCACCCGGGTCAGGTCGGTGCCCGAGAGCGCCGCCGGCTCGAGCAGCCGGACCGCGTCCAGCAGCCCAAGGGCGCGGGCCAGGGCCATGGTCAGCTGCACCCTGGCCGGCCGCAGCGGGTGCTCGGGGCCGAAGTCGTAGGCGGCAAGCGCCTCGTCCCAGACGACCGCCACCGGTCCCGCCATCCGCCCGCTCCCTCGTGATCGACGCCGCCGATCAGGATAGACTTCCGCGTCTCCGCCGGGCCGGACGGCGCCTGGTGGGCGGAGGTGGCCCCGATGCAGCTGCCGGTCGGACCCACCCCGGTTGCCGGGGACCGTGCCCGCCTCGACCAGTTCGGCCTGCGCCGCGCCCTCGCCCCCGAGGACCAGCCCGCCTACGCCGCCGCCCGCCTGGCCGCCCTCCAGGCCGCGGCCCGGGGCCCGGGCGGGCCCGGCGAGCCGGCCTGGCGGCCGCTTGGGCCGTTCGCGATCCCCCATGGGCGGACGGCCGGGTCGGGACCGGGGAGCCGGCCGCGGGTGGCCGGGCGGGTGGCGGCGGTGGCGGTCGACCCGGGCGACCCCGACCACCTGCTGGCCGGGGGTGGCGGGGTGTGGGAGAGCCGCGACCGCGGGCGGACCTGGCGGCCACGGGGCGACGGCCAGCCGACCACGGCCATCGGCGCGCTCGCCTTCGCCCCGTCCGACCCGGCGGTGGCCTACGCCGGCACCGGCCAGGGCGAGGCGCAGGCCGCCCTCGGGACCGGGCTGCTCCGCTCCGTCGACGGCGGCACCAGCTGGGAGCCGCTGGTCGCCACCGAGCTGCTCGGCGCCGCCGTCTGCGGCCTGCTGGTCGACCCGGTCGACTCTGGCCGGGTGCTGGCCGCCAGCACCGCCGGGCTGCTGGGCTCGGCCGACGGCGGCACCACCTGGGAGCCGCTCCTGCCCGGCCGGTCCTGGTCGCTGGCGGCCGGGGTCGGCGGCGAGCTGCTGGCCGGCGGCGAGGGTGGGCTGCACCGGTCCAGGGACGAGGGGGCGACCTGGGAGGCGGTGCCGCTGGCGGCGGCCCCGGGCGGCTTCGAGCGGGTCGCGGTCGCCTGCGGGGCCGGCGGGCGGGTGGCGTACGTGTTCGCGGCCGGGGACGGGGTCGGGCACCTGTGGCGGCGCGAGCACCCCGGCGGGGCCTTCGAGCCGGTCAAGCCCCCGGCCGACCTCCACAGCCGCCACGCCCGGCACCAGTGGGCCTGCGCGGCCGACCCGCTCGACCCCGGCGTCGTCTGGCTCGGCGCCGGCGGCCTGCACCGCGGGGCCCTCGGCGCCGACGGCCGCTGGTCCTGGACCGACCTGACCGCGCGGCCGTCCGGCGACAGCCTCCCCCTCGGCCAGCGGGCCGTGCTGGCCGACCCCGGCGACCCGCGGGCCCTGTACGTGGCCAACGAGGGCGGGCTCTACCGCTCGCCCGACGGCGGGCGGTCGTGGCGGTCGCTCGGCACCGGCCTGGCCGTGGCCGAGGTCGCCCACCTGGCCGACCACGGGGCCTGGCTGCTCGCCGGCGCCGGCGAGCTCGGCACCCTCCGCTACGAGGGCGGCGAGGTGTGGTGCCCGGTCGGCCCGGCCACCCCGGCGCTGGTGGTGGACGGCGAGCTGGTCGCGGCCGGGGCGGGCGGCCTGGCCGTGTCGGCCGACGGCGGGGCCAGCTGGTCGGCCGTGCCCCTGCCGCCGGCGCGGGGGCCGGTGACCGCGCTGGCCGCCACCGGCCCGGGCCGCCTGCTCGCCGGGACCGGCGAGGGCGAGCTGCTGCGGCTGGAGCGGGCCGGCGGCGGCTGGCGGGTCGCCGGGGTCGCCCGGCCGCGAGCCGGCCGGGTGGCCGGGGTGGCCGCCGACCCGGGACGGCCCGGGGTCGCCTGGGCGGCCTGGTCGGACCCGCGCGGCGGGCGGGTGTGGCGCTCCCGCGACGGCGGCGCCACCTGGACCGACCGCAGCGGCGGGCTGCCGCCGGTCCCGGCCGGCGCGGTCGCGCCCGACCCCGACCGGCCCGGGACGGTGTTCGCGGCCACCGACGCCGGCGTGTGGCGCTCGGGGGACGACGGCGAGACCTGGCGGCCCGCCGGGCAGGGGCTGCCCAACGCCCCCGCCCTCGCCCTGGCCCTGCGCCGCGACCGGCGCCTGCTCCGCGCCGGCCTGCTCGGCCGGGGCGTCTGGGAGCTGCCGCTGGGCCCCGCTCCCGCCCCGGCGGCCGCCGGCGCCGGGGAGCTCCCGCCGGAGGCCGGGCCAGCCCCGGCGGCGGTTCCCGCGCTCCGCTCCGGCCGCTCCCCCGCCCCCCGGCCCCGCCCCGGCGGGCCGTGGTGGGAGTGCCCCGACATCAAGGTCGAGGTCCCGCCGGTGCCCAGGCGGGCGCCGCTCACCCCGGTCGAGTTCGAGGACGACCGCTGGCCGGGCACGGCCGGGCTGCCCGAGCGCGGCGGCCGGGTCGACCCGGGCCGCCCCGCCCGCGTCCACGTCCAGGTCCACCACCGCGGCGACGGCCCGCTGCACGACCTCCGGGTCCGGGTCCTGGCCACCCCGGCCTGCCTCCGCCCCCCCGACCTTCTCACCGGCCCCTGGCTGGCCGAGGGCGGCGACCCGCCCGCCGGGTCGCCCTGGCGCCCGGTCGGCCCCCCCGCCGCCCTCGGCGACCTCGACCCCGGCCGCTCGGCCGTGGCCAGCTTCGACTGGCAGGTCCCCGGCGACCTCCCCGGCGGGGTCTGCCTGCTCGCCCTGGCGACCGCGGCCGGGGCGCCCGACCCCGGGCTCGCGCTGCCCGGGGCCGCGGTGGACCCGGCCGACCTGGTGGCCTCCGGCGGGAGCTGGGGGTGCAAGAGCCTCACCGTGCTGGGGAGCGGCTCGGGGCCGGTGGTGCGGCTCGACCTGCTCGGGGCCGCCGGCAGGGGGCCGTTCGGGCTGGCGGCGGAGGGGTGGGTGGCGGAGCTGACGGCCGGGCTGGTGCTGCCGGCACGGCTCGGGAGCCTGGCCGCCCAGGCGGGGCTGGTGCCGGGGCGGGTGGGGGAGCGCTGGCGGCCGGAGCTGGTGGAGCTGGTGCGGCAGGACCCGGGGCTGGCGGGGCGGGTCGACCTGGGGGCGGCGTTCGCGGTCGGGCCGGGGCGGCGGGACCCGGGCCTGGAGCTGTGGCTGCGGGGGATGGAGCTGGCGCCCGACCGGCCCGAGCCGTTGCTGCTGCTGCTGGGCGACCCGCCGCCCTCCGGGCGGGGGTCGCTGCTGCTGCTGGACGACGACGGCGGGGTGCTGGGCGGGCACACCTTCCAGGTGGCCCGCTGACGGGCTCAGCCGGCCGGGTCGCGCCGGTCCTGCATCTCCCAGGCGTGGTCGAGGACGTGCCAGGCGATCCGGCGCAGGGCGTAGCGGGGCGGCCAGCCCTTGGGCTTCGGCGGCGAGCCGTCGGAGGCGCCGCTCAGGGCCTCGGCGATGTCGTCGCGCAGGGCCTTGACGGCCCCGGTGTCGCCCAGCTCCGGCTGGGGGTGCTTGACGCCCAGCTGGCGGGCGTAGGCGGCCTCGGCGCCGAGCACGTGGTCGAGCATCTTGTCGCGGTCGCGGCCGCCCCCGCGGGGGCCCTTGCGCAGCTCGGCCGGGCTGGCCTTGGCGACCTTGTCCAGCACCGCCCAGGACGCCCGCAGGAGCGCCACCTGGCGGCCCGCCTGCCGGGCGGTCATCGGCGCGGCGTCGGCCTTGGGGATCTCGTGCGGGATGCCGAAGTCGGTCGCGCCCGTGCCCTTGACCCGCTCCACGACCTCGAGCTCGACCTTGGCCGGGAACGCGGCCTTGCCCAGCTTGGCCACCTCGGCGTAGCGGGGGGCGTAGTCGGCCAGCGCCTCGAGGGCCGCCTGCTCGTCCTTGCCCGAGCGGCACCAGCCCGGGAAGTCGATCGCGCAGGCGAACACCTTCTTGGCGCCCGACTCGATGTACACGGGGATCGGCTTGGCCATGGACGGGATCCTCTCACACCTGCCGGACGACGCCCGAGCAGGGGAGCGGCGGGTGTGAGATGGTGGCCGGGTCGTGTCGTCCCGACCCGTACGGAGGTCGTCGCGCTCGTGATGGTCGCGGAGGTCGAAGGCCTCAGCAAGCGCTACGGGGCCGTGCAGGCCCTCGACCGGGTGGACGTGGCCATCGAGCCGGGCTGCACCGGGCTGGTCGGCTCCAACGGGGCCGGCAAGTCGACCCTGATCAAGCTGCTGCTGGGGCTGCTCGCGCCCGACCAGGGCCGGGCCAGCGTGCTCGGCCACGACGTGGCCACCGACCCGCTGGCCGTCCGCGGCCGGGCCGGCTACCTGCCCGAGGGCGCCTGCCTGCCCACCGACGTGACCGCGGCCGACTTCGTCGCCTTCATGGCCCAGCTGGGCGGCCTTCCGCCGCGGCCGGCCCGGGAGCGGGCGGCAGAGGTCTGCTACCAGGTCGGCCTGGACGAGGAGCGCTACCGGGCGATCGGCGGGTTCTCCACCGGCATGCAGCAGCGGGTCAAGCTGGCCGTGGCCCTGGTGCACGACCCCAGCCTGCTGCTGCTGGACGAGCCGACCGACGGCATGGACCCCCAGGGCCGCGAGGACATGCTCGACCTGATCGCCCGGGTCCGCGGCGAACTCGGGATCGACGTGCTCGTCTCCACCCACCTGCTCGGCGACGTGGAGCGGGTCTGCGACCGGGTGGTGATGGTCCACGCCGGCCGCGTCCTCGCCCAGGGGTCGATCGCCGAGGTGGCCGGCACCAGCGAGCCCGGCTTCGGCATCCAGCTCGGCGACAACGGCCCCGAGGTGCTGGCCGCCCTGGCCGCGGCCGGCCTGGAGGTCCGCCCCAGCGGCGACGACCTGCTGGTCCAGGGCAGCTCCGACCTGGTCCGCGACGTGGCCGCCGAGCGCGGCTGGCCGCTGCGCCGGCTGGTGCCGCGGGCGCCGAGCCTGGAGGAGACGTTCCTGCGCCTCCAGGCCGCCCACGGCGGCCCGGTCGCCCCGCCCGCCCAGCCGGCCGCGCCCGCCCCCGAGGCCGCCTGGGGGGTGCGGCGGTGAGCGAGCTCAGCACGCCCGCCGGGACCATCTACGACCGGGGCTACCGGCACTACGAGGGGCCGCGGGAGGGGCGGGGGCGGCGGGTGCGGGCGATCGCGGTCGCCGGGGTGCGGCGGGTGCTGGGGCTGAAGCGGAACTGGAAGACCAAGGTGGTGCCGTTCGCCCTGCTGGCGCTGGCCTTCGGGCCGGTCCTGGCCTTCATCGGGGCCCGGGTGCTGGTCGGCGAGGCGGTCGGCGAGTTCCTCGGCTACGGCCGCTACCTGCGCGTCGTGGCCGGGCTGCTGCTGCTGTTCGCGGCCACCGCCGGGCCCGAGCTGCTCTGCCCCGACCGGCGCCAGAACGTGCTCGCCCTGATCTTCACCCGGCCGGTCACCCGCACCGACTACCTGCTGGCCAAGCTGGCCGCGCTGCTGGCCGTGGTCGGGCTGATCGCGATGGTGCCGCTGGTGGTGCTGTTCGTGGGCAACACCCTGACCGCCGACAGCGCCGCCACCTACCTGCGCCAGAACCTCGACGACCTGGGGCGCATCCTGGTCGCCGGGACGGTGCTGACCGTCTTCTACTCGGTGGTGGCCCTGGCCGCGGCCAGCCTGACCGACCGGCGGGCGGTGGCCACCGCCGGCCTGCTCGGGGTGTTCCTCGGCACCTCGGCCATGGCCAACATCCTGTTCTTCACCGCCCGGTTCGAGGGCCGGCGCTGGGTCGCCTTCCTGTCGCTGGGCGGCCTCCCCGGCCGGTTCGTGGACTGGCTGTTCGGGGACGGGTTCGACCCGGGCACCCTGGCCGACCAGGCCGGCTTCACCGGGCCCGGCTACCTGGTGGCGATGGCGGTGGTGGCCGCGGCCGCCGGCGCCCTGCTCACCTGGCGCGTGCTGCGCCTGCGGGCATGAGCGCCCCCCCGGACCAGGCCGTGGTGGTCGAGCTGCGGCGGTTCTCCAAGTGGTACGGGGACGTGGTCGCAGTGGCCGACCTGTCGTTCGAGCTGCGGCCGGGGGTGACCGGGCTGCTGGGGCCCAACGGGGCCGGCAAGACGACCACCCTCAAGGCCATCTGCGGGCTGCTGCACCCCTCCCAGGGCGAGGTGCTGCTGTTCGGGCGGCCCATCGCCCGCGACCCGATGCTGTACCGGGCCATCGGGGTGGTGCCCGACGGGGACCGGCTGTACCCGCGGCTCACCGTCCGCTCCTATGTCCGGCTCCACGCCGAGCTGCAGGGGCTGGCCGACGCCGGCGCGGCCGCCGAGCGGGCCATCGCCGAGGTCGACATGGGCCCGCTGGCCGACCGGCGGCTCAAGGGGCTGTCCAAGGGCGAGCGCCAGCGGACCAAGGTGGCGGGGGCGATCGTCCACCAGCCGGCCCTGCTGGTGCTGGACGAGCCCATGACCGGCATGGACCCGGGCCAGCGGGCCCGGTTCATCGAGCTGATCCGCCTGATCGGGGCGGCCGGGGTGACGGTGCTGGTGTCCAGCCACATCCTGGCCGAGGTGGAGCGGCTCGCCTCCCAGATCCTGGTGCTGGTCTCGGGCCGGCTGGCCGCCTCCGGCGACTACCACGCCATCCGCGACCTCATGGCCGACCAGCCACGCACGGTGATGGTCAGGGTCGGCGACGCCCGCCGGCTGGCCGCCGGGCTGATCGCCCTGCCCTCGACGGTCTCGGTCGAGCTGGACGGCGACGACCTGCGGGCCCGGACCCGCTCGGTGGACAGCTTCGCCACCGCCCTGCCCCGCCTGGCCCGCGACCAGGGCGCCACCCTGCGCGAGATCCGCACCACCGACGAGTCCCTTGAGCAGGTCTTCCGCTACCTGGTGGGCCGCCGATGAGCAAGACCCTGCGGCTGCTGCGGTTCAGCCTCGGGCAGCTGCTGGCCGGGCGGCGGCTGGTGATCGTGGCCCTGCTGGTCGCGCTGCCGCTGGTGCTGCCGGCGGTGTTCGCGGCCGGGTCCGACGTCGACCCGGCCAGCTTCACCCTCGACCTGTTCCGCCAGCTGGTCCTGCCGGTGCTGCTCCCGGTGGTCGCCCTGACCTTCTCGACCTCCAGCCTCGGGTCCGAGCTGCGCGACGGCACCGCCACCAACCTGCTCCTCAAGCCGATCCCCCGCCCGGCCGTGCTCGGGGCCAAGTACCTGGCCGCGGTGCTGTCGTCGCTGCTGGTGCTGCTGCCGGCCGAGGTGGTCGGGCACGTGGTCGCCGCCGGCGGGCTGGGCGCGACCGACCTGCTGGCCGGCATGCTCCTGGCCACCGTGGTCGGCACGCTCGCCTACTGCGCCCTTGGGCTGCTGCTGTCGCTGCTGATGGCCAGGGCGCTACTGGTCGGCCTGGCCTACGCCCTGCTCTGGGAGGGGGCGGTGGTCTCGGTCGCCCCCTCGGCGTCGTCGCTGTCCATCCGCGGCTACACCGAGGGCGTGCTCGCCGCCGTCCTGCGCGGCGGCGACCTCGGCCTGGAGACCCGCCTTGGCCCGGTCAGCGCGACCGTCCTGGCCGCCGTGGTCACCCTGGCCGCCCTCGCCCTGGCCGTCCGCCGCCTGGAGCGGATGGACATCCCCTGAGGGTGCCGCCTCCATCGCCGCCAGCAGGTCGGGGCGGGCCAGGCGGACGGCGACCACGAGCCCGCAGAGCAACAGGCCGGTGACGGCGGTGACCGCCGGCAGGCCGACCCGGTCGCCCAGCCAGCCCTGCACGACCAGGCCGAGGGCGTGGCCGCCGCCGACCCCGAGCATGAACAGGCTGGCCATGCGGGCGCGCAGCTGGCGCGGGGCCCGGGCCTGGCAGACGGTGCTGGTGCCCGACAGCACGGCCAGGTAGACGAAGCCGAGCACGGCGATCGCGGCCACGGCCAGGGGGAAGGTCGGGGCCAGCCCGTACAGCACGGCCGCCGGCCCGACCAGGACCAGGGCCGCGACCAGCAGCCGGCGCCGGCCCAGGCGGGCGCCGAGTGGGGCCGCGGCCAGGGCGGCGGCGACCGCCCCGATGCCCTGGGCGGTGACCAGGGCCGAGGTGCCGGGGGCGCCGCGCCCGAACACCTTGATGGCCACGGCCGGGACCAGTCCGATGAACGGCGACACCAGGAAGGTGGTGGCCACCAGCAGCAGCAGGGCGGTGCGGATGCCCGGGTCGCGCCGGGCCGCGGCCACCCCGTCGGCGATCGTCCGCAGCACCCGCGGCCGCTGCCCCTCGGTCCTGGCCAGCGGCGGGATGCGGATCAGGGCGAGGGCGATCAGGACCGCCCCGAAGCTGAGCACGTTCAGCCCGAAGGCCCAGGCCAGGCCGCCGGCGGTGATGACCAGCCCGGCCAGGGCGGGCCCGACGACCCGGCCCAGGTTGAACTGGGCCGCCCCCAGGCTCATCGCCCCGAGCAGGTCCTCGGCCGCGACCAGGTCGGGGGTCATGGCCTGGACGGCCGGCATGGCCACGGCGAACGCGCACCCGGCCAGCAGCACGACGGTGGCCACGGCGGCCACCGACAGCCGGTCGGTCGCGGCCAGGGCGGTGAGGGTCGCGGCCAGCAGCGTCTGGAACAGGGTCACCGCGACCAGGAAGCGGCGGCGGTCGAAGCGGTCGGCCAGCGCCCCCCCGAACGGCCCCAGCAGCACCGTCGGCACGTAGGTGAGGGCGGCAACGGTGCCGGTCCAGGCGGCCTGCCCGGTGGCCTGGGTGACGTAGACCCCGATGGCCACCGTCTCCATCCAGGTGCCGATGTTGGAGACGAAGCTCCCGGTCCAGACGGTGGCGAACGCGCGGTGCCGGAAGGGCTGGAACGGCGACACCCGGCGGGCGCTGGCGGGGTTGGTCACCCAGCAAGGCTACCCCTGGCCGGGGCGGCCCCGCCGCCGGGTCACTCCATGGCCGCGCCCAGCTGGTCGCCGCCCTCGGCGGTGCCGCCCAGCCCGCCGCTGCCCTGGGTGAACGCCGGCCCGGGGGTGACGGTGCCGCCGGGGCCGCCGGAGGCGTAGTAGACGCTGACCGCGCCGGCGGCCCCGCGGGCGAAGCCGGCCCCGACGGTCTCCGACGGGGCCCCGACGGCCAGGTCGAAGAACCCGTTGTTGTCGAAGTCGTGCAGGAAGAACCCGCCGGGGAGCGCGGTGCCGAAGCGGTCGTCGTCCTCGGGGTTGCCCTGGAGTACCAGGCTCCCGCCGCCCGGGCCGGCCGCCCCGCCGGCCAGCAGGTTGACCGCCCCGGCGTCCACGTCGGGGCCGACGTCCTCGCTGGGGACGCCGACGGCCAGGTCCCACTGTCCGATGCCGTTGCTGTCGGTCGGGGCCAGCGCGGACCCGAACTGGTCGAAGGTCTCCGGGGTGCCCGGGATCCCGGCCGCGCCCTGGAACAGCAGCCGCTCGTTGGCCAGGCCGCCCGGGGGCCCGTTGAAGACGCTGACCGCGCCGGCGAAGAAGACGCGGTTGACGGTCTCGCCGGGAGCGCCGACGGCGACGTCGTCCCCCGGGGTGTCGTCGAAGTCGCCGGTGGCCACGGCGCTGCCGAACACGTCGGTCTCCTCGGGGTTGCCCTGGGTGGCCAGCGAGCCGTTGACCAGGCCGGCGGGCGAGCCGGCGAGGACGTTGACCGCCCCGGCGCTGACGTCGAAGCCCACGTCCTCGAACGGGACGCCGACGACCAGGTCGGCGACGCCGTCGCCGGCCAGGACCCCCGAGGCCAGCGAGGACCCGAAGCCGTCGCCCCCCTCGGCCGTCCCGGCCACGCCGCCGTTGCCCTGGTAGAGGGTCTGGCTGCCGGCCGTGGTCAGGCCGGCCGGCGACCCGAACAGCACCGTGACCGCGCCGACGTTGCCGAGGCCGCCGAGGTCCTCGCCCGGGGCGCCGACGGCCAGGTCGAAGACGCCGTCGCCGTCGAAGTCGCCGGCGGCCAGCGCCGACCCGAACTCGTCGCCCGCCTCCGGGTTGACCTGGGTGAACAGCGGCCCGCCGGTGAGCCCGCCGCCGGAGCCGTTGAGGACGTTGACCGCGCCGGCGGCGTCGTCGGTGCCGACGTCCTCGGCCGGCGCCCCGACGGCCAGGTCGAGGATGCCGTCGTCGTTGAAGTCCCCCCTGGCCACGGCCGAGCCGAAGCGGTCGTTGTCCTCGGGGGTGCCGCCGACGCCTCCGCTGCCCTGGAAGTAGACGTCGGCGGAGGGCTGCAGCCCGCTCGCCGAGCCGTACAGGACGTTCAGGGCACCGGCCTGGGCCGCGTCCCCGATGCTCTCGGCCGGGACGCCGACGGCCAGGTCGGCGAAGCCGTCGCCGTTGAAGTCGACCCGTGCCTGCTGGCCTGCCGCCCGGTCGGGCGCCCCCGCGGCCGGCCAGGCGGCCAGCAGGGAGGCCACCAGCGCGGCCGGCACCACCACGGCCAAGCGTCGCATCGCCCGTCTCCTTCCCCGTCCCGCCGCGACCTCAGCCGAGCGCGGCCCCGAAGTTGTCGAGCAGCTCGGGCTGGCCGCCGGCCACCCGGCCCTGGGTGAACTGCTGGGCGGCGGCCGGCGGGCCGCTCTCGACGATGCCGCGCAGCACCACCACCGCCCCGGCCTCCCTGGCCGTGCCCACGGTCTCGCTGGGGGTGCCGATGGCCAGGTCGGAGGGGACGGTGTTCTGGCTGGCGTAGTGCCCGGCGGCCAGGGCGCCGCCGAAGGCGTCGCCCGACTCGGCCAGGCCGGGGACGCCCACGCTGTCCTGGGACACGAAGGTGCCGCCGACCAGCCCGGCGGCCCCGCCGAACAGCGGGTGGACGACCCCGGTGTCGGTCAGGCTGCCCAGGTCTTCGCCGGGAGTCCCGACCACCAGGTCGTCGAACGCGCTGTTCAGGAACACCCCGCTGGCCAGGGAGAAGCCGAACAAGTCCCCGGCCTCGGGGTTGCCGCCGGCCGACGTCGGGCCCTGGACGATGTCCGGCCCGCCCGGGGCCAGCCCGCCCGAGACCCCGAGGAGGATGGACACGGCCCCGGCACCCTGCCGGGTCCCGACCGTCTCGCCCGGCGCCCCGACCGCCAGGTCGGGGGTGGAGTCCTCGTAGCCGAAGTTGCCCGCGGCCAGCGCGCTCCCGAAGGCGTCGCCGGCCTCGGGGTTGTTCTGGACGAGCTCGGCCGCCTGCGCCGAGGGCAGCCCGGAGGCGGTGCCGTAGAAGACGTCCACCGCCCCGGCGAACTGGGCCCCGCGGACGGTCTCGCCGGGGGCGCCGACCGTCAGGTCGCTCAGGGCGTCCATGCCGCCGTTGAGCAGGTCGGCCAGCAGCGCCCCGCCGAACTGGTCGCCGGCCTCGGACGCGGCCTGGAAGATCGCCTGGCCGCCGGCCCCCAGTCCGCCGGACGAGCCGTAGAACACGCTCACGGCCCCGGCGAACTGGGCGCCGCCGACGGTCTCGCCGGGGGCGCCAACGGCCAGGTCGTCGAAGCCGTCGCCGTTGAAGCGGCCGGCGGCGACGGCGGCGCCGAACAGGTCGAGCTCCTCGGGGTTGCCCTGGAACAGGTTCTGGCCCGACCCCGGCAGCCCGTCCTCGGTGCCGTAGAAGACCGAGACGGCCCCGGCGTTGCCGGCCCCGCTGACGCCCTCGCCCGAGGCGCCCACGGCCAGGTCGGTGATCCCGTCGCCGTCGAAGTCGCCCTTGGCCAGGGCGGTCCCGAAGAGGTCGCCGGCCTCGGCGTTGGCCTGGGTGATGGCCTGGTTGGCCCCGGTCAGGCCCGACCCGGAGCCGTAGAGGACGTTGACGGCGCCGGCCGAGGTGTTCTCGCCGGGGGCGCCGACGGCCAGGTCGTCGAACCCGTCGCCGTTGAAGTCGACCAGGGCGGCGGCTCCGGCGGGTGCGGAGGCGGACCGCTGCCCGCCAAGGCTCGGGGCGGCGCAGGCCAGCAGGACGGCCAGGGCCACGACGGCAGGGACAACGGTTCGGCGCATCGATTTCCTTCCCCCATGTGGTTGCCGACGCAGGGTAGGTTGCACGGTCGGGTTTATCCTGTCGAGCCGGCTTCGCGATGCTCGGCCAGTCTGCGACGTTTCGGTGGGTCGATGCGCATGCGGTCCCCGCTGCCGCCCGGAAGCGGCTACCCTGCCTGCCATGGGCACGCTGCTCGACCTCCCCGACCCCTCCGGCCTCCCGGCGCTCCGCGACCCGTTCCTGGTGGTCCACCTGCACGGCTGGACCGACGCCGGGCTGGCCGCCCAGACCGCGGCCGTGTTCCTGCGCTCGCGCTGGAACGCGACCACGCTGGCCACCTTCGACGCCGACGAGCTGATCGACTTCCGGGCCCGGCGGCCGGTGGTGCGGCTGGCCGGCGGCACCATCGAGGAGGTGAGCTGGTCGCCCACCGAGCTGCTGCTGGCCGCCCCCGGCGCCGAGCGGGACGCGCTGCTGCTGCTGGGGCCGGAGCCCGACTTCCGCTGGCGGGCGTTCGGCGACGAGGTGGTCGAGGCCTGCCGGAAGCTGTCGGTGGTGGAGGTGTTCGGGCTGGGCGCGTTCCCGGCCCCGGCGCTGCACACCGACCCGGTGGCCGTGGTCGGCACCTCGGCCGACTCGGACCTGGCGGCCCGGCTGGAGACGGTGCCGGCGATCGTCGAGCTCTCCTCCGGCATCCAGACGGTGCTCGAGGAGCGGCTGCACCGGGCCGGCATCCCGGCCACCGGGCTGTGGGCCCGGGTGCCGCCCTATCTTGCCGGCGGCACCCACCCGCCGGCCGCCCTGGCCCTGGTCCAGACCCTCGGCCGCCTCGCGGGCGTCGAGATCGAGACCACCGAGCTGGAGGCCGCCGCCAAGGACCACCTGGAGCAGGTCGAGCAGGCCATCCGCGAGCGCCCCCAGATCGCCGAGTTCGTCGAGCAGATCCGCGGCATGGTCGAGCAGGGCGCCGACGAGCGCATCCCCTCCGGCGACGAGATCGCCGCCGAGCTGGAACGCTTCCTCGGCCAGAACCCGCCCGAGGGCGGCGAGGGCCGCTAGCCCTCCCGCAGCGCGTACCCGGCCCCGCGAACGGTGTGGAGCAGACGCGGCTCGCCGCCCGCCTCCAGCTTGCGCCGCAGGTACAGGACGTAGACCTCGAGCACGTTGGTGTCGGTGGCGAAGTCGTAGCCCCAGACCCTGGCCAGCAGCTCCTCGCGGCCAAGGACCTGGCGCGGCCGGTGCAGGAAGGCCAGCAGCAGCTCGAACTCCCGCCGGGTCAGGTCGATGCGGCGGCCGCCCCGCGACACCTCCAGCGACAGCCGGTCGACCACCAGGTCGCCCATGCGCAGCACCTGGTCCTCGCACGCGGGCCGGCGCCGGCGCAGCACCGCCCGCACCCGGGCCAGCAGCTCCTCGAGGGCGAACGGCCGGGCCAGGCAGTCGTCGGCGCCCGCCTCCAGCCCCTCGACCCGCTGGCCGACCCCGGCCGGCGCGGTGAGCAGGATGATCGGGGTCTGGTCGCCGGCGCGCCGCAGCCGCCGGCAGACCTCCAGCCCGTCGCGCCCCCGCGGGCCGGCGTCGAGCAGGATGCAGTCCACCGGCGTCCGCCGCAGCACCTCAAGGGCGCCGTCGCCGTCGCCGGCCACGGTGACGCGGAAGCCCTCGCGCTCGAGGATCGACCGGATACCGTCGTCATCGTCGACGACCAGGAGCGAACTCGCCATGCGCGCCTCGCTGACGCTGGTCGGATGACCGGCCTTCCGGCCGGCCGGCAGCACCTTGATACCGCGCCAAGCTGGGACGAGCCTGTGTGCCCCATTAGAAGCGGATAAGAGTCGCCCCCGCCCCCTGTCAACAGGGGTTGACACGCGCACGTTGTCAACCTAGGATGACAGCCATGGACGAGGCGACCAAGCTGGCGAGCGCGGCGGACAGCAAGGACCCGCGGGTCGGGCTGCGGGCGGTGGCCGCGCTGCGGCGGCTGCTCGAGCAGCTGGAGACCCTGCAGGTGGCCAGCGCCCGCGCCGCCGGCTGGTCATGGCAGGAGATCGCCACCGAGCTCGGGGTGAGCCGGCAGGCGGTCCACAAGAAGCACGCGGCCCGCCGGGGCCTGCTGCGGAGGGGCTGAATGTTCGAGCGCTTCACCGACCGGGCCCGCAACGCGGTCGTCGGCGCACAGGCGTCGGCGCAGCGGCTGGGACACGGCTACGTCGGCACCGAGCACCTCCTGCTCGGGCTGCTGCAGGGCGACGGCATCGCCGCCCGGGTGCTGGGCGGCCTCGGGATCACGGCCGCGGCGGTCGAGCGCGAGGTCCTCGACGAGGTCGGCC
>Ga0307278_10000185_pt1 | contig 31738 bp, 27 predicted proteins | sample ER_DNA_117_FD_194482 | JGI IMG/M metagenome (GOLD analysis project Ga0307278, IMG submission 194482) | Bulk soil microbial communities from the East River watershed near Crested Butte, Colorado, United States - ER_DNA_117 | ecosystem: Environmental > Terrestrial > Soil > Floodplain | place...
CGGGGTTCTCGGCCGAGTTCGTCGCCCACGCGTTCGACCCCTTCAGCCGTGGCGACCCGGCGCGGCCGGGCCCCGGCGCCGGGCTCGGGCTCGCGATCGTCGACGTGATCGCCCGCGCCCACGGCGGCGTGGCGCACGCGGAGAACCGTGACGGCGGCGCCGAGGTCTGGCTCGACCTCCCCGACGAACTCGACGGCGCCCCCGCCCGCCGGGCCTGACCGGAGGCGGGGTCAGGCCGGGACGGCGGGCGGCTGCTCCAGCAGCGCCCGCGCCACGATCACGTCGGTGATCAGGCTGGTCGCGTAGCCGCCCCGCAGCACCGCCCGCAGGGCGGCGACCTTGTCGTGCCCGCCGCCGACCGCGATCACCTCGTCCACCGTGCGCAGCTGGGCCGCGGTGATGGTGATGCAGCGGTCGGTGAAGTCGGTCGCGACCGGCTGGCCGTCCGGGTCGAGGAGGTTGGCGCAGATCTCGGCGCACGCCCCCCGGGCCCGCAGCGCGTCGCGCTCACGCTGGCTGAGGGCCAGGTAGAGCTGCGAGTGCGGCGGGTCCCAGGAGCCGATCGCCACCACCGCCTTGGTGAGCTGGTTCCAGCGCCGTCCCGCCTCCGCGACCTGGGGCTGGCGCCGGAGCGCCTCGGCGGTGGCGAAGTCGGGGAGGACCTGCGGCGTGTAGATCGGGAACGCCGGCCCCCCTGACACCGCGGCGACCCGGCGCACGAGCTCGATGGTGTTCTCCTGGACGTTGACGCCCAGGAGCGCGCCGGAGAGCTGCACGACCGTGCAGGGGGCGAGCCGGGTGAGCGCCTCCGTCATGACCGTGAGCGTGCGGCCGTACCCGAGCCCGAGGATCTCCCCCTCGACGACCGTCTCGGTGAGCAGGTCGGCGGCGACCCGCGCGAGGTGGGCGCGCAGGTCCGTCTCGGGGTGCTCCGGCGTGTCGACCACGATCGCGTGGTGGAGCCGGCACGCGCTCCTGACGGCCTCGGAGAGCTCGGCGTCGATCCGCGCGGGCACGCCGACCTCGATGCGGACGATGCCGCGGGCGAGCGCGTGGTCGAGGAGCCGGGCGACCTTGAAGCGGCTGAGCCCGAACTCCTCCGCGATCTCGAGCTTGGAGCGGCGGTCGATGTAGAAGCGGCGGGCGACCGCGGCGAGCCGGACCAGCTCGGCCGGGCCGACCATGTCAGCAGCGGCGTCGACCATTCGAACCTCGCGAGCGCACGTTTGAGCAGATGGCTGCTCATACTCTCACGCGCTCTTGACAGCGGCAACGGACCCGCCGTTCAATATTGCGTACAAACGAGCTTAATAGCGCTCATATGAGCAAGCACTTCCGATCGCCGACTCTGATGTCTCGCCCCGTGTCGAGGGGTGCTCCACCCGGGAGGTGGGTCGATGCGAGATCGCGTTGCCATGGGCGCTTGGCGCAGGATCCCTCTGGCGCTTCCGCTCGTCCTGGCCTTGGTCGTCAGCGCCTGCTCGGGCGCCGGCGGCGGCGGTGGCGGTGGCGGTGGCTCCTCGGGAGGCGGAACCATCACCGTCGCGACCGTGGCCAACCCGCAGATGCAGGACATCCAGAAGCTGGCCAGCACCTTCGAGAAGGACAACCCGGGTACCAAGGTCAACTTCGTCATCCTGCCCGAGAACGAGCTGCGTGACCGGGTGACCCAGGACATCGCCACCAAGGGCGGGCAGTACGACGTGGTCACGATCGGGACGTTCGAGGCGCCGCAGTGGGCCAAGAACGGCTGGATCGAGAACCTCGGCCCCTACACGCAGAAGGACGCCGCCTACGACGAGAAAGACCTGATCCCCACGGTCGCCAAGGCGCTGTCGTACCAGGACAACCTGTACGCGGTGCCGTTCTACGGCGAGTCGTCGTTCCTCATGTACCGCAAGGACCTGTTCGACAAGGCCGGGCTGACCATGCCGGCGCAGCCGACCTGGGATCAGGTGGCGCAGTTCGCCCACAAGCTGAACGACCCCAAGAAGAACCAGTCCGGCATCTGCCTGCGCGGCCTGCCCGGCTGGGGCGAGCTGTTCGCGCCGCTCAACACGGTGGTCAACACGTTCGGCGGCCGCTGGTACGACGCGAACTGGAACGCGCAGCTCACCGAGGCGCCGTTCAAGCAGGCCACGCAGTTCTACGTCGACCTGGTCAAGAGCGCCGGCGAGCCGGGTGCGCCCAACGCTGGCTTCACCGAGTGCCTCACCGCCTACAGCCAGGGCCATGCGGCGATGTGGTACGACGCGACCGTGGCGGCCAGCCTGCTCGAGGACCCCAAGAGCAGCAAGGTGGTCGGCAAGAACGGCTACGCGCCGGCGCCGGTCAAGGACACCAAGTGGTCCGGTTGGCTGTGGGCCTGGTCGCTGGCGATGCCGTCGACCTCCAAGAACAAGGACACCGCCTGGAAGTTCATGTCCTGGGCCACCTCCAAGGAGTACATCAAGCTCGTCGGCGAGCAGCTCGGCTGGGCGCGGGTGCCGCCTGGCAGCCGCCTGTCCACCTACCAGATCCCGGAGTACAAGAAGGCGGCCGCCGCGTTCGCCGACCTCACCGTCAAGGCGATCGACCAGGCCGACGTCAACAACGCCGGAACCCAGCCGCGGCCCTACACCGGCGTCCAGTACGTCGGCATCCCCGAGTTCCAGTCGCTCGGGACGGCGGTCGCCCAGGAGATCTCGGCCGCCATCGCCGGCAGGCAGACGGTCGACCAGGCCCTCGAGAAGGGCCAGAAGCAGGCCGAGCAGGTGGCCAAGGAGGCCGGCTACAAGAAGGGGTGACGGCAGGACTCCCCAGACGTCGGGGCATCGTCGCTGGAAGGGGTCCGGGGCTCAAGTAGCGAAGCGGTAGCCCCGGATCAACAAGAGGAGGCGCCGTGACCGTCACCCAAGATCGCGCCAAGGAGCGTGCGGTCGCGCTCAGGGAGCGTGCGGCGAAGGCCGCGGTGGCGCGCCGCAACCGCTGGGCGCGCCGCTCCCTGATCCTGCCGGCCATGATCTACACGATCCTGGTCACCCAGATCCCGTTCGTGATCACCATCTGGTACAGCCTGCAGTCGTGGAACCTGCTCAGGCCGGGCACGCGACATTTCGTCGGCCTGTCCAACTACGGCGCGGTCTTCAGCCAGACCGGCTTTCGCACCGCCGTCGTCAACACGGTCGGCTTCACCGCGTCGGCGGTGCTGTTCTCCCTGGCGATCGGCCTGGTCCTGGCGATCCTGCTCGACCAGAAGTTCCGCGGCAGGGCGGTGGTGCGGACCCTGCTGATCTCACCGTTCCTGATCATGCCGGTCGCCGGCGCGCTGCTGTGGAAGACCACCATGTTCCACCCGGTGTTCGGCATCGTGAACTTCGTGCTCAAGCCGTTCGGCGTCGGCACGCTGGACTGGGCCAGCAGGTTCCCGATGCCGACGGTCATCACGGTGGCGGTCTGGCAGTGGACCCCGTTCATGATGATCATCCTGCTGTCGGGCCTGCAGAGCCAGTCGACCGACATCCTCGAGGCCGCCCGCGTCGACGGCGCCGGGAACTGGCAGATCTTCCGCCACCTCACCCTGCCGCACCTGCGCACCTACATGGAGCTGTGCGTGCTGCTCGGCTCGATCTTCATCGTGCAGACCTTCGACTCGATCTTCATCATCACCCAGGGCGGCCCGGGCCAGGCCACCACCAACCTGCCCTACTTCCTGTACCTGCAGGCGTTCCGCCGCTTCGAGATCGGCCAGGCCGCCGCGCTGGCGATCGTCACCACCATCGGCACGATCATCATCGCGACCATCGCGCTGCGGGTCCTGTCGAACCTGTTCAAGGGAGAGGAGCTGGAGCCGCGATGAGCACCGTCGCCGAACGGGCACCGGCCCGCGCCGCGCAGAGGACCCGCGGCCCCGACCGCTTCCGCGTCGGGCGGCTGCTGGTGCCGACCCTCGCGTGGATCGCGGCCATCGGCTTCTTCTTCCCCGTCCTGTGGATGTTCCTGACCGGCTTCAAGCAGGAGGCCGACGCCTTCACCAGCCCGCCGAAGCTGTTCTTCGCTCCCACCATGGAGCAGTACCGGCAGATCTTCAGCCGCGACTTCGCACCGTTCCTGATCAACTCCGCCACCGCCACCGTCGTCTCGACCCTGGTGGTGCTGCTCCTCGCCATCCCGTGCGCCTACGGGCTGGCCATCAAGCCGGTGGAGAAGTGGCGGGACGTGCTGTTCTTCTTCATCTCCACGCGGTTCCTGCCGGTGGTCGGCGCGATCGTCCCGATCTACGTGATCGCGCGCGACGCGAAGCTGCTCGACACCGTGACCGCACTGATCCTGCTCTACACCGCGATGAACATGCCGATCGCGGTGTGGATGCTGCGCTCGTTCTTCATGGAGGTCCCCACGGCGATCATGGAGGCCGCCCGCATCGACGGGGCGACCTTGCGCCAGGAGCTGGTGCGCATCGTGCTGCCGCTGGTCGCGCCCGGCATCGCGGCGACGGCGCTGATCTGCGTGATCTTCGCCTGGAACGAGTTCTTCTTCGCCGTGAACCTGACCTCCTCGAGGGCCGCGACCGTGCCGGTCTTCCTGGTCGGGTTCATCACCAGCGAGGGGCTGTTCTGGGCGCGGCTCTCGGCGGCGGCGACCATGGCCAGCCTGCCGGTGCTGCTGGCCGGCTGGATCGCCCAGAAGCAGCTCGTCCGCGGCCTGACGATGGGGGCGGTGAAGTGAATGCGGTGGTGGTCGAGCGCCCTGGCAAAGTCGGCATCGAGCGGGTCGACGACCCCACCCCCGGAGCGCGCGAGGTCCTCGTCAGGGTAGAGGCCTGCGGCATCTGCGGCACCGACCTGCACATCCTCGACGGCGAGCTGCCCTCCACCCGCTACCCGATCATCCCGGGCCACGAGTTCTGCGGCGAGGTGGTCGCGACCGGCCCGCAGGTCGAGCACCCCCGGGTGGGCGACTTCGTCGCTGTCGACCCGAACCTGCCTGACGGGGAGTGCCGCTGGTGCCGAGCCGGCAGGGAGAACCTCTGCGAGAACTACGAGGCGATCGGCGTCACCCGGCCCGGTGCCTGCGCCGAGCTGGTCGCCGCTCCAGCCGCCAACGCCTTCGTCCTGCCTCCTGACCTGCCCCGCTCCTGGGGCGCCCTGGTCGAGCCGCTGTCGTGTGCGGTCCACGGCTTCGACCGGCTGGGCGCCAAGCTCGCCGACCGCTACCTGGTCTACGGGGCGGGGACCATGGGGCTGCTGATGGCGCAGCTCGCACGGCGGGCGGGCGCGGCCGGGGTGGACGTCGTCGACGTCAAGGCGAGCCGCCTCGCCGTCGCCGAACGCCTCGGCGCCGACCGCACCGCCACCTCCGCCGACGAGCTCGGAGGAGCACAAGGGTGGGACGTGGTGGTCGACGCCACCGGGGTGGTCCCCGCCATCGAGGACGGCCTGCGCCGGGTGGCGCGCGGCGGGACCTTCCTGATGTTCGGGGTGGCGCCGGCCGAGGCGACCGCGGCCTTCTCGCCCTTCCGCGTCTACAACGAGGAGATCACGGTGATCGGATCGATGGCGGTGCTGCACAGCTTCGAGCGGGCGGGCGACCTGCTCGTGCGCGGGGCGATCGACGCGGCCACCATGATCACCCACAGCGTCCCGCTCGACAGCTACGAGGCCGCGATCGCCACCTTCCGTGCCGGCGATGGCCTCAAGATCCAGGTGACCCCGACCGCCGCCGTCCAGACATACTGATCCCGCCCGTTGGCGTTGTACCGACCCGACAGGGAGGTACTGAATACGGAGGAGCGGGATGGGGGACCTGGCGCTCGGGATCGACTGCAGCACCACCGCCACCAAGGTGGTGGCGTGGGACCGGGGTGGCAAGCCCGTCGCCGAAGGCCGGGCGCCCCTCGAACGGCTGACCTCCCGGCCGCCGCACAGCGAGCAGCGGGCGGACGACTGGTGGGAGGCCACCCAGACCGCCATCGCCCGCCTCGTGCAGGCCGTCGACGCCGACCGCGTCGCCGGGATCTGCATCACCCACCAGCGCGAGTCGTTCGTCCCGGTCGACGAGCGCAACCGGGCGTTGCGCAACGCCATCCTGTGGGACGACGCGCGCTCGCAGGCCCAGCTCGACCAGCTCGGCGAGCGCTTCGGGCACGAGGAGCTGCACCGGCGCACCGGCCGGGGACCGTCGGTGGCGCAGGCTTCCTCGAAGCTGCTCTGGCTGGTGCAGCACGAGCCGGAGGTGGTCGCGCGCACCCACAAGTTCGTGGACGTGCACGGCTTCCTGGTGCAGCGGCTGACCGGGAGCTTCACCACGAGCCTCGCCTCGGCGGACTCGTTCGGGCTCACCGACATCGAGCGGGAGGCCTGGGCGGACGACCTCGTCGCCGCGATCGGGCTCGAGCCCGAGCAGTTCTGCGACACCGTCAAGCCCGGCACGGTCATCGGGGAGGTGACCGCCGAGGCGGCGCTGGCCACCGGGCTGCCGGCGGGCATCCCGGTCGTCGCCGGCCTCGGTGACGGCCAGGCGGCCTGCCTCGGCGCCGGGGTGACGTCGCTGGACCGCGCCTACCTCAACCTCGGCACCGCGGTGACCGGGGGCCCGATCGGCCGCAGCTACCTCACCGACCGGTCGTGCCGCACCCTCTACGGCGGCGCGCCGAACACCTTCCTGTTCGAGAACGTGCTGCGCGGCGGCCTGGCGACGATGCGCTGGTTCATGCGCTACTTCGGGGACTCGCGCGACGAGCCGGCCGACCTCGACCGCTACGAGGCATTGGCCAGCTCGATCGGACCGGGGTCGGACGGGCTGCTGCTGGTGCCGTACTGGAACCACGTCACCAGCCCGTACTGGGACCTGTCCGCCAGCGGCGTGGTGGTCGGCTGGCACCACGGGCACCGCCGCGAGCACCTGTTCCGCGCGATCGAGGAGGGCATCGCCTACGAGCACCGCCTGGCGATCGAGGGCATCCAGGCCGCCACGGGCGAGCCCATCCGTGAGCACGTGATCCTGGGCGGCGGGTCCAACAGCGACCTGTGGTGCCAGATCATGGCCGACGTGCTCGGCGCGACCGTCACCCGGGCGCACACCCCTGAGGCGACCAACCTCGGCGCGGGGATCCTCTGCGCGTTCGGCGTCGGCTGGTACCCGTCGGTCGAGGAGGCCGCGGCGGCGATGACCGACGTGGCCGAGAGCTTCCGGCCCGACGACCGCGTCCGCGAGCTCTACGACGACCTGTTCGCCCAGGTCTACCGGCCGCTGTTCCCGGCGGTCCAGCAGCAGCTCCAGCGGCTCTCGCAACTGCAGGCCGAATTCGCGGCAAGGAGGCAGCGGCCATGAGCACCGTTGTGATCCTGGGATCGGGTGTCATGGGCTCCGCCCTGACGTTCCCGCTGGCGGACAACCAGCACGACGTCCGCCTGGTCGGGACCCACCTCGACCGCGAGACCATCGAAGCCGTCCGGGCCGGCGGTCCCCACCCAGGGCTCGGGCGCAGGCTGCCCGAGTCGGTCCGGCCCTACCAGCTCGAGGAGATCGAGGCGGCGTTCGGCGGCGCCGAGATCGTCGTCAGCGGGGTCAACTCGCTCGGCGTGGCCTGGGCGGGGCAGAGGCTCGCCACGGTGGTCGAGCCCGGCATGCTGGTGATCGCGATCGCCAAGGGCATGGTCGCCGACCAGGACGGCGAGCTGCGCATCCTGCCCGACGTGCTGGCCGAGCAGGTACCGCCGGAGCTGCGCGCGCGGGTCCCCTGGGCGGCGATCGGCGGGCCGTCGATCGCCGGGGAGGTGGCGGCGCGGCGCGACACCTGCGTGGTGTTCGCCGGCCACCAGCAGGCCGCGCTCGACCGCCTCGCCGCCGCGTTCACCACCGCCTCCTACCGCGTGTGGACCTCCACCGACCTGGTGGGCGTCGAGGTGTCCGCCGCGCTGAAGAACTGCTACGCCGTCGGCGTCGGCTTCGGCGAGGGCGTCCTCGACCGGCTCGGCGAGGCCGACGGCGCCGACCGCAACCACAACTACGAGGCGGCGCTGTTCGCGCAGGCGACGGCGGAGATCAGCCAGATGGTGCGCCTGCTCGGCGGGCGGCCCGAGACGCCCTACGGCCTGGCGGGCGTCGGGGACCTCTTCGTCACCAGCACGGGAGGCCGCAACATCCGGGTGGCACGCCTGGTCGGTGCGGGCCTGCCGTTCTCCGCCGCCCGCGCGCGCATGGGCGACATCACCCTCGAGGGCGCGGCGGCGATCCAGGCCATCGGCGGAGCGCTGCCCAGGATGACCGAGCGCGGCGTGATCGGGCCGGCGGACTTCCCGCTGCTGCGGCACCTGCACGCCGTGGTCGCCAGGGACGCCCAGCCGGCGATGCCGTGGAGCGCCTTCTTCGACGGCGGGGCAGCGGCGGGAGCGGTCGCCGCCGGCGTGGACCTGTCAGGGCGCGGCCAGCAGTAGGCGTGCCGGCCGGCCCTGTTGGGCGGAGGCGCGTTCGGGGGAGCGCGCTCCGGCCTCGGGCTGACCCGAGCTGGTTCGTGCGGGCGCGTGGCGATCTGCTACCCTCGGGCCGCCCCGCCGGAGCCGGGGCTTCTTTCCGCTGTTCGTCTGCTCCGGTCAAGAGCGTTCGAGGAGGGCCGACCCCCCATGTCCGAGTACAAGCTCACCGCCCAGCGCCGGGCGGAGTCCGGGAAGGGGCCCGCCCGCCGGGCGCGCGCCGCCGGGCGCGTCCCGGCCGTCCTCTACGGCCACGGCATGGACCCGGTGCACCTGAGCGTGGACGCCCGTGAATTCGGCCACGCGCTGCGCACCGGCGCCGGCAGCAACGTGCTGATCGAGCTGACCGTCGGCAGGGCCAAGCACCTGGCCCTCCCCAAGGAGATCCAGCGCCACCCGGTCCGCGGCAGCTTCGTCCACGTCGACTTCCTGGCCGTCCGCCGCGGCGAGACGGTCCAGGTCCGTGTGCCCGTGCACCTCGTCGGCGAGGCGCCAGGCGTGCGCGAGGGCGGCATCGCCGACCAGGACCTCCACCAGGTGACCGTCGAGGCCGAGGTGACCGCCGTGCCCACCGCGATCGAGGCCGACGTGTCCGGCCTCGAGATCGGCGACGTGCTGCGCGTCGCCGACCTGAAGGCACCCGAAGGGGCCACGATCATCGACGACGTGGAGGCGTCGGTGGTCTCCATCGTCGCCCCGACGGTCGAGGAGGAGCCCGAGGTCGAGGAGGCGGAGGAGGCCGCCGAGGGCGAGGCCGCCGAGGGCGAGGCCGCGCCTGCCGCCGAGGGCACCGGCGAGTCCGAGGAGGCGTAGGTCGCCACGGCCACGCCTTCCTTCCTGGACCGTCTGCGCTCCGCCGTGACCACGACCAGGCGCGCCCAGCACCCGGCCGCCAGCGCCGAGGCGGCGGGCGCGCCCTGGCTCGTGATCGGGCTGGGCAACCCGGGGCCGGAGTACGCCAACACCCGCCACAACCTCGGCGCGCGGGTGGTCGCGCTGCTGGCCGAGCGGTTCGGGGAGCGCCTCAAGAAGTCCCGCAACCGCGCCCAGGTGGCCGAGGCGCGGGACGGGACCTTGCGCGTGGTGCTGGCGCGCCCCGACGGCTACATGAACGAGTCCGGCGGGCCCGCCTCGCTGCTCGCCCGCTACTACAAGGTGCCGGTGGAGCGGATCGTGGTCGTCTACGACGACATCGACCTGGCCGAGGGCAAGCTCCAGGTGCGCCGTGGTGGCGGCACCGCCGGCCACAACGGGATCAAGGACGTCGTCAAGGCACTGGGCTCGCCCGACTTCTACCGGGTGCGGCTCGGTGTCGGGCGGCCGCCCGGCCGCCAGGACCCGGCCGACTTCGTGCTCGCCGCCATCCCCAGGCGGCTCGCCGAGGACCTCGGCGTGCTGGTCGAGCGCGGCGCTGACGCGGTCATGGACGTGGTGCGGCTGCCGCTGGCCGAGGCCCAGAACCGCAACAACGGCTGACACGGGAGGTCCGGGCTCAGCGCAGCGGTAGCCCCGGATCGATCAAAGGAGGTCAGGGTGGACGCAGCGGCGGTGCGGTCGGCGGCCGCGCGGATCGCCGGCCAGGTACACCGGACGCCGGTGCTCACCTCCGCGACCCTGGACCGGGCGACCGGCGCCGAGGTCCTGGTCAAGAACGAGGCGGTGCAGAAGACCGGCTCGTTCAAGGCGCGCGGGGCGCTGAACCGGCTGCTCACCCTGCCCGACGAGGAGCGCGAGCGCGGCCTGGTGGCGGTCTCGGCCGGCAACCACGCGGGCGCGCTGGCCTGGGCCGCCGCCCAGGTGGGCGCGAAGGCCACCGTGGTCATGCCGCTCGGCGCCCCAGCCGCCAAGGTGGCCGCCTGCCACGGCTACGGCGCCGACGTGGTGCTGCACGGCGCCACCACGGTGGAGTCGTTCGCCGAGTGCGAGCGGCTGCAGCGCGAGCGCGGCCTCACGTTCGTGCACCCGTTCGACGACCCGGAGGTGGTGGCCGGCCAGGGCACCACCATGCTGGAGCTGCTGGAGGAGGCCGGGCCGGTGGACGTCTGGGTGGTCTGCGTCGGCGGCGGCGGGCTCGCCTGCGGCACGGCCCTGGCGCTGCGCGACGCCAAGCCGGACTGCCGCGTGGTCGGGGTGGAGCCGGAGGGCGCGGCGGCGCTCAGCGCCGCCCTGGCCGCGGGCAAGCCGGTGCCGATCGTGCCCCGCTCCGTGGCCGACGGCCTCTGCGCCCCCTTCGCCGGCCCGCTCACCCTGCCGCTCCTGCGCCAGCTGGTCGACGAGGTCGTCCTGGTCAGCGACGCCGAGATCCTGGCGGCGGTGCGCTTCGTGATGGAGCGTATGAAGGTGGTCGTCGAGCCGGCCGGCGCGGCCGCCGTCGCCGCCATGCTCGGCGGCAAGGCGGGCGACCTGGCCGGCCGCCGGGTCGGCACGATCCTGTCGGGCGGCAACGTCGACCTCGGCGTGGTGGCGCCCCAGCTGCCACCGGTAGAGGACAGCTGGCCGCCTAGTTGATGCGGCAGTCGTCGACCGTGGCCAGATAGTCGGCGAGCGCGGCGCCGAAGCGGGCCGAGTCGGCGGAGCCGGTGGTCAGCGGCTGGCGGTCCATGGCGAGGGCCTGGCCCGGCGTGATGGCGTGCGAGGCGAGCCGCTCCATGATGCGCACGTGGTCGCCGAGGGCGTGCTGGAACCGCACGGCGAGCGCCAGGCTGCGGTCCGCCTTGGCCAGCACCGACCGGCAGGAGGGGCTGACGGCGGGCGTGGCCCCGTGGCCGGCCGCGGCGGCGCGGTCGCGGTTGCCGGCGGCCGCCAGCGACCAGCCGATCAGCCCGCCGACGACCAGCCCGGCGACGAGGACCACGCCGAGCGCCCAGGCGCCACCCGGCCGCCACTGCCAGGGTGAGCGCTGCACGTTGTGGCGTGCGCCCGGCTGCCTCCGGGAGCGCCGGTACCGGTCGGCCCGCCGTTCCTCCAACAGGTCCATCGACCCTCCCACGGTCACGATCGATCCTGACGAAGCGCCGCGGACCCTAGTGCGATACCCCTGAACATGTCCAAATGGCTGAAAGGGACGAAAGGCGGCGGGTGAGTTGGACCGGGTGTCTCCAGACGGAACGAACCCGGCCCCTGGGGATCGGGGTGGAGGCCGGGTTCGCTCGCGACACGATCGGGCAGAGAAACCCCGATCGGCCCCGCACGATTCCTTTCTGGCTCTGTCCGGGGCCTGCGCTACTCTGGAGCCAGAGCGCGCACCCCCCGGTCATCCCGGCCGGGGGGCGTTCGTGCGTGCTGCTGAAAGGATGGGCGTCTTCGTGCTCCTCGCCCCACTGCTCGACCGCTGGCCCGCCGCCGGCGCGTTCGCCGAGATCGTGGCCGCCCTCGACGAGGGCGGCGCCGACGTGGTCGTGCCCGACGTCGCGCGGGCCTTCCTGCTGGCCGGCATCGCCAACGCCGATCTCGATCCTGGGGGGGCGCGGGAGGGAGCGGGCTCCCCCCCGCATGGATTGATCCTGGCGGTCACCGCCACCAGCGCGGACGCCGAGGCGCTGGCCGCCGACGCGGCCGCCTTCCTGGGCCCCGAGCGGGTGGCGGTCTTCCCCGCCTGGGAGACGCTGCCGCACGAGCCGCTCTCACCCCGCTCCGAGACGGTCGCCCGCCGCCTCGCCCTGATCCACCGGCTCGCCCGCCAGGCCGCCGGGGAGCCGCCCGAGACGCCGGAGCAGGCCCCGCTCGCGCTGCTGGCCACCCCCGCCAGGGCGGTGATGCAGCCGCTCGCCCCCGGGCTGGACACGATCGAGCCCGTCCGGGTCGCCCGCGGCGACCAGATGGACCTCGAGGACCTGCTGGAGCGGCTGGTCGCCGCGGGGTACGAGCGCACCGACATGGTCGAGCGGCGCGGCGAGGTGGCTGTCCGCGGCGGCCTGGTCGACTTCTTCCCGCCCGGCGACGACCATCCCGTCCGGGTCGAGTTCTGGGGCGACGAGATCGAGGGCATCCGCGCGTTCGCCGTCGCCAGCCAGCGCTCCCTGACCGAGCTGCCGGCCGCGCTCGCCTTCCCCTGCCGCGAGCTCCGCCTCACCGCCGCCGAGCGCCAGCGGGCGCGCCAGCTCGCCGCCGAGTTCCCCGCCGCCGGCGAGCTGCTCTCCCAGGTGGCCGACGGGCTGGCGGTCGAGGGCCTGGAGTCGCTGCTGCCGCTGCTCTTCGACGAGCTGCGGCTGCTGCCCGACTACCTGCCCGCTGGCGCGGTGCTCGCCCTGGTCGACCCGAAGCGCACCGGCGACCGCGCCGAGGAGGTCCGCATCCAGGCCGAGGAGGCCGCCCAGGCGTCCTGGGCCGCCGCCGCCGAGGGCGGCCGCGCGCCGGTCGAGGGCGCGGGCTACCGCCCGCTCGCCGAGGTGCTGGCCGGCTCCGGCCGGCCCGTGCTGCGGGTCGGGCCGTTCGACCCCGGCGGGCCGCGCGTCCTGCGGGTCGACGCCCACGCCGTCGAGCCCTACCGGGCCAACGTCACCCGGGTGGCGGCCGACGCCCGCGCGCTCGCCGCCGACGGCTACACGGTGCTGCTGTGCACCGAGGGCGCCGGCCCGGCCGAGCGCCTGCGCGACGTGCTGCGCGACGAGGGCCTGCCGCTGCCGCTGGCGGCCGAGCCGCCGGCGGCCGGCGCCGCCGTCGGCACCGCGGCGCTGCTCAACGGCTTCCGCATCCCGGAGCTGAAGCTCGCCCTGCTCGCCGAGGGCGACCTCTACGGCACCCGCCGCCAGACCAGGGAGCAGGCGCGCATGCCGGCGACGCGGCACCGCGACCCCCAGGCCGGCGGCGCGGTCGCCCTGGAGGAGCTGCAGCCGGGCGACGTCGTGGTCCACGCCGTCCACGGCATCGCCCGCTACGTCGGCATGGAGCACCGCACCGTCGCCGGCGCCGAGCGTGACTACCTGCTGCTCGCCTACGACCAGGGCGACCGGCTCTACCTGCCGAGCGAGCAGGTGCAGATGATCTCCCGCTACGTCGGCGGCGAGTCGCCGAAGCTGTCGCGCCTGGGCAGCCGCGACTGGGACCGGCAGAAGGCAAGGGTGCGGCGCAAGGTCCGCGAGATGGCGGCGGAGCTGGTGCGCCTGTACTCGGCGCGGATGGCCTCGCCCGGGCACGCCTTCGGCCCCGACACGCCCTGGCAGCGGGAGCTGGAGGACACCTTCCCCTTCCCCGAGACCCCCGACCAGCTCTCCGCCGTCGAGCAGATCAAAGCCGACATGGAGGCCCCGGTGCCGATGGACCGGCTGCTGTGCGGCGACGTCGGCTACGGCAAGACCGAGGTGGCGGTGCGGGCCGCCTTCAAGACGGTGATGGACGGCAAGCAGGTCGCCGTGCTGGTGCCGACCACGCTGCTGGCGCAGCAGCACAACGCCACCTTCTCGGAGCGCTTCGCGCCCTTCCCCGTGAAGGTGGGCATGCTGTCGCGCTTCGCCTCCCGGCAGGAGCAGGACGAGGTGATCGCGGCCATGGCCGACGGCACCATGGACGTGGTGATCGGCACCCACCGGCTGCTGTCGGCCGACGCCAAGTGGGCCGACCTCGGCCTGGTGGTGGTCGACGAGGAGCACCGCTTCGGCGTCGCCCACAAGGAGCACCTCAAGCAGCTCCGCACCGAGGTCGACGTGCTCACCCTCACCGCCACCCCGATCCCGCGGACGATGGAGATGGCGATCTCCGGGATCCGCGACATGTCGGTGATGGAGACGCCGCCGGAGGAGCGCCACCCGGTGCTCACCTTCGTCGGCCCCTACGACGAGGCCACCGTCGCCAACGCGATCCGGCGCGAGATGCTCCGCGAGGGCCAGACGTTCTTCGTGCACAACCGCGTCGACACCATCGCCAGGGTGGCGGCGCGCGTGCGCCAGCTGGTCCCGGAGGCGCGCGTCGGCGTGGCCCACGGCCAGATGAGCGAGGACCAGCTCGAGCGGGTCATGCTCGACTTCTGGGACAAGGCCTACGACGTGCTGGTGTGCACCACCATCATCGAGTCGGGCATCGACATCCCGACGGCCAACACGCTGGTCGTCGACCGCGCCGACACCCTCGGCCTGGCCCAGCTCTACCAGCTCCGCGGCCGCGTGGGCCGCTCCCGCGAGCGCGCCTACGCCTACCTGATGTACCCGCCGGAGCGGTCCATCACCGAGACCTCCCACCAGCGCCTCGCCGCGGTCGCCACCCACCAGGACCTCGGCTCGGGCATGGCCATCGCCATGAAGGACCTGGAGATCCGCGGCGCCGGCAACCTGCTCGGCGCCGACCAGTCCGGCCACGTCGCCCTGGTCGGCTACGACCTCTACATGCGGATGCTGGCCGAGGCCGTGGGCGAGATGCGCGGCCGCCCCATCGAGCAGCCCAAGGAGCTGAAGCTGGAGGTCCCGGTCGACGCCCACCTGCCCGCCGACTACATCCCGAGGGAGCGGCTGCGGCTCGAGGCCTACCGGCGCCTCGGCGGCTCGGGCGCGGTCGACGCGGTGGCGGCGCTCGCCGCCGAGCTGGCCGACCGCTACGGCCCGCCGCCGGCGCCGGTGCGCAACCTGCTCGCGCTCGCGGGCGTGCGCGCCCAGGCCAACGCCGTCGGCCTCACCGAGGTGGTCTGCTTCGGCGGGCGCGCCCGGCTGGCGCCAGTGCGCGACCTGCCCGAGTCCAAGCGGGTCCGGCTCGACCGGCTCTACCGCGGCGCGGTCTGGAAGGCGTCCGAGCAGACCCTGGTCGTGCCCCTTCCCGAGGACGCCGCGGGATCGCCGGAGGAGACCTCCCCGCTTCCGGCGTGGCTGTCGGAGCTGCTCGAGGGCGTGCTCGGCGCCCCGCCCGCCCCCGACCTGCCGGCCGCGACGCGCCCGGCGCCGCGGCGGGCGGCGTCGTGATCCGCGAGCTGGTGTGGGTCCGCCGTGACCAGCGGGCGGTCGACTGGCGGTGCGGTGCAGTCTGCCCTACCGCCGGGGGCGTCGTATTCTGTTGGCGCCGTTGTGGAAGTCGACGACGAGAGGTCATCCCCGTGCGCCGCTTGCTGCCCGCCCTGGTAGTCCTGGCGCTGCTCGCCGCGGGCTGTGGGCCCGGGCGGGTCGCGCCCGACCAGGCCGCCGTGGTCGACGGCGTCGCCATCCCGATGGACCAGCTGACCGCGCAGGTGAAGGCGGGCCGCCCCGGCGACGCTCGGCCCGACCCGGCCCAGGCGGTCGACGGCGCCCGCGAGGCGCTGCAGAGCCTGATCGTCGCCCGGGTGGTGCTGAGCGGGGCCGAGCAGGAGGGCGTCACCGTCTCCGAGGCCGAGGTCGACGCCCGCCTCGAGCAGATCAAGCAGCAGGTGGCCGCGCAGGGCACGAGCTTCGAGGCCGCGCTCGCCCAGCGCAACCTCACCGTGCCGATCCTGCGCACCCAGCTCGAGGTGCAGGCCGCCGCCGAGAAGGTCTCGGCCAAGCTGGTCCCCGGCCGCGGCGACGCCGAGCTGCTCGCCACCCTCGGCAAGCGCAAGGCGGAGTTCCTCCAGCTCCGCGTGCGGCACGTGCTCGTCAAGGACCAGGCCAGCGCCCGCAAGATCAAGAGCCAGCTCGAAGGTGGCGCCGACTGGGCGGCGGTGGCCAAGCGCTCCTCGATCGACCCCGGGAGCAAGGAGCGCGGCGGCGACCTCGGCTTCCAGGGCAAGGGGGCGACCGTGCCCGAGTTCGAGAAGGCCGCCGTGGCCCTGGCGGGCAAGGGGAGCTGCAAGGGCCGCACCAGCGGCGACTGTGAGTCGCCCGTCGGCGGCCCGGTCAAGACCGAGTTCGGCTGGCACGTGCTGCAGGTCACCGGCGTGCGGCTGCCGCCACTCGACGACCAGCTCCGCGGCCAGCTCGACCCCTCCCTGCAGCCCCGCAGGCAGCAGGCCGTCCAGGACTGGTTCAACAAGCGCATCAAGACGGCGTCGATCGAGGTCAACCCGCGCTTCGGCCGCTGGGACGCCGCCAGCGGCAAGATCGTGGACCGGGTCACCGCGCCGCGGCCGGCGTCCGGCCCGTCGACGACCGCCCCGCAGGTCGAGGCGCCACCGACCACCGCGCAGCGGTAGCACATGCCCAGGATCGTCCTCGTCGCCACCAGCCCGCGGTTCCCGCTGCTGTTCCCGCCGCAGACCTGGCGGGCGCTCGACGCGGCCAGGCCGGTGTACGTGCTCGACGCCGAGCACCCCTCGCTGCCGGCCCTCGACGTCGGCGAGATCCCCTGGGAGGTGCTCGCGCCGGCCGCCGACAGCGGCCCGGTGGGCCGGGACCTGCTGCTGATCGGGCAGGGGCTCGACGCCGAGGGCGTCGCCGAGGCCAGGCGGCGCGCGGACGCGCTGCTCGACGCGGCCAAGCGGGACGGCAGCGCCACCCTGATGCTGCCGTCGCGCAACGACGGCCCGTTGGTGCAGATGGTCGCCGACCGGGCCGCCCGCCAGCACATCGAGGTGGAGACGGTCTACCCGCTCGGCGAGCCGAAGGGCTCGGCCCTGCTCGACCTGGTCGCGACCGAGGCGCGCCTGCGCGGCCCCGGCGGCTGCCCCTGGGACCGCGAGCAGACCCACGCCTCCCTCGCCAGGCACCTGGTCGAGGAGTCCTACGAGCTGCTCGACGCGATCGAGGAGGGCGACGCCGAGCACCTCCGCGAGGAGCTCGGCGACCTGCTGCTGCAGGTGGTGTTCCACGCGCAGATGGCCGAGGACGCCGGCGACTTCGACATCGACGGGGTGGCCCGGGCGATCAACGAGAAGCTGGTCCGCCGCCACCCGCACGTCTTCGGCGACCTGCGGGCGGACACGCCCGCCGAGGTGATGCGCAACTGGGAGACCATCAAGCGCGACGAGGAGGGCCGCACCGACCCGCTCGCCGGCATCCCGAGCGCGCTGCCGGCCCTGCAGCTCGCCGCCAAGCTGCAGAAGCGCGCCGCCGACGGCGGCTTCGCCTGGCCGAGCCGCACGGGACCGGCCGACAAGGTGCGCGAGGAGCTGGAGGAGGTGCTCGCCGCCACCGAGCCGGAGCACCTGGAGTGGGAAGTCGGCGACCTGCTGTTCGCGGCCGTGGCGCTGGCCCGGGCGGTCGGCGTCGAGCCGGAGGCGGCGCTGCGCCGCACCAGCCGCCGCTTCCGGGCGCGCTACGCCGCCGCCAGGGCGGCGGCCGAGGCCGACGGCCACGACCCGTCCAGCCTCGAGCTGGAGCAGTGGATCGCCTACTGGAAGGCGGCCAAGCGCGCACTCGCCGAGGCCGAGCAGGCCTGAGCGACCCTCAGCGCGCCGGCGGGTGGTCGCGGCCGGGCTCGCTCGCGCCCGGCCGGCGCACCTCCGGCCGGCCAGGAGGTGACGTCCACCCGGCCCGCGACGCGCCGCCGCCGGCCGGCGCGCCCGCCGCGACGGCCGGGGACGCCACCGCCGGGCCGGAGGTGCGCCAATGCAGCGCCCTGGCGAGCAGGGCGACCAGCCCCGCGACGGCGGCGCCGGCGAGGAAGGCGAGCGCCACGGCGGTGCGGAAGTCCACCGGACCGGGAGCGTCCCGCACCTGCGGCGGCCGGTCGCCGGACGCGCTCTGCATCTCCTCGGCGTCGGCCTCGGTCGAGCCGGCGATCAAGGTGTCGCCCGCGACGGCCTGGACGGTGATCTTGGTCAGCTTGTGCGGGTAGACGTTCCAGACGAGCTCCTTGACCCTGGTCCGCTCGTCGGAGCTCTCGCTCGCGTTGCGCGCCTTGGCCGTGTACACGACCTGCACCTGCTCCCCGCCGGGGTCGAGGGTCAGCACCCTGGCGTCGTCGTAGCCGGCCGCGGACAGCTCGTCCTTCACGACCGCCAGCGCCCGCTCCTGCGAGCTCGAGCAGGCCGCGAGCAGCAACGCGGCCAGGGCGACGGCCACCAGACCGCTTCCCGTCACCGGCCTGGCCCGGTTCGACCTGGACACGAACGCTCCCGAAGGTGGGCTGCGACGACAGCCCGGAGGATACCTTCCCGCCCGGCTCCGCGTGGTTGACTGTCCCGGCACACTGCGAGAGGTTCATCGCGACCGGCAGTGCCGGTCGGTCGAGAGGTGCCTGGGAGGATCGTGGCGGCAAGCGAGGATCCAGCGCGCGTCGAGGACGGCGCGCCGGGGGCGACGCCGCTACGCCGTGGCGACCCGCACCGTCTCGGCACCTACGAGGTGCTCGGCCGCCTCGGCGAGGGCGGCATGGGCGTGGTCTACCTCGGCCGCGCGCGCGACGGCCGCCTGGTCGCGCTCAAGGTGATCCGGGCCGACCTGGCGAGCAACGAGGAGTTCACCCACCGCTTCCAGCGCGAGGTGCAGGCCGCCCAGCGCGTCGCCCGCTTCTGCACCGCCCAGGTGATCGAGGCCGAGCTCGGCGGCGACGCTCCCTACCTGGTGACCGAGTACGTCGCGGGCCCCACCCTGAAGGAGGCGGTCGCCGACGGCGGCCCGCTGCCGGCGTCCAGCCTCGAGGGCCTCGCCGTCGGCATGGCCGCCGCCCTGTCCGCGATCTACGCCGCCGGGGTCGTGCACCGCGACCTGAAGCCGTCGAACGTGCTGCTGTCCCAGGTCGGGCCGCGGGTGATCGACTTCGGCATCGCCCGTGCCCGCGACGTGACCACCAGCCTGACCCGGGCCGGCCAGCGCATGGGCACGCCGGCGTTCATGGCGCCGGAGCAGTTCACCGGCCGCCAGGTGAGCGCGGCGGCCGACGTGTTCGCCTGGGGCAGCGTGGTCGCGTTCGCCGGCACCGGCCGGCTGCCGTTCGGCGGCGGCCCGCTCGAGGCGGTCGCCTACCGCATCGTGCACGACCGCGCCGACCTCTCCGGGCTCGACGACAGCATGCGCGAGCTGGTCGAGGTCGCGACGGAGAAGGACCCCGAGCGCCGCCCCTCCGCGCAGGAGCTACTGCTGCGCCTGCTCGGCCACGGGGTCGCCAGCCCGGGCCTGGGGGACACCAGGGTGGCGGTGGGGGAGATGCTGCACCGCACCTGGGTCGAGGGCGACGCCGCGCCGGAGCGCGCCGAGGGTGCCGAGCCGCGCCGCGGCGCCCCGGACGGCGGCGCCAGCGGCCCCAGCGGCACCGCCACCATGCCGGAGGGCGATGCCGAGCCGGAGCCCGCCACCGCCGACCTCGGCCTGCTGCTGGAGGCGGCCGGCGATCTCGAGGGCGCCGAGGCCGCCTACCGCGAGGCCGCCGTCGGCGACGATCCCGACCAGGCCCCCAAGGCCGCCCGCAACCTGGGGCTGCTCCTCAAGGACCGCGGCGACCTGGACGGCGCCGTCGCCGCGTACCGGCAGGCGATCGGCTCCGGCCACCCCGACCAGGCGCCGAAGGCCGCCAACAACCTCGCCTTCCTGCTCGCGCGGATGGGCGACGTGGAGGGGGCGGTGGCCGCCTACCGCTGGGCGGCCGACAGCGGCCACCCCGACCAGGCGCCGGCGGCCGCGCGCAACCTCGGCCTGCTGCACGAGCAGCGCGGCGAGACCGAGCGGGCCAGGCGCCTGTACCAGTGGGCGATCGACTCCGGCCACCCCGAGGAGGCGCCCGCCGCCGCCGCCAACCTGGTGGCGCTGCTGGTCGCCGACGGTGACGCCGAGGCCGCCACCGCCGTCTACCGCTGGGTCGCCTCCCACCCGGTGTACGGCGCCGAGGCCGAGGCCAACCTGCGCCTCCTGCCCGGTGGGCAGGGCGACTGAGAGCCGGCGGGCGGGCTACGGCGGCGGCGTGGGGCCGCGCTCCTGATCCCCGAGGGGGCGCGTCTCGTCGTCCGGCCCGGAGGGCGGCGGAGCCTCCTCAGGCGGGTCACGCGGGATGCGGCGGGTCTGGTCGCCCTGGTCGAGCTGCCTGGTCTCGTCGGACTGGTCGAGCCGTCCGGTCTCCTCGTGGGTCGGCGGCGACGCCGGCGGCGGCTGCTGCGGCTGCCAGACGGGCTGCGCCGGCGCCGGGGACGGGGCGGGCGGTGGCTGCCAGGCCGGCTGGCCGGTGCCCGGCTGCCAGGGCGTCTGCGGCGGCGCGGACGGCTGGCCGGCCGGTGCCTGAGCGCCCCATCCCTGGCCGGGCTGCGCCGGCGGATAGCCCGGGGGCTGCTGCGGCCAGGGCGGTTGCGGGCCGCCGGCGGTCGCGGCGGCCCAGCCGGCCGGGGGCGCGGCCGGCGGCCGCTTGCGGACGGCACGCACCACCAGCACGATCACCAGGGCCACCAGCACCAGGAGCGCGACCACGGCGACGACCAGTGCCCTGAGGACGTTGCGCCAGGTGTTGCGGAGGTCCCGCTCGATGTCGCCCTGGCCCTTGTCGAGCCGGGCAGGCCGCAGGCCGAAGCGGCCCTCCAGCTCCTCGCGGGAGTAGACGCGCGGCACACCGAGGTCGCGGCGCGGGTCGATCTCGAGGGTCGAGAAGCGCAGCGGCAGGTGCCTCCAGATCACCTCGGCGGCGCGGTTCTCCTCCTCGACCAGCTCGCTCTGCGACACGGTCGAGTCGTACGCGAGGATCACCTGGTCGCCGGAGTTGCTGATGCTCGGGTTGCTGATGCCTGCCTGGTCGAGCTCCAGCAAGGTGCCGATGTACCCGGTCGCGGTCTCGCAGCCGCTGAGCAGCACCGCCGCCACGGCGATCAGGCACAGCCACCGCGTGACGCTCGTTCGGGTCGCTGGCTGGGTCCTCATCGTGGCTCCTCGCGAGGCGGTCGAAGAAGATCCGAGGATACCGCGCGGAGTCGGCGACACCGTGCCGGACCGGCGGAAACGTCCCCGGTGCCCCGCAGGCCCGGTGATATCCTCGCGAACGGCCCGCTCGTCACGCCCCCGAGCAGCGAAGGGATCTTCATGGCCATGGTCGGCATCGAGCTCATCCTCGCCAGGGAGGTCCTCGATTCCCGCGGCAACCCGACCCTCGAGTGCGAGGTCCAGCTCGAGGACGGGGCGCTGGGGCGGGCGATCGTGCCGTCCGGCGCCTCGACCGGCCGGTTCGAGGCGGTCGAGCTGCGCGACGGCGGCGACCGCTACGGCGGCAAGGGCGTGCTGCATGCCGTGCGCAACGTCAACGAGGTGATCGCCCCGCGCCTGCTCGACGAGGACCCCTACGACCAGCGGGCGGTCGACGCGGTCCTGATCGACCTCGACGGCACCGAGAACAAGTCCGAGCTGGGCGCCAACGCCACCCTGGGCGTGTCGATGGCGGTCGCCCGCGCCGCCGCCGCCTCCCTCGAGGTGCCGCTCTTCCGCCACCTCGGCGGGATCTCGGCGCACCTGCTGCCCGTGCCGATGATGAACGTGCTCAACGGCGGCGTGCACGCCGACAACGACGTCGACTTCCAGGAGTTCATGGTCGTGCCGGTGGGCGCGCCCTCGTTCTCCGAGGCGCTGCGCATCGGGGTCGAGGTCTACCACGCCCTCAAGGGCGTGCTGAAGGCCCGCGGCCTGTCGGCGGGCGTCGGCGACGAGGGCGGCTTCGCGCCCGACCTGCCCGGCAACGAGGCCGCCCTCGAGCTGCTGGTCGAGGCGATCGGCAAGGCCGGCTTCGAGCCGGGCGGCGAGGTCGCGCTCGCCCTGGACCCGGCCACCAGCGAGCTGTGGGACCAGGGCCGCTACGAGCTGCCCGGCGACGGCCGCGTGCTCGACTCCGACGGCATGGTGGAGCTGTGGCGCACGCTCTGCGACCGCTACCCGATCGTCTCGATCGAGGACGGGCTGGCCGAGGACGACTGGGCCGGCTGGACGGCGCTGGCCGGCCTCCTCGGCGACCGGGTGCAGCTCGTCGGCGACGACCTGTTCGTCACCAACGTCGAGCGCATCCGCCGCGGCCTGGCCGAGCGGGCCGCCAACGCGGTGCTCATCAAGGTCAACCAGATCGGCACGCTGACCGAGACCTTCGACGCGGTGGAGCTGGCCCACCGCAACGGCTGGAGCACGGTGGTGAGCCACCGCTCCGGCGAGAGCGAGGACACCACCATCGCCGACCTGGCGGTCGCGGCCGGCTCCGGGCAGATCAAGACCGGCGCGCCCAGCCGCAGCGAGCGCGTTGCCAAGTACAACCAGCTGCTGCGCATCGAGGAGGTGCTGGGGGAGAGCGCCCGCTTCCCGGGGCGGCGCGCCTACCCGCGCACCTGGCCTGGCGGCCTCCCGTGAGGGTGCCGTTCGCCGCCCTGCCGGGCCGCGCTGGCCGCGTCCTGTCCCGGCCGCAGCGCCGCGACCTGCGCCCGCCGCTCGGCCTGACCGTCCGCGGCGTGCTGCTCCTGCTGGTGCTGTTCGCCCTGGCGGTCACCGCCGTGTACCCGCTCAGGGAGTACGTCCAGCAGCGCAACCGCATCGAGCAACTCGCCGCCAAGCAGCGCGCCCTGCAGGCCGAGAACGAGCGCCTGCAGCGCGAGCAGCAGCGCCTGCACGACCCGGCCTACGTGGAGCAGCTGGCCAAGCGCGACTACAACATGGTCAAGCGCGGCGAGGAGCTCTGGCAGCTCACCGGCGAGCCGCCCGCGACGCCGCCGGCGCGCCCGGCCCCACCGCCGCCCAAGCCCTGGTACGAGCGCCTCTGGCAGCGGGCCACCGGCTGGCTCGGGTGACGATCGGGCGAACGTGCTGAAGGGCCAGCTACTACGCAAGTCTCGCTAAGTTCGTTTGTTGACGGCCAGGGAGGGGCGACCCTACGATGAGACAGAGTCGGCGTCGCCCGGCTCGGGGTCAACCTTTCGTTTCACTCTAGCTTTCAAGGAGTCGGTCGCCAGTATGAGTGCCGAGGTCGGGGCCATCGTCTCGGGTACCGTTGCTCGCCTCGCCCCCTACGGAGCGTTCATCAAGCTCGAGACGGGAGAAACCGGGCTCGTGCACATCTCCGAGATCGACCGGAACTACGTCCGCTCGGTCGAGGAGCACCTTCGCATCGACGACCAGGTCACGGTGAAGGTCGTCGGCATCAAGGACGACGGCAAGATCGATCTCTCGATCAAGCAGGCCGCGCCCGACTGGCAACCCGAGCGGCCCAGGCTGCGCAAGGGCAAGGACCCCGAGTTCGAGCAGAAGCTCAAGCGCTTCATGCGCTCGAGCGAGGAGCGCCTGGTCGACGTCAAGCGCCAACGGGAGGGCCGGCGCGGCTAGCGCCGCAACCTCCTTGTCCCGCACGCCCAAGCGCTCTCCACGCCGCCCCGACCCGGCCGCCCTGCCAGACCCGCTTCAGGTCGCCTGGCGGCCGTCTCCGGTCGCCGGCACCGCGCCCGACCCGCGCGCCGCGCCAGGCTGGGCCGCCAGCCTGCCCGAGGCGTCGCCGGCCGAGCGCCGCCTGGCCGAGGCGCAGCTCGGCCGCGAGGCACGCGGCGGCATGGCGGTCGCCGCCCGCTGCCGCTACGGCCTGCCGGCCGTGGTGCGCACCGTCCCGCGCCTGCCCGACGGCACCCCGTTCCCGACCCTGTACTGGCTGACCTGCCCGGCCGCCAGGGTCGCGGTGGGCCGCCTCGAGGCCGCCGGCTGGAACGCCGCCCTGTCCGAGCGGGTCGCCGCCGACGCCGACCTGGCCGCCGCGCACGCCGACGCGCACGCAGGCTACCTGGCCCAGCGGGACGCGCTCGAGCGGCTGTCGGGCGACCCCGGCGTCGGCGGGCTGCCCGGCCGCGTCAAGTGCCTGCACGTGCTGTACGCCCACGAGGTCGCCACCGGCGCCGACCCGGTCGGGCGGGTGGTGCGGCGCACGGTCGACCCGGTCGACTGCCCCGGCCCGTGCGTCGAGGCCGGGCGGCCGGCCGACGCGTGAGCCGCATGCGCCTCGCCGCCTTCGATATCGGGACGAACTCCACCCGCCTGCTGGTCGCGGACGTGGAGGACGGCCAGGTGACCGCGGAGCAGGCCCGCGACATGGTGATCACCCGGCTCGGGCGCGGCGTGGACGCCGCCAGGCGCTTCGACCCGGCCGCGCTCGCCCGCACGCTCGAGGTGGTCGGCGGCTACGCCGACCGCTGCGAGGAGCTCGGGGTGGAGGCGGTCAGGGTGGTGGCCACCAGCGCCACCCGTGACGTGCGCAACCGCGACGAGTTCGTGGCCGGGGTGCTGGCCCGCACCGGGGTCGAGCCCGAAGTGCTCAGCGGCGAGCAGGAGGCCGCCGCGACCTGGGCGGGGGCCACCGCCGACCTGCCCGGGGCCGAGCGCACCCTGGTGGTCGACATCGGCGGCGGCTCCACCGAGTTCATCGTCGGGGTGCCGGACCGGCCGGGGAGCGTCCCCGAGGCGACGGTCTCCCTCGACATCGGCTGCGTCCGCCTCACCGAGCGCCACCTGTCCACCCAGCGCGGCGACCCGCCGGCGCCCGCCCAGGTGGCCGCCATGCGCGCCGAGGTGCGCGCCCAGCTCGCCCGCCTGGACGGCGTGCTCGACCCGGCGGCGGCCAGCCGGGTGGTCGGCGTCGCCGGCACGGTCACGACGGTGGTGGCGCTCGCGCTGGACCTGCCCGCCTACGACCCGCGCGTCATCCACCACGCCACCGTGGAGGCAGGCCAGGTGGAGGCGACGACGGCGCGCCTGCTGGCGCTGACCGTGGCCGAGCGGGCCGCGCTCCCGGTGATGGCGCCAGGGCGCGAGGACGTGATCGCCGCCGGCGCGGTCGTCCTCGATGAAATCTGCCGTTCCTTCGGGTTTGCTCGAATTGTGGCGAGCGAAGCGGATATTCTGGACGGCGTGCTCCTTGGGCTGGCCGCTCGGACGTTCTAGGAGGCAGGCCGTGGACACCCGACACGCGCAAGGGTCGCTCGCCGACCAGGCCGGCCTGGCCCCGCGCTACCGCGTCACCGCGGTCGAGGGCATCACCGGGATCCCCGCCAGCACGCTGCGCTCCTGGGAGCGGCGCTACGGCTGGCCGCAGCCGGCCCGCACCGCCTCCGACCAGCGCCTCTACTCCGACCACGACGTCGCGGTGGTGCGCTTCCTGCGGCGCAGGCGCGCCGAGGGGATGTCGATGGCCCAGGCGACCGGCCTGCTCGACCAGACCTGGGCGGCCGGCGGCCCGGAGGGGGTTCCCGACCGCCTGGTCGCGGCCCTGCGGGGGTTCGACGAGCTTGCCGCCGAGCAGGCCTTCGCCGCCGCCGAGCGCCTGCTCGGGGCCGAGGGCGCCGCCCTCGAGCTGGTCCCGCGCACGGTCGCCGAGGTGCCGGCCGAGGCCGGTGGCGAGACGGCCGTCGAGGTCGAGCACTTCGCCTCCAACTTCCTGCGCCGCCAGATCGTGCGGCTGCTGTGCGCGCTGCCCCTGCCCCGCGGCCGCCCGCTGCTGGTCGGCTGCGGCCCCGACGAGCAGCACGAGCTGGGCGCGCTGCTGCTCACCCTGCTGCTGCGGGCGCGCGGCCACCGGGTCGTCTACCTCGGCGCACGCCTGCCCGGCCCCGCCCTCGAGCGCGCCGTCTCGGCACTGGACCCGGTCGGGGTGGCGATCAGCCACACCATGCCGGAGTCGCTCGAGCAGTCGCTGGCCTGGGCGCGCGGCGCCGGCGCCCTGCCGCGGCTCTGGTGGGGTGGGGCCGCCGTGGCGCGCGCGCCCGAGCTGGTCGGGTGCCTGCCCGTCACGGTCCTGCCCGGCGCGGCCGACCAGGGCGCGCGCGAGATCGACGCGGCCCTGCAGTCCAGGCGGCGGGCGCGAGGCTGACCGCTACTGGCGGGGCTCGGCCTTGATGAGCTTGACCGGCAGCTCGCGGCCGGTCGGGGTGACGTAGCTGAACTTCTCGCCGGGCCGCTTGCCGACCACCGCGCGGCCGAGCGGCGACTTCAGGCTCAGCACGTCCATGCCCTCGACCGCCTCCTCGCGGCTTCCGAGCAGGTAGGTCTCCGTGTCCCCGTCGATCTCCAGGTGGATCACCATGCCGGGGGTGGCCGTGTCCGAGTCGGGCGGCTCGCCCACCACGGCCGAGCGCAGCAGCTCCTCGAGTTGGCGGATGCGGGCCTCCATCATGCCCTGCTCGTTCTTGGCCGCGTCGTAGTCGGCGTTCTCGCGGATGTCTCCGTGCTCACGCGCCACGCCGATCTGCTGCGCGATGCGTTCGCGACCCTCCGTCCTGAGCGACTCCAGCTCGGCAGCCAGGCGGTCGTGAGCCTCCTGGCTGAGGTAGGTGACGGTTTGGGTGTTGGGCTGCGACACGGTCGAGACCTCCTTGGCCGGCCGAAGCCGAGTTCCGGCTCCTCCCTCGTCCCCGAGGGCGGCGCCGGCGACCCGGATCGTGATGCACGGGGTCGGCTGCGACACCCACCCGCGCGCAGGTCCTCGAAGGGCCGGAAAGCGCGAAGGCGGGCAGGGCGCCCGCTTGAGGCCAACCCTACCCCTGAGCGCCGCTCTCCGCCAAGGGTCCCCGGCTGCGCTCTCCTGGTCGGCATGGTCGTCACGGGGAGGCACCGACCGCGGCGGGGGCGCCGCGGCCTGGCGGCTCGGCGGGCAGCTGGAGCACGGCCGGCGGCTCGCCGACGCGCGGTAGGCGCAGCTCGAAGCGTGCCCCGGTGCCGCTCGCGGCCGTGGCGAGGACGAGGTCGCCACCTTGCGCCCGTGCCAGCTCGCGGGCGATGTGCAGGCCCAGGCCGACCCCGCCGGCGCGGTTGGCCGTGCCCGCCTCGAGCTGGATGAAGCGCTGGAAGATGCGCTCGCGCTCGCCGGCCGGGACGCCCGGCCCGGAGTCCTCGACCGCGAGCACCACTTCCTCGCCGGCGGCGCTGGCCTCGAGCCGGATCGGCTCCCCGCGCGGCGAGTACTTGGCGGCGTTGTCGACCAGGTTGCCGAGGACCGCCAGGACGGCGTCGGCGGCCGCCCGGACCGGGAGCACGCCGGCGACGGCCACGCGGACGTCCCGGTCCGGGTGGCACAGCTGCGCCGTCCAGGCCGCCTGGCGCAGCAGCTCGCCGGCCTCGGCCAGGGGCTCCTCGGGGAGGCCGGGCGGCGGCCTAGGGCCGGCCGCCTGCTCCACGCGCGCGTCGGTCAGGAGCTGCTCGACCAGCCGCTTAAGGCGCTCGCCCTGGCGGGTGGCGACGTCGAGGAACGCCTCGCGCTCGGCGGGGCTGAGCTGCTGGCCACGGCGGGTCAAGGTCGCCAGCGAGCCGAGCACGGCGGTCAGGGGCGTGCGCAGCTCGTGGGAGACGGTCGCGAGCAGGTCGCCGTGGCGGCGGTCGCGCTCCGCGAACCGGCGGATCAGCGCCTCCTCCGCGCCGAGCAGGCGGTCCTGCTCGGCGGCGGCGGCCCGGGCGGTCGCGACCGCCGCCACGGCCGCCGCCCGGCGCCGCTCGGCCACGGCGGCGTCACGGCAGGCCAGCCACAGCGCCGCGGTCGGCGGCAGCAGCAGCAGGACGAGCAGGCTGGTGTGCCTGGCCGCCGCGAGCATCGCCGGCGTCGTGGCGAGCAGCGCCGGCGGCGCCCACGCGGGTGGGCCCGGCCGGCGCCGCGGCGGCCAGGCGTGGCGCCGCCGCGCCGGCGGACCGGCACCGTGGCGCCAGCGCGCCACCACGCCGGCTGGCCGGCGGCCGCCCGCCAGGGCGAGCCCGGCCTCGGCGAGCGCGTCGACCGCGAGGAAGGCGGCCGCGGCGAGCGCCCAGGCGGGCAGGTCGGCGGCTGCCAGGCGGGACCCGCCGCCGAGGAGCTGGTAGAGCCCGTCGGCGGCGGCCAGGGCGAGCGTGGCGCGGCCGAGGGCGAACGCGGTGCGCAGCGGCGTCGCCCGCTGCACCAGGCCGGCGGCGGCCGCGCCGACCGCCAGGGCGAGCGCGCCGGCGGCCGCGCCCCAGCCGAGCGCCAGCGCGAGCGCGAACGCGCCGGAGGCGGCGGCCAGGTGGCGGTCCTCGCGGTGGCGCAGCCGCACCGGTACAGGCAGCAGCCGTACGGCGAGGATGGACGCGGCGAACAGCCAGAACACCGCCGGCCGCCGCAGCGCGACGGCGGCGCCGTCGCGGGCGACGAGCACCCCGAGCACGGTCAGCCCGGCCAGGGAAACGGCCGTGAGGTAGGCGGTGAGGCGCAGCGAGCTGCGTGCGCGATCTGCTACCAAGCCCCATCACCCCCCCGGATGGCGCCCGGCCGGCCCGCGAGCCGTGGACCTCTGGGCGGCGGGGACACCAGACCAGGCGCCCCAAAAGGACCCGGTCAGTATACCTAAAAAGGATCAAACGTCTATCAGTGGGAAGACTACCGATAGCGGTCTCCTTGCTCCGCTCCTCGAGCCCCCGGACCCGACCGGCTACGGACCTGGATCGACGTCGATGCTCCTGGTCGCATGCGTGCTGCTCGCCGCGCTCACGGTGCCGCTGGCTGGCGGGCGGCTGGGCGCCCTCGCCGAGGTGCGCCTGCGCCTCGCCTGGGTGCTGCCGGCCGCCCTGGCGCTGCAGACCGCCAGCATCTACCTGCCCGGCCTGCCCGAGCAGGCCCGCATCGCGCTGCAGGTGCTCTCCTACCCGGTCGCCGGGCTGTTCCTCGCGGTCAATCCCGGGCTCCCCGGCAGGCTCCTGGTCGCGATCGGCGGCCTCTGCAACCTGCTCGCCATCAGCGTCAACGGCGGCGTCATGCCGGCGTCACCCGCCGCCGCCGCGGCGGCCGGCCTCGCGGCCGGGCAGGCGGGCTACAGCAACTCGGCGGTGCTCGCCGACCCCCGGCTGGCCTTCCTCGGCGACGTGCTGGCCGTGCCCGCCTCCTGGCCGTTCGCCAACGTCTTCAGCGTCGGCGACGTGCTGATCGTGCTCGGCGTGGCCTGGGCGCTGCACCGCCTCGGCGGCTCCCGCCTCGCGCGACCCCGGCACGGCGAGGCGGGGTAGAGAGGTCCCCCACGGCCGAGGGCCGGCCCGGCGCGGGCCGGCCCACGGCCCGTCAGGGCCGGGCGGCGCGTTGTCGGGACGGTCCGCTAGGCTCTCCGGATCGCCCCTGTCGAAGGAGCCAGACGACCGTGCCTCGTACCCTACTCGCCGTGCACGCGCACCCCGACGACGAGTCGTCGAAGGGCGCCGGCACCCTCGCCCGCTACGCCGACGAGACCGTCCGCACCGTCGTGGTCACCTGCACCGGCGGCGAGGCCGGCGAGATCCTCAACCCGGCCATGGACCAGCCAGGCAACCTCGAGCGCATGCCCGAGCTGCGCCGCCAGGAGCTGGCCAAGGCACTCGAGATCCTGTGCGTCAGCGCCCACTACTGGCTCGGCTACCGCGACTCGGGCATGCCGGACACCGAGTACAACACCCACCCTCAGGCGTTCGCCAACGCCAGCCTCGACGAGGCCACCGGGCGCCTGGTCCGCATCATCCGCGAGGAGCGGCCGCAGGTCGTGCTCACCTACGACGAGCGCGGCGGCTACCCCCACCCGGACCACATCCGCACCCACGAGGTCTCGATGGCCGCGTTCGATGCGGCGGGCGACCCCGACCGCTACCCCGACGCCGGTGCCCCGTTCCAGCCCCTCAAGCTCTACTACCACGCCGCCTTCACCAGGCAGCGGCTGGAGGCGATCCACACCGGCGCGGTGGCGCGTGGCGTCGAGAGCCCGTTCGGCGAGTGGCTGGAGGGGTGGAGCTCGGAGGAGCATCCCGAGCCGGATGTCACCACCCAGGTGGACGTGCGGCGGTTCATGGCCCAGCGTCGCGACGCGCTGGTCGCGCACGCCACCCAGATCGACCCCGACAGCTTCTGGTTCTCCATCCCGGACGAGATCGTCGCCGAGGTCTACCCCTGGGAGGACTACACGCTGGCGCGCTCGCTGGTCGCCACCGACGGTCACGAGAGCGACCTGTTCGCCGGCATCGGCCCGGACGGCGAGCCGCTGGGATAGGGACAGGTAGCGCAAAGCGGCGGAACGGGCGCACCCGGCAGCCGCCGGTCGTAGAATCCTGCGGTCCTCTGGTGGGCACGCCGGCCCTCCAGGTGCGCAGGGGGGGCCAACGGTGTCCAACAGCCCGGTCCGGCCCGGCTCGACGGCCTTCCAGGTCCGCACGCCGGCCACCAAGATCCTCCCACCGGCGCTGCCCGCCGCCTGGGTCGAGCGCCCCGAGCTGCTGGCCCGCCTCGACCAGGCGCTGCGCCGCCGCCTGACCACGGTGGTGGCCGGAGCCGGCTACGGCAAGTCCACCCTGCTGGCCAAGTGGGCGACCGGCCTGCGCGCGTCCTGGTACGGCCTGGAGCGCGAGGACACCGCCCTGCCCGTGTTCGTGCGCGGCCTGGTCGAGGCGCTGCGCCTGCGGCTGCCCGGCCTGCCGGCCGACGTCGCGGCCGCGGTCGACGCCGCCGCCGGCCCGGACGGCGACGACCTGGCGCGGGCCGACGGCATCGCCGCGGTGCTCGGCGAGGTGCTCGAGCGGGAGCTCGCCAGCGACCTCGTGCTGGTCGTCGACGACGTGCAGGAGATCGCCGCCGGCAGCCCGCCGGCCCGCCTGGTGGAGGCGCTCTGCCGCCAGGCTCCGCCAGGCTTCCACCTGGTCCTGTCCTCTCGCGCGGAGCCACCCTTCCCGGTCGAGCGGCTGCGCGGCCGCGGCCAGGTGCTCGAGCTGGACGGCGCGCGGCTCGCCTTCACCCTCGAGGAGACCCGGGCGCTCCTGGCCGCCACGCTCGACGGTGACGCCGGGCGCGACGGCAAGGCCGGGAACGGGAACGTCCCGGTGCCGGCCGGGGACGCGGGCGTCGAGCACCTGGCCGGGCCGCTGCACGAGATGACCGGCGGCTGGCCGGCGGCGACCTGCCTGGCCGCCGAGACCCTGCGCCACCAGGCGCCGGAGGAGCGGGCGGGCAGCCTGGCCGGGCTGCGCCGGCCGGGCGGGCGCATCTTCGCCTACCTGGCCGAGGAGGCGTTCGCGCGCGAGGACCCGGCGGTGCGGGAGCTGGTCAGGCGGGTGGCGCCGTTCGGCCGCTTCACCGCCGGGCTCTGCCGGGCGCTGGGGATCGACCTGGAGGAGGGCCTGCTGGCCCGGCTCGCGCGGCGCGGGCTGTTCCTGGAGCCGCGCCCGGACGTCGACGGCTGGTTCGTGCTCGGCGGGCTGGTGCGCGAGTTCGCCCGCACCTCCCTGCCCCTGGCCGACGAGGAGCGCCGCGAGCTGCAGCGCAGGGCCGCCGACTGGTTCGCGGCCAACGGCCACCCGCGCGAGGCCCTGGATGCCGCGGTGGCGCTCGGCGAGGACGCCGCCCTCGCCGGCTACCTCGCCGGGCACGGCCCGGCGATGCTGGCCGCCGGCGCGGTCGCCGGGGTGGTCGCGGCGGCGGCGCGCCTGCCGGCGCCGCTGCGCACCCCGGCCGTCGAGCAGCTCGAAGGCCAGGCACGGCAGGTGCAGGGCGACTGGCAGGGCGCCCTGGACTGCTTCCGCCGGGCCGCCGGCGACGCCGACCGCCTG
>Ga0307278_10000186_pt1 | contig 31625 bp, 33 predicted proteins | sample ER_DNA_117_FD_194482 | JGI IMG/M metagenome (GOLD analysis project Ga0307278, IMG submission 194482) | Bulk soil microbial communities from the East River watershed near Crested Butte, Colorado, United States - ER_DNA_117 | ecosystem: Environmental > Terrestrial > Soil > Floodplain | place...
GCCCTTGGAGGTCGTGTACGGATAGACGAGCAGGACGTGGCGGTACTTCTTGGTGTTGGGCTCGAGGAAGGTGATCCGGACGCCCTTCTTGGGCTCCGTGCGCTTGTCGTACCAGCTCACGAGCAGCGCCTGACTCGCGCCCCACAGCTCGTCCTGCTGCGCATCGGCGACGGTGGTCACGCCCTGCGGGACCCACTCGACGCGGTCGTCGCCGCCGACCGGCCCGGTGTCCTGGGGGTCGAAGCAATAGCGCTGGGCCGGTGGCGTCATGCCCGCGAACGCGGGCGTGGCGCAGGCCTCGCCGAACGTCGCGGGCCGGTTGGCCTCGGCCAGCAGCTGCTGGACCCCGCTCTTGCGCAGTTGGGCGTCCAGTGCGTCCACCCGCGGTTGAAGAGAGGCGCTGGGCTTCAGGTCGAAGTCGGCGAGGCTTGGGGCCTGCGCCGAGGCCGTCGCGGCGCCGACGAGCAGCGCGGACAGAGCGAGGAGCATGGTGAACGTGCGCGGGTGCGCCAAGGTGCTGGACCGCCTTTCGCATGGCACTGCTGGACCGGACGATGCGTCCCGGCCAACGCTAACGACGGCTCGCGCGGCGCGAGGTGTGGCCACCCCCCGGTATGGCGCCGCGGGTGCTCGCGCCGGGAACCGGCATGATTGCCGGCGTCGTGACTCCCCCGCTGCGCATCGATCCGATCGCCGAGGCCCGGCGCCACTGGGAGGCGCGCTGGGAGGCGGAGCCGTCGCGGGCGATGGCCGCGGTGACCTCGCTGATGCGCGCCCAGCAGGTGCTCATGGCGCGCCTGAACGACCTGCTGCGCCCGCACGGCCTGACCTTCCCGCGTTATGAGGCGCTGATGCTGCTGTCCTTCACGCGCGCCGGAGCGCTGCCGCTGGGCAAGATCGGCGAGCGCCTGCAGGTCCACCGCACGTCGGTGACCAACATCATCGACAAGCTCGAGGCCGACGGGCTCGTGCGCCGCGTGCCCCACGCCGAGGATCGGCGCGCGACGCTGGCCGAGATCACCGAGGAGGGCCGCGCGACCGCGACGGCGGCCACGGAGGTGCTCAACGCCGAGTGCTTTGGCATCGCGGCGCTCGCGCCGCGCGATCTCGAGCGGCTCACAGCCATCCTGCGCGGCCTGCGACTCGACGCAGGCGACTTCACCCCGTAGGATGAATAGGAGGACGTCCGACTATTTCGAGAGAGCAATGGCCACGACCACGAACCCCGCAGTCCCGACCACCGAGGCGCAATGGCGCGAGGCGTACGCGCTGGGCGACGAGCGCGACGTTCCCTTCGCGACGCTGAGCGGGCTGCCGGTCAAGCCGCTCTACACCGAGGCCGACCTGCCGGACGCCGGCGAGATCGGCGTGCCCGGCGGCTATCCGTTCACGCGCGGCGTCTACCCGTCGATGTACCGGGGCCAGCTGTGGACGATGCGTCAGTTCGCGGGCTTCGGCACCGCCGAGGAGACCAACGAGCGCTTCCGCTATCTCCTCGACCACGGCCAGACGGGGCTCTCCACGGCGTTCGACATGCCCTCGCTCATGGGCCACGACTCCGACCACGCGCGCTCGCTGGGGGAGGTCGGGCGCGAGGGCGTCGCGATCGACACCCTCGACGACATGCAGACGCTGTTCGCCGGCATCCCGCTGGGCGACGTCTCGGTGTCGATGACCATCAACGCGCCGGCGGCGATCATGCTCGCCTTCTACGTGGTCGCGGCCGAAGAGCAAGGCGTCCCCGCCGACCGCCTCGCGGGGACGATCCAGGCCGACATCCTCAAGGAGTACATCGCGCAGAAGGAGTGGTGCTTCCCGATCGACCCGGCCATGCGCGTGCTGGGCGACATGATCGAGTGGTGCTCGGGCCACATGCCGCGCTGGCATCCGGTGTCGATCTCCGGCTACCACATCCGCGAGGCGGGCTCGACCGCCGCCCAGGAGCTGGCCTTCACGCTCAAGGACGGCCTGACCTACGTCGAAGAGGCCGTCGAGCGCGGGCTCGACGTCGACGACTTCGCCCCGCGCCTGTCGTTCTTCTTCAACGCCCAGATCGACTTCTTCGAGGAGATCGCCAAGTACCGCGCCGCGCGGCGGATCTGGGCGCGCGAGCTGCGCGACACGTTCGGCGCCAAGAACCCGCGCTCGTGGCTGATGCGCTTCCACACCCAGACCGCCGGGGTGTCGCTGACGGCCCAGCAGCCGCTGAACAACATCGTGCGCACCGCGATCGAGGCCCTGGCCGGCGTGCTCGGCGGCACCCAGTCGCTGCACACGAACTCCTACGACGAGGCGCTGGCGCTGCCGACCGAGGACGCCGTGCGGATCGCGCTGCGCACCCAGCAGATCATCGCCCACGAGACCGGCGTGGCGAACACCATCGACCCGCTCGGCGGGTCCTACTTCGTCGAGGCGCTGACCGACGAGCTCGAGCGCCAGGCCTACGACTACTTCGCCAAGATCGACGAGCTGGGCGGGATGGTCGCCGCGGTCAAGCAGAACTACCCCCAGCGCGAGATCGCCGACGCCTCCTTCGAGCTGCAGGCCGAGATCGACGCGGGCCGGCGCATCGTGGTGGGCGTCAACGAGTACCGCCAGTCCGACGAGCGGCCGCTGGAGCTCCATCGCGTCGATCCCGCCATGGAGCCCAAGCAGATCGCGCGCGTGCAGGCGGTGCGCGCCCGCCGCGATGGAGCGGCCGTCGAGACCGCCCTCAGCGCGCTCAGGCAGACGGCCGCGCGGGAGGACTCAAACCTCATGCCGGGCCTGCTCGACGCCGCCCGCGTCCACGCGACCGAGGGCGAGATCGTCGAGGCCCTGCAGGACGTCTTCGGCTCCTACACGGAGACGCCGGTCTTCTAGGACGCCCGCTCTTCGCGCCGCGCCGGCCGTCCGTCGCGCGCTGACGGCCGATCCCCGAATCGGGTCAGTTTTCCGGAAAGGCGTCCGATCACTGCGGTGTGGACGTCACAACGACCACGAGCGCGCCGGCCGGACGGGAGACCGTCGAGGCGGTGCTCGCCGACCCTACGCTCATCCGGCCGGTCTTCCAGCCGATCGTCGACCTGCGCCGTTCGGCGGTGCAGGGCTACGAGATGCTCGCGCGCTTCGCCAACGACCCCAGCGGCACGCCGCCGCGCTGGCTCGAGGCCGCCGAGCGCCACGGGCTGGCCAACGCGCTCGAGGCCACCCTCGTCGCGGCCGGCCTGCACGCTCGCGAGCACCTGCCGCGCGGCACCTACCTCTCCATCAACGTCTCGCCGGGCGCGCTGGTCAGCAACGAGGTCCGCGCCGTGCTCGACGCCGCGCCCTACGGCCTCGAGCAGATCGTCATCGAGGTCACCGAGCAGAACGCCGTCGACGACTACGACGAGCTCGCCACGGTGCTCGACCGTGTCCGCGCCGCCGGGGCTCACGTGGCCGTCGACGACGCCGGTGCCGGCTACGCCAGCCTGCAGCACGTCCTGCGCCTGCGCCCGGAGTACGTCAAGCTCGATCGCGGGCTGATCACCGACGCCCACGCCGATCCGGCCAAGCTCGCGATCATCGAGGCCGTGGGCCTCTTTGCGGGGCGCCTGGGCGCCGCGCTGGTGGCGCCGGGGATCGAGCGCCGCGCCGAGCAGGAGATGCTCGCCGGCCTCGCCGTGCCCCTCGGCCAGGGCTTCCTCTTCGGCCGCCCCGGCCCCTCGCTCGTGCGCGACGTGCCGATCGCCGGCATGCGCGCCGTGAAGGGCGACCTCGCGGGCCTGCTCGACGGCCCGGTGGCGCCCACGCTCGACGCCGGCCTGCTCGCCGCCGGGGCCGAGCCGGCCGCCGCCGCACGCGGACAGGTCGTCGTCGTCCTGGACCGCGACGCCCGTCCGATCGGCCTGCTGGTGCCCGAGGGCGGCGGTTGGGCGCATCGCGAGCGGCCCATGTCGGCCAGCATCGAGGAGCCTGCCATCGGCGTCGCCCGCCGGGCCCTCGCCCGCTCCGCCGCCACCCGGCTGGATCCCGTCTGTGCCTGCCTGCCCGACGGGCGCTTCGCAGGCCTGGTTCCCGTCGAGCGCCTGCTGGGCAGCGAAGGCGGCCCCTCCAACGCGTCGTTCCTGCTACCCGCTGGCATCTGACCCACAAACTCAAGCCCTGCGGGCAAGGCGTCGATCAGACGTGAGATGACGACGTCCCATGAGCTCGTCGAGTTCCTGACCGCCGTCAGCGGCCATCAGGACGCCGACGGGGCAAGCGCGGCGGCCGCCGCGCTGGCGGCCGAGCAGTTCGACGCCGAGGTCGGCGTCGTGGTGATCGGCGACGCCCTGGCGGCCGCGATCGGCTTAGGGGCGGCGATCGCGCCCGCTGCGCAGCTCGTGCAGGCACCGGTGGGCGACGAGGAGCTCGAGCTTCCCGGCATCGGGCGCTGCCACCTGGCCATCGCGAGCTGGGACGGCGACCGGCCCGGGCGCCTGATCGTCGCGCGCCACGACGCGCCGTTCACCGCCGACGAGCGCAATCTGCTGATGGGCATGGCCCGCGTGCTCGGGCTCGCCCTGCGCGGCGTGGCCGCCCTGGAGACCGAACGCACGCTGGGGGCCGAGCGCGAGCGCCGGGCGCGGGAGCGCCTCGGGCTGCTGGCCTCGCTGCGCGAGCGCCACCGGCTGCTCGAGGTCCTGCTCGACATCCAGCGCTCGATCTCGCACCGCAAGCCGCTGTCCGACGTGCTGACGGCGGTCACCGCCGGGGCCAGCGGACTGCTCGGCGGCTGTCCGGTCGCCCTCGTGCTCGACGACCCGCTCGCCCCGGACCGCCCGATCGTCGCCTCGACCACCGCCGGCGGGGAGCGCACGGAGTCCGAGCTCGCCGTCGTGGCCACCGCCGCCGCGCGGTTCGGCGCCGCCCCGAACGCCGACGGGGCGCTGGCGGCGTCGGTCCACATCAACGGCGCTCGCGCCGGCGCGCTCGTCGCGATGGCGCCCACCGGCGCGGCCTTCGACGACGCCCAGCTCGGCATGCTCGACGCCTTCGCCGAGCACGCAAGCCTCGCGCTGACCGACGCGCGCACGGTCGAGGCGATGGAGGAGGCCTTCCACGACTCCCTGACCGGGCTGCCCAACCGCGCGCTCTTCCTGGACCGCGTGCAGCACGCGCTCGACGTGGCGGCCCGCCGCGAGACCGAGCTGTGCGTGCTCTTCATCGACCTCGACCGCTTCAAGTCCGTCAACGACAGCATCGGCCACGCCGCCGGCGACGAGCTGCTGCGCGCCGTCGCCACGCGCCTGTCGGGGTGCACGCGCGCCGCGGACACCGCGGCGCGCTTCGGCGGCGACGAGTTCGCCGTGCTGCTCGAGGACGACGGGCGCGGCCTGCAACCCGAGATGGTGGCCGGGCGGATCATCGCGGCGATGCGCCGGCCCTTCCAGGTCGAGGGCAAGGAGATCTTCATCGGCGCGACCGTTGGCATCGCCCACGCGCAAGGCGCCACGCTGGGGCCCGACGAGCTGCTGCGCAACGCCGACCTCGCCATGTACCGCGCCAAGAAGGCCGGCGGCAACCGCGTCGCGACCTACGAGACCGCGATGCACACCGCGCTGCTGGCGCGCATCGAGCTCGAGGCCGACCTGCGCCACGCGCTCGAGCGCGGCGAGCTGTCGCTCGTCTACCAGCCCGTGGTCGAGCTCGAGACCGGCCGGCCGGTCGGCGTCGAGGCGCTCGCCCGCTGGATGCATCCCCTCCGCGGCCCGATCCCGCCGCTGACCTTCATCCCCGTGGCCGAGGAGATCGGCCTCATAGGCGCCATCGGGCGCTGGGTCCTGCGCGAGGCCTGCCGCCAGCTCGCCGCGTGGCGGCGGCTGTGTCCCGAGCTGATACTCAACGTCAACCTGTCCGCCGTGCAGCTCCGCGACGACCGCCTGGCCCGTGACGTCGAGCAGGCGCTGCAGGCCAACGGCCTGCCCGGATCGGCGCTCACGCTCGAGATCACCGAGAGCATGCTCCTGTCCGGCGACGAGGACACCGCGATGCGCCTGCTGCGCCTGAAGGCCCTCGGTCTGTCGATCGCCGTCGACGACTTCGGCACGGGCTATTCGTCGCTGAGCTACCTCAAGCAGTTCCCGGTCGACGCGCTGAAGATCGACAAGAGCTTCGTCGACACCGTCGCTCGCAGCACCGAGGACAGCGCGCTGGCGCGCACGATCGTCGAGCTCGGGCGCGGCATGCGGCTGGAGACGATCGCCGAGGGCATCGAGAGCGTCGAGCAGCTCGAGCAGCTGCGCAACCTGGACTGCCACCTCGGCCAGGGCTACCACTTCTCCCACCCGCTGGGTGGCGCCGAGCTGACGGCGTACCTCGAGCAGACGCTCGACGACCAGCGCCGCGCGGCCTAGCAGCAGCGCCCGCCATACAATGCGCGGCCCATGCCGCCGTCAGCACCAACGGCCCGCAAGATCCGGGTCGTCGTCGCCAAGCCCGGCCTGGACGGCCACGACCGCGGGGCGAAGATCATCGCCCGCGCGCTGCGCGATGCCGGCATGGAGGTCATCTACACGGGGCTGCACCAGACGCCCGAGCAGATCGTGGAGACCGTCATCCAAGAGGACGCCGACGCGGTCGGGCTGTCGATCCTGTCGGGCGCGCACATGACGCTCGTGCCGCGGATCGTCGAGCTGCTCAAGGCGCAGGGGATCGACGACGTCCTGCTCACCGTCGGGGGCACCATCCCCGCCGACGACATCCCCGAGCTCAAGCGCCTGGGCGTCGCGGAGGTCTTCACGCCCGGCGCGCCCACGCAGGACATCATCGACTTCATCCAGGGCGCTGTCGGAAACCGCGAGCGCACCTAGCCGCTCCGACACCCGCGCGTCTGGCGGGGAACAGATCGGTGGAAAACACCGATTGACTCGTCAGTCAATGAGGTAGGATCCCGAACGTTCGTTTGCCAGAGGAGGCCGTCAAGTGAAGATCTGTGTCCTCGTCAAAGAGGTGCCAGATGCCGCCGTGCAGAAGCGGATCGACCCGTCGACCGGGCGCATGGACCGCGGCGGGGAGAAGAACCTCAACCCGTACGACACCCACGCCATCGAGGCCGCCATGCAGATCAAGGAGGGCGGCGCCGTGGAGGTCGAGGAGATCATCGCGGTGACGATGGGCCCCGAGTCCGCCGTCCGCGCGCTCCACAAGGCCGTGTCGTTGGGCGCCGACCGCTCGGTGCACCTCACCGACCCCGCTCTGGCCGGCTCCGACGTGGCCGCGACCGGCTACGCACTGGCCCAGACGCTCAAGCGCGAGAGCCCCGATCTCGTGCTCCTGGGCCAGCAGTCCGACGATGGCGAGTGCTACACGATCGGCGCGGTCGTCGCCGAGCACCTGCAGATGCCGTCGCTGACGCAGGTCATCAAGATGGACGTCGACCCCGAGAAGCTGCGCTGCGAGCGTCAGGCCGAGTACGGCTACGACACCGTCGAGGTCACGCTCCCCGCGGTCATCTCGGTGGGCGACGCGATCAACGAGCCGCGCTACCCGTCGCTGAAGGCGATCATGGGCGCCAAGAAGAAGCCGCTGGACACCGTCGCCGTGGCCGACGCCGACATCGACGCGTCGAAGGTCGGCGGCGACAACTCCGCCGCGCAGTGGACCTCCTCCAAGGCGCCGCCGGCCAAGTCCGCCGGCACCATCATCGAGGACGAGGACACCAACGAGACGGTCGAGAAGATCGTCGCGTGGCTCGACGAGAGGAAGCTGATTTAGTGGCCCCCCCGCAAACGTTCCACCCGAAATCCCGGGCGCCGATCACCGCCAGGCGGCGTCCTCGACCCTCGAAATCCCGGAGGGATTCCTTCGGGTCTGCGTCCTTGCCTGACGGCGCCGGCATCCCGGGCTTTCAGGCGCAACGTTCACGGGAGACCCACTAACCATGGCGAACATCCTGGTCTACGCCCTGCACTACGAGGGCGCCATCAACAAGAACTCCCTCGGCGCCGTATCCGAGGGTGCCCGCCTCGCCTCCGAGCTGGGCGGCGAGTGCCACGCGATCGTCGTCGGCGGCGACGACCTCACCGACGAGCTCGCCGGCTCGGTCGGCGCCTACGGCGCCACGAAGGTCTACCGCGCCAAGGCCCCCGAGGGCCTGGCCCAGCCGGTGGTCGACGCGATGGCGAAGGTCATCGCCGACAACGGCCACGGCTACGCCCTGTTCGGCGGCGGCTTGCTCGGCTTCGAGGTCGGCGCCGGCCTCGCCGCGCGCCTGGGCGCCGGCGTGGCCATGGAGGTCACCGCGGTGCGCGCCGAGGGCGGCAAGCTCGTCGCCGAGCGCCCGATCCTGGGCGACTCGGCCATCTCGGAGATCAACTTCCGCTCGGACGTCGGCATCATCATCGGCCGGCTGAACGCGTTTGAGACCACGGAGTCCGGCTCAGGCGCCGCCGCCGTCGAGGACGTCGACGTCGAGCTCTCGCCCCAGGCCCAGCAGGCCACGATGGTGCAGCGCGGCGAGCAGCGCGGCGCCGACGTCGACATCGAGGGCGCCGACGTCCTCGTCGCCGGCGGGCGCGGCCTGGGCAAGGCCGAGGGCTTCGAGCTCGTCGAGGCGCTGGCCAAGGCCTTCGGCGGCAACAGCGCCGTGGCGGCCACGCGCGCCGTGGTCGACGCCGGCTGGTACCCCTACGCGGCCCAGATCGGCCAGACGGGCAAGACCGTCGCGCCCAAGCTCTACCTGGCGGCCGGCATCTCCGGCGCCATCCAGCACAAGGTCGGCATGCAGTCCGCGGAGAACATCGTGGCGATCAACAAGGACGCGAACGCCCCGATCTTCGAGTTCTCAGACCTCGGGATCGTCGGCGACCTCAACAAGATCGTCCCCAAGCTCACGGAGGCGATCAAGGCCAAGAAGGGAGCCTGAGCGGATGGCGTCGTCGAACGGCAGGGTCGTCGCGCCCGCTCAGTTCCCGCCCGCCGTCGACTCCCAGCAGGAGTTCATCAAGCGCGAGCTCGACGACGAGGAGGAGCGCATCGAGGTCGGGGTCGCCATCGTCGGCGGCGGCCCTGCCGGCCTCGCGTGCGCGAACAAGCTCCTGCAGCTGCTGGCCGACGAGCGGGTGGGTGGGCCCGACGTCATGGAGCGCCTCGGCGAGGTGCCGGTGGCGGTGGTCGAGAAGGGCAAGGTCTGCGGCGCCCACAACCTGTCCGGCGCGATGATGCGCCCGTCGGGCCTGCAGGAGCTCTTCCCCGACTCGGAGCCCAAGGACTGGCCCACGTACGGCCAGGTCGACAAGGACTCGGTCTACTGGATGCTGAGCCCCAAGCGGGCCCTGCCGCTCAAGCCGACGCCGCCGCCATTCCGCAACCACGGCAACTACGTGGTCTCGGTCGCCGAGCTGTCGCGCTGGCTGGCCGAGAAGGCCGAGGAGGCCGGCGCCTACATCCTCACCGAGACCGCCGCCTCGCAACTGCTCGTCGACGACGGCGTCGTGCGCGGCATCCGCTCGGGCGACAAGGGCCGCGGCAAGGACGGCAACCCGCTGGGCAACTTCGAGCCCGGCTCCGACGTCACCGCCCAGGCCACCGTGCTGGCCGAGGGCACCTGGGGCCACCTCACCGGCGCCGCGATACGCGAGTTCGACCTCGCAGCCGGCCGCGAGCCGCAGGTGTGGGCGCTGGGGGTCAAGGAGGTCTGGAAGGTCCCGCGCAAGCTCGACCGCGTCATCCACACGCTGGGCTGGCCGTTGCGCTACGGCGCCAAGCACAAGGAGTTCGGCGGCTCCTGGATCTACCCGATGGGCGACGACCGCGTGTCGATCGGCTTCGTGGTCGGCCTGGACTACACCGACGCCACCGTGTCGGGCCACGACCTGCTGCAGCAGTTCAAGACGTCAAAGCTCGTGCGCGGGATCCTCGAGGGCGGCGAGCGCGTCGCCTGGGGCGCCAAGGCGATCCCGGAGGGCGGCTACTGGGCGATGCCCAAGCTCTCCGCGCCGGGCATGGTCATCGCCGGCGACGCCGGCGGCATGGTCAACGTGCCGGTGCTCAAGGGCATCCACTACGCCATCCACGCCGGCATCCTGGCCGCCGAGGAGATCTTCGCCAGGCTCAAGGCGGGCTCGCAGGACTTCTCGGGCTACGAGCAGGCGGTCGAGGACTCGCTCATCGGCAAGGAGCTCTACCAGTCGCGCAACATGAAGCAGCCCTTCGCCAAGGGCTTCTTCCTGGGCGGCGCGATCACCAACGCGATGGTGATCTCCAAGGGCCGCTTCCCCGGCGGACGCTGGAGCAACCACCGCGACGCCGAGTCGCCGGTCGAGATCGGCGAGAAGAAGGACGGCTATCCCAAGCCCGACGGCAAGTACACGTTCGACAAGCTCTCGAGCGTCTACATCACCGGCAACGCCACGCGCGACGACGCGCCCAACCACATCCGCGTGCGCGAGAACGTCCCGCGCGAGGTGGCCGAGGCGTGGGCCTGGATGTGCCCTGCGGGGGTCTACGAGGTCCCCGAGGACGCGCCGGCCGAGGGCAACGTCGACGTGATCGTCAACTACACCAACTGCATCCAGTGCGGTGCGATCACGGCCAAGGGCGGACGCCTCACGACGCCTGAGGGCGGCGACGGCCCGTTGTACCAGGTGACCTGAGCTGTACCAGGTCACCTGAGCATCGCCTCGCCGCGCCTGGCGGCAGCCACGGGTCCGGCCCGTGCTGACGCACTGTGCCGCGACCCGCGGCTTTGCCAGGCACGACGATCCGACGCTCATCTGACCTGGTACGCGCAGCGAAGGGCGCGACATTCCGGCAGTAGGACGGTTCCTCGCCGCTGGTCGCCCATCGCATGAACGCCGCGCCCGCTGACCTGCCGTCGCTCTTGGCGGACGACGTCCGCTTCCGAAGCCCGTTCGCCGAGTACGAGGGCAGGGACACGATCGCCAGGCTGTTCAGCGTCATGCCGGCCGTCTTCGATGAGCTCGCGCTCGTCCGCGAGCTGCGCGGCGACGATCGGGAAGTCGCCGCGGTGCTGCGTGGCCGGATCGGCGACGAAACGGTCGACGTCATCGTCGACGAGCGCTACGCGATCGACGGCCGCGTGTCGGAGGCGATGTTGGTGACCCGTCCGCTCGCAGGGACCAAGGCGGCGATCAGGCGCATGGGAGCCCTGCTGGAGACCACGAAGGGCGCAACAATGGAGCCGTAGGACTGTTCCTTGGGGCCCGTGCGACGCGTCGCGCTTCCCATAGCCCTCTTCGCCGCTCTCGCGCTGCCCGCCGGCGCGCAGGCGCAGGCTCCGCCGCTGCGGGCCAAGCTGACCGTGTGCCAGAGCGGGCCGGCGGCCTCCGATCGCACCGCGACCTTCGTCGGCTCGATGCCCGCCGTGAAGGGCACGAAGCGCATGTGGATGCGCTTCGACCTCTACGCGCGCATTCCACCGGCCACCGACTTCGCCGCCCTCAAGGCCCCGAAGCTCGGCGTCTGGCAGAAGTCAGCGCCCGGGAAGGCCAGCAGCGGCTTCGTCTTCACCCAGCGTGTCCAGGGTCTGACGGCACCGGGCTCCTTCCGCGCCCAGGTGCGCTTTCGCTGGTACGGCACGGGCGGCAGGCTGCTGCGCTCGACCACGCGCGAGAGCGCGATCTGCAAGCAGCCCGATCAGCGAGCCGATCTGCGCGCGGGGACCCTCGATGCCGTCCGCGGCCCGGAGCTGGGCCAGGCGACCTACCAGCTCGAGGTGCGCAACGACGGCCACACAACGGCCGGTCCGTTCGACGTCGTGCTCACGGTCGATGGCGCCGAGCAGCCGGCGCAGCGCGTGTCCGAGGGCCTCGCGGCGGCCGGCACTCGCACGGTGACCTTCGTGGCGCCGCGCTGCGCGCCGGGCTCGATGCTGCTCTTCGAGCTCGACGCCGAGGACGAGGTCGAGGAGTCAGGCGAGCTCGACGACGTGGTCGCGCGCGCCTGCCCGTTCACCTAGGGCCCGCGTCAGCAGCTCCACGCAGTGCGGGTCGAACTGCTGGCCGGCGCACAGGCGCAGCTCGGCCAGCGCATCGGCGACGGGCATCGCCCCGCGGTAGGCGCGATCGGAGGTCATGGCGTCGAAGGCGTCCGCGACGAGCAGGATGCGCGACTCGAGCGGTATGTCCTCGCCGCGCAGGCCGGCCGGGTAGCCGGAGCCGTCGACGTGCTCGTGGGAGTGGCGGATCCAGGGTGCGATCGCCTCCATGCCCTCGATCCGCGCCGCGATCTCGGCGCCGGCGTCGGGATGGGTGCGCACAATCGCCATCTCGTCCTCGGTCAGCCGCGCCGGCTTGCGCAGGATGGCCTCCGGCACGGCGATCTTGCCGACGTCGTGGAGCATGGCCGCCAGGCGCAGACGGGCCACGCGCTCAGGGCCCCAGCCGAGGGCGACGCCGATCCGCGCGGCGAGGTCCGCCACGGCGCCCGAGTGCCCGTGCGCGGCGGACATGCGGACGTCGACGGCGCGCGCCAGGGCGGCGGCCCAGCTCAGCTCGCGCGCGCCGGTATCGCGCGCCGCGGTGCTGCGCCCGTGCTTGACGACGTAGAGGGCGAGGTCGGCCTGCTGGTGCAGCGCATCGCGGTCGATGCCGTCCTGCGGGTAGGTCGAGACGCCGAAGGAGACCGGCGCCCTGGCGGCCAGCGCGTCGGCCAGGCGCTCGGCCAGCAGCGTGGCCTCGGCGCTCCCGGCGCCTAGGGCGAGCACCGCGAACTCGTCGCCGCCAAGGCGGCCGATGGCGTCCGACGGTCGCACCACGGCGCCCATCGTCTCCACCACCCAGCGCAGCAGCTCGTCGCCGAAGGCGTGCCCGTGCTCGTCGTTGACGCGCTTGAAGTCGTCGAGGTCGAGCAGCACGATGGCCAACATTCCGCCCGTCCGCCCGGCCCGGCTGAGCTCGGCGGCGAAGCGCTCCTCGAAGCCGCGGCGATTCAGGCAGCCCGTCAGCGGGTCCGAGCGCGACACGCGCCCGAGCTCGTGACGCTGGAGGTCGTGGTTGCGCGCCTGCGAGGCGCACATCCACGTCGCGCAGGCCAGCGCGAGGCTCATGAAGCAGACCTCGGGCGTTTCGACGCCGCCCATCCCGAGCGCGATGGCGAGATAGGCGCCGACCACCATCGCGCCCACGGCGAGCATCGAGGCCAGGGGGTAGGAGAGGGCGGCGAAGGCGAGGGGGAGGAAGAGGCCGGCGATCAGCGGGCTGCGCGCTCCGCCGTCCGTGATCGGGCCGATGCTCACCAACGCGACGATGATCGCGCTCCAGCTGAGGAAGAACGTCTCGCGCAGCGCGCGGCGGCGCATGACCGGCTCGAGGTTCAGGCGCCACAGGATGGCCGAGCAGATGACCGTGAGGGCGTAGAGCACGGCGACCAGCGAGCGGTGCGGCCGGTCCCACGTCTGCAGCTCGTAGACGAGGAACGCCGAGGCCGCCACCGTGGAGATGGCGGCGCCCGCCTGCACGTTGCGCAGGCGGAAGCGCACGTGCGTGTGGTCCTCCGTCAAGGGTGGCGTCGTCATCGCCCGAGATATCGGCCAAATGGCCGCTTCGCTGCAATCCAGCGTGCTGCGGATGGCCGCTACACTGGATTGAGCCATGAAGACAGAAATCCACCCTGAGTACGTCGAGGCGCACGTCCGCTGCACGTGCGGCAACGAGTTCACGACGCGCTCGACCAAGTCCGAGATCCACGTAGAGATCTGCTCGAACTGCCATCCGTTCTACACGGGGCGCCAGAAGCTGGTCGACACCGGCGGTCGCGTCGAGCGCTTCAAGCGCCGCGCCGCCAAGCGCGGCGCCCGCTCGTAGGAGCGGGAATGGCCACCACGCAGCGCCTGCCCGACGGGGCACTCATCGCCCAGCGCGACGCCCCCGTCGGGGGTCAGGCCGTGCTCGAGGGCGTGATGATGCGTGGCGTGTCGACGTGGGCGGTGGCCGTGCGCAAGCCGCTGCCCGAGGAGGTCGGAGAGGGGGGCGTCGATCCCGAGCAGGGGGCCCACGGGGAGATCGAGGTCACCTCGTTCCCGCTCACCTCGGTCCTCAAGAGGCACCGGCTGCTGCGCCTGCCGATCGTCCGCGGCGTCGTCGCGCTCGTCGAGTCGCTCGTCATCGGCTTCAAGGCGCTGGGCATCTCGGCCAACGCGCAGCTGCCCGAGGACGAGAAGGAGATCTCGGGGGGCATGTGGATCGGCACGGTGGTCGTGGCGCTGGCGCTCGCCATCGGGCTCTTCTTCGTGGTGCCGGTCGGGCTGACCAGCCTCATCAAGGACCAGCTGGACTCGTCGTTCCTCTTCTGGCTGGTGGAGGGGATCGTGCGCACGACGATCTTCCTCGGCTATCTGCTGCTGCTCTCGCGCCTGCGCGACCTGCGCCGGGTGTTCGAGTACCACGGCGCCGAGCACAAGACGATCTCCTGCTACGAGGCCGACCTTCCGCTCACGCCCGAGAACGCCCAGCGCTTCAGCCGCCTGCACCCGCGCTGCGGCACGAGCTTCCTGCTCGTCGTGATGATCGTCGCGATCTTCGTCTTCGCCCCGATCGGGCTCCCGGCGTGGTACCTGCTCGTCCTCACGCGCATCGTGGGCGTGCCGCTGATCGCGGGCATCTCGTTCGAGATCATCAAGTTCGCCGGGCGCAACCGCCGCCGGCGCTGGGTGCGGGCGGTGATGTTCCCCGGGCTGCAGCTGCAGAAGCTCACGACCCGCGAGCCCGACCTCGACCAGCTCGCCGTCGCGATCGCCGCCATGGAGGCGGTGCTCGCGGTCGAGAACCCGCGCGACGTCTCCGCCGAGGACCGGATCGGGATGGAGGTCGTGGCGTAGGCCACGGCCACCGCGCGATTTGCGCGGGTATCAGCCGCGAACCTGATCGAAGTCCACCCGCGCCGCCACCGTCCCCGGGTCGCCAGGGGTACGGTCGGCCGCGAAGGGAGCAAGCCCATGTGGGAACTGCTGCCCGTCGCGGGCGGCCTGGTACTCGGAGTCGTGGCGTTCCGGACGCTCAGCGGACGGGCGCGTGTGTGGACGGTGGTGATCGGCGCGGTCGCCATCGCGGTCGTCGCCGGACTGCTGAGCGGCGAGCTCGCCCGTAGCGCCGGCTATCTGCTCGTCGACACGCCGGAGGCCCTCGCCGCCGCGGGCGTCGGGATCGTGCTCGCGCGCGCCATGTCAGCGGAGCGCCAGAGCCGGACATGACCCGGCGGCGCCCGTGGCTCTGGCTGCTGGCGCTGCTGTGGCTGCTCGGCTTGGCGAAGGTCCTCAAGGCATTCTGCTGTCGCCCGCGCCTGCCGCGTCCGCCGCGCGACCCCAACGACCGCCCGCAGCGCACCCACGGATGCGCTCCGGTGCCGCCCTTCGTGCACCGCAAGCCCGATCCGCTGCTCTACTCGCAGAGCTTCCTCATGGGCCAGGGCCTGGCCGTCACGTGGGACAACCCCGACATCCACATCGAGAAGGGCGGCGTGCCGGTGGCCTCGACCGAGCTCGAGCCCGACACGGTCTACGACGTCATCGCGCAGATCTGGAACGGCTCGGTGGACGCCCCCGCGGCAGGCGTGCCGGTGCGCTTCTCGTTCCTGTCCTTCGGCGTGAACACGGTCAGCACGCCGATCGGGACCACCGCGGTCGACCTGCCGGTCAAGGGCTCGGCCGGCCTGCCCGCGGCCGCGCACATGGCGTGGCGCACGCCGGCGACGCCCGGGCACTACTGCCTGCAGATCGAGGCAGTATGGGCCGACGACGCCAACCCTCTGAACAACCTCGGCCAGGAGAACGCCGACGTCAAGCCGCTCAACTCACCCCACGCGGCCTTCGTCTTCCCGGTGCGCAACGACGAGCGCCGCGATCGGCGGCTGCGCCTCGAGGCCGACACCTACACGCTGCCCGCGCTGCGCTCCTGCGATCGGGAGCGCCCTGCGCCGAGGCCGGCGCCCAGCGCGGAGGAGCGCGAGCGCCGGGTGGCCGCGGCGCGCGCGCGTCACGATCGCGCGGCGCACGGGATCCCGCCCGGTTGGCAGGTCGTGATCGATCCGGCCGAGCTGGCCCTCGCGCCAGAGGAGGAGCGCGAGGTCACCGTCGACGTCACGGCGCCCGATGGGTTCTCGGGGCGCCAGGCGCTCAACGTCAACGCCTTCGAGGGCGAGCGCCTGATCGGCGGCGTGACGCTCTACGTGGAGGGGACGGCATGACGGTCGGGCCGCAGCTGACGAAGTGCGTCGACCGTCACGACTACGAGAACCCCGACTTCACGCCCGAGATCATCGCCTCGGCCACGGCCCTCGTGTCGGCCTTCTTCCTGGGGCCGGCCGCGCTGCTCGCCGCTCTGCCCGCGGGCACAGCAGCGCTCGAGACCGTGCTCGAGTTCCTGCTCAACGGCAAGCTCGTGTGCCTCAGCGAACCCCGCCGGATCACGGTGGCCGCGGGCCGGGTCGCCTCGTTCGAGACCGTCGAATCGAAGTCCTTCCCCGACAGCATCGACAACGACTTCTCGTTCAACATCGTCCTGACGCCCAACCGCCTCGACGACTTCGCCCAGGACAAGAACGCGTTCACCGGCGACGTCGACCACGCGATGCTCCAGCACAACTGGGACATCGCGAAGGCGGGCTCGCAGGGCGGGCTGATCACCGAGCAGGTCGACATGCCCGAGCCCTACGACGCCGACTCGAGCTGGGGCCACTACAAGCCCTACTCGTCGACCTTCAAGGGTCCGCACTACGGCAACGTCACCGACCCCGCGCTGCTGTCGCCGACCGAGTTCTTCGTCCCCGTGTTCCATTGCGAATGCGAGGGCTCGCGCATCCACGACATGCTCGAGGCGCTCGAGGCCATCACAGATCCCCTGGGGACGGGCATCTGCAAGATCAAGATCCTCGGGATCCCGATCGGCAAGGCGATCTGCGCGATCGTCTCGGCCGCGCTGTTGCCGATCGTGGTGGCGGCGCTGCTCGTCGCCTGGTTTGCCGCCAACGATAAGGCGGCCGAGGACGCGCTGCAGTCGGGCACGCTGGACATCGGCAACCTCGTGCTCGTCACCGGGCGCTGGACGTGGGACGGCGGTCATCAGGGCTGGAACGAGATCCACGCGGTGCGCACGATCCAGATCCTCGACACGCGCACGGACGATCCCGTGGTGGCGCACCCGGAGGTCGACGTCGCACGCTGGACAGACCTCGTCACCGACGTCCCGCCGCGCGACCCGGACGGCGGCCGTCCCGACGGCATGACGCCCGAGCAGGAGGCGACTTACGACGGCCAGCGCCAGCCCGAGCACCAGTGGGTTCTGCACCCGCTCGTGGACGGCTGCGACCCCGGCCCGATCATCACCTAGATGGCGGATTCCACGACCGCCGCACGGGCGGGTGGGTCCGATTCACGCGCTCCGCGGCGCCGGATCGCCACCAGAATGCCGTTCCCACCCACCCGTGCAACCAGCACGACTCCCCTTCGCCGTGCGGCGAGGGTGGGCGGGCCAGATCACGGCCCGCGCACATGCGGGCACGGCGGCCGCGGAACCAACCATCTAGGGCGACCGACTACGCTCAGGGCGATGATCGAGTCGCTCGTGGAGCAGATCGAGTCGCGGTTCGCCGAGCTCTCGCGCGCGATGACCGATCCCGAGGTCATCGGCGATCGCGAGCGCTACGCCACGACCGGGCGCGAGTACGCCGCGCTCGAGCCGGCGCACGACCTCGCCACCCAGTGGCGGCGGGCCCGCGACGACGCTGCCGGCGCGCAGGACCTGCTGGCCGAGGACGGCGACGACGCCGAGACGCGTGAGTTCCTGGCCGCCTCGCGCGAGCACATGGCCGAGCTCGAGGAGCAGATCCGCTTCGCGATGGTCGAGCGCGATCCCAACGACGACAAGGACGTCATCATCGAGATCCAGGGCGGCGCGGGCGGCGAAGAGGCGGGGCTGTGGGCCGGCGACGTCTTTCGCATGCTCAGCAAGTACGCCGAGCGCCGCGGCTTCAAGGTCGAATCGCTGGGTGCGGGCGACGGCAAGTACACCTTCGAGATCAAGGGCGACGGCGCCTATTCGGTCTTCAAGTACGAGGGCGGCACGCATCGCGTGCAGCGCGTGCCCAAGACCGAGTCGCAGGGGCGCATCCACACCTCGACGGCGACGGTCGCGGTGCTCCCCGAGGCCGAGGACGTCGACGTTCAGATCGACCCCAACGACCTGCAGATCGACGTCTACCGCTCCTCGGGGCCGGGCGGCCAGTCGGTCAACACCACGGATTCGGCGGTGCGCATCACGCACAAGCCGTCGGGCATCGTCGTCTCGATGCAGGACGAGAAGAGCCAGCTGCAGAACCGCGAGAAGGCGATGCGCGTCCTGCGCGCGCGGCTCTTCGAGCAGGCGCGCGCCGAGCAGCAGGCCGAGCAGGCGGCCGATCGGCGCGCCCAGGTCGGCACCGGTGACCGGGCCGAGAAGATCCGCACCTACAACTACGGCGAGCGCCGCGTCACCGACCATCGGATCAAGCTCACCGAGCACAACCTCGAGCAGATCCTCGAAGGCGAGCTGGACCCCTTCACGGAGGCGCTGACCGACGACGAGCGCCGGCGCCGGCTCGAGCAGGGGTGAGCCCGGCCGGCACGCCGGTGCGCGAGGCGCTCGACTCGGCGGTGATCGCGCTCACCGCCGCAGGGGTCGACACCCCGCGCCTCGACGCCGAGGTGCTGCTCGCCCACGCGCTGGGCATCGACCGCCTCACGCTGCTGGTGGACGGCGAGGCGCCGGTGCAGGGCCCGGCGGTGCGCGTCTTCCAGGACGCCGTGCGCCGGCGCTCGGTCGGCCGCGAGCCGGTGGCCTACATCACCGGCGTCAAGGGCTTTCGCCACCTCGACCTGCACGTCGACCGGCGCGTGCTGATCCCGCGCCCGGAGACCGAGACGCTGGTCGAGGCCGCGCTCGGGCTGGCGCAGAGCGCACGCGTGGTCGACGTCGGCACGGGCAGCGGCGCGGTGGCGCTGGCGCTCAAGGACGAGCGCCCCGACCTCGTCGTCACCGCGACCGACGCCAGCGAGGACGCGCTGGCCGTGGCCCGCGCCAACGCCGCGCGCCTGGGGCTCCACGTGCGCTTCGCCCGCGCCGACCTGCTCGACGGCGTGGGGGAGGTCGACGCCGTCGTCTCCAACCCGCCGTACGTCGAGGACGGCGCCGAGCTCGCCCCCGAGATCGCGCGCCACGAGCCCGCGGCTGCGCTCTATGCCGGCCTCGACGGGCTCGACGTCGTCCGCCGGCTGGTCGCGCAGGCCGGCGAGCGCGGGGTCGCCTTCCTCGCGCTCGAGGTCGGCGACGGCCAAGCGCTCGCCGTCGAGGAGCTCGCGCGAGCAACCGGCTTCGGGCGCGTCGAGCGCCGCGCCGACCTGGCCGGGATCGAACGGGTGGTGGCCGCGTGGCGCTGAGCGCCGCCGACGCGCAGACCTTCGAGCGCTGCATCGCGGTGGGCGGCATCGTCGTCTTCCCGGCCGACACGGTCTACGGGCTGGCGTGCGAGCCCGACTCCAAGGAGGCCGTCCAGCGCCTGTACATGCTCAAGCGCCGGCGCCCCGACAAGCCCGCCGCCGTGATGTTCTTCGCGCTGGACCTCGCGCTCGCGGCGCTGCCCGAGCTCGGGCCCCGGACGGTGGGCGCGCTGCGCGCATTGCTGCCGGGCGCCGTGACCCTGCTGCTGCCCAACCCGGCCGGGCGCTTCCCGCTGGCGTGCGGGGCGGACGCCGGCGTGCTCGGCCTGCGGGTGCCGGCCTGGCCGCCGGCCCTGGCCGCGCTGGCCGGCGTCCGCTGGCCGGTCCTTCAGACCAGCGCGAACGCCGCCGGGGCGCCCGACGCGCGCCGGCTGGCCGACGTGCCCGAGTACATGCGCATGCACACCGACCTCGTCCTCGACGGGGGCGAGCTGCCCGGCACGCCGTCGACGGTGGTCGACCTGCGGGCCTACGAGGCTGATGAGGAGTGGTCGGTGGTGCGCGAAGGCGCCATGTCCGTCACAGAAATCTCCGCGCGGCTAGAGTCCGCGCCGTGACGACCTCCGCCTTCGTCACCGGCGGCTCGGGCTTCATCGGTGGCGCGCTCGTCCGGCGGCTCGTGGCCGACGGCTGGACCGTGCACGCGCTCGCCCGCAGCGACGCGTCGGCCGACGCGGTGCGCGAGCGCGGCGCCGAGCCCGTGCGCGGCGACCTCGACGACATCGCATCGATGGCGGCGGGCGCTGCCGGCTGCGAGGTCGCCTTCCATTGCGCCGCCCACCTGGGCGACTGGGGCTCGCGGGCGGACTTCGAGCGCGGCAACGTGCAGGGGACGCGCAACGCGCTGGCCGCGGCGCGCCAGGCCGGCGTGCGGCGCTTCGTCCACGTCGGCACCGAGGCCGCGCTGCTGGCGGGCGAGCCCCTGATCGAGGTCGACGAGCGCGCGCCGCTGCGCTTCGACTCGCCCGCGCTCTACTCCTCGACGAAGGCGCGCGCCGAGGAGGCCGTCATCGAGGCCAACCGGAACGGCCTCGAGACGGTCGTGGTGCGGCCGCGCTTCGTCTGGGGCCGCGGCGACACGACGCTGCTGCCGGTCATGACCGAGATGGTCCGCTCAGGGCGCTTCGCCTGGATCGGCGGCGGCCGGCACCGCACGTCCACCACGCACGTCGACAACGTGGTCCACGGCCTGCTGCTGGGTGCCGAGCGCGGCGCTCCGGGCGGGGTCTACTTCGTCACCGACGGCGCGCCCGTCGTCTTTCGCGACTTCGTCACCCGCCTGCTCGCCACGCAGGGCGTGACGCCGCCCGGCCGCTCGCTGCCGGCGCCGGTCGCCCGCGCGGTCGCGACTGTTGGGGAGACGGCGTGGCGCCTCTTGCCCTTGCCCGGGCGGCCGCCGCTCACGCGCCTGGCCGTGTGGGTGTCCGCCCTGGAAACCACCATCGACATCACACGCGCGCGCACCGAGCTCGGCTATGCGCCGGTCAGGACCATCGAAGACGGGTTGGAGGAGCTGACGAAGTCATGAGGATCGCCGTGGGATCCGACCACGCCGGGTTCCACCTCAAGGAGCACGTCAAGGCCGCGCTGGCGGCGCAGGGCCACGACATCGTCGACGTCGGCACGGGGTCGTCGCGCGCGGTCGACTACCCGCGCTTCGCGATGCAGGCGGCGCGCCTGGTCGGCGACGGCGACGTCGCGCGGGCGGTGCTGGCCTGCGGGTCGGGCGTCGGCGTCGCGATCGTCGCCAACAAGGTCTCCGGCGTGCGCGCCGTCAACGCGCACGATCCGTCGGAGGCCGAGATGTCGCGTCGCCACAACGACGTCAACATCGTGACCCTGTCCGGCGCCCGCCTGGGTCCGAGCGAGGCCGACGCCATCGTCCGCGCCTTCCTGCGCACGGAGTTCGAGGGCGGCCGCCACGCCCGCCGCGTGGGCCAGATCGCGGAGTTGGAGCGCGAGCCGGCGGCGACGTCCTCGTAGCCGCCGCGGCGCCCGCCCGTCCGCGGGCGCTTGCGGCGCTGCGCGGCGCCAAAAAGCATCACCGAGGGAAAGAGGCCCCCCGCGGCGCCCGGCCGGGCCGCCCAGAGCGGCATCGTGCTGGTTTGGGGTCGCAGGACGACCCTTAGGCAGCACAGTCCGGGGTAGCTCACCCCGGCGGAGGACGACCGCTCGCGGTCGCGCCGCCCCGGGTCCGCTTCCCCTCGGTGAGCTGTTTGAGCCCGCCGCCAGCGGCCAGGAGTCGCGCCGCCACAGAAGTCCGGAAGGTCGTCGTGCTACCGTCGCCACCGTCGCGACTGGCGCGTAGGTGGAACTGACCACCGGGAAGCGACGCACCTGATCTGCCGCAGCGCCTGGGCACATTCCGCAAGCCGCCGAGGAGGCGCCCATGCCCGAGCTGAGCCCCGACTTCTTCAACCGTCCGCTGGCCGAGGTCGATCCCGAGATCGCCGATGTCCTGCAGCACGAGCTCGAGCGCCAGCAGCGCACGCTCGAGATGATCGCCTCGGAGAACTTCGTCCCCCAGGCCGTCCTCGAGTGCCAGGGCAGCGTGCTGACCAACAAGTACGCCGAGGGCTATCCGGGCAAGCGCTACTACGGCGGCTGCGAGTTCGTCGACATCGCCGAGCAGCTCGCGATCGATCGCGCCAAGGCGATCTTCGGCGCCGAGCACGCCAACGTGCAGCCGCACGCCGGCGCGCAGGCCAACGCCTCGGTCTACCACGCGCTCCTGCAGCCGGGCGACACGATCATGGGCCTCGCCCTGCCCCACGGCGGCCACCTGACGCACGGCATGAAGCTCAACGTGTCGGGGCGGCTCTACGACATCGCGCCCTACGAGGTCTCGCGCGAGACGAGCCGCATCGACATGGACGAGGTCGAGCGCATCGCCCACGAGCGCAAGCCGAAGCTCATCCTCGCCGGCTGGAGCGCCTACCCGCGCTTCCTGGACTTCGAGCGCTTCCGCGCGATCGCCGACGCCGTGGGCGCCTACCTGATGGTCGACATGGCCCACTTCGCCGGCCTCGTGGCGGCGGGCGAGCACCCCAACCCGGTGCCCTACGCCGACGTCGTCACCTCCACGGTGCACAAGACCCTCGGCGGCGCCCGCGGCGGCCTGATCCTCTGCCGCGAGCAGTACGCCAAGGCCATCAACTCGGCCGTCTTCCCGGGCCAGCAGGGCGGCCCGCTCGAGCACGTCATCGCGGGCAAGGCGGTGGCCTTCCGCATCGCGCAGAGCGAGCTCTTCCGCGAGCGCCAGCGGCGCACGGTCGCCGGCGCGAAGGCGCTGGCCCAGGAGCTGCTGAATTCGACCCCACCCGCCCACGAGCTCAACGTCCTCACCGGCGGCACCGACGTGCACCTCGTGCTCGTCGACCTGCGGGAGTCCGAGCTCGACGGCCAGCAGGCCGAGGACCGCCTTCACGACGTCGGCATCACGGTCAACCGCAACGCGGTCCCCTTCGATCCGCGCCCGCCGATGGTCACCAGCGGCCTGCGCGTGGGCGCCAGCGCGCTGGCCACCCGCGGCCTCCAGGTCGAGGACTTCCACGAGGTCGGGCGGATCATCGCCGCGGCGCTGTCGGCGGACTTCGAGGCCGGCAAGGCCGATCTGGCCGACCGGGTCACGGCCATCGCGGACCGCCACCCGCTCTACGAGCACCTGTCTACACAGGCTGCTGCGGTATAGCCCGGCCGCTCCGGGCCGTAGGCTCCTCGGTCCATGACCGAGGCCGACGCGGTCTACGCCTTCCTGGCCGCCTTCGCCGTCGCGGCGCTGCTGACCCCGCTGACGGCCAGGCTGGCGCGGCGCGTCGGCGCGGTCGACCAGCCCAACGAGCGCGGGCTGGGCGCGGGCTCGACGCCGCTGCTCGGCGGGCTGGCGATGCTCGGCGGCGTGCTGCTGAGCTCCGCCGTGTTCCTCGACTTCGGCGGCGCCACGTCGGATCGGCTGAAGGGCATCCTGGCCGGCGCGGTGGTCATCGCCTTCGTGGGCGCCCTCGACGATCGCTTCGACCTGCCGCCGGGGGTCAAGCTCGCCGGCCAGATCGTGGCCGCCGCCATCCCCGTGGCGGCAGGCGTCGAGGTCACCAACATCACGCTGCCCTTCGTCGGCGCGGTCAGCTTCGGCGACGCGGGCGGGCCGCTCACCGTCGCAGGCCTGGTCGCGGTGATGAACGTCGTCAACCTGTCCGACGGCGCGGACGGGCTCGCCGCCGGCGTCTGCGCCATCAGCGCGATCACCTTCGCGATCATCGCCTTCGACCTCAATCGCAACCACGCCGCGGTCTTCGCAGCCCTCACCGCCGGCGCCGCGCTGGGCTTCCTGATCCACAACTTCCACCCGGCGTCGGTCTACATGGGCGACTGCGGCTCGAACCTGCTGGGCCTGCTGCTGGGCTGCATCGCCGTGGAGGGCGCGGTCAAGACCCAGGCCGTGCTGGCCCTGCTGTTCCCGCTCGTCGTGCTGGCGGTGCCCTTCCTGGACACGACGTTCGTGGTGCTCAAGCGCATGAAGTACCGCCGCCCGATCTACCGCGCCGACGCCAACCACTTCCATCACCGCCTCAGCCGCATCGGCTTCAGCCAGCGCCGGACGGTGCTCTACCTCTACGCGTGGACGATCCTGCTCGGCGGCTTCGCGGTGGCGCTGCGCTTCGTGCCCTACTCCGATCACCACGGCAACTTCGACACCGGCTGGACGGTGGCGACGCTGGCGTTCGGCGTCCTCGTGATCGCGGCCTCGATCTACCTCGTCTACGTGCTCGAGATCCTGAAGTTCAAGCGCCTGGACACGATCCGCCTGCGGCGCATGGGCGCGACCGAGGCGGAGATCGACGAGGACGTCGAGCGGCGCCTGGGGACCGGCGAGTTCGAGCAGGTCCGGCGCGAGACCGAGGAGTTCGACGCCGTAAGGGAGTGACACCAGGTGGTACATCACGGCAGACCCGAAGTGGATCTCGCCGGAGGGCCACTTTGGGCATAGGGTCGGGGCATGACCACGATCACCTCACGCATCGACGTCGAACAGGCCGCGCCCGAGCTCTACCGCGCGATGCTTCGCCTCGACAGCGCCGTCGGCAAGTCCGGCCTCGACCCGCAGCTGCAGGAGCTCGTCAAGTTCCGCGTTGCGCAGATCAACGGCTGCGCCTATTGCATGGACATGCACAGCCGCGACGCCGTCGCCGGCGGCGAGCGGCCCGAGCGGTTCTACGTCGTCGCGGGCTGGCGCGAGGCCGGCGCACTGTTCGACGACCGCGAGCGCGCGGCGCTCGCCTTCGCCGAGGAGATGACGCACATCGCCGACCACGGCGTGTCCGACGACGTCTACGACGCCGCCGCCGAGCACTTCTCCGAGGCCGAGCTCGCGGCGCTCATCTTCCTCGGCATGACGATCAACGCCTGGACACGGCTGGGAGTGGCCGCGAAGCTCACGCCATGAACGACCTCCCCGCCCTCGCCGGCGCCCTGCGCGCGCTGCACCGCCCCGGGACGCCGTTCGTCCTGCGCAATGCCTGGGACGCGGCGAGCGCGAAGGCGCTGGGCGAGGGCGCGCTCGCGGTCGCGACGACCAGCGTCGGCGTGGCCGAGACGCTCGGCTACGCCGACGGCGGCCACGTCCCCGCCGACCTCGCCTTCGCCGCGCTCGGGCGCATCGTCGCCGCCGTCGACGTGCCGGTGACCGCCGACTGCGAGGCCGGCTACGGCCTGGGTCCGGACGCCTTCGTCGAGGGGCTGCTCGGCGCCGGCGCCGTGGGCTGCAACCTCGAGGACACCGACCACGCCACCGGCGCCTTGCGCGACCCCGGCGAGCAGGCGGAGTACTTGGCCGCCGTCAAGGACGTCGGCCGCGCCGCCGGCGTCGACCTCGTCCTGAACGCGCGCGTCGACGTCCACGTCCGCGGCGGCACGTTCGAGGACGGCCTCGTGCGCGCCCGGGCCTACCGCGAGGCGGGCGCCGACTGCGTCTACCCGATCTTCTGCCAAGACGAGGAGCAGATCGCCGCCTACGTCGACGCCGTCGGCGTGATCAACGTCTCGGTGCACCCGTCCGGACCGACGGTCGCGCGGATGGGCGAGCTCGGCGTCGCGCGGGCGAGCTACGGCGCGTCGCTCTTCCGCGTCGCGATGAAGGCGGCCGCCGACTACGAGCCGTAGACCGAGCGCAGCCAGACGCCGACGAGCGCGTCGACCATCTCGGCGGCGGGGAACGGGTCGCCCTGCACGAGGTGCTGGTACATCGTGCGCTCGGTCATCCAGCACAGCGCGAACGAGGTCGCCTGCGCGTGCTCGACCACCGCGCGGCCGGCCTCGTGCTCGAGCTCGATGCGCCGCCGGCTGGCGTCGACGAAGCGCCCGAGCATGTCGCGCCAGAACTGCGCGACCTCCTCGTCGTAGGTCGACACCTCGACGATCGCGCGCAGCAGCACGCCGTGCTCGGCGTAGAGCGCGGCGATGTTGGTGAGCGCCTCGCGCATCTCGGGCTCGGGCTCGCCGTCGCCCGAGAACCAGATGTCGGCCTGCTGGTAGAGCAGCTCGTTGACCTCTTCGGTGAGGCGCATGAGCAGCTCGCGCTTGTCGCGGAAGTAGAAGTAGAAGGCGGTGCGCGAGATGCCCGCCCGCGTCGCTATCCGCTCGATGTTGAGGTCGGCATAGGAGGCCCCCTCGGCGAGCAGCTCCTCGGTGGCGGCGAGCACCGAGGCCTGGATCGCCGCGCGCTTGGCGGTGGGGGCCGGGTCCTCGCGGGATTCGACGGACGCCATCACCACTCAGCGTACTCGCCGGCAACGACTTGACACAGTGTCAAGTTTCTGGTCCCATCCTCCGTCATGGCCAGCCTGCTCGACCTCACCACCCAGGGCGACGTCGCGACGATCAGCGACGAGTCGAAGCTCATGCAGTTCCAGCTCATGACGCCGCGCCAGCTCTACGAGCTGTGGGAGCGCCAGAACTGGATCTCCCACGAGATCGACTTCACCCAGGACCGCCGCGACTGGGAGGCGATGCCCGACGCCGAGCGCGAGGAGGCCTCGTGGGGCCTGGCCAACTTCTTCGTGGGCGAGGAGCGCGTCGCCACCCAGTTCAGCGGGCTCGTGATGGCCTACGAGGACCAGCACGAGGAGGCGTTCCTCACCGCCCAGCAGGTCGACGAGGCCCGCCACGCGCAGCACTTCAATCGCCTCTACGAGAACGTCCTGCAGTACGACGGGAGCTTCGAAGACCGTCTCGCCCGCTGCCGCGAGCAGCTCAACGAGCACTACATCGCGCTCTTCGACGAGCACCTCGTCAACGCCAATCAGGCGCTCATCGACAACCCGCGCGACATCGAGGCCAAGATCGACTTCGTCGTGATCTACCACATGGTCATCGAGGGCACGCTCGCGCTCACCGGCCAGTACTTCCAGACCGGCTGGATGGAGCGCCAGGGCATCCTGCCCGGCCACCACTTCGGCTTCCAGAAGATCTCCCAGGACGAGCACCGCCACGTCGCCTACGGCACCTGGTTCCTGCAGCAGAAGGCGGGCGACCCCGCCCACGCGCAGCGCATCCAGGAGGTGCTGATGGCCACGCTGCCGGCCGCCGCCGGCGTCCTCGTGCCGCCCGGCTACGAGCTCGGCGACGAGTACGAGTTCATGGGCTACTCGAGCCAGGAGATGAACGAGTTCGCCTTCACCGCATTGTCGCGGCGGCTGAAGGTCATCGGCGTCGGCCTGCCCACGGTGACCGCCTGAAATTTCGTGAATAGGCGCTGAGGGGCCCGGGTACTAGGCCGACACTCCTCGCGATACCCGGCGCTTCCTATGACCCCGGCGGTTCCCCGCCGGGGTCGCGCCGTTAAGGGCGGTTAACCCCACTTGTGTGGATCGGGGCATGCGCGCTACCGTCATTCGCGATGACCCGCACGTTCGACATCCAGGCGCCGATGGGCGTCCTCGCCGCTCGTAGCGGGTCCGCGATCTAGCGCTTCATGCGTTCGGCCGCGGGCATACCGCCCGGGGCCGAACAGCCACCTCGACTGGCTTTTCTCAGCTCCCGGGCGGACTCCGTCCAATTCCCGAAGGGAGCATCGTGTACAGCCAGTTCCACCAGCAGTTCGCGATCATGCAGCCGATCATGGGCCCGCGCAGCCTCGCCTCAGGGCACTCGCCCGGACGCGATCCGCGACAGCCCCGGCGGCTGCGCGGCCATGCGGCCCACGCGCTCGCCGTCACCGCCGGGCGCCTGGACCGCGAGAGCGCACGTCGCGCGATCGCCTGATCGCAACCTGATGTAGCTTTGCGCGTCCCGCCGAGAGCCGGCGGGACGCGCATGCATCTCTCAAAGCTCGACGACCTGGAGCCGTTCACCACGCTGGACGGCTCAACGATCCGCGAGATCGCAGGGCCCGCCTGGACGCCGGCCCGCAACCAGTCCTTGGCCGAGGCCACGGTGCCCGTCGGCGGGCAGACCGTCGCCCACTACCACCGCGTCACCGAGGAGCTGTACTTCTTCACCGCGGGACGTGGACGCATGACGCTCGGCGACGACGAGCGCGACGTCGGCGCCGGCGACTGCGTCGTCATCCCGCCCGGCGCGGTCCACGGCCTCGTCAACACCGGCGGCGAGCCGCTCGTCCTACTGTGCTGCTGTGCGCCGGCCTACTCCCACGATGACACCGTCCTGGTGAGCATTCAGGCTCCCAACGGGTAACACCCCCGCTCAGACGATGCCAACCCGCCTCACTGCCCTGCTCGTCGTGCTGCTTGCCGCGCTTTGCGCTGTGCCCTCCGCCGACGCGCTCACGATCGGCATCGCCGACCAGAAGCCCGACATGTTCACCGACCTGCGCTTCCTGGCCAGCGACCTGCACTTCGCCCGGCGCGCGGTCCCGTGGGACGCGCTCACCAGCCCCACACAGACGGCCGAGCTCGACGCATGGCTCGCGGCCGCGCACACGGCGCACGTCAACCCGCTGCTGTCCTTCACGCACTCGAGCTCGCAGCGCCGGCGCCTGCCGACCCCCGAACGCCTGCTCTACGAGTTCCGCCGCTTCCGCGCGCGCTATCCGTGGGTGACCGACTACGCGAGCTGGAACGAGGCCAACCACTGCGGCGAGCCGACGTGCCATCGGCCGGAGCTGGTGGCGGCCTACTGGCGCAAGCTGAGCCGCGAGTGCCCGTCCTGCCGGATCCTCGCCGCCGAGGTCCTCGACATGCCCAACATGACGTCGTGGGTGAAGGCCTTCCGCCGTGCGGCCAAGGTGGAGCCGCGCTACTGGGGGATCCACAACTACATCGACGCCAACCGGCTGCGCACGACCGGCACGCGGCGGCTGCTGAAGGCGGTCAGGGGCCAGGTCTGGTTCACCGAGACCGGCGGGATCGTGTCGCGCACCAACCGCCGGAAGGTGACCTTCCCGGAGTCCGCGGAGCACGCGGCGATCGCGACGCGCTTCCTGTTCGACGACCTCATCCCGCTCAGCCGCCGCATCACGCGCGTCTACCTCTACCACTGGAACAGCTATCCGGGTCCCAGCACGTGGGACTCCGGGCTCATCGGCCCCAGCGGCAAGCCCCGGCCGGCGTACCGGGTGCTCCAGCGCGTACTCACGCAGCGCGCCGAGCGCAAGCTCGCCGGGGGGTAGCTTCCCGCGCTCCCGCCGTGGATGTTAGCGTTCACATCCATGGAGACAACGGGCTTGAGGACCGTCGAGCTGGGCCGCACGGGCATGCGGATCACCCGCGTGGGCATGGGGGCGTGGGCGATCGGGGGCGCCGGCTGGTGGCACGCCTGGGGCGCCCAGGACGACGAGGAGTCGATCGCCACGATCCGGCAGGGGTTCGCGCTCGGCATCAACTGGGTCGACACCGCCCCGATCTACGGGCTCGGGCACTCCGAGGAGGTCGTGGGCCGGGCGCTCGAGGGCCTCGAGCAGCGCCCGTACGTGTTCACCAAGGCCTCGCTGCTGGACGGTGGCGACGGAAGCGTCCGACACAACCTCAAGCGCGACTCGCTCCTGCGCGAGGTCGAGGCGAGCCTCTCGCGGCTGCGCGTCGACGCCATCGACCTCTACCAGGTCCACTGGCCCGACCCCGACGAGGACGTCGAGGAGGCCTGGGCCACGTTCGCCGAGCTCAAGGCGCAGGGGCTCGTGCGCCACATGGGTGTGTCGAACTTCGACGTCGCTCAGATGCGCCGGGCGCAGGCCATCGCGCCGGTCGAGACGCTTCAGCCGCCCTACTCGCTGCTGGAACGGGCGATCGAGGACGAGGTCCTGCCCTTCGCCGAGCGCGAAGGGATCGGCGTGATCCCGTACTCGCCGATGGCCTCCGGGCTGCTCACCGGCGCGATGACGGCCGAGCGGGTCGCGGCGCTGCCCGACGACGACTGGCGCAAGCACGACGCGCGCTTCCAGGAGCCCCAGCTCTCGCACCACCTGGCGCTGGTGGCGCGCCTGGAGCAGGTCGCCGAGCGCCACGACACGACCGCCGGGGCCATCGCGGTGGCGTGGACTCTGCACCACCCCGCGGTGCACGGCTCGATCGTCGGCTTCCGCCGGCCCGAGCAGGTGGAGCCGCTGGCGATCGCGGGGAACGTCGACCTCACCGAGGAGGACCTTGCCATCATCGCCGGCGCGTGAGCCTGCTGCTGGCGATCATCTCCGACACCCACCTGCCCCGGGGGTCGCGGGCGCTCCCCGCCGCGTGCGTGGAGCGCCTGCGGACCGCCGACCTCATCCTGCACGCCGGCGATCTCGTCACCGCCGACGTCCTCGCCGAGCTGCAGGCCCTCGGGCCGCCTGTCGAGGCGGTACACGGCAACGTCGACGACTACGAGGTCCGCAGCCTGCTGCCCTCCGCGCGGCTGGTGCATGCCGGCGCGGCGCGGATCGCGATGGTGCACGACGCGGGGCCTGCGGTCGGTCGCCTCGCGCGCCTGCGCGAGCGCTTCGCCGCATCCGACGCCGACGCGGTCGTCTTCGGCCACTCGCACACCCCGCTGCACGAGCGCGACCCCGCGACGGGCTTTCAGATCTTCAATCCCGGCAGCCCGACCGACCGGCGGCGCCAGCCGACGCACACGATGGGGCTGGCGCGGATCGGCGAGGATGGCGCGGTGAGCTTCGAGCTGATCGACCTCGGGTGAAGGTCGCCGAGCGCGTCCAGGCCTCCATCCGCACGGTCAACGCGGCCGGGCGCGACGCGGTCGTGGCCGGGTCCTTCACCCTCTACCGCAACCGCGCGTCCGACCATCCCTACCTCAACTACGCCGTGCCGAACGCGGGCGCGGTCGAGTGGGAGGGGATCGACGCCCTGCGCGCCGCCTTCGCGGCGCACGGCTTGGGGCCGCGCCTGGAGTTCGTGGCCGAGTGCGCGCCGGGGCTGGAGGGGGCGTTGGCCGCGGCGGGGTTCGAGCTGCAGGGCCGCTACCCGGTGATGACGCTCCCGGCGCCGGCGCTGCGCGAGGTGCCGGCACCCGACGGCGTGGTCATCACCCGCGTGTCGAGCGGCGGCGCCGACGTCCGCCCGCTCCTGCAGACCGTAGCCGAGGCCTTCGGCTCCAAGGAGCCCACCGATGCCGAGGTGGCCGGATACATGTCCCACCCACCCCGCGGATTGCTGGCGCGTGCCGGCGGCGAGCCCGCCGGCGGGGCGTTCCGCAGCGCGATCGCCGAGGGCGTCAGCGAGCTCGGCGGCATCGGCGTGCGCGAGCGCTTCCGCCGGCGCGGAATCGCGGCGGCGCTCACCGCGGCGGCGGCCGCCGACGCCCTGGCGGCCGGGGCGGCGCTGTGCTTCCTCACCCCCGGCGACGACGGCGCCGAGCGGGTCTACGCTCGCGCCGGCTTCGCCCGCTCGGGCACCACGGTCGTTCACATGGTCGGCTGAGCGTCGCGTCCGGCCGAGGTCAGCGCCGGCGACGGGTCCGGCGTGTCGCGCGGGAAGTCCATGCCCCACGTGACGAGCTCCTGATGGGGCATCGAGAAGTTGTTGTCGCCGACGAACTGCTCGACGATCCGCCCGTCGCGCAGCCTGACCGCATGGGTCTCGCTCATCGTGCCCTGCTCGCCCGTGGGCGGGTTGCCGTAGAACGGCCCGGTGTTGTGGAAGTGGATGACGAAGCGAAAGCACGCGCGCGTCCCGTCGGCCGATGCGAACTCGTCGTGCAGCGTCACGCGCAGCCCGGGGTTGCCGGCGTGGAACTGCGCGACGAA
>Ga0307278_10000187_pt1 | contig 31372 bp, 41 predicted proteins | sample ER_DNA_117_FD_194482 | JGI IMG/M metagenome (GOLD analysis project Ga0307278, IMG submission 194482) | Bulk soil microbial communities from the East River watershed near Crested Butte, Colorado, United States - ER_DNA_117 | ecosystem: Environmental > Terrestrial > Soil > Floodplain | place...
AGTTCTCCACCTATGCGACCTGGTGGATCCGCCAGGCGATCGCCCGCGGCGCCGCCGACCGGGGGACGCGGGCGATCCGCCTGCCGGTGCATGTGGACGAGCAGGTGGGGCGGTTGCGGCGGACCCAGGCCCGCCTGCACAAGCTCCTGGGCCGCGAGCCCACCGACCAGGAGCTGGCCGTCGAGCTGGACGTGCCGGTCGACAAGGTGGGGCGGTTGAAGGACACCGCCCAGGCGATCACCAGCCTGGACACCCCGATCGGGGACGACGGGGCGGCGTTGCAGGACTTCCTTGAGGACGACTCGGCCGTCGGCCCGGATGAGCTGGCGGTGGAGGCGGTCGGCCGCGAGGCCCTGGAGCAGGTCCTCAACGCCCTGCCCTGGCGCGAGCGGCAGGTCCTGATCCTGCGGTTCGGCCTTGATTCTGGGACGCCCCGGACGCTGGAGGAGGTCGGCGCGGTGATGGGCTTCTCCCGGGAGCGGGCCCGCCAGGTCGAACGCGACGCGTTGGCGGCGCTGCGCAGGCCCGAGATCCGCGCCCGCCTAGAGGACTACTCCGGCGGCGAGGTGGGCGCCATCCGATGAGCGGTTCCGGCTAGCAGGCATCGCAGATTGGCGCTGGCGTCGAAGACACGACACCCGTGGAGGACGAACCTCGGAGGTGCAGGTTCCTCACCGGACCTGCTGGAAGGAGGTCTCCGATGGGCAACCGATACCTCGTGGTCTTGTCGGTCGAGCGGCCCGAAGGGCCGCGGCCCGGGCGCGCCCCGGCCGAGGCAACGACGATTCCGGCTGGCGGGAATGCGTTGCGCCACCCGCCCCTGCCATCCTGAGGCCATGATGCTGCGCTGCCTGATCGTCGACGACAGCCCGCGGTTCCTGGACGCCGCCCGCGGGCTCCTGGAGCGCCAGGGGATCACGGTCGTCGGCGTGGCGTCGACCGGCGCGGAGGCGATCCGGTTCGCCGAGGAGTTGCGGCCGGACGTCACGCTGCTGGACATCGACCTCGGCGGCCAGAGCGGCTTCGAGGTCGCCCGCCGGCTCCAGCGAGCGGCGACCCTCGCCCCACCCAGGGTGATCCTGACCTCGACCCACGCCGAGCAGGACTACGCGGACCTGATCGCGGCAAGCCCGGCGATCGGGTTCCTGCCCAAGTCCGCCCTGTCGGGCAGCGCCATCCGCGACCTGCTCGACCGGGTCAGCGGGCCTCGAGGAAGGTGACCACCGCGAGCACGCGGCGGTGGTCGTCGTCGGTCTCGGGGAGGCTCAGCTTGGAGAGGATGCTGCGCACGTGCTTCTCGACGGTCCCCTCGGTGACCCACAGCCGACGGGCGATGCCGGCGTTGGAGCGCCCCTCCGCCATCAGCGCCAGCACCTCGCGCTCCCGTGTGCTGAGCACCGCCAGCGGGTCGTTGCGCCGGCGGGCCGCCACCAGCTCCTGCACCAGCGCGGGATCCACGACCGAGCCCCCTCTGGCGACCCGCTGGAGCGTGTCGATGAACTCCTCCACGTCGGTTACGCGGCTCTTGAGGAGGTAGCCGATCCGCCGTCCGCTGGCCAGCAGCTCCATCGCGTGCTCGACCTCGACGTGGGCCGACAGGACCAGGATGCCGGTCTCGGGGAGCTCCTGGCGGATGACCCTGGCCGCCTCCAGGCCCTCGGCGGTGTGGGTCGGGGGCATCCGGATGTCGACCACCACCAGCTCCGGCAGCTCGTCGCGGACCAGCGCCAGGAGCTGCGCGCCGTCGCCGGCCTGCCCGACGACCTCGAAGCCCGAGCGCTCGAGCAGGCTGGCAAGCCCCTCGCGGAGCAGGACGTCGTCCTCGGCCAGGACCACACGCATCCCGGTCATGGCCGGGCGGTCACTTCCATCGTCATGGCCGGAATTATCGACCAGCCTCGTGCTGTGAGCACGCGGGGCGGGCTGACCAGTCGCATGGTCGTCGCGAGCGGCCTGCTCGCGCTGGTCGTCGGCGCCGCGTTCGCGGTCCTGCTCTCCTCGGTGGCCGACCTGCGCGGGTCGGAACGGCGAGCGAGGCAGTCCGAGCAGGTGCTGGTGGTCGCCAACCGGCTGGAACGCATCGTCGTGGACCTCGAGTCCGGCCAGCGCGGGTTCCTCATCACCCACCAGGAGGAGGTCCTCCAGCCGTGGCGGGACGCCCAGGTCGCCTTTCCCGAGCAGGCCGCCACGCTGGAACGGCTGGTGGCCGGCAACCCCGAGCAGCGAGCCAGGGCGCAGCGGATCGCCCAGGCCGGCACCTCCTACATCCGCGACTACTCGGTCCCGCTGGTGAACGCCGTCCGTCGGGACCCGGCCGCGGCGCGGAGCGTGGCCGCGACCGACGAGGGAAGGCGGCGCATCGACGCGATCCGGGCCGAGTTCGACCGCTTCGTGGCGACCGAGCGCGACCTGGCGGCAGCGCGCCAGCGGCGCTCGGAGGCGGCCGACCGCCGCGCGATCGGCGCGGCGGCGGTCGGGCTGGCGGGATCGATCTTCCTCATCATCGTGTTCGCCGGCTACCTGACCGGGGCGATCGTCCAGCCGATTCGCCGGGCGGCGGCCATGGCCGGCCGGCTCGCCGACGGCGACCTCGGCACGCGCATGCCCGAGCACGGCGTCGGCGAGATCGGCGTGCTGGAGCGCAGCTTCAACACGATGGCCGGCTCGCTGGAGGAGAGCCGCGAGGAGCTGGCCGCTTCGCGGGCGCGGATCGTGGCCGCCGCCGACCAGGCACGGCGGCGGATCGAGCGCGACCTGCACGACGGCACCCAGCAGCGGCTGGTGTCGCTGGTGCTGGACCTGCGCGCCGCCGAGGCGGCGGTGCCGCCCGAGCAGTCCGAGCTCAGGGCGCAGTTGGCCCGTGTCGCCGACGGGCTGGCGGGGGCGCTGGACGACCTGCGGGAGATCACCCGAGGCATCCACCCGGCGATCCTGTCGGAGGGCGGCCTCGGTCCCGCGCTCAAGTCGCTCGCCCGCCGCTCCGTCGTCCCGGTAGAGCTCGACGTGGACGTCCAGACGCGGCTGCCCGAGCAGGTCGAGGTCGCGGCCTACTACGTCGTCTCCGAGGCGCTCGCCAACGCCGCCAAGCACGCCCGCGCGTCCGTGGCCCACGTCGACATCCAGGCGGACGACGGCATGCTGCACCTGTCGGTCCGCGACGACGGCGTCGGCGGCGCGGCCCCGGGGCGGGGCTCCGGGCTCATCGGGCTCACCGACCGGGTCGAGGCGCTGGGCGGGACGATCTCGGTCACCAGCCCGACCGGGGGTGGCACCGCCCTGCTGGTCGACCTCCCCATCAAGGGACCCTGACCGCCCGAGGTTTCCGGGCAGCCGGAAGACGAGTTGGCCGCTGGCTGCGATGACGGTCCGCCGCCGGGGCGGGATCGTGGAACCAGCGACCACGACGCCCGTCATCGCGGAGGGAACGAGGATGATCCAGCACCGCACCGGCAGCCACCTACCATGGAGCGGACGCAACCGGCGGCGGCTGCCGCTGGCGGCCCTGGCAGCGCTGGCATTGGCGCTGCTCCTGGCCGGCTGCGGGACCACCGTCACCGGCACGGCGGCGGCGGCGACAAGCTCGCTCGACGTCGCGCCGTCGGCGCAGGCGCTCCAGCAGCAGTTCGTCAGCGTCGTCAAGCAGGTCGGCCCCGCCGTGGTCCTCATCCGCACCAGCGAGGGCCTCGGCTCTGGCATCGTCTTCGACGCCAAGGGCGACATCGTCACCAATAACCACGTGGTCGACAGCGCCAGCAACTTCCAGGTCACCCTCGCCAACGGCAGGCAATACCGCGCCCGGCTGGTCGGCAGCTTCCCCGCCGACGACCTCGCGGTGCTGCACGTCGACGCCACCGGGCTGCACCCCGCCGCCTTCGCCGACTCCTCGCGGCTGGAGGTCGGCGACGTCGCGCTGGCGATCGGCAACCCGCTGGGGCTGCAGAGCAGCGTCACCGAGGGGATCGTCAGCGCGCTCGGGCGGACCGTCAACGAGGACAACGGGGTCGCGCTCCCCAACGTGATCCAGACCAGCGCCGCGATCAACCCCGGCAACTCCGGCGGCGCGCTGGTCGACCTCCGAGGGCAGGTCATCGGCATCCCGACCCTGGCCGCCACCGACCCGCAGCTCGGCTCCGGCCAGGCGCCGGGCATCGGCTTCGCGATCCCCAGCAACACCGTGCGCGACATCGCCACCCAGCTCATCGGCCAGGGGAAGGTGACCAGCTCCCACCGTGCCTACCTCGGCGTCGAGGTGGCGGCGACCACCGCCGGCGGGCTGCTGGTCACCCAGGCGCAGGCGGGCGGCCCGGCCGCCAAGGCCGGCATCCGCAGCGGCGAGCTGATCGCCGCCGTCAACGGCAGCCCCACACCCGACCAGGCCACGCTGGCCGACGTGCTGGCCAGGCTGAACCCCGGCCAGCACGTCAACGTCGCGGTCATCCGCTCCGACGGCGCCAAGCGGACGGTGCGGGTCACCCTCGGCCAGTACCCGGGCTGAGCGCCGCGGGCCCGGCTGGCTCGCGGCGCCCGGTGCTCAAGGGAGGACCGCGAGCACCGACAGGGCGGCCATCACCACGGCGGCCCCACCGACCAGAAGCTGCGAGAACAGCCCGGACCGATGCGTTCCCAGCACCGCGTCGGAGCGGGCCAGCAGGATCAGCAGGAGCAGGGGTGGCGCGGCCACGCCATTGAGCATCGCCGCCAGGTACAGCGCCCGGATGGGACTGACGCCCACGAAGTCCATCACCCCTGGGAGTAGGTCCCGATGCCGGAAGGGTCGTCGTCGGCGGCGCCGGTCACGATCCCAGGACCGAGCCGCTTCCAGTAGCCGGGCCCCCGGATCAGGCGCCGGCGGGGATGGTGCGCCAGCCGCCGGTACTTCGTCTGCGTGCTCGGCCACGACGGCGCCGTCCCGCCAGGGAGGCGCGGCCGGGCCAGCGGGGGTGGTGGCCCCGGGCCGCGCCTCGGTCGTGGCCGTCGCCCCTCAGGTGGCTCGTTCCCAGCGGAACGTTCGCAGCGCGACGAGCAGCCCGACGGCCAGCCACACCAGCAGGTTGCGCAGGTCCGGCCAGATCGCGCCGGGCCCGTGGCCGAAGATGAGCGCCTGGCGCATGCCGTCCAGCAGGCGGGCGAGCGGGAAGTCGTTGGCGAGCGAGCCGAGCCAGTGGGGCAGGCCGTTGATCGGGAACCAGGCGCCCGACAGGAACAGCAGGGGCAGGTAGGCGGCGTTGGCGAGCGCCGGCGCCGAGTCGGCGTTGGCGACCAGTCGGGTGAAGGCGACGCCGAGGGCCGTGAAGGTGGCCGCGCCGAGCAGCACGACCAGTGCGAAGGTGGCCCAGGCGGTCGCCGAGGGCGGCAGGCTCACGTGGAACAGCAGCCGGCCGAGGCCGAGGACCGCCACGGCCTCGACCACGACCAGGACCAGCCGGGACAGGACCTGCCCGGCGAAGAACGCCCACGGCGGCAGCGGGGTGCCCCGCAGCCGCTTGAGCTGCCCGTTGTCGCGCATGATCGTCAGCGAGATCACCAGGCCGACGAAGGTGCCGGCCATGATCGCCATGCCGAGCATCCCGGGGGTGAAGAAGGTGGTGTAGCCGATCTGTGGCCCGTGCGGTTCGAGCTGCACGGTGGCGCCGCGGTTGATGGCGCCGAACAGCAGCAGGAACATCACCGGGAGCAGGACAGTGAAGAACGCGCCCGAGCGGTTGCGCCAGATCGAGCGGAGCATGGTCAGGGTCTCGCGGCCCGCGAGCACCAGCGGGTTCATGCCGTGGCCTCCTTGTCGCTGGTCAGGGCCAGATAGATGTCCTCGAGGCTGGGGCGGGCGACGCTCAGCCCGTCCAGGCTGATGCCGCGGCCGGCCGCCCAGCTCGTGAGCGTGAGCAGGTCCCCGGTCGGGTCCTTGGTCGAGACCTCGACCTCCCGGCCCCCGCCGAGGACCGCGCCGGAGACCCGCGGCAGGTCGCCAGGCACGGCATCGGCGGGCAGGGTGAAGCGGATCTCGGTGACGTGCTGGGCGGCGGCCAGGTCGGCCGGGGTCCCCTCGGCGACGATGCGGCCGGCCTGGATGATCGCGACCCGGTCGGCCAGCGCCTGGGCCTCGTCCATGTAGTGGGTGGTGAGCAGGATCGTCTTGCCGAGGCCGCGCAGGCCGCCGATCATCCGCCACGCCTGGCGCCGGGCGGCCGGGTCGAACCCGGTGGTCGGCTCGTCGAGGAAGACCAGCTCGGGGTCGCCGACCAGGGCCAGCGCCACGTCCAGCCGCCGCCGCTGCCCACCGGACAGCACACGCACCCGGCGGTCGGCCGCCTCCTGGAGCTCGACCAGGCCGATCACCTCGTCCAATGGCCGGGGACGCCGGTAGTAGCCGGCGAACCGGCGCACGGTCTCGCGCACGGTGAAGTCGGGGTTGTGCGCGGTCTCCTGCAGCACGATGCCGATGCGCTCGCGCAGCTCGCGCCCTCCGGTGGCCGGGTCCATGCCGAGCACCCGCGCGGACCCGGCCGCGCGCCGGCGGTAGCCCTCGAGGATCTCGATGGTGGTGGTCTTGCCGGCGCCGTTCGGCCCCAGGAACCCCAGCACCATCCCCTGCTGGACGACCAGGTCGATGCCGTGCAGCACCTCCTGGTCGCCGTAGCGCATGACCAGCCCGCGCGCCTCGATCGCGGGGCCGTCGCGGCCGGCCGGCAAGGTGTTCCGGCCCACGTCGGTTTGCAGCATGTCCACGTCCTTCGCTCGCTGGCTGGGTGTCGATTCGAGGCTCGCGTCCCGGCGGGCGCGTGTCGACGGGGCCAGCGCCTATCTGCGCTACCGGCGAGCTGGAGTCCTTCGCTACCGGCCAGCGGCAATCGGGGTCAGCCGAGGCGCATGGGCTTGAGGTACCGGCCCAGCTCGTCGAAGACGGCGACCCCGAACCGGGACTCCTCGGTGCGGGCGCCACCCATGTCGCCGGCGGCGATGAGCGCGAAGGCACGGCGCAGGTCCTCGCTCACGTCAGCGAGCCAGCCGTTGGTAGCGGCGCACGGACAGGGGGAGGAAGACCGCGATGATCACCAGCGGCCACACGATCGCCATCGCCAGCCAGTGCTGCGCGATCCACGACCCGTCGGCGCCCACGCCGGGGTTGCCGAACAGCTCGCGGGTGGCGGAGACCGTGGCCGACAGCGGGTTCCACTGGGCGATCGTGCCGAGCCAGCCCGGCATGGTAGCGGTCGCGACGAACGCGTTGGAGAGGAAGCCGAGCGGCCACACCAGGACCTGCACCGCCGTGACGGCCTCCGGGTTCTTGGCGAGCAGCCCCAGGTAGACGCCGAGCCACACCAGCGCGAACCGCAGCAGCAACAGCAGCCCAACCGCGAGCAGCGCGTCGCCCCAGCGGGCGGTGGAAGCGGCGCAGGCCGCGCAACACACCGGTGTCACCGACGACCAGTGGTGGGAGGACCGCGAGCCGATCCTCGACCGGTACTTCGACGCCAGCCGCTACCCGACCCTGGTCAGCCTCGAACGGCAAGGCGCCTTCGACCAGCCAGAGGGCGGCCTGGACTACAACGTGCAGAACGCCGTCGACAGCTTCGAGTTCGGCCTTCCCCGCGTCCTCGACGGCGTCCAAACGTTCGTCGAGCGGCGCTCGGCCACCGCGACCGCGGAAGGTTCCTAAGGAGAGAAACCAGCGAGGAGGGAGTTGCCTCCCTCCTCGCCGGTCATGTCGGGACGGACCAGCGTCCCTCAGCGCGGGAGCTCGAACTGCCCGTCCCTTACCCCACCGACGAACGCCTCCCACTCGTGGTTGTCGAACACCAGCACCGGCCCGGTGCGGTCCTTGGAGTCGCGGACCGCGGCCTGGGTGTCGACGAACGCCACTTCGACGCACCCGTTGGCGTTGCTGTAGGTGCTCTTGCGCCACGTTGCGCTGGACAGGTCCACCATCAGCTCCTTTCTGCTTCCAGTAGCTCGTGCTCGACAACGGCCAAGGTCCGGCTGGACTCGGCCGGGTTCAGCGCCGCCGCCCGCAGGTGATCGAAGATCGAGTTGTATCGCCGGGTCACGTCGAGGTTCTCGATATACGCATCGCCCCCGGTGTTCTCGATGAAGACCACGTCGGGGTCCGCAGGGTCGCGGTAGCTGAGGACGGTGAACTCGCCGTCGAGGCCGGCATGGGCGCCGGCGGCAAACGGGAGCACCTGCAGGGTCACGCTCGGCAGCGCAGCGGCGTCGATCAGACGCTGGAGCTGCGCGTGCATGACCGGCCGCCCGCCGATGGCTCGCCGCAGGGCCGCCTCGTCGATGACGATCCAGTACTGCGGCGCCTTCGCATCGGTGAGCAACGTCTGCCGTGCGACGCGGAGCTTGAGTCGTCGTGCGATCTCCTCGGGGCTGGCCTGAAAGTGAACGGCTCGGAGGACCGTGCGGGCGTACGCCTCGGTCTGGAGAAGACCGGGGATCACCTGCGCGGCGTACTGCGAGATGGAGGCGGCCTCGGTCTCGAGGCTGGCTACCGCTGCGGTCGGCAGGTCCTTGTAGTCCTGCCACCAGACCTGCTGGCGGCGCTCTCGCGCGAGCTGCAGCAGCTCGTCGCGCCGCATGCCGGTGACCTTGTAGATGTCCAGCAGTGGGCGCAGGTCGTTGGTCCGCACCCCGACATGCGCGGTTTCCATGCGGGAGATCGTGGACGGAGACAGCTCGAGCTTCTCCGCTACCTGCTCGATGGTGAGACCGGCGCCTTCGCGGAGGCTCCGCAAGATCCTTGCGAGCCGCCGCTGGCGCACCGTGGGGCTGGTGCCAGCCGTAGACGTTCACCTCCTCGAGCCGGGGAGTCTAACGCAGTTCTCGCATCGCACCTTGCAGGGAAACGGTGGGGCGCAACTCCCGTTCAGCGAGGTCGTGACCAATCTCTCAGGAGTCGCTCTCCACGGCGGTGACCTGGTTCGTGGACACCGCGGCAAGACGCCCAAGTGGCAGGGGCGCCCAGAGCATACTGCATGATGGCGTTGTCATACAAGAGTTTGCATTCTGTGTCTCTCAAAATGGAACTTGCAATCCTACGGCTTCCTCGGCATGATATGGACAGGACCGGTGTCGCGTATCCGAGGAAAGAGGCCGATGATGCCGCAGGTCGACACACCCTGGATCGGCCTGGTCGCCCTGGTCGCCATGTTCGTCCTCCCGTTCCTGCCGAGCTGGCTGTTCGAGGGACCGCGGACCATCAAGCACTATCCCCGCCGGCACGTGTGCGGCGACTGCGGCGCACCGTGGATCGACGGCCACGTCTGCGCAACCGATCGCACGCTGCGCCGCCGGCCGCTCCGCGGCCAGCTCCGCCGGGTGCGCTCGTCGACGGCCCTGGTGCGCCGTTCGGCGCGACCTTCGACAATCGACCGCTTCTAGCACATCAGGCGTATCGGCTATCATCGCCACAACATCGCGGTCGCGCGCCGCCGACCGGCCGCCCTGCTCTCCTCGCCCAGGAACCGTCGCAGGGCCCGAGACCAGGGGGACGATGATGGTGGATCTCAGGTCCGCGACGTGGCAGAAGAGCAGCCACAGCGGCACCAACGGCTGCGTGGAGGTGGCCTTCGTCGAGGACCGGGTCGCGGTCCGCGACTCCAAGCACCGTGACGGGCCGGTGCTGGTGTTCACCACCCACGAGTGGGCGGCGTTCCTGCGCGGGGCCCGCGACGGGGAGTTCGACCAGCGGAGCTGAACCCTCCACGGGGGCGGACTGCCGCCTCACGCCAGCGTCAGGAGCCGCTCCTTGACGGCCCGGTGGCCGGGCGTGGCGCCCAGCCGCTCGTAGGTCGAGCCGGCCGCCTCCAGCAGCGGCCGGGCGGCCGCGGCGGGCACGACCGTCGCGAGCTGCTCCCGTGTCCGAGCCGCCTCGAACGGCACCCCGAGCCGCTCGAAGCCGCCAATGGCGGCGCGCAACGCCCGCGCGGCCTCGCGACGCCGTCCGGCACTGGCGTGCAGCAGGCCCTCGCCGCGGTCGCAGGCGGGTGCCAGCAGCGCGTTCCCCGCCACGTTCGCCCGGGCGGTCGGAAGGAACTCGGCCACAGCCGGTAGGTCCTCGAGCGCCAACAACGCCTCGAGCAGGGCGAACGCGTGCTGGGGACCGTAGAGTCGGCCTTCGCGGAACTTGTCGACCGAGATCCGCCGGCCCAGCTCCGGGTCTCCGGCGGCGACCGCGAACCGTGCCTGCCAGGCGCTCGCGGTCTCCGGCTCGGCCATCGGGTCGCCGACGACCGCCGCCAGCGCGCGGGCCCGGTCGACCTCGCCCATGTGCATCAGCACCGTCGCGCCGATGACCGGGCCATCGCGGACGAACTGGCACTCCACCGCCGGGTCCTGCTCGAAGGCCGCGACGTGCTCGTCCACGATCGGCGCGAGCTCCCGCCAGCGGCCGAGCTGGTAGAGCGCCGCCAGCAGCGGCCAGGTGGCGTGCATGAGCTGGTGCGGATTGGTGCCCGCCGACAGCTCGTGGCAGCGTCGGGCGAGCGCCATCCCCTCCTGGAAGCCGCCGGCGATGTTGATGGTGCTCACGGCCGCCTTCCGGAGGATGTCGGCCTGCTCCAGCCTCGACTTGGCCTGCGCGAGCCGGTCCAGCCGCTGCCGGGCCCGGGCGAGCACCTCGTCGTAGCGGCCGGCGATCCCGTGGAGGATACCGAGCGCCGAGTCGGCGGCCTCGAGCAGGTCCGGCAGGCCGGTGGCCCGGCCGACCGCCAGCGCCCGCTCGATGTCGGCGACCCGCTCGGTGATCGGGACCGGGTCCGGCTGCCTGCCCTGCCCGAACGGCTCGCTGCCCCGCCAGAGCTGCGCGGTCATGCCGCGGGCCACCAGCATCCAGGCGCGGCTCGCCTCGTCGGTGGCGGCGGCGAGCCCCTCGGTGACGAACTGCTCCACCGCCGCCGGTTCGGGGTTGACGCGGAAGGCGCCCGGGGTGGAGGCCATCAGCCAGGCCACCTTGCGGCACAGCCGCGCGCGGTCGCCGGAGGGGTCCGGGGAACCCCGAAGGCCGGGGGGGTTCGGGGGACCCCAGGGAGGTCCCCCGATGGGACGGGTCCCGGTGGATCCGGAGGGGTCCGGGGAACCCCGAAGGCCGGGGGGGTTCGGGGGACCCCAGGGGGGTCCCCCGATGGGACGGGTCCCGGTGGATCCGGAGGGGTCCGGGGTCCCGTCGGCGGGTCGGCCCCGGGCGATGGCGAGCGCCTGTAGCCACCAGGCGACGGCCTGCTCGCCGTGGTAGGCCGACTCGTGGTCGTCGCCCAGCTCCTCGAGCGCGAGCAGCCGCTCCCGCTCGCCGCTGGCCAGCGTCCGTGCCTGCTCGTGCAGCTCGACGGCCTTGGCCACCGCGACCCGCCGTGCCATCGCGCCGGCCCGGAGCAGGTGCGCGAACGCGGCCGCCCGCACCCGCTCGCGGTCGGCCGGCTCGGCCCAGGCGAGCTCCGCGCCCTCCCCCGCCGCTCCAGCTCGTGCAGCTCGGCGGCGACGGGCGTCCCGCCGAGGGCGCGCTCGACCGGCTCCTCCCAGAACACCCGCCCGACCACCGCCGCCTGCTGCAGCACCTGCTTCTCGGGGACCGAGAGCGTGTCGATGCGGGCGGCCAGCAACGACTGGAGGGTGTCCGGCAGCGCGCCGGCGGCCTCGCCCTCCAGGTGGAGGACCAGCTCCTCCAGGAACAGCGGGTTGCCCTCCGCTCTGGCGAGGACCTCCCGGCGGAGCTTGTCCGGCAGCCGGCCGGTGGGCGTCAGGCTGTCCAGGAGTCGCTGGCTGTGCCGCTCGGGCAACGGCCGCAGGGAGATCGAGGCGGCGCCCTCCAGGCCCGCGCCGAAGCCCGGACGGGTCTCTGCCAGCTCGGGGCGCGAGGTCGCGACCACCAGCAGGGGACCGGCCGAGCGGGCGACCAGCAGCTCGAGCATCTCGAGCAGCCGGTCGTCCGCCCAGTGGAGGTCCTCGACGACGAACAGGGCCGGGCCGGCGGCGGCACACGCGGTCGCGAACCGGGGCCAGGCCCGCGCCAGCTCGTCGGCCACCGCCTTCGGCTCGACGCGGTCGAGCGGGCTGCCGGGCAGGCCGATGCCGGCGGTGACGGCGAGGGCGAACACGGTGGCGTCCAGCTCGGCCCGGTCGGCCGGCTCCCCTGCTCCGAGGATCGCGCGCAGGCCGGCCCGGAGCCTGGCCTGGGTCGCGGCCGCCGGGTCGGCAAGGGAGATGCCGCAGAACTCGCGCAGCATCTCGCCGAGCGCCGAGTAGGTGACGCCTCGACCCGCGGACGGGCAGCGCCCCCGCAGGACCAGCGTGCCCGGGTGCCGCGCGACCATCGCCGCGACCGCCTCCCCGGTCATGCGGCTCTTACCGATCCCCGCCGGGCCGTGCACGGTCAGCAGCCGTGGCAGCTCGCTCTCGACGACCTCGTCGAACAGGTTGCGCATCAGGCCCAGCTCCGCGTCGCGGCCGATCATCGGGCCGCGCAAGCCCGACGCCGCGGCCGCCGGGTCGTCCACCAGCCCGGCCACCCGGCGGGCACCCGGCTCGAGACCGGGGAGGCGCACCGGCTCGCCGTACCGGAAGCGGGCGCCGGCGGCCCGGCAGGTCCGCTCGGCGGCCAGGACCGTGCCCGGCTCGGCCGCCTCGCGCAGGCGGGAGGCGGCGTCGAGCGCCTCGCCGGCGATCTCGCGCGGGCTGGTGCCGTGGCCCGCCGGGGCGATCACCTCGCCGGTGGCCACGCCCACCCGCACCCGGCAGCGGCGAGCGGTCCAGGATCTCCAGCCCGGCACGCAGGCCCCGGGCCGCGTCGTCCTCGTGGACCCGGGGGATGCCGAACACGGCCACGGCCGAGCCGCCGACCAGCCGCTCGGCGGTGCCGCCCCACGACCGCAGCGCCTCGCACACCAGCGCCGCCCAGCGCTCCAGCTCCAGCCGGGCATGTTCGGGATCCCCGCCGGCCGGCGCGGCGGTGGCGTCCACGAGCACGGCGGTGACGAGCTTGCGCTCCTCCACCGGCGGTTCCGCCTGCGGGGCCGGCGCCGCGGGACCGGCCGGCTCGGCGGCCGGCGGGAAGCGGCCGGCGGCGATCTCCTGGTGCAGCCGGCGCGCCGGGCTCCACGCCCAGCTCCTCGGCCAGCCGCTCCTCGAGCTGCCGGTAGCGGCCCATGGCGAGGTGGCGCTGCCCGGCCAGCGCGTACGCCCGCATCAGGCCGGTGGCGGCCGGCTCGTTCAGCGGGTCCACGGCGGTCAGCCGCTCCAGCGCCCCCGCCGCGCCTCTCTGGTCGCCGGCGGCCTCCAGCTCGGCCGCCCGCTCCAGCAGCAGCCGGCTGAAGCGCGCCCCGAGCTGCTCCCGGTGCCGCTCGGCCCAGGGCTCGAACCGGTCCTCGGGCAGCAGCTCCCCGGCGTACAGGTCGATCGCGGCCGCCAGGTCCCCGGCTTGCGCCGCCGCCTGGAACGCCTGGACGTCGACCCACAGCCGCTCCGCGGCGAGCTGCAGCACCTCCTGGCGCAGCCGCAGGTGCTCTGGGCCCAGCGCCCCTGGCGGGCGAAGTGGACGGCCTTGCGCAGGTTGGCCGCGGCCGCGTCCGGCGGCAGCTCGGGCCAGAGCGCGTCCATGAGCTGCTCGCGGTGCAGGCGATGCGACGGGGCCAGCGCCAGCAGCTTCACGACCGCCTTCGCCTTGTTCCGGCGCCAGGCGTCGTCAGGGACCGGCAGCGAGTCGATCCCGACGCGGAAGCCGCCCAGCAGCCAGATCCGCACCTCGGCGGCCATCGCCCTCCTCCCGTCGCCACGATAGCGTGACCGCCCACGGTCCGGTTTGGAAGGGAGGCACGAGACCATGGCCGACCCCAAGCAGGTCTATCGGGCGCATCCGACTCCCGATGAGATCGCCGAGGTGCTCGCCAAGCGCCTGGTCGCCACCGTCGGCACGCTCAACGAGGACGGCTCCATCCACCTGGCGTACGTGATCTTCCTCCACCACGACGGGCGCATGTACTTCGAGACGTCGTCGGTCACCCGCAAGGCCCGCAACGCGGAGCGGCGTGGGTGGGCCTCGATGATCGTCCAGGGCCGCGCGTCGACGGGGCGGAGCCTCATGGTCGCCGGCGAGGGCACGGCGAGGGTGCTGCGGGGCGCGGAGGCGCACGACCTCAACCATCGCCTGCGCGCCAAGTACATCAAGCCGGGGGCGCTCGACGGCTTCGATCGTGCCTGGGGGCCGCTCGACGACGTCGCCGTGGAGGTCACGCCGGGAAGGTGGCGGTCGTGGACCGGGTCGGTCCTGCACGAGCAGACGCAGAAGGAGCTCGCCGTCGCGTACGCGGACGCCTGGCTACCCGACGACGGCTGACCCGCAACCCGGTGTATCTGCGGGTCTCCTCGGCTCTCTTCAGGTAGTCGAGCGTCGTCGAGGAGCGTGCATGTCTGACATCCCATGGGCCGGCCTGGTGGCCCTGATCGCCATGTTCGTGATCCCCTTCCTACCGAGCTGGTTGTTCGAGGGGCCGCGGACCGTCAAGCACTGGCCGCGCCGGCACGTGTGTGGCGACTGCGGCGCACCGTGGACCGAGGGCCACGGCTGCTCCCTGGAGGCGGCCGACCCGGCTCCTCCCATCCGGGGCGAGCTTCGCCGGACGCGGCCGGGGCGCGAGCTCGAGCGCCGCCCGCGTTCGCAGGTCTCGACGCGGTAGAGATCGACGAGGGGACCCGCGCCAGGCGGATCCCCTCGGGTCGTGCCGGTGGTGCAGGAGCGGCGGTGGCTACGGGCTGTCGAACTCCCCGTCGCGCACCCCGCCCACGAACGCCTCCCACTCGAAGGGCGTGAACACGAGCACTGGCCCGTTCCGATCCTTCGAGTCGCGGACTGCGATGCGGTCGTTGACGAACGCGACCTCGACGCACCCATTGGTGTGGCTGAGCGTGCTCTTCCGCCACACGGCGCGGGATAGGTCCTCCACCATCCCACATCCCCTTCCTGGGACTCGCGGCAGCAGCTTCGCCCGCACGAAATACCATGACCGGGCGGCCGGAGAATAGCAGCTCAGCGGTTGGGGAAGTGAATTCGAACGTCCAGCTCGGCGAGTAAACGTCCAGAATTCTCGGTTCGGCGCTATCTAATGAGAAAGCAGTATTGTCTGCTGCGACATGGTGGTCACAGTTTCCGCGCCGACGAGGCGACGAGCGCCGCCGACTCGTCCGGTTCGAGGGCGGCGGCGGACAGCTCGTCGAAGGCCGCGGCGTACCGCGCCGTCTCCTCGGCGGTCTCCAGGTACAGGTCGCCCGTGGTGTGCTCGAGGTGGACGACCTCGGGATCGGTCGGCTTGGGAAACCGGAAGACGGTGAAGGCGCCGTCCATGCCCGGGTGGGCGCCGACGCCGAACGGCAGCACCTGGAGCCTGACGTTGGGTCGCGCGCCGGCCTCGGCGAGGTGATGGAGCTGCCGGCGGATGGCCGCGCGGCCACCGACGGGGCGGCGCAGCAGGGCCTCGTCCAGGACCGCGCGGAGGGTCGGCGGGTCGTCGCCGGCCAGGATCGTCTGCCTGGCCATGCGCAGCTCGACCCGCCGCTCGATCTGCTCGGCGGGCAGGTCGGGTCGCAGGGCCAGCAGCACGGTCCGCGCGTACTCGGCCGTCTGCAGCAGACCGGGGACCAGCAGCGCCCCGAAGGTGTCGATCGCCGCCGCCGAGTCCTCCAGGCCGATGTAGCCGGGCACGACCGGCACGTCGGTGTACGCGTGCCACCAGCCCTTCTGGCGGGCGTCGCGGGCGATCTGGATCAGCGCGTCGCGCTGCTCGGGACCGACCCGGTACAGGTCCAGCATGTCGCGGACGTCGCGGGGCATCGCCCCGACCTGGCCGGTCTCGATGCGGGAGACCTTGGACTCCGAGCACTCGAGGGTCGCGGCGACCCGCTCGATGGTCAGCCCGGCCTCTTCACGCAGTCGCCGCAACTCGGCCCCGAGCCGCCGACGTCGTACCGTCGGGCTCTGTCGGGCTGTCATGGCGGCGCTCCCTCGTCCCTCAGCGTCTCCGCTGCGCGTGTGCCACCAGCGTGGTCGCAGCGGCGGCCGTCTGCAAGCCTATCGCCTGCAACTTTGCACGGTGCAAGCTTGCAACTTCCGAGAGATGATGGTATCTCTATCTCAGCAACGGGGCCCTGCCGGAAGGAGTCGCTCACCATGGTCTCCCCCAAGCCACGCGACCGCATCCTGGACGCGGCGACCAGGCTCTTCTACCAGAAGGGCGTCGAGGTCGTCGGCGTCAACCCCGTCATCGAAGAGGCGGACGTGGCGCCCATGACGCTCTACCGGCAGTTCGGCGGCAAGGACCAGCTCGTCGCGGCGGCGCTCGAGCAGTGGAGCGCGAACTGGCTCCACTCGATCAACGACCGCATCGACCGCAGCGGCGACGACCCCCAGCGGCGCTTCGACGCGCTGTGGGACGCGCTCGAGGACTGGTTCGCCAGCGACGGCTTCCGCGGCTCGTTCGTCACCAACACCGCCATCGAGCTTCGCAGCAAGCCCGACCACCCCGCCCACAAGGTCATCCTCGCGCACCGGATGGCCGTGGACCACCTGCTCGAGGACCTCGCCAAGGTGGCGGGCGCCAGCGACCCGGCGGACCTCGCCGCGCAGCTCCAGGTCCTGGTCGACGGCGCCGTCACGGTCGCGGCCGCCGACCGCCGGCCGGGCGTCGCCGCCAACGTGCGGGCCTTGGCGACCGCCGCGCTCGCCGCCGCCTCGCGGTAACGGTCCCCGACGGCCTCGGCGACAGGAGCGGCCGATGCCCGAGATCCGGGCCACGCCGGCGGGGGAGCGGACCTTCCAGGTCGAGGCGACCCTCGACGGGCGACGCCACGCCTGGCGGGTCGGCGTGCCGCCGCAGCTCGCCGACCGGCTCGGCGCCGACCCCGGGTCGGTCGCCAAGGCCACCATCGCCTTCCTGCTCGACCGGGAACCGCCAGGGTCGATCCTCGCCGAGTTCGAGTGCTCGGTGGTGCCCCGGTACTTCCCCGACTACGAGGCCGAGCTGCCCGGCTACCTCCAGCGGTGAGGCGGGCGCGGGGGGCGAAGGACGGCTAGACTTGCCCCCCGCCGTTCCCCCGACCCGCCTCCCGAGGAGGACGCATGGGCCGCAAGCGCAGCCACGAGGACGAGCTGGCCGAGCACACCCACGAGGACGAGCACGAGCATCGCTCGGGCCGCAAGCGGAAGCTCGCGCTGCTGATCGCCGTCGCCGGTGGCATCGCCTGGGTGCTGCGGCGCAACCAGCGCCGGGCCGAGCTGGACGAGGGCGTCTGGCACGAAGCCCCGGAAGCCCCGTCGGCCTGACGCGCGGCCGTCCCCGCCGGTTCAGCCGAGCCGCTTGACCCAGAATTGGGCGACATAGCACGGCGCTCGTTCACACCCTAATTGCGAGCGCAGTTGCGCTCGGACCGGCTCTGGAGCGAAGTGCCGCCAGCACCCAATGAAGCAGATCGCAGAGAGTAGGCTTGACCGTCTGGCAGTGTGGCCGGAGGCGCGGGTCGTCGGGCGTGTTCGCCGCTCCGCAGCGGCCTGGGGCGTCCCGGCCCGACAAGGAGGGCCAGGCCCGTGCCGCGAGGCGTGACCGCACGAGTTGGTGCACGGGCGGTGGAGCGGTGGGCGCGGATGCGGCTGGGCTGTGCGGCATGCGTCGCGGCGGTCCTGCTGGCCATCGGTGCCGCACCGGCCGACGCGCACCTGATCGGCACCAACGCCGCTCCGACCAACTACCGCACCCGCGTCCTGGCGGTCAGCCCACCCATCCAGGGACTCCAAGTGCGGGCGGCAGAGATCGGCGGGGCGCTCGAGCTGAGCAACCGGACCGGCCAGCAGGTCATCGTGCTTGGTGCCCGCCTCGAGCCGTACCTGCGGCTCGAACCGGACGGCGGAGTAGACGAGAACCATCGCTCGCCGACCTGGCTGGCCAGCAGGCCGCCCGGCAGCCCCGCGCCGCGGTCGCCCAGCCCGAACCCGGCGGCACCACCCGACTGGCACCGGCTGAGCGGGGGGGTACGCGTGGTCTGGCACGACCACCGCGCGCACTGGACCGGCTCTGACCCGCCGCAGGTCCGCCGCGCGCCCCAACGCCGCCAGGTGGTGATTCCCCGCTGGCAGGTGCCGCTACGGGTCGGCGACCAGACCGCCGTGATCACCGGTGAGGTCGTCTGGATCCCGGGATCGTCGTGGTGGCCGTGGCTGGCCGTGGCGGCCGCCCTTGCGGGTATGGTCGGGGTTGCCGGGCGGACGCCACGCTGGCGCCTGGTGGTGGTCGTGGCGGTGACGGTCGCGGTCACCCTGGACGTCCTGCACACCGTCGGTGCCGTGCTGGCCTCGGTCGCGCCCGTGCCGGTCAGGGTGTACGCGTCCAGTCCCTCGGCGGCGGGGTGGGTGCTGGGCGGGCTTGCCGTTCACCGGCTGCTGCAGCGCCCCGATGCCGAGTCCGGCCTGTTCTACCTGTTGGCGGCCGGGTTCTTCTTCGCGTTTGCGGGCGGTCTGGCGGACGTGACCGCGCTGGGACGCTCCCAGGTCTCCAGCGCGCTGCCGGTCGGCCTCACCCGCGCAACCGTCGCCGCCAGCTTGGGACTTGGCGCGGGCATGGTCATCGTCGCACTCCTGAAGTTGCCCCGATCCGGCGGCCACCTGGCTGGCTGAGCAGCAAGCCTTCGAAGGAGTTCGCGTGCCATCCACACGCCGCCCTACCGGAAGGGCCGCGGATTACAGAGTTGTCATGGTCGCGGGCGGTCCGGGCCCGCGCGCCATACACTGGCGGCAAGGAGCTGCGCATGCAGGCTGAAGTCGGCGAACGCGCGCGGGCGGTGCTTCCCGGCAAGATCCTGGTCGTCGATGACGAGCAGCGGATCCTGCGGTTCGTGGTCCGCGGGCTTCGGGCCGAGGGATACGAGGTGGACTCGGCCGACAACGGCGCCGGCGGCCTCGGTTTGGCCCTGACCGGCGACTACGACCTGGTCGTCCTGGACCTGCTCATGCCTGGGCTGGATGGCGCCTCGGTGCTGCGCAGGCTGGTCGCCGAGCGTCCCGCCCAGGCCGTGCTCGTGCTGTCCTGCCTCTCGGCGACCGCGACCAAGGTGCGCTGCCTGGAGGCGGGCGCCGAGGACTACCTGGCCAAGCCGTTCTCCTTGGAGGAGCTGCTGGCCCGGGTCCGGGCCCGGCTGCGGGCCGCTGCCGGGCGGATGGCGACCAGCCTGGTCGCCGGCCGGCTGCGGCTGGACCTGATCCGGCGGGAGGCCGACAGCGGCGCCGGCCCGGTGCCGCTGGCCGAACGCGAGTTCCTGCTGCTGCGGGAGCTCATGCGGAGCCCGGGCCGGATCGTCTCTAAGCAGCGGCTGCTGTCGGCGGTCTGGCACTACCACTTCGACCCGGGCTCCAACGTGGTGGATGTCTACGTGAGCCGGCTCCGGGCCAAGCTCGGCGCCGACACGATCACGACCATGCGAGGTGAGGGGTATCGCATCGCCGTCCAGTGACCGCCTGCAGCGGGTGCTGGCCTCTGGGTGGCTCGACGTCGCCTGGGTGGCCTTCGCGCTGGCCAACCTGGTCGCGATGGCGCTGGCGCCCCAGTGGGAGACCGTGCCGTTCCACTTCATCTGGGTCAGCCTGACCATCCTCTACGGCTACCGGGTCTGGGAGCCCTCCGTGACTGCGGCGGTGCTCACCGCTGTGGTCGCGTTGACCGGCGGGTTGCTGGTCTATGACGTCATGCGATCCTCGCAGCTCACCGACGAGCTGACCGAGGTCCCGCTGATGGCGGCCATGTTCCTGGCCATGGTCTGGCATGCCCAGCGTCGGCGCAGGGCCATGGAGGACCTGCGCCAGGTATCCGACGCGAACCTGCGCCTGCTCCACCGCGAGCGCCAGTTCATCCAGGATGCCTCCCACGAGCTGCGCACCCCGATCACGGTCGCGCTGGGCCACGCCGAGCTGGTCGAGCGGGCCAGCCGAGCGCCCGAGCGGGCCGAGGACGCCCGCATCGTTGTCGACGAGCTGCAGCGCATGCGCCGCCTGGCCGACCGGCTGTTGCTGCTGGCCACCAGCGAGGACCCCGACTTCCTGTCCCGGTCGCCGGTCGACGTGGGCTGCCTGCTCGCCGAGGTGCTGCAGCGCTGGGCCCCGACCAAGCGGCGCTGGCGGCTGGACCCCATCGAGCGGGCCACCGTGGTGGGCGATGCCGACCGCCTCGGGCTCGCCCTGGACGCGCTGGTCGAGAACGCGGTCAAGCACACCGGCCCTGGCGACGAGATCCGGCTGGGCGCCCGGCGACGCGGCGACCTGGTGGCGATCGTGGTGGCCGACTCGGGCACCGGCATGCCAGCCGACCAGCTCGAGGGGATCTTCGAGCGCTTCGCCCGGCTCGACCAGGCCCGCAGCCGCGACCAGGGCGGGGTCGGCCTCGGCCTGGCGATCGTCAAGGCCATCATGCAAGCCCACGGCGGCGCGGTGGCGGTGCGGAGCACGCCGGGCGGCGGCAGCGTCTTCCAGCTCCTGCTGCCGCTCGAGGACGCCCCCGACCCGCCCGCTGGTCACGTGGGCGTCGTGGCCGGCCAGGGCCTGGAGGCGGACCTGCTGCATGGCTAGCCTGCTGGTCGCCGCCGCCCTGCTGTGGCTGGTGGCCGTGCGCCGGGTGCGGGCAGCCCGCGGGCCGGGGGCGGTTTCCTGGCGCCGAACCGCCCTGTTCCTAGCTGGTCTCGGTGCGATCGCGGTCGCGCTGGAGTCGCCGGTCGACGCCGGGGCGGCCACCCGCTTCTCGGTCCATATGGTGCAGCACCTGCTGCTCACCCTGGTCGCCGCGCCCCTGCTGGTGTTGGCCAGGCCGGTCACCCTGACACTGCAGGTGGCGACCCCGCAGGCTCGACGCCGGCTGTGGCTGCCGCTGCTGCGCAGCCGGCCATTGGCCATGCTCACCTTCCCGCCGCTTGTCTGGTGTGGCTTCGCGCTGGTGATGTGGGCAACCCACTTCTCGCCACTGTACGAGGCAGCCCTGGCCAACCCGGGCCTGCACGCCTTGGAGCATCTCGCCTACCTGGGCTCGGCGGTGCTGTTCTGGTCGGTGGTGGCCGCGGTCGACCCGAGCCCGGCCCGCCTGTCGCCGCCCGCCCGGATCCTCTACTTGTTTCTGGCCATGCCCCAGATGACCTTCCTTGGGCTCGCTATCTACGGCGCCAGGCATGTGCTCTACCCCAACTACGGGACGGGTCCGGCCGCCCTCACCGACCAGCGCCTGGCCGGCGCGCTGATGGGGGGCAGCGGCGTGCTGGTCTTCCTCCCGGCCGTTGGCGTGCTGCTGCTGGACTGGTGGGCCAGGGAGGAGCGGGCCGCCCGCCGGGCCGACGTCCGCCTGGATCGCGCCCTCGGCCTCGGAGGTGACCCGTCATGAGGACCCGTTACGATCGCTGCCTGCGCTGCGGCACCAGGGTGGCGTGGGGCCAGTCGGTGTGCCGGCGTTGCAACCCGGCCGGCTTGCCCACCCCGAGCCCGTCCCAGTACCACGGCACGGTGATGCTGGCGGTCCTGGCCGGGGTGGCCGTGCTGGTGCTGCTCCTGCTGCTGAGCGGGCGCTGACCGCTGGAGCCCGGCCGCCGGCGCCCGGCTCAGTGGTGGTGGGCGCGACGCACGTCGGCGAACCAGCCGGTGGCTGCCGCCACGAGCAGCGCGAGCCCGAGGGGGACCAGGATCCTGGTGGCGACGACCGCCCCGACCACCAGGGCGAGCGCGGCGATCGAGAACGCGAACGGCCAGATGGTCGGGCGCACGTGGACCAGGGTCGCCCCCTTGGGCCCGGGGGTGGCGTGCTCGGCGGCCGCCTCCCGGTCGGCCCGCCGGGCCGCTGCCCACAGCACCAGGCCGGTGTAGCCGAAGGCGACCGCGGCGATCCCCATGAGGGCCGGGCCGGCCGGGTCGCGGCTGGCACCGTGGTGGCTCATTACCCAGTAGACGACGGCGGCCAGGGCCAGGAAGCCGCTGAGGCCGAACAGGATCCGGGTGGTCAGCCGCATGTCAGCGCAACCCCACCAGGTAGAAGGTGGTGAACAGGCAGATCCACACCACGTCCACGAAGTGCCAGTAGATCGTGCCGGCCTCCAGCGAGTCGTGGCTTGCGTCCGACAGTTGCCCGCCGATGCCCTGCAGCAGCACCAGCACGAGGAACACCACCCCGCCGAACACGTGGGCCATGTGCAGCCCGGTCATCACGTAGAAGAGCGAGCCGAAGATGCCGTCGCGCATGCTGAAGCCGAGCAGCGAGTAGTCGTAGAGCTGCAAGCCGAGAAAGGCGACCCCGAGCAGGATGGTCAGCCCGAGCCAGAACAGCAGGGCGCGACTCCGGTCGTGGCGGATCGCGCGGACGCCGAGCTGCAGGGTGCCGCTGGAGGTGACCAGCACGCCGGTGAGCACGGTGGCCAGCCCCGGCTCGAGGTGCGGGAAGCCGGCCGGTGGCCACACCGGGTTGACCGAGTAGATCGTGAAGTAGGCGCCGAAGAAGGTGGCGAAGAACATCGCCTCTGAGGCGACGAACACCACCATGCCCAGCACCGGCCCGCTGCTCTGGCGGACCGCGCGCTCGTCGCTGGTCAGGTCGACCGCGCTCACAGGGCCACCGCCTTGGGGTTCCCCGAACCCCTCCCGGCGGTCATGTCCGGCCCTCCGCCGCCTGGATCCGGGCCCGCTCGCGGGCATCCCAGACCGGCCGGTTGGAACGCACCTCGAGCAGCCGGTCGAAGTTGTGGACGGGCGGCGGTGAGGTGGTGGCCCACTCCAGGGTGTTGCCCTCCCAGGGATCGGCCGGGGCGGTGCGCGGCCGGCGCAGGGCGAGCACGACGTTGACGAGGAGCACGAGCATGGAGGCGGCGATCACGAACGAGCCGGCGGTGGCGAGCTGGTTCAGGAAGCTCCAGCCCAGGTCGGGCAGGTAGTCAGCGACCCGGCGGGGCATGCCGCGCAGTCCGAGCTCGTGCATCGGGAAGAACGTGAGGTTGAAGCCGAGGAACATCAGCCAGAAGTGCCACTGGCCCAGCTTCCTGGACAGCAGGCGCCCGGTGATCTTCGGGAACCAGTAGTAGGTGGCGGCCATGATCCCGAACACGGTGCCGCCGAACAGCACATAGTGGATGTGGGCGACGACCCAGTAGGTGTCGTGGATGGCGAAGTCCATCGCCGGCGAGGCCATCCACACGCCGTCGACTCCGCCGACCAGGAACAGCGCGATGAAGCCGAGCGCGAACAGCATCGGCGGCTCGAAGCGGAGCTGGCCCCGCCACAGGGTGGCCAGCCAGTTGAAGAACAGCACCCCGGTGGGGATCGAGATCAGCTCGGTGGTGGCGCTGAAGAATGGGAATTCGACCTGGCCGGTCGCGAACATGTGATGGGCCCAGACGCTGAACGACAAGGCGGTGATCAGCACGAAGGCGAGGATCACGCCCGGGTAGCCGAACAGCGGCCGACCCGAGAACACCGGCAGGATCTCGCTCACCACCCCCCAGGCGCCCAGGATCAGCATGTAGACCTCGGGATGGCCGAAGAACCAGAACACGTGCTGCCAGAGCAGCACGTCGCCGCCGTGGGCCGGGTTGAAGAAGAAGGCGCCCAAGCGGCGGTCGGCGAACAGCATGATCAGCCCGGCGGTCAGCACGGGGGTGGCCAGCACCATCAGCAGGGAGGTGGCCAGCATGCTCCAGACGAAGACCGGCAGCCGGGTCATGGTCATGCCGGGCGCGCGCAGGCGCAGGATCGTCACGATGAAGTTGATGCCGCTCAGGATCGAGGCGGTCCCGACCACCACCAGCCCGACGATCCACAGGTCCTGGCCCGCCCCGCCCTGCTCGGAGACCGGCGCGTAGCTGGTCCAGCCGGCCGCGGCGGCGCCTCCCTTGGCGAGCAGGCCGGACAGGATCGTCAGCCCACCCACCGGCAGCAGCCAGAACGACAGCGCATTGATGCGCGGGAAGGCCATATCCAGCGCGCCGATCTGCAGCGGCACCAGGTAGTTCCCGAAGCCGACCAGCACCGGAAGGATGAACAGGAAGATCATCAGCGTGCCGTGCAGCGTGAACAGCTGGTTGTAGCCGTTGGTTGTCACGAGCTGGCGGCCTGGCGCCGTCAGCTCGGTGCGCATGAGCAGGGCGAAGACGCCGGCCACGAAGAAGAAGGCGAACGAGTTGAGCAGGTAGAGGATGCCGATCCGCTTGTGGTCGGTGGTGGTCAGCCACTGGACCAGCCAGTGCCGCTGCGGCTCGGGAGCCCGCTCGGTGGTCCTCGGCTCGGCGATCGCCATGTGGCCTCTGCCCCTTACTTGACGAGCAGCGACCCGGACATCGCCGGGCCGTGCACGTCGCACTCGAAGTAGTAGTGGCCCTTGGGCAGGGGCCGGAGCTGGTAGGTCTGCTCGGCGACGCCGACGAAGCGGGGGCCTTGGAAGTAGGTCCGCCGGCGCTTGGCGCTGTCATAGACCGCGAAGTTGTGCTCGATGCCGGCGTCCTGGTTGCTGACCGACACCACGAACGGGCCGCTGGCGCCCACGGCCAGGCAGCCGGTGTTCCAGGAGTTGTCCTTGGAGACCAACCGCAGCGGCCCGGTCGGGTCGCAGTCGACCCTCTGGGCCGCCTTGCGCTGCTGGTCCACCCAGGCGGCGTAGTCGGCCTGGCTGACCACCTTGAGCACGAACCGCATCTGGTCGTGGTGCAGGCCGCAGAACTCCGCGCACTGCCCGCGGAAGGTGCCGATCCGGGTCGGCGTGAAGGTGAACTCGTTGGGGCGGCCCGGCAAGGCGTTGCGCATGAACAGGAACTCGGGGACGTAGAACTCGTGCACCACGTCGCGGGCTTCGAGGCGGACGTGGACCGGCGCGCCGACCGGCAGCGCGATGACCGGCACCTTGGTGAGCGTCCTGCCCGTCACAAAGAAGCCCTCGTTGAGGTAGTAGAAGGTCCACTGCCACTGGAAGCTGTCGATGCGCAGCTCGACGGCAGGGTTCGGCTCCCGGCGCTGCACGTCGGCCAGGGTCCGCTCCCCGAGGAGGAAGAAGAAGGCCACAAGCACGGTCGGGATCGCAAAGAACACCGCCAGCGAGCGCGGGCCACCCGCCCCCTGCGGCACCGGCCTGCCGTCGCTCCCCCGCCGCCGGCGGTAGCGGAGGACGCACCACAGCAGCGCGCCCTCCACGCCGACGAACACCGGCGCGGCCAGGATGATGATCAGCACATACAGGTCGTGGATCTGCTGGCCCTGCACGGTGGCGCCCTGCTTGGCGCAGCCGGCCAGCAGCGCGCCGGCCAGGCCCGCCACCCCCACGCGGGAGAGCCTCGGGGCAGCCATTCGATTCAGGTGACCGTGAACTGCTGGACCATGCCGATGGTGGCGTGCACCGGCCCCTTGCCCCCGCCGATCTTGCCATCCTCGAAGCACGCCAGGGTGTAGGTGCCCGGCGGCAGCGAGAACACCCCGGCATGGGTCGACCCGGTGTTCACGTCGGCGACCTCACCGAAGCTCAGGAAGTCCCCCTCGGCGTCCGCGCCCTTCTTTTTGGCGTCGGCCGCGATGTCGTCGGTGCTCTTGCCCGACGGCAGCGCCAGCAGCACGAACTCGTGGGTGATCTCGCCCGCCTCACGGTTTGTCAGGGTGATGATCGACTCGCCGGATTTGATGCTTCCGGGCATGCCGCTGTACTTGAACTTCTGCACCGACGCCTTGTAGACGGGCAGTCCGGCCGAGCTGGCCGCCTGCCCCTGCGCCTCCCCCTTGCTGCACCCGGCCAAGGCCAACGCCACCACCGCGATCCACAGCACGCCGAACCACCCGGGACGTGGCCGCCGCCCGTCATCTCCCGGTTGCCAGCCCATCGCGACCTCCTCGCCGCAGGCCCCACCCTTATCGTGGTATGGCCTACGCTAGGCGGCATGCTCGGCACCGAGAAGGAACCTGACAACACTGTCATGCTCCGCCACGGCCGCGGCGCGGCCGAGCAGGGACTCCGCCGACGACCATGACAAACTTGTCATTCGCAGAGACGTAAGGACGACTTGACGCTGGCGCCCGAAGCGGTCCGGCCTGACAGATCCCACGACCGACCTCACCCGAACGTGCGGGCGGACCTGTTCTCGGCGCGCAGGTGGCGCTCGAAGGAGGCCGGGAGGTCTACGCTCGCGATCGCCGCGCCGTGCTACGCTCCTGGAGCCGCCAGAAGGAAGGAACCCGCAGGTCAGGGTTAGCCTCCGCGGGGATGTAGCTCAGCCGGAAGAGCACCTGCTTTGCAAGCAGGGGGTCGTGGGTTCGAGTCCCATCATCTCCACCAACGACACCGGAGAATTCGATGAAGGCGATCGTCTACGACCGGTACGGCTCACCTGACGTGCTCGGGCTCCGAGAAATCGACAAGCCGGTGGTCAAGGACGATGACGTCCTGGTACGAGTGCACGCGGCTTCCGTGAATCCAGCGGACTGGCACTTCCTGACCGGCACGCCGTACGTCATGCGCATGGCGGCTGGGCTGCGCAAACCAAAGGTCCAGACACTGGGACTGGATGTGGCCGGGCGGGTTGAAGCGGCCGGCAGCAACGTCACGCAGCTTCGACCCGGCGACGAGGTGTTCGGCGCGAACACCGGCGCCTATGCCGAGTATGTCTGTGTGCCCGAGGATGGAATCGCGCTGAAACCGGCCAGCCTGACCTTCGAGCAAGCGGCGGCCGTCCCTGTGGCGGGCGTCACCGCCCTGCAAGGTCTTCGCGACAAGGGACAGCTTCAGCCAGGACAGAAGGTCTTGATCATCGGTGCGTCGGGAGGCGTGGGGACGTTCGCCGTGCAGCTCGCCAAGTCGTTCGGAGCGGACGTGACCGGCGTCTGCAGCACGAGGAACGTCGACCTGGTCCGATCCATCGGCGCGGACCAGGTCATCGACTACACGCAGGAGGACTTCACCCGTAGCGGGCGGCGCTACGATCTCATCTTCCAAGTGGCGGGGACCCGTTCGCCGTCAGATTGCAGGCGCGCGCTCACCTCCAAGGGGACGCTCGTGCTTTGCAGTGGAGAGGGTGGCGGTCGTTTGCTCGGGCCTCTGGGTCGGATCTTCGGTGCGCTGGTACGGTCACGGTTCGGGCGCCAGAGAACCGTCATGTGGATCGCGAAAGTAACCAAGAAGGACCTCGTCGAGCTGAAGGAACTCATCGAGGACGGAAATGTCGCGCCGGTGATCGACCGACGGTACACGTTGGGTGAGGTCCCTGAAGCGCTCCGGTATCAGGGAGAGGGACACGCCCAAGGAAAAACCGTCATCTCGGTCCAGGAACCGTCGTAGTTGCGGACCCGCGGATAGGCAACGAGCTCCGCTGAGCTGACGCTCAGGAGCTGTGGTCGAGCAGCTCGTGGAGCAGCGCGAGCAGCCTCGACCAGGTCTCGGGGTCGGGCACGGTGGCGAGGGTGATGGTCACGTGCGTGGCGTCGGCACAGACATCCACCGCGGTGTGGGCCGGCCCGGCGTTCGGGGACCGAAGCCCGATGGTCGCCGTCTCCCCGCCGGCGGCGACCCGTAGCCCGGCGGCGCGTGCCGCCCGTTCGAGCCCAGCCTGGAGCAGTGGCGCCGCGGCGGCGACGCGAGCACCGACTGGGCCGCTGGAGGCTTCGGACATCTGCCGATCATGGCCGGGCGGCGCCGACGCGGCCAAGGGCAGAACTACCCCTCTTCCGGGGTGCCCGGTTACGGGCTAGGCTCGCGCGTGAGCATGCTTGGTCTCCACTGGCCAGTGACCAGGGCTGGCGCTCCGCGAGCCGGCGCGGTTGGCCCTCCGCGAGCCGGCGCCGAGGCGAGCGCCGACGAGCTGGTCCGACGGACCCTGAGCTGGTTCGCCGTGGCGGCGCTCGCCTACCGCCTCGCCATCACGCCGATCCTGGTCGCCGGCGCGCTCGGCAGCCTTGAGACCGACCTGCCGCGGTCCCTGCTGGTCGCCATGGGCGTGGTGCTCACCGGTGACCTGGTGCTGCTGGTCGGGGTGCTGATTGGGCGCTTCGGGCGGCTGCTGCGGTCGACCGTGTTCTTCGCCGTCGACCTGGCGGTCGCCGCCGGCCTGAACCTGTGGGCGACCTCGACGCTCCCGCACGGCACGTTCCTGTTGACGGGCCGGGACATCGTCTGGGGCTACGGCCTCGGGGTGATCAGCTTCTGGACCGCCCTGCGTGGGCCCAGGACCGGCGCGGCCATGCTCGCCGGTGGGGTCGGCCTGCACCTCCTGATGGTCAGGCTCAACGGCGCGGTCTACGACTTCGACGGCTGGATGACGTTCGTGGCCCGCATCGCCTGGCTGGCGCTGGCGTTCGGCCTGGCCTGGGTGCTGGTCGCCCTGGCTCGCCAGGGAAGCCGCGCGGCGGTCGCCGAGGGGCTGCGGGCGGGACGCGAGGCGGAGCGGGCCCGACTGCTGCGAGAGACCCACGACACCGTGCTGCAGACCTTGGAGGCCATCGCCCTGCGGTCCGGCGGCGGCGACGCCGCGGCCGCCGAACGCCTGCGGGAGATCCGGGCCACCGCGCTGCAGCAGGCGACGGCGCTGCGCGCGGTCCTGCGCGAGGACACCGTCCGCCAGGGCGGGCTCGCGGCCGGGCTGCGCGCGCTGACCGAGGAGCTCCTGCGGCGGGGCTTCCACACCGAGCTGGTCACCGGGGAGCTGGACGGCGACCCTCCGTCGGCCGTGACGGCGGCGCTGGTCGGGGCCACGCGCGAGGCCCTGACCAACGCGGCCAAGCACGCCGGCACCGGCCGGGCCGTGGTTCGGGCCGTGTCGCGCCCTGACGGGGTGGAGGTCACCGTCCGCGACCATGGTCGCGGGTTCGACCCCGGCGCCGAGCGGGCCGGGTTCGGGGTCGACCGGTCGATCGCCACCCGGATGCGGGAGGTGGGCGGTCGGGCGGAGCTGTGGTCGGCACCTGGCCGCGGGACGCGAGTGACGCTGTGGGCGCCGGCATGATCACCGTGGCCGTCGTCGAGGACCACCCGGTCTTCCGGAACGGGCTCGTCCACGTGATCGAGGCCGCTCCGGACCTCCAGCTCGCCGGCGAGAGCCGGTCGGTCGAGGAGCTGGACGCGCGCGGCGGCGCGGACGCCCAGGTGGTCCTGCTGGACCTGCACCTGCCGGGGCTCGGGGGTGTCCCGGCGGTCGCCCACCTCTGCGCCCGTGGCCATGCCGTGCTGGTCGTGTCGGCCTCGGAGGCCCCAGCCGACGTGGTCGAGGCGATCGGCGCCGGCGCCAGGGGATATCTCACCAAGCAGACCGACGAGGCCGAGATCGTCGGGGCGATCCGCGCGGTCGCCCAGGGGCGCACCTACGTCTCCGCGACGCTCGCCTCCTACCTGCTCCAGACGCCCATCCACATCACCGGGCGGGAGCGGGAGATCCTCGAGCTGGTGGCCGGCGGCGAGACCGACCAGGACATCGCGGAGCTGCTCCAGCTCAGCGTGCGGACCGTCCACTCCCACCTGGACCGCATCCGCAACAAGACCGGCTCGCGCCGGCGGGCGGACCTCACCCGCTTCGCCCTCCAACGGGGGATCGTCCCCCGCTCACCGAAAGAGGGGTAGTTCGACCCCGGCCGGGTTGGGCACTTCTCCGCTTTGGCAGGGACCTGGCGCGCTGGAGCATGCGGGATGGCCGAGCCCCCTGGCGATGGGGTTTCGGGGGGCCCACTGGGGAGGCTCGTCAGCGGGGGCTCGGCCACCGCTCGTCGGCGCGGCCGCCGGCCTCTACCCCGCCGTCAGGGCCGCGCGCCTGGCTCCCACCGAGGCGCTCCGCAGCGTGTAGCCAGGGGCAGGCCGGTTACCAGTGGCCCCGGTGGACGACCTGGTCGAGGGCGCGGCGCCGGCGGGTGCGGGCCGAGCCGCCCGGACGGTCGTCGTCGGCCGGGTGGCCGAGGGCGACCGCCCCGATGAGCCGCCGGTCCGGTGGCGCGCCGAGGTCGCGCAGCAGCGCCTCCGTGCCGTGGAAGACGCCGAAGTACCAGCCTCCGACGCCCTCGTCGACGGCGGTGAGCAGCATCAGCATGACCGCCATGGCCGCGTCCAGGTCCCAGTAGGGGACCGGCCACCCCGCCTCCACGTCCATGCCGAGCCCGGCCTTGTCCGGCTCGGCGTAGCGGCGGAGGTAGGCGTGCTTGTCGGAGAGGACAAGGACGATCGCGGCCGGCTCGGCAGTGCTGTATGGCCGCCCGAAGCGCGGGTCGGCGGTCGCCCGCCAGAAGCCGCCGACCGCCTCCGGCCCCTCCAGCACCACCAGGTCCAGCCCCTGGCTGAAGCCGGCGGAGGGAGCGTGGGTGGCGCTCTCGAGGATGCGGTCGAGCACCCCGGCGGGGAGCGGGCGGGGGTCGAAGCGGCGCACCATGCGCCGGCGTCTGAGCGCGTCGCGGAGCTCCACCCGGGCAGTCTGCCAGAGCCGCCCGGCCTCCGTCCCGGGCTCGATCGACCGGGGCACCCCTTTGGGGTTCCCCGGACCCCTCCGGCGACGATCTAGACTGCCGGCAGCATGGCGGAGGGCATCGACGGCGAGCTGACCCGGCGTTACCTTGACCGGGCGGTCGACGGGCGGATGGTCGCGGTCATCGACCGGGAGCTGGACGGGGCCGGCTCGGTGCTCGACGCCGGCTGCGGGTCGGGGCTGTACGGGCCGCACCTGCGCCGCCGGGCGGCCACGGTGATCGGCATCGACCACGACCCGGCGCTGTGCGAGCACGCCGGCGCCACCGGCGCCTACGACCGGGTGATCTGCGACCGGGTGGAGCGGCTCCTGGACCACGTGGCCGCCGTCGACGTCGTCTTCTGCAGCGAGCTCCTCGAGCACGTCCCCAACCGCGAGCTTCCCGGTCTGATCGACGTGCTGGAGACGGTCGCCGGCCGCGAGCTGATCATCACCGTGCCCAACCGGCTCTCGCCCCACGCCCACATGGACCCGACCCACGTGCTCCGCTACCGGCTCGGGTCGTTGCTGCGGCAGCTCAACCGGAGCCGGCGGTTCGCCTACACGCTGCACCCGCTCGGGTTCGCCGACGCCTACCGCCGGCGGCTCTGGTGCCGGCCGCTGGACGCGGTCGCCCGCCGGGTCGCGCTCCTGTCGCCCACCGTGCTCTACCTCGGCCGCCGCCGCGAGCCGTGAGCGAGTCGCGGACCCTGCCCGCGCCGGCCTCGCGCAACGCGCTGGCGCTGCTGCGCTTCCCCGACCGCCGTACCGGCTGGGTGGTGGTGGCCGCCGCCTCGCTCGACGCGCCGCCGGCCGGCCTGGACGAGCGCGTCCAGGCGCTCCACCAGGCCGTGCCGATGGTCGGCGCCCGCCTGCGCGGCGAGGTCTGGCACCAGGGGGCGCCGCCGGAGCCGCTGGTGGTGGACGGCGAGCCGCT
>Ga0307278_10000188_pt1 | contig 31336 bp, 24 predicted proteins | sample ER_DNA_117_FD_194482 | JGI IMG/M metagenome (GOLD analysis project Ga0307278, IMG submission 194482) | Bulk soil microbial communities from the East River watershed near Crested Butte, Colorado, United States - ER_DNA_117 | ecosystem: Environmental > Terrestrial > Soil > Floodplain | place...
AGCGGCCAGCGGCAGCCGAGATGGGAACATCCGTTCGACTACCTTCACGGTGGCTGGCTTTCCCCGTTACCTGCTGGCGTTGCCCCACTGTGGGAAGGGTGCACCAGCAACCGTTCGGGACCACCGGAGCAGGACGCATGCCTGCTCCCTTGCTAGGGGACGGTAGCTTGGGAGGCGATGGCCTCTCCCGCACCCGACCGCGTCGTCGCGGACCGCTACGTGCTCAAGGCCCCGCTCGGACGGGGCGGCATGGGCGTGGTCTGGCACGCTCATGACACCGTGCTCGGCCGGGCGGTGGCGGTCAAGGAGGTGGTGCTCCCCCCGTCGCTGCCCGACGACGAGCGCCGCTCGGCCCACGCGCGGGTGATGCGGGAGGCGCGCGCCGCCGCCCGGCTCAACCACCCTGGCGCGGTCACCCTCTACGACGTCGTCCAGGACCAGGGCCACCCCTTCATCGTCATGGAGCTGGTCCCGGCGTCCACCCTGGCGGACCTGGTCCGGACCGGGGGGCCGCTGCCGCCTGGGCAGGTGGCCGAGATCGGCGGCCAGCTCGCCGGCGCGCTGGAGGCCGCCCACCGCGCCGGGATCGTCCACCGGGACGTCAAGCCGGGCAACGTGATGGTGGCCGAGGACGGCGGCGTCAAGCTGGCCGACTTCGGCGTCGCCTCCCTCCAAGGTGACCCGCAGCTCACCGCCACCGGCCTGGTTCTCGGCTCGCCCGCCTACATGGCGCCGGAGCAGGCCGCTGGGGAGCCGAGCGGGCCGCCGGCCGACTTCTGGGCGCTCGGGGCGACGATGTTCTTCGCGGTCGAGGGCGAGCCGCCGTTCGACAAGGGCACCTCGATCGCGACCCTGGCGGCGGTGGTCAACGAGGACCCGCGGCCGATGCCGCGGGCCGGCCCGCTCGCCCCGGTCATCGGCGCGCTGCTGGCCAAGGACCCCGCGGACCGCCCGTCCGGGCCGCGGTTGCGGGCGGACCTCGAGCGGCTGGCCGGCCCCGCCTCTCCGGCCACGAAGGTGCTGCCCGGCTACCGCGAGGAGCCGCCGGCCTCCACGACCGCACCGCTGCCGGCCGTCCCGCCGGCCCCGACCCCCGCCGCACCCGAGCCCTCCGTCGGGCCCGCGCCGGTCGCGGCCGGGCCGGGCTTCGGGGTGCAACTCCCCCCACCGGAGGAGCGGCAGGAGCGGCCGGTTCTCGGCGCCTCGACGGGGCCGCGGCCGCTCCCGCCGGTCGCGCCGCCCAGCCGACCGGGCGGCGGCCGCCTGCTCGGCGCCTTGGGGCTGCTGCTGCTGGCCGGCGTGCTGATCGCGTGGGCGGCCAGCAACCTGCTGTCGGATGGCGGCGGCCGGGCGCCGACCACCACCAGGGGCGGCGCCACGGCGACCACCCAGGCCCCGGCCGGTGCCGCCGGCCAGCTCCCGGCCGGCTGGACCTCGTTCGCCAACCGCCGGGGCAACGACGTCGTCGGCGTGCCGCCGGGCTGGCGGGCACGCGCCAGGGAGTCCAGCAACGCCGTCGTCGTCGAGGAGCCGGACGGCGCCAGGCGCGTGTTCAACGTGCGGTCCACCGACACCGCCAACCCGCTCCCGCGGGCCTCCAGGGACTACCGGGCGTACGCCGAGCGGACCTTCCCTGGCTACCGGGAGATCCGCTTCGACGAGGACGCGACCTACGCCGGTCGGCCGGGCGCGGTCGTGTTCGAGTACGAGGCCATGCGGGACGGTCGGCGGGTCCACGTCAGCCACATCAACTTCAAGGGCCGGACCTGGGGCTACAACGTCGAGCTGGTCACCCCCGCCGGGCGGTGGGACAGCTCCCAGGAGCTCGCCCGCCAGTTCGAGCAGGCGTTCAGGCCGCTCGGCTAGAGGTCGTGGCCTGGCGGCCCGGCAGCCGGTAGCGTTCCGGCGATGCCCCCGAACGGCGCCAAGCGGCGCGTCGCCGACCGGTACGAGCTCGGCACCGAGCTCGGCCATGGCGGCATGGGCGTGGTCTGGCGGGCGACCGACACGCTGCTGGCCCGTGAGGTGGCCGTCAAGGAGGTCGACCTGCCACGCGGGCTCGACGCCGAGCAGCGGGCCGCCATGCGGGCCCGGGTGTCGAGGGAGGCGCGGGCGGCCGCCCGCCTCAGCCACCCCGGCGTGGTCACCGTCTACGACATCACGCAGGACGGCGGGCGCGACTACATCGTCATGGAGCTGGTGGCCGCGCCCACCCTCGACGACCTGGTCCGCAGCGACGGGCCGCTGGCCCCCGAGCGGGCCGCCAGCCTCGGCCTCGGCCTGCTCGCCACCCTGGAGGCGGCCCACCGGGCCGGCATCGTCCACCGCGACCTCAAGCCGAAGAACGTCATGGTGCGCGAGGACGGCACCACCAAGCTGGCCGACTTCGGCATCGCCTCCCTCCAGGGGGACCCCCGGCTGACCGCCACCGGCCTGGTCGTCGGCTCGCCCGCCTACATGGCGCCCGAGCAGGTCGAGGGCGAGCCGGTCGGCCCGGCCGCCGACCTCTGGGCGCTCGGGGCGACGATGTGGTTCGCGGTCGAGGGCGAGCCGCCGTTCGGCGGCGGCGAGTTCCAGACCCTGAGCGCGATCGTCGGCGGCGAGCCCCGCCCTCCCAGGCGGCTCGGCCCGCTGGCCCCGGTCCTGGACCGGCTGCTCGCCAAGGACCCGGCCCGCCGTCCCACCCCCGATGAGCTGCGTCCGCTCCTGGAGCGGGTCGCCGCCGGCAGCGGGGCGGGTCGGGTCCGGGGGCGGCGAGGCGCGGGACCGGCTGCCGTGGCGCCCGCGCGCGACGGCGGCGACACGCCGCCCGTGCCGGGCCGAGCCCGACGCCGGGACGCCGGCACCGCGGTGCTCGGCCGGAGGGGTCCGGGGAACCCCGAAGGGGTGCCCCGGTGGATCGGGAGCGCCCGCGGGCCTGCGGCACGGCCGCGCCGGTGGGGCCGCCGGGCGCTGCCGCCCGTCCCGCCGGTCCCGGCGCCCGGCGAGCCGATCCTTCCCCGCCGATCCCGGCGGCTCGGCCCCGTCACCGGCATCGTCCTCGCCGTCCTCGTCGCCGGGCTCGCCGCGGTCGCCGTGGCCCTGCTCGGTCCCCGCGACGGCGGGCCCACCGGCGCGGGCCGGTCCCAGCCGCCCGCGGACGGCCAGCGGCCGGCGGTGCCCGCCGACTGGCGGGCCTTCCAGGACCCGGGCGGGAGCTACCGGCTCGCGCACCCTCCGGGATGGAGTCCCGTGGACCGGGGCGCCTTCACCGACTTCGTCGAGCCGGGCGGGGGCGGCCGCTTCTTCCGCGTCCAGCCGACCACCGACGGCCTGGAGCCGCTGCCCGCCCAGCGGAGCCTGGAGAGCTCGTTCATGGCCAGGCACCCGAACGACGACTATCGCCGGGTGCGGCTGGGCGAGACCACCTTCAAGGGCCTGCCGGCGGCCGAGTGGGAGTTCACCTTCGTGGCGGACGGCCGGCCCAGCCGCGGCTACGACATCACCTTCAACGCTGGCGGCCGCCGCCACGCGATCCTGTTCGAGGCCGGCGCCGGGCAGTGGGCGTCCTCCCAGGACGAGTTGCGGGCGTTCCTGGCCGGCTACCGCCCGCGGACCTGAGCCGCGGGGCGCGGGGCATCAGCGGCCAGTGCCGCTGCGGTCGCCACCGCCCATGCCCTCCAGCGCCTCCACCAGCAGCCGCCGCTCGGCCTCGGTCAGGTCGGCGTCCGAGTGGAGCAGCAGGTAGCGGCGGGGCGGCATGCTGCCATCGACGATCGTCTCGGCCGCGTCGCGAGCGTCGCCGCCGCTTCCTTCCCAGGTGGAGAAGTTCAGCTTCTCCCGGCCCTGCTCGACGTCGCGGGCGACCAGCCAGGAGAACGGCGCCACGCGGCTGTAGAGCGGCCGGCGAGTCCGGTTGCTGTGGCAGTCGTAGCAGGCGGCCACGGCCAGCTCGCGGGCCCGCCCGTTGGGCCAGGGCGCGTCCTGGGTCACCGGCGGGTTCGCGCCGAGCCGCCCGAAGGGCAGGAGCTGCAGCAGCACGGCCACCAGCAGCAGGCCGAGGCCGGCCCGCAGCAGCACCTTCCTTCCCGGGGTCCGCATGCGCATGCCTCCAGATCGTCGCCACGCGCCGTTCGTTACGGTCGCACATCCGCGCGGTAGGCTGGGTCGTCTCGGGAAGGAGCGGTCATGGGCGACGACCAGCGGCGGTCGACCGAGTCGGGCATCCCGATCGAGGTCCTGTACGGGCCGGAGCACCTGACCGGCTTCGACCCGGCGGCCGCGCTCGGCGAGCCGGGACGCGACCCGTTCACGCGCGGCATCTACCCGACGATGTACCGCGGCCGGGTCTGGACGATGCGGCAGTATGCGGGCTTCGGCTCGGCCGCCGAGACCAACGCCCGCTTCCGCTTCCTGCTCGGGCAGGGCCAGACGGGGCTCTCGGTCGCCTTCGACCTGCCCACCCAGATGGGCTACGACTCCGACCACCCGATGGCCGCGGCGGAGGTCGGCAAGGTGGGCGTGGCGATCGACTCGCTGGCCGACATGCGGCGGCTGTTCGAGGACATCCCACTGGACCGGGTGTCGACCTCGATGACGATCAACGCCCCGGCCGCGATCCTGCTGCTGCTCTACCAGCTCGTCGGCGAGGAGCAGGGCGTCGAGCCGGCGGCCCTCACCGGCACGGTCCAGAACGACGTCCTCAAGGAGTACATCGCCCGCGGCTGCTACATCTACCCGCCGGCGGCGTCGCTGCGGATCGCCACCGACCTGTTCGCCTACTGCGCCGAGCGGCTTCCCCAGTTCAACACCATCTCGATCTCCGGCTACCACATGGCCGAGGCCGGCGCGACCGCCGTCCAGGAGGTCGCCTTCACCCTCGCCAACGCCATCGCCTACGTGCAGGCGGCGCTCGACGCCGGGCTGGAGGTGGACGCGTTCGCGCCCCGGCTGGCGTTCTTCTTCGTCGCCCGCACCACCCTGTTCGAGGAGGCGGCCAAGTTCCGGGCCGCCAGGCGCATCTGGGCCGACACCATGGCGACCCGCTTCGGCGCGCGGAACCCCCGCTCGCGGATGCTCCGCTTCCACACCCAGACCGCCGGCGTGCAGCTCACCGCGCAGCAGCCGCTGAACAACGTGGTGCGGGTGGCCGTGCAGGGGCTGGCGGCGGTGCTGGGCGGGACGCAGTCGCTGCACACCAACGCCTTCGACGAGGCGCTCGCCCTGCCGAGCGAGGCGGCCGCCCGGCTCGCGCTCCGTACCCAGCAGGTGCTCGCCAACGAGACCGGCGTCACCGACACCGTCGACCCGCTCGCCGGGTCCTACTTCGTCGAGCGCCTCACCGACGAGGTCGAGGCGCGGGTGCGCGAGCTGATGGCGCGGGTGGACGACCTCGGCGGGGCGGTCGCCGCCATCGAGCGGGGCTTCCAGAAGCAGGAGATCGAGCGGTCCGCCTACGACGAGCTCCGCGCGGTCGAGTCGGGCGCCAAGCCGGTGGTCGGCGTCAACCGCTTCGCCGGCGGGGAGGAGGAGCCGGTCAGCCTGCTGCGGCTCGACCCGGCGATCGCCGAGGCCCAGGCCAAGTCGCTTGCCGGCATCCGCGCCGGGCGTGACCAGGACGCCGTGCGGGCCGCCCTCGCCGACCTGCGCGACGCCGCCGAGGGCAGCGACAACCTGCTGGTGCCCATGCGGGAGGCGCTGCGCCGGATGGCGACCGTCGGCGAGGTCTGCGACACCCTGCGCGAGGTGTTCGGCAGCTACCACCCTCCCGACGCCATCTGAGTTGAACCGGCCCGAAATAGTGCAAACTACGGCCGCCCGATTCCCGGCCGGAAGGAGCGGCCCATGCCCGACACCCTCGAGTTCATCCTCTACCTGGCGGCCTTCCTCTGCTTCCTGCTGGCGGCCTTCAGCGTGGGCGGCGCCTGGGCGGCCCGCATCAACCTGATCGCCCTCGGCCTGGCCATCTGGATCTTCATTCCCTTGGTCAACGCCCTACGAAGGATCGGCTGACCCGGGCGTACCATCGGGCCATGCGTGTGGTCATCGTGGGGGGCGGACCGGGGGGCTACGAGGCCGCCCTGGTCGCGGCCGACCTGGGTGCCGAGGTGACGATCGTCAACGACGAGGGGCTCGGCGGCGCCTGCGTGCTGTGGGACTGCGTGCCGTCCAAGACCCTGCTCACCTCGGCCCAGGCCGTCTCCACCGTGGAGGCCGCGCCCGGCCTCGGGGTCAGCTTCCAGGACCAGCCCGCGCTGGCGGTGCCGCGCCACGGGGTCGACCTGCCGACGGTGATGTCGCGGGTCCGGGACCTCGCCGAGGCCCAGTCCGACGACATCGGCGAGCGGGTCCTCGCCGCCGGGGTGCGGCTGCTGCTCGGCACGGGCCGGGTCGTCGACCCGCGCACGGTCGAGGTGCGCCCGGCCGACGGCGGAGCGGCCGAGCGGGTGGAGGGCGACGCCATCCTGCTCGCCACCGGCTCGGACCCGCGGCGGCTGCCCAGCGCCCCGACCGACGGCGAGGTGGTCCTCTCCAGCCAGGACGTCTACCGGCTGGAGAAGGTCCCCGAGCACCTGGTGGTGGTGGGGGCCGGCGCCACCGGCGCCGAGTACGCCACCGCCTTCCTCGGCTTCGGCGCGCACGTCACCTTCGTCTGCAGCCGCGACCGCGTCCTGCCGACCGAGGACGAGGACGCCGCCCTGGTCATCGAGGAGGTGTTCCACCGCCGCGGCCTGGAGACGGTGAAGAACGCCAGGGCGGCCAAGGTCGAGCGGGTCGGCGACGGCGGGGTCGTGCACCTGGAGGACGGCCGCACCGTCGAGGGCAGCCACGTGCTGCTGACCGTCGGCCAGGTGCCGCAGACGGGCGGGCTCGGCCTTGAGGAGGTCGGCGTGCGCACCGGCGAGGGCGGCGCGGTGATCGTGGACGGCGTGAGCCGCACCACCGTGCCCAGCATCTACGCGGCCGGCGACGTCACCGGCAAGCTGATGCTGGCGTCGGTGGCGGCCATGCAGGGCCGCATCGCCATGTGGCACCTGCTCGGCCAGGCGGTGTCGCCGCTGCGCTGGGACGCGGTGGCGGCGACGGTCTTCACCGACCCGCAGATCGCCACCGTCGGGCTGTCGGAGCAGCGGGCCGCCAAGGCCGACATCCACGTCGAGGTCGACACCCTGCCGCTGGCGGGCAACTCGCGGGCCAAGATGGCCAACCTTTCGGACGGCTTCGTCAAGCTGCTCGCGCGGCCCGGCTCGGGGACGATCGTCGGCGGCGCGGTGATCGCCGGCTACGCCTCCGACCTGATCGCCCCGATCTCCGAGGCGTGCTTCAACCGGCTCACCGCCAGCCAGCTCTCGCAGGCGTTCCAGATCTACCCGTCGCTCGCCGGCTCGATCCAGGAGTGCGCCCGGCGCCTGGCCGTCCGCGTCCAGGGCGGCTACCGCTACTGAAGTACGGCGACCCAGACCACCAGCTCTCGACCTACACCTGGGGGTCCGGCAGCTACAGGTCGGGCCGAACGACAGCTTCTACTGCAACCGTTCCTGGTGCATCAGCGTCTCTTTGTGCTGATGGGCGGCTCCGAGCGGTCCTGGGCCGCCTGGGCACGGGGCCGGTCCCGGTTGCCGCGTCCCGTCTGACCAGCCTGGGCTGTGCGGGGGCGGGGTCCGGGTGGTCCCGGGCCGTGCACGCACCCGGGTTGGGGTCGGCCTGGGCGGCAGTTGCTCGCGCCGGTGATCCTCTGGTCACCGTCGAGGATGCCTGCCCGCCGCCGGGCCCGATACCCGAGTGCGCGTCTGCCGATCACCACGCTGGCGGCGTGATGCCGGGTCACGGTTGTTCTGGGATGGTGCCGTTGGAGCGGCGCCTGCCAGTACTGGCCGCCCCATTTGGAGGTGTAGGCGGGGTCCTCGGCCATCACCCATAGCCCCTGGTTGTGGGCCATCTGCACCAGCCGGTCGCGGAACCTCCCGGTCGGGATCCCCGTGATGATGCGGCGGCGCCGCTTGCCGCGCCGGCCACGGCCGAGTGTCTCCCTGCCGGCCGCTCGGGCGTCGGCGAAGCCGAGGTCCTCGATCGCCACCGCCCGCACTCCCCGCGAGCGTGCCAGCGCGCAGACCTGGCTGATGGCCGTCCGCAGGTGTCCGTCTCTGGTCGCCTGCGGTAGCCCGTCCAGGACCAGCGGGATAGTCAGCGCCCCGCCGACCGGGTTGCCGTGCCGGTCGATGGTCCAGCAGGCCAGGTGGTCAGCGTTGAGGTCTACCGCGACCACCCCACCGGCGACGGCCTCCTCGACGCTCGGGATTGGGCCAGGGTCGACCGTCCAGCTGGCGTCGAGGTACCAGCGCCGCCGGTCGGGGTCTAGGGAAATGTCGTAGCGGACCGCGCCAGAGGCGGACTGGGCGGCGACCTCGTCACCGCGATAGGGGAAGGCCACCGGGCAGGTGAGCCGGTGGCGGCCGTGGGGCCGGTTGGCCAGGTGCGCCAGCGGGGTCGGGAGCTTCAGCTCAAGCCAGCCCTGGACCGGGTGCCAGCGGATCGTCTCGTTTCCCCAGGCCTTGTCGGCTTCCCCATCGGCGGTCAGGAACAGCCGCTCGGCCGCCCACCGCTGGCGCCACTGCGACTCTGTGAGTTCGGCAGCCTCAAGGTGGTGTCGCAGCCGCAGCAGGCGGCGGCCGCCGCGGACCACGCTCACCCTGCCAGCCGCCAGCCGCGCCTCGACCCGGGTCAGCCTGGCGGTCAGCATCTGTAGGCGCCGCTGTTTGGCCCACCGCTCCCCAGGGGTCGCATACCCGCGTACCCGGCCAGCCTTGCTGCCCACCGGCGCCTGGACTCGTTGCTCCAGCCGGCGGATGGCCCGCCGCAGGCTCGTGCGCTCGGCCTGCAGGTTGTGGTAGGCCCGGGTCCACTGGTCGTTGGTGGTGCGGGTGATGGCGCCGGCCCAGCGGCTGCTGCACGCTGGGGTGAGCGCCCGCTTGCGATCCGTCCGTTCGTCCGGGCCTCGCCCCAGCCGGCACCCAAGGGCCAGGTCCCTTCCGGCCAGGCTGCCGAGGTGCTCGCCGACCTGCAGGAGCACTTCCTCGTCAGTGGTGCTGAGCCGCAGCCGGGTGCGGACCTTCGCCCCGGTGGGTGGGGCGACCACGAAGGACGGCATGATCGAACGCATGTTCGCATCATATCCCGCGACACCGCCACGACGCTGATCAGTGTCAACAGTTGCAGACATTCGCTGATCAGATCACAGCACTACTGCCACCCCTCGGCGAGCACCATGCTGCTTGCTTCCTGACTGATGAATCAGTTAAAAAGGAGGCGGCAGAGCGCCGCCCAAGCATGCCCGGCGCGCATGCTGAAGACGCGTGGCAACCGCGGCGCGGTCGAGAATGCGGCGCCGATGCTTGGCCGGCACTCTGACCGGCTCGGGAGGTGACTGCGGCGTGGAGCGGTACGACGCGATCGTCGTGGGGGGCGGGCACAACGGGCTGGTCGCGGCCGCGTACCTGGCAAGGGACGGGCTGCGGACGCTGGTCTGCGAGGCGCGCGAGGTGGTCGGCGGCGCCGCCGTCACCGAGCGTCCCTTCGGGCCCGACTATCAGGTCACCTCGCTGTCCTACGTGGTCAGCCTGCTGCCGCCGGCGATCGTCCGCGACCTCGACCTCGCCCGCCACGGCTACGAGGTCTACCCGCAGGGCCCCTACTTCGCCCCCCACGCCCGCGGCACCTATCTCGAGCTCGCCGGCGACCCGGCCAGGCGCCGCGCCGAGATCGCGAAGTTCTCGGCCCGCGACGCCGACGCCCTGGAGCGCTGGGACGACTGGATGGGGAAGCTGGCGGGGGTGCTCGGCCCGCTGCTGTCGACCGTGCCGCCACGGCTCGGCTCGCGTCGCCCCGCCGACCTCGCGGAGCAGGCGCGGCTCGCCTGGCGGCTACGCGGCCTCGACACCCGCGGGGTGGCCGACGTCACCAGGCTGTTCACCCTCAGCATCGCCGACCTGCTGGAGGAGTTCTTCGAGTCGCCGGAGCTGCAGGCCGTGCTCGGGGTCAGCGGGGTGATCGGCACCTGGGCCGGGCCACGCGCCCCCGGCACCGCCTACGTCATGGCCCACCACCACATCGGCGACATGGGTGACGGCCACCTCGGGAGCTGGGGGTTCCCCAGGGGCGGCATGGGCGGGGTCACCCAGGCCATGGCCGCCGCCGCCAGCGCCCTCGGCGCCGAGATCCGCACCTCCGCGCCGGTCCGGCGCATCACCACCCGCGGCGGCAGGGCCACCGGGGTGGTGCTCGACGGCGGCGAGGAGCTGGCCGCCGACCTGGTGGTGGCCGCCACCCACCCCAGGATCACCTTCCTGGAGCACGTCGACCGGGCCGAGCTGCCGGAGGAGTTCGTCGCCGACATCGAGCGCTGGAAGACCCGCAGCGGCACCGTCAAGGTCAACCTCGCCGTCGACCGGCTGCCCGAGTTCGCCGCCCGGCCCGGCTTCGACCCGCAGGTCCACGGCGGCACCATCGTCCTCGCCGAGTCGCTGGACGACATGGAGGCCGCGTTCCAGGACGCGGCCGCGGGCCGGCCCTCGGCGGTCCCGTTCGCCGACGTCTGCATCCCCTCGGTGTTCGACCGGACGCTGGCCCCGGACGGCCACCACGTCGTCTCGATGTTCACCCAGTGGGTGCCGCATGCCTGGGCGGGCAAGCCGATGGACGAGGAGCTGGAGGCCCACGCCGACCGGGTCGTCGCCCGCTTCGAGACGGTCGCCCCGGGCTTCACCGACTCGATCCTGTTCCGCCAGGTGATCGGGCCGTACCGGATGGAGCGCGAGTACGGCCTGGTCGGCGGGAACATCTTCCACGGCGAGCTGTCGGCCAGCCAGCTCTTCCACACCCGCCCGGCCGCCGGCTATGCCGACTACCGCACCCCGGTCCGAGGGCTGTACCAGGCCGGCTCGGCCACCCACGGGGGTGGCGGAGTGACCGGCATCCCCGGCCGCAACGTCGCCAGGCAGATCCGCCGGGACCAACGCCGCGCCGAGCGCCGCCACCGCCTCCGCCTGCCGACCCGCTGAGCCCACCACCGGGAGGAGGTGACCGGCCGTGCCCGGCCTCGAGCGCGCCCTGCCAGCGTCCTACTACCTGAGCCCGGAGGCGTTCGCGCTGGAGCGCGAGCGGGTCCTGTACCGGGAGTGGTTCTGCGCCGGCCGGGCCGATCAGGTCCAGCGGCCAGGGTCGCTGGTGGTCCTCGACGTCGCCGGCGAGAGCGTGCTGCTGGTGCGCACCCGGGCCGGGGAGCTGCGTGCCCACTACAACGTCTGCCGCCACCGCGGCTCCCAGGTGGTGCCCGCCACCCCGGCCGCGCCCGGCGCCTCCCCGCCGGCCGCCCGCAAGGCCGGGTCGCTGCGTTGCCCCTACCACTCCTGGACCTACCGGCTGGACGGCGACCTGCTACGCGCGCCCTGGACCGAGGAGGTGGACGGCTTCGACCCGGCCGCCTTCGGGCTGCACCCGGTCGGGGTCGCGACCTGGGGCGGCTTCGTGTTCCTGCACCTCACGCCGGCCGAGGCGGTCCCGCTGGCCGACCAGCTCGGCCCGGTGCCGGAGCGGCTGCGGCGCTACCCGCTGGCGGCGCTGTGGGTCGGCCGGCGGCTGGCCTACCGGGTGGCGGCGAACTGGAAGCTGGTCGCCGAGAACTACAACGAGTGCTACCACTGCGCCGGCGTCCACCCGGAGCTGTGCAGGGTGGTGCCGGCGTTCAAGCGCGGTGGGGCCGGGCTGGACTGGGAGCGGGGCATCCCGCACCGGGAGGGCGCCTGGACGTTCACGGCCAGCGGCACCAGCACGCGCGCGCCGTTCCCGGGCCTGGACGACGACGAGCGCTCCCGGCACAAGGGCGAGCTGGTCTATCCCAACCTGATGCTCAGCCTCTCGGCCGACCACGTGGCCGCGTTCACCCTGTGGCCGCACGGGCCCGACGCCACCACGGTCGTGTGCGAGCTGCTGTTCCACCCCGACGAGGTCGCGCGGCCCGGCTTCGACCCGTCGGACGCCGCCGACCTCTGGGACCTGGTCAACCGCCAGGACTGGGCGATGTGCGAGAGCGTCCAGCGCGGCATGGGCTCGCGGGCCTACCGCGGCGGCTGGTTCGCGCCCATGGAGGACGCCAGCCTCGACATCCGCCGCTACCTCCTGGAGCGCCTGCCGGAGGGGTCCGGGGAACCCCAAGGGGGTGCCCCGGTGGGACAATCGGAGGGGTCCGGGGCCGGGGACGGGCCGTGACCTGGGACGCGATCGTGGTCGGGCTGGGGGCGTTGGGCAGCGCCGCCGCCCGCGCCCTGGCCGCGGCCGGCGCCCGCGTGCTCGGGCTGGAGCAGTTCCGGCTCGGCCACCACCGCGGCGCCTCCCACGACCATGCGCGCATCATCCGCCGCTCCTACCACACCCCGGCCTACGTGCACCTGGCCGGCCTGGCCTACCGGGCCTGGGCGGACCTGGAGCGGGAGGCGGGGGAGCGGCTGGTGGTCCGCACCGGCGGCCTGGACCTGTTCCCGCCGGGCGCCGCCATCCCACCGGGCGCCTACCTCGCCAGCCTGGACGACGGCGGCGTGCCCTACGAGTGGCTGGACGCCGCCGAGGTGCTGCGCCGCTGGCCGGTGTTCCGCCTGGAGCCCGGGGCCGGCGGGCTCTGGCAGGCCGACGGTGGCATGGTCCCGGCCGCCAGGGGGACCGAGCTGCTCCAGCGCCTGGCCGTCCACCACGGCGCCAGCCTGCTGGACCAGACCCCGGTGACCGAGGTCCGCGATCTCGGGGATGCCGTCGAGGTGCGGACCGCCAGCGGCTCCTGGCGTGCCGCGCGGCTGCTGCTGTGCGTCGACGCCTGGACCAACGAGCTGCTCGCCCAGCTCGGCGCGCGGCTGCCGCTGGTGGTCACCCAGGAGCAGTTCAGCTACTTCACGCCCGCCGACCCGGGCGCCTTCGCGGTCGGCCGGTTCCCGGTCTGGATCTGGATGGACGACCCGAGCTTCTACGGCTTCCCGGTGTGGCCGGGCGCCGCGCTCAAGGCCGCCCAGGACGTCGGTGGCCGCGAGGTCACCGCCAGGTCCCGCGGCTTCGAGCCCGACCCGGCCGCCTCCGGGCGCCTGGCCGGCTTCCTGCGGGCCCGCCTGCCGGCCGCCGTCGGCGCGCATTCGTCGACCACGACCTGCCTCTACACCCTTCCCCCCGACCGCGACCTGGTGCTCGGCCCCCTCCCCGGCCACGACCGGGTCCTGGTCGCCCTCGGCGCCGCTCACGCGTTCAAGTTCGCGCCGCTGCTCGGCCAGCTCCTGGCCGACCTCGCCCTCCACGGCGGCACCCGAGAGGACCTGAGCCCGTTCGACCCGGGTCGGGTCGCCCTGACCGCGCCGGCGTCCAAGCCCCACTACCTGGTCTGAGGATAGTGTTGTCCGGCGTCGCCGCGAGGGTCGGCGAGGCGCTCAGGAGGGGCGGATGGCGGTCAGGACGGTCTCGGTCGGCGACCCGCGAGCGTTCGAGATGGCGATCGCGGACTACAGCGCCAGAGGCTTCCTCCTCGTCAGCAAGACCGAGACCTCGGCGCTGTTGCGCAAGCCCAAGCAGTTCAACGTCCTGCTGGCGATCCTCGGCGCCGTGCTCTGCCTCGTCGGGTTGATCGTCTACGTCATCTTCTACGCGACCCAGCAGGACGAGGTGGTCGAGGTCCGTCTCGTGGACCGTCAGGCGGCCCTGGAGGGCGAGCCGTTCACCCTCTCGCCGGACGGGAACTGGTGGTGGGACGGCCAGCGGTGGCAGGACACCAGGCAGTCCCTCCCAGCGGGCATCCAGCGTTCCCCTGACGGCACCCAGTGGTGGGACGGCGTGGCCTGGCGCCCGGTCCCCTGACGGCGAGGGGAACGGCGGTCAGCGGTGCCACCCGCCGGCGGCGGCGAGGGCGTCCGGGGTGAGGCCGAGCTCGGCGGCGGCGGCCGCCCGGACCCAGTCGAGCAGGCGGCCGTTGGCCGCGACCTTGTGGACGGTGACCTGCACGCCGAGGCCGTCGAGCAGGGCGGTGAGGCGCCACGCGGTGGCCTCCGGGTTGGGGCAGGTGAACTCGCCGGTCGCCACCCCCTCGGCGATCACCGTGGCCATCGTCTGTTTCCAGCGCAGGTCGAGCTGGCGGGAGATCTCGGCCAGCTCCGGGTCGCGCAGGGCCTGGTTCCAGGCGTCGATCCACAGCACCCACGCCGCCGAGGAGCCGGTTGGGAAGTACAGGCGCAGGATGCGGTCCAGCCGCTCCAGCGCGCTCCCGCCGCCCGCCGCGGTGGCCGCCAGCCCGTCCAGGTGCTCCTCGGCGGCGTAGCGGAACGCCTCCCCGAGCAGGTTCTCCTTGGAGGCGAAGTGGTAGAAGACCAGCCCGGAGGAGACCCCGAGGGCGGCCGCGACGTCGCCGACCCGGGTGCTGGCGAAGCCGCGGGCGACCACCTCACGGCAGGTCGCCCTGAGAATCTCCTCCCGGCGGACGTCCGCCTTGATGCGCGCCACGGGCGGAAGTGTAGCGGCCGCCTGGTCGCGGGGCAGCCCTGCCGCTTATACTGACTGAAGAGTCAGTTAGGTAGGCCGGAGGTCCGACCATGCTGGACGCACCCGCCCCGCCCTTCGACGCCACCGACCTGGAGGCCTCGCTGCGTCCCTTCGGGCGGAGCCGCATGCTGCCGCGGGACGCCTACACCTCCGAACGGGTGCTCGCTTTCGAGCGGGAGCGCTTCTTCGCCTGCTCGTGGACCTGCGTCGGCCGGGAGGGCGACCTCGCCGGGACCGGCGCGCAGCGGGCGGTCCGGGTCGGCGGCGCCGGCGTGCTGCTGGCCAGGGCCGGCGATGGCCGGGTGCGGGCGTTCGCCAACACCTGCCGCCACCGCGGCCACGAGCTGCTCGGGGTGGGGGAGTCGACCGCCAGGCGGTCCATCCTCTGCCCCTACCACGCCTGGACCTACGACCTGGACGGCACCCTGCGGGTGGCGCCCGGGTTCCGCGACGTGACCGAGTTCGACCCGGCCGACCACGGCCTGGTCGAGCTGCCGCTGGCGAGCTGGCACGGCTTCCTGTTCGTCAACGGCTCCGCCGACGCGTCGCCGTTCGCCGAGCACGTCGGCGGGCTGGAGGAGCTGGTCGCCCCCTACCGGCCGGAGCGGCTGGTCCCGCTGGCCAGCCACGAGTACGACCTGGCCTGCAACTGGAAGGTGGTGCTCGAGAACTACCACGAGTGCTACCACTGCCCGCTGATCCACCCGGAGCTGTGCCAGGTCAGCCCCCCCAACAGCGGCGAGAACTTCGACATGGACGGCGCCTGGGTCGGCGGCACCATGGACCTGAAGGACCACGCCGCCACCATGTCGCTGGACGGCCACAGCGACGGCGTCCCCATCGAGGGACTGGACGAGGCGCGGCTCCGCACCGTCTACTACCTCGGCCTGTTCCCCAACCTGCTGCTCAGCCTGCATCCCGACTACCTGATGACCCACCTGGTGGAGCCGCTCGGGCCGGCCGCCTGCCAGGTGAGCTGCACCTGGTACTTCCCGCCGGAGGCGGCCGAGCGGCCCGGCTTCGACCCCGCCTACGCGGTCGAGTTCTGGGACCGGACCAACCGCCAGGACTGGGCGGCCTGCGAGTCGGTGCAGCGCGGCATGGCGTCCCCCCACTTCCGGCCCGGGCCGCTGGCGCCCGTCGAGGACGCCGTCTACCACCTGGTCACGATGATCGCCCGCGCCTACCTGGGCGAGCGGCCTCCCTGACCGTCGGGCGAGCATTGCCTGCACGGGCCTTGGCTGGCTCCTGCCCATCTTCTCAACCAGGGCATTCGGCGTTACGCTCGCCGGCGGCTACAGGTTCGCGGAAGGGGAGGCATCGGATGGACGGGTTCCTGGACCTCACGCCGTGCGGTCGGACCGAGCTGCGCATCCACGGGGTCTCGGGGACACCACCCGACGACATGCTCGGCCATCCGCATCCGAAGCTGGTGGCCGGGGACAGGGTGGCTGGGTTCTACCGGCGATGGTGGCCGGGCGGGCGACCGAGCTGCGACGACCGCGATGTCGAGACGCGACGCCACCGGGAGGCGTACTCCTGGGGAGGCCTCACCTCGGGGGCGGGATCGCGGGCGCTGTGGCTGTTGCTCCTGCCGTTCATGCTGCTCAATGTCGCCTTCTACATGACGCCTCGACCGCCGCTGCAGGATACGGGCGGCCGGCGCCGCCTGCTTCGCAGGCTCAGCGCCGCCGCGCAGCGGCTGCTCGCGCTGACCCTCACGGGCATCCTCGTGCTCAGCGTCATCGGCCTGACGATGGACCTGGTCGGCTGGCAGTGCGGCCGAGCGACCGCACGCTGCGGCGCCCGCCACGGCTGGCTGGGCTTCCTGACGTCGGAGTGGCTTGGCGTGCCACACCGCCAGCTCGCGGTGACCTCCCTGGTCCCGGCCGCCGTCGTCGTCCTGTTGTGGTACCTGGGCCGCAAGACCTGGCAGGCCCACGAGCTGACACGGGTGCCGAAAGGCGATGCAACGCCGGGGCCGGTGCTGCTCGAGGACCGCGCCACGTGGAACGGCGGCCGAGCGGTTGGCCGCCTCCGGGCCGCCCACGTCACAGGCGGCTTCAGCCTCGTCGCGGTCCTGCTGCTCGCCCCGCTGGCTCGCCGCAGCGGACTGGGGCAGGTGCTGCTGGTCGTCCACCTGCTCGTCATCACCGCGGTGGCCGCGGCCGTGACCTGGTTCCATATCGCGGACCGCCCGAGGCCGTCGGGCCCCGCGGCGGAACCTCGCCTGCGGTGGGTCGACCGCGTGTCGGCGGCGGCGGCCGCCCTCTACCTGGGGACCGCCGTGCTCGTGTTCCTCCTCCCCCTCGACCCTGGCCGACCCGAGGCCGGCGGGCTCCCGTGGTTCACCGGGGCGGTGCTCTGGACCTTCCTCATCCAGGCTGTCCTCCTGGTCGTCCTGCTCGGTGTGACCATGGCCATCGCCGCCTCGACCCGTCGGCAGCCGCGCCCGGAGGCATGGGCGGCCGTCCCCGGCCATCCCGGGAAGGACCTCGTCGGAAGCTGGGCGCTGGCTGGTCTTGGGACACCGGTGTTCGGCATGCTGGGTTGGCTGCTCGCCGGCGGGTTCGGCGCCGGCCTGGCCCTCCGCGCCGCCGGCTTCCTCGGCACGCCGGCCGCCACCGACCAGAACGGCCCAGCGACCAGCGCGCTGGTCGTTCCCTCGCCCTACTTCTGGGCCGCCGGCATCTGCCTGGTCCTGGTGGCGGCGAACGTCATCGTTTTCGTGTACCTGCTCGCCCGCTGGCGGGCCATCCGCCGCGACCTGATCCCCCAGGTCGAGAAGGCCTACGAGCGGCTGAGCCCGCCGGCCGCCGCGGCCTCGGACTCGGTGGCGGACGACCAGGCCGTGACCAGCACGGAGCGGGCGGACGCCAAGCGGCTGCGGAGCATCGCGGGAACCTGGGCGTGGGCGGCGCTCACCGACCACGCGGGTCGTGTGCTGGGCTGGCTGCTCGCCGGCACGGCCCTGCTGCTGGTCGCCGGCGCAGCGGCCTACCTACGGTGGGGCGCCGCCTGGCTGCCGACCCGGTTCTCCTGGCTCACCACAGGCGGGAGCTATGCGATCGGCCTTGCGGCCCTGGGGCTGATCCTGGTCGGCCGCAACGCCTACCGCAACCCCGGCCTGCGCCGCACCGTCGGGATCCTGTGGGACCTCGGCACCTTCTGGCCCCGCGCCACCCACCCGCTGGCCCCGCCGTGCTACACCGAGCGGGTCATGCCCGATCTGCTCGACCGCCTGGACTGGCTCGCTCCCAAGGACCAGGATCGCGTCGTGGTCTCCGCGCACAGCCAGGGCAGCATCATCGCCGCCGCGCTCATCCTCCAGCTCGACCCGGCCCAGCGCCAGCGGATCCGGCTGCTCACCTATGGCAGCCCACTGCAGCGGCTGTATGGTCGCTGGTTCCCAGCGTGGTTCGGCCCGGTGGCCTTGTGGCGGGTCGGGGCGGTGCTGCCGGTCCGTCAGCCGGCCGCCGAGCCGGCCCGCAACGGCTCGGCCTGGCCGTGGCGGAACCTGTACCGTCCCAGCGACCCGATCGGTGGCGCGGTCTTCTACGCCTACGAGATCAGCGCCATCGACAACGGGGACGTCGACTGGCAGCTCATGGACCCGACCGTCGACCCGCCGCGGGGTGACCGTGCCTCGCCCCGCGCTTACGGGCACTCCGACTACCCCCGCGACCCCGCCTTCGACCTGGCGCTGCGGTCCCTCGAGGACTGGGACGGGACAGGCGTCAGATCGGGCTAGGCGCGCGCCCGTCGGTCACGGGGCCGGGAGGGTGGCGGCGAGGAGCTTGCCCTTGGCCCGGCCGGAGGAGGCCGGGTACCACTCGAAGCCGACCGGGATCGTGCCGGCCCTGGGGTCGGCGCGGTCGAACGGCACCCGCAGGCGCCCGCACCACGCCCCTGGCAGGTCCTTGCAGGGACGCAGCTTCACCCGCCCGACGGTCAGCTCCTTGGGCGCCGCGGCGGCGACCGCGGGCCCCAGCGGCCCGGCGGCGAGCGCCACGGCCAGCAGCGCTGCCACGGTCGCCAGCAGGGGACGGCGCCGCATGGGCCGATGATGCGCAGAGGTTGAACGGCCGATCAATCCGCTGTTCAGCCGAGCCGGCGCGGGATGCGGCGCTGCCACGACCGATTCCAGCGGGGCTCGTCGCCTTCGCGAACCTCCAGGTCGACGCGGACCTCGAAGGCGTCGGCGTCGCCGCGCAGGTCCAACCGGGCGGTGGTGGCGACGGTCGCCTCCGGCCACTCGACCCGGTAGCCGGCCTCACCGGTCGCCCAGGTGCGCCCCGGCCGGTCGTGGGCGGTCCCGACCGTGCCGCCGTACCGCTCGGTCACCACCCTGCCGCCGTCCAGCACGGTCCGCCCGCCATGCCCGATGACCGCCTCGGTGGTCCGGCCGAGCACGTCCCGCACCACCCGCCACACGACCGGGAGGGTGGGCGAGGGGTCCTGGGAGTCCGGGGGGCTCGTGGGTGGCCCCCCGGTGGGCGGGGGGGAGGGGCTCGGGCCCCGCAGCACCGGCAGCGTGAGCACCGATCCGTCACGTTCCACGGTCAGGACGACCGGCGCCGGCGGCGGCACCGCGTTCGGCCAGTCCGCCCCGGCCAGCGACAGCCGCAGCCGGTGCCCGGCCGGGAACACCCACGAGGTGGCGTGCAGCTCCAGCTCCACCCGCTCGGTCTCGCCAGGGTCCAGCGGCTCCGGCTCGGCATGGGAGCGCCGGTGGGTGAGGTTGAGGAAGCCGCGAGCGACCAGGGCGGAGGTCCCGTCGGGGAACACGTCGCAGAGCTTGGCCGACAGGAACGCCACCGGCGCCGACGCGGCCACCCCGACCTGGAGCCGGGGATGGCCGAGGACCTCGACCTCGCGGTCGAGCGGCCAGTCGAAGGTGAGCGACCAGGCGTCGTCGGCCCGCTGGTCGTCGGGCTGGCCGAACGGCAGGTGGCCGGCGCAGTCGATCCAGGCGGCGGCGCCGACATCCGGCCGGACGTCGAGGTGGTCGCGCCCGGCGCCGAGCGGCAGGGCGAGCTCGGCGGCCCGCTGGGGCGGCCAGGCCGGCTCGTCGCGCCAGACGCCCGCCACCTCGGGGAGGTCGGGCGCCGGCCGGGTCGCGTGGCGTACGAACACGGTCACCGGCGCCTGGGTGTCGACGCCGTTGCGCCGCCCGCGCAGCCAGCGGTCCCACCAGCGGACCATCTCCGGCACCAGGTCGACGCACGGCCCGGGCACCGAGCTGTCGGTCGCCATGTGGCTCCAGGGGCCGAGCAGCAGCCGGGACGGCGCGCGCAGGCGCTCCAGCACCCGGAAGGTCGCGTTGCGGTAGCCGTCGGCCCAGCCGGCCACGATCATCGTCGGGCAGGCGATCCGCTCGTAGGCCGGCCGCAGCGAGCCGTGCCGCCAGTAGGGGCCGTCGACCTGCTCCTGGAGCCATCGCAGCAGCCATGGCTCCAGTCCCTCGACCCGCTCGCGCCACCGCTCCCGCCAGCCCGGGCCGGCCAGCGCCGGCACCGGCGGCAGGGCGTTGAGGGCCACCATGTACAGCGGGTAGTCGACCAGGTCGAGCAGGCGCAGGGCGCCGCCCACGTAGTGGACGTCGTCGGTGTAGCGGTCGTCGGTGGCGTAGATCGCCACGATCGCCTTGAGGGCGGGCGGCCGCTCGGCCGCCACCTGCAGCGAGTTGAAGCCGGAGTAGCTGGTGCCGTACATGCCGACCGCGCCCGTCGACCACGGCTGCGTGGCCAGCCACTCGATCACCCGGCAGAGGTCGGCCTGCTCCTGCGGCGGGTACTCGTCGGTGGCGACGCCCTCCGAGGAGCCCGTCCCCCGCAGGTCGACGCGGGCGACCGCGTAGCCGTGCTCGCCGGCGAGCCGCTCGTACTCCTGCCGGTCGCCGGCGGTGACGTCGTCCTTGCGGTAGGGCAGCGCCTCCAGCAGCACCGGGCACGGGTCGCGGGTGTCGGGAAGGTACAGGCTGGCCGCGAGCCGAACGCCGTCCGCCATCGGGATCCAGACGTGCCGCTCGGCCATGCCGGCATTCTCCCGGCCCGTTCAGGGCGCCGCAACGGTCGGGTCGCTGACTGGGCCTGGGCTGCTCAGGCTACGAGGAGCCGAAGCCCGTCGTGCTCGGCGAAGTCCGTGAAGTGCCGCAGGTTCTGAGTCAGCCAGAGTTCGAACCCACCGAGGCTGGCGGCGCCCCACCGGTGCACGATGGCCCACCGGTGTAGCTCTCCGACGGTCGGGAAGCTGAGGCAGATGGCACTGCCCTCCACGTGCCGCAGCTGGCTCGCGGGCAAACGGCCTTTGCGGTACCGCGAAACCGTGTCGGTGTCGAGCACGAGCGAGTTCACTTGTGCTCGCAGTCGCTGCAGTCATAACCGCGCCACTCGTGGATCGCGCGGACGAACTCATCGACCTCCTCGTCGTCCTCGAACAGGTCGTACAGATCCCTGAGTGCCTCCCCGACGGTGTAGTCCCCGACAGGCTCGCCCCGCTCCTCGCGCCGCCTCCTATCGAGCAGGCGGTTGGTTACGGCGCGGACCCGCGCCTCGTGCTCTGTCTCCATCGGCATCCCTCCCTTCGGGGACGATTGTGACAGCCGCGTCGTTCGCGAACGAGTCGGGCAGGCGATCTGTGGACGGGATCAGGCGGGGAGCCACCAGACCCGGCCGCGGAGGGCGAGGTAGCCGAGGCCGGCGGCGGCGTCGATCAGGAAATGGGCGACCACCAGGGGGGCGGTGCGGCCCCTGGTCTGGTAGATGCGGCCGAACAGCAGCCCGAGGGCGAGGTTGCCGGCGAAGCCGCCCCACCCCTGGTAGAGGTGGTAGGCGCCGCGGAGCAGGGCGCTGGCCCACAGGGCCCGCATCGGCGACCAGCCGAGCTGGTCGAGGCGGCGCAGCAGGTAGCCACAGACGATGACCTCTTCCAGCAGGCCGCTGCGGGCGGCGGCCAGCAGCAGCACCGGCACCGTCCACCAGTGGCCGGTCGGCGGCACCGGCACCACTGTGCGGTTGACGCCGAGCCACACCGCCAGCACGTAGACGCCGAGGCCGACGACGCCGACCAGGGCGGCCAGGCCGACGGCGCGGCGCAGGTCCGCCCAGGGGCGGCCGGCGTCAAGGCCGATGCTGGCCGCGGACTCGCCGGAGCGGCCGAGGAAGTGGAGCGCCAGCAGCACCGGCACCAGCGAGAACGCGATGTTGAGGAGCTGGTAGACCAGGCCGACGTCGGCGAACAGCGGCGCCTCCACCCCCCGCAGCGGCGCCGACAGCAGGCTGACCAGCGCGTACACGGCGGAGGCCACCAGCGACAGCCCGAGGACCAGCAGCACCTCGTCGCGCAGCACCCGCCGGGCCACCCCGGCGGGCGGCGAGTCCGGGCGCTGGCGGGAGAGGTCGTGTGCGCTCACGTCATCACGGTAACCGCATCCGATCAAGCGCGTCCGTCCCCTCGTGTGGAGCTGGGACGCCACCCTTCTCGGGTGTCCTCGGCTCCAGCGCGTGCCGGAGCCTTGGTTCCTCCTTCATCGGGCCGGTTGCACCGTTACCGTGGTAACGGCCAGCGCCTTCCCCTCCAGAGGCATTGGTGACCCGGCCGCCCGCTTGGCGGTCCGGGGCCCGAGCACGCTCGGCCCAGGCGGCGAGGTTGGCTGCGGCGTTGCGATCCCTGTCCACGACGAGCTCACAGCAATCGCAGGCAAAGACCCGCTCCGCCAACGCCATCCGCTCTTTGATCACGCCACACCGCGAGCAGGTCTTGCTCGACGCGAACCAGCGGTCGCAAAGCACCAGCTCCGCGCTGAACCATTCGGCCTTGTAGGCGAGCTGCCGGGTGAACTCCGACCATGCGGCGTCCCCGATGGCGCGGGCGAGGCGGTTGTTGTGGACGAGATTGGTGACGGCGAGGTCCTCGATGGCCAACCGGGCGTGGTTCTTGACCAGTTGACTTGAGACCTCATGAAGGAAACCTAGGCGGGCGTCGGCAATCCGGGCGTGTTCGCGTCGAAGTCGCCTTGCGGCCTTGGCACGATTGCGAGACCCGCGGCGCGCTCGCGAATAGGCGCGGGAGTAGCGTCGCAGCCTGCGAAGCCGGCATCTCAGCGGGTTGTTCGCATGCCAGCGGCCGACCTCGGTCCTGTCCGACCTGGCGGCGACGGCGAAGGCAGCAAGACCGAGATCCACCCCGACAAACCTGCCGACCCCGGGTCCAGAACGCGGCTGATGGCGGCGCTCAGGGTGGAGGTCGGGGGCGCGGATGTTGAGGGTCACATACCAGCGGGTACCGCGCCGCACGACGGTGGCGAACAGGACCGTAGCGCTGGGGGCGAGCTGCTCCTCTCCCGTGACGGGATCGACGTGTGATCTGGGGCGAAGTAGCCGCCGGAGCCGTCGGGTGTCGTCATGAACCCGGATCTGACCGATCGTGGGCAGCGTCACCGACCGCGGATGTCCTTCCCCGATGCGGATCAAGGTAGCCGCCAGGCTGCCGTCTGTTGCGGAGTCGGAAACTGTCGCGGCAGCGGCCTTTGCGCTTGCGCCTGGGGAAACCGACCTTACGGCCGGCGCGTTTGCCGTTCTGAGCCCCTGAGTATGCAGAAAGGGCACGACCGAGGTCGACTGCAGCCTCCTCGAACACCTGCGCGGAGATCTTGTGCCGCCAGGCAAGCCCCGTCGCCTGCTTGGAGATAGTCCCGTCAGGGGCGACGACGAACAGCCTGCCGGCATCCTCGCTCCTCTTCCAGGCGTTGAAGGCGTTGATGAGGTCGTACCCGGACCATGGAACCCGTACCGACGGATCAACCCGTCTTGCGGTGAGCGCATTGGTGACGAACTTGAGGCACTGGTTGTACGCAAACCGCGAAGCGCCTGCGTGCTGGGCGAGCAGCTGCTCCTGGGCCGGGGTTGGATCCAGGGCGAACCGGAACGTCGTATGCCGCATCTCGTCTGCAACCTACTTCCCGGCCGGGACATTTCCTCGCTATAGTCCCCAACCCGCAAGCTGGTTGATCCTCCGAGTCGCCACATTTCGGCGCCAGACCGTCCTTGGCCGGGTGACGACCACGGGCATCGGCGGAGATGCTCTAGGCTTGAGCTTATGAACCGCGATTTCCTGGCCGCGCTGCGCGAGCGCGTGCTCATCTTCGACGGCGCCATGGGGACCATGCTCCAGGCCGCCAACCTGTCGCTGGACGACTACCAGGGCAAGGAAGGCTGCAGCGAGATCCTCTGCGTCACCCGGCCCGACGTGGTCAAGGGCGTCCACGCCGCCTACTTCGAGGTCGGCGCCGACGCGGTCGAGACCAACTCGTTCGGGTCCTCGGCCGTGGTCCTCGCCGAGTACGACATCGCCGACCAGGTCGTGCCGCTGAACAAGCTGGCCGCCGAGCTGGCCCGCGAGGTCGCCGACGGCTTCCAGGCCGACGGGCGGCCCCGCTGGGTGGTCGGCTCGATGGGGCCGGGCACCAAGCTCCCCACCCTCGGCCACACCACCTATGACGCGCTCCTGGCGACCTACAGCGACCAGGCGTTCGGCCTGCTGGAGGGCGGCGCCGACGTGCTGCTGGTGGAGACCTGCCAGGACCTGCTCCAGGTCAAGGCGGCGGTCGCCGGCGCCTTCGCCGGCATGCGGCGGGCGGCGACGCGGGTGCCGCTCATGACCCAGGTGACGGTGGAGACGACCGGCCAGATGCTGCTCGGCTCCGACATCGCCGCCGCGCTGACCGCCATCGAGCCGCTCGGGGTCGACGTGATCGGCATGAACTGCGCCACCGGCCCGGCCGAGATGGGCGAGCACCTGCGCTACCTGGCCCAGCACGCGCGCACGCCGCTGTCATGCCTGCCCAACGCCGGGCTGCCGGAGCTGCGCGACGGCCGGCCCTGGTACCCGCTGTCACCGGTGGAGCTGGCCGAGGCCCACGCCCGCTTCGTGGCCGAGTTCGGCCTGAGCGTCGTCGGCGGCTGCTGCGGCACCACCCCGGAGCACATCCGGCAGGTGGTGGAGGCCCTCGGCGGCCGCGCGCCGGCGGCCCGCGAGCCGGTCCACGAGCCGAGCCTCGCCAGCCTCTACCAGTCGGTGCCGCTCGACCAGGACCTCACCTACCTGACGGTCGGGGAGCGCTGCAACGCCAACGGCTCGCGCAAGTTCCGCGACCTGATGCTCGACGGCGACCTGGAGGGCATGGTCGGCGTCGCCAAGGAGCAGATCCGCGAGGGCGCCCACGTGCTCGACGTCTGCGTCGACTACGTCGGCCGCGACGGCGTGCCCGACATGGATGTGCTGGCCGCCCGCCTGGCGCAGCAGTCGACCGTGCCGGTCATGCTCGACTCGACCCAGGCCGACGTGATCGAGGCCGGGCTGAAGCGGTTCGGCGGTAGGGCGATCATCAACTCCATCAACCTGGAGGACGGCGAGAACCGCATGGACGCCGTCTGCCCGATGGCGCGACAGTACGGCGCCGCGCTGGTCGCGCTGCTGATCGACGAGGAGGGGCAGGCCCGCGACGTCGAGTGGAAGCTGCGCATCGCCCACCGCATCCACGACCTGGCGGTGGACAAGCACGGCCTGGCGCCCGACGACCTGGTGTTCGACGCGCTCACCTTCCCGCTCGGCTCCGGCCAGGAGGACCTGCGCCGCGACGCCATCGCCACCATCGAGGCCATCCGGCGGATCAAGGCGGAGCTGCCGGGGGTCCGCACCATCCTCGGCGTCTCCAACGTCTCCTTCGGCCTGGCCCCGGCCGCCCGCCAGGTGCTCAACTCGGTGTTCCTGCACGAGGCCCGCGAGGCCGGGCTGGACGCGGCGATCGTCTCGCCGGCCAGGATCCTGCCGATGCATCGGATCGAGGAGGAGCAGCGCCAGGTCGCCCTCGACCTGATCTACGACCGCCGTCGCGACGGCTACGACCCGCTGCAGCGGTTCATGGCGCTGTTCGAGGGCAAGGAGGCGACCAAGGCGGCCAGCGCCGAGGATCTGGCCGCCCTGCCAATCGACGAGCGGCTGCAGCGCCGCATCGTCGACGGCGTCCGCGAGGGCCTGGAGGCCGACCTGCAGGAGGCCATGCAGACCCGCGGCCCGCTCGCGATCGTCAACGAGGTGCTGCTCGCCGGCATGAAGACGGTGGGTGACCTGTTCGGCGCCGGCGAGATGCAGCTCCCCTTCGTGCTGCAGTCCGCCGAGGTCATGAAGGCCGCGGTGGCGGTGCTCGAACCGCATATGGAAAAGGCCGACCAGGGCGGCAAGGGCCGGGTGGTGCTGGCGACCGTCAAGGGCGACGTGCACGACATCGGCAAGAACCTGGTCGACATCATCCTCACCAACAACGGCTACACGGTCCACAACCTCGGCATCAAGCAGCCGATCTCGGCCATCGTCGAGCGGGCCCAGGAGGTCGGCGCCGACGCCATCGGCATGTCGGGCCTGCTGGTCAAGTCGACCATCGTGATGCGCGACAACCTGGAGGAGCTCAACGCCCGCGGCCTGGACCGCTACCCGGTGCTGCTCGGCGGCGCCGCCCTCAACCGCACCTACGTCGAGGGCGACCTGCGCCAGGTCTACAAGGGCCGGGTGTTCTACTGCCGCGACGCCTTCGCCGGGCTCAAGGTCATGGACCAGCTCCGCGAGGAGCGCGAGCAGGGCCTGGAGGTCGAGAAGGAGCCGGTGCGGGCGCCGCGGGTGGCACCGGCGACCCCGCGGGGCCCGGCGCCCGCCGCGCCGGGCATCTCCGAGGTGGCCCGCTCCGACGTCAGCACCGCCGTGGCCGTCCCCACCGCGCCGTTCCTCGGCGAGGCGAGGATCGTCAAGGGCATCCCGGTGCGCGAGATCGCCCCCTACCTGAACGAGTCGGCCCTGTTCCGCGGCCAGTGGCAGCTCCGCCCGGTCGGCGGCAAGGAGGGCTGGCGCCGGATCCTCGAGACCGAGGCGCGGCCGCGGCTGCGCGCCCTGCTCGACGAGGCGATCGCCGAGCAGATCCTGCGCCCGGCGGTCGTCTACGGCTACTTCGCCTGCAACGGCGACGGCAACGACCTGGTGATCTGGGACGACGACGGGCGCGAGCGGCTCCGCTTCGCCTTCCCGCGCCAGCGCCGCGACCGGCGGCTGTGCATCGCCGACTTCTTCCGCCCGGTCGACTCCGGCGAGCGGGACGTGGTCGGCTTCCACGTGGTCACCATGGGCAGGGCCGCGTCCGAGGCGACCGCGCGGCTGTTCGCCGACAACCGCTACCGCGAGTACCTGGAGCTGCACGGCGTCACCGTCGAGATGGCCGAGGCGCTGGCGGAGCTGTGGCACAAGCGGATCCGCGAGGAGCTCGGCATCGCCGGCGACGACGCCGCCGACATGCGGGAGCTGTTCGACCAGGGCTACCGCGGCTCGCGCTACTCCTTCGGCTACCCGGCCTGCCCGGACCTGGAGGAGCAGACCAAGATCTTCGAGCTGCTCCAGCCCGAGCGGATCGGGGTCGAGCTGTCCGAGGAGTACCAGCTCCACCCCGAGCAGTCGACCTCGGCGATCATCGTGCATCATCCGGAGGCCAAGTACTTCAACGCCCGCTGACGCTGGGGGTGCCCGGTGGAGCAGCTCTTCGTCTCGCGGCTGGCGCGGCTGCCGGTGCGCGCGCCGAGCGGCGAGACCATCGGCCGCATCTCCGACGTGGTGATCGCCCGTTCCGAGTCCGGCTCGCCGCCGCTGGTGCTTGGGTTCACCGTGATGGTGCAGCGGCGGCCGATCTTCCTTGGGATCGGGCGGGTCCGTGAGCTGGACGAGAGCGGCGCCACCCTGACCACCGGCTCGGTCAACCTGCGGCCGTTCCAGCAGCGTGAAGGGGAGACGCTGGTCATCGCCGAGCTGCTGGACGCCCGGGTGCGCCACCGGGAGACCGGCAAGGAGCTGCGCGTCAACGACGTGGCCATCGCCAGGGTGCACGAGGAGTGGGTGGTCACCGCCCTGGACGTGCTGGAGCGCGGGACCGGCCTGCGGCCCTGGCGGCGCGCCGCCCGCCTGCGGCTGCCGTGGGAGCAGGTGGCCGGGCTGGAGCCGCCCGAGTCGGCCGAGCGCCGCGTCGCCGCCCTCGCCAACCTGCGGCCCGCCGACCTGGCCGCCGCACTCCAGGCCCTGCCGGCCCAGGCCCAGCGCGAGGTGGTCGCCGACCTGGACGACGACCGTCTGGCGGCCGCGCTGGAGGAGCTGCCAGAGGAGGTCCAGGTCGTCCTGCTCGGCGGGCTGGGCGACGAGCGGGCGGCCGACGTGCTGGAGGCGATGGACCCCGACGACGCCGCCGACCTGCTCGGCGAGCTGCCGGAGGCGGACCGCGCCCGGCTGCTGGCGATGATGGTCCCCGACGAGGCCGAGCCCGTCCGCCGCCTGCTGCTCTACGACGAGGAGACCGCCGGCGGCTTGATGACCACCGAGCCGGTGATCATGCGCACCTCGGACACGGTCGCGGAGGCGCTGGCGCGGCTCCGCGACCCCGACCTGCCGCCCGCCCTCGCCGGGCAGGCGTTCGTGGTCCGCGCCCCGACCCAGACGCCGACCGGCCGCTATCTCGGCGTCGCCTACCTGCAACGGCTGCTGCGGGAGGCGCCAGGGGAGGAGCTGGGCGCCTGCCTGGACACCGACCTGGACTGCCTGGCCCCCGAGGAGCCGACCCGCCGGGTGGCCGAGTACCTGGCCACCTACGACCTGCTCGCGGCCCCGATCTGCGACCCGCAGGGCCGCCTGCTCGGGGCGGTCTCGATCGACGACGTGCTCGACCATCTGCTGCCGGAGGCCTGGCGGCGAGGTGCGGTCCGGCCCGCCGCCAGCGAGGGAGGCGCGCCGTGAGGCTGCGGCCGGGCGGGGAGCGACGCACGCGGCTGCTCGGGGCGCCGCGGCGGCCGGCCCGCCTGCAGCTCCAGCCCCACTACGACCCGGAGGCGTTCGGCCGCTTCTCCGAGGCGATCGCCCGCCTGCTCGGCACCGCCCGCTTCCTGGTCGTCCAGACCGTGGTGGTGTTCTCGTGGATCACCTGGAACGTGGTCTTGCGTGACCACCCCGCCGGCTTCGACCCCTACCCGTTCATCCTGCTCACCCTGGCGCTGTCGCTGCAGGCGTCCTACGCGGCCCCGCTGATCCTGCTGGCCCAGAACCGCCAGGCCGAGCGCGACCGGGAGGAGGCCGAGAGCGACCGGCGCACCAGCACGCGGCTCCAGGCCGACACCGAGTACCTGGCCCGCGAGCTGGCCGCGATCCGCCTCGCCCTCGGCGAGATGCCGACCCGCGACTACCTCGCCGAGGAGCTGGACAGCCTCCAGGCCGAGGTCCAGCGCCTGCGGTCGCGGCTGGAGACCGAGCGGCGCGACCCCGCGGGCGCCGGCGACTGACGCCGGATCAGGTCGCCTCGATGGTGGCGATGGTGGCGCCGGTGGGGACCGACTGACCCTCGCTGACCGACAGGCCGGAGACCGTGCCGGCCTGGTGCGCGGTGACGTGGTTCTCCATCTTCATCGCCTCGAGCACCACGATGGTCTGGCCGGCCTTGACCGTGTCGCCGTCGGCGACCAGCACCTTGACGATGGTGCCCTGCATGGGGGTCGTGACGATCTCCTTGCCGGGGCCGCCCAACTCGGCCCTGGCCAGCTCCAGCGCCTTGAGGGAGCGGGGGGTGCGGACCCGCTCGGGGACCTTGACGGGCTCCTGGGGGAACAGCGTCACGTCGAAGCGCTTGCCCTCCAGCTCCACGACCAGGCGCCGCGGCGGCGCCTTGGCGGTCCGCTCGGCCGTCCCGTCCGCTGCGGCGGCCTGCGGCTCCAGCGACGACAGGTCCATGCGCTGCTCGACCAGGATGGTGGAGACGTCGCCGGCCACGAACGACGGGTCCCGCATGGCGAGCCGGTGGAACGGGATGGTGGTGGGCACGCCCTCGATGACGAACTCGTCGAGGGCGCGCAGCATCCGCCGCCGCGCCTGCTCGCGGTCCTCACCCCAGACGATCAGCTTGGCCAGCAGCGAGTCGTAGGCCTGCGGGACGGTGAAGCCGGCCCGCACGCCGGCGTCGACCCGCACGCCCGGGCCCGACGGCTCGCGCCAGCCGGTGATCGGACCCGGCGCCGGCATGAACCTCATCCCCGGGTCCTCGGCGTTGATGCGTACCTCGATCGCGTGCCCGCGGGCGGCGAGCGCGTCGTAGTGCGCCGGGATGCCGTCCCCGGCGGCGACCCGGAGCTGCGCGTGGACCAGGTCGACGCCGGCGGTCAGCTCGGTGACCGGGTGCTCGACCTGCAGCCGGGTGTTCATCTCCAGGAAGTAGAACTTCTGGCCGTGGGGCTCGTACAGGAACTCGATGGTGCCGGCGTTCTCGTAGTCGGCGGCGCGGGCGATGTCGCAGGCGGCCTTGCCGAGCGCGGCCCGCACCTCCTCGGGCAGCCCTGGGGCCGGGGCCTCCTCGACGAGCTTCTGGTGGCGGCGCTGCAGGGAGCAGTCCCGCTCGCCGAGGAAGACCACCTCGCCGCGGCCGTCGGCGAGGATCTGCGCCTCGACGTGGCGGGGGGCCTCCAGGTAGCGCTCGACGTAGACCTCGGTCCGGCCGAAGGCCGCCTTGGACTCGCGCTGGGCGGACTCCAGCGCGCCGGCGACCTCCTCGGCGGAGCCGACCACCTTCATGCCCCGGCCGCCGCCGCCGAACGCCGCCTTGAGGGCGAGCGGCCAGCCGTGGCGCTCGCCGAACGCGACCGCCGCCTCGGGGCCGGCCAGCGCCTCGACCGTGCCGGGCACCAGCGGTGCCTTGGCCTGCTCGGCGACCCGGCGGGCCGCGACCTTGTCGCCCATGGCCGCGATCGCGGCGGGTTTGGGCCCCACCCAGCGCAGCCCGGCGTCCATCACCGCCTGGGCGAAGTCGGCGTTCTCGGCCAGGAAGCCGTAGCCGGGGTGGACGGCGTCGACCTTGGCGCGCTTGGCGACCGCGACGATCGCGTCGATGTTGAGGTAGCTCTTGGCCGGGGCCGCCTCGCCGATGTACCACCCCTCGTCGGCGACCTCGACGTGCAGGGCGTCCCGGTCGGCGTCGGAGTAGACGGCCACCGCCACCAGGCCGAGCTCGCGGCAGGCGCGCAGCACGCGCACGGCGATCTCGCCCCGGTTGGCGACCAGGACCTTCTGCACGGTGACTGCCTCCTCCCGGGCCGGGGCCTCGCTCCGCCCGGCGAGCCTGGGCGTCGACGACAAGCGTAGCCCAGGCGCGGCCGGCACCGGCAAACGGGCTACCGGGCGCAACCGAAACCGCGCCCGCTGCGAAGGTCTGGTGACGGCGATCGGTGGAGGGAAACGATGCAGAGCTGGCCGGCCACCCTCATGGAGTTCTGGTCCTGGCACGTGGAGGCCGCCTGCGGCGCGGTCGACATCTCGCTGTTCTACTCACCGGAGGGGGAGCGGGGACCGCGCAAGGCGCGGCGCGAGCGGGCGGCCAAGGAGATCTGCGCCCGCTGCAAGGTCGCCGAGGTCTGCGCCGCGTTCGCGGTCGCCACCCGCGAGCCGTACGGCACCTGGGGTGGGCTCTCCGAGGGCGACCGCAGGAAGCTGTGGCGCCGCACCGACCAGCGCACCGCGCAGCTCGGCTACTGGCAGGCGCTGGCCGACTGGGAGCGGCGGACCGCCCGGAGGGGTCCGGGGAACCCCAAGGGGGTGCCCCGGACAGTCAGTTAGGGCTCGCGGCCCCAGCTCGAGCGGAGGCTGGCGCCCCAGCGGGTGCCCGCCGGGTAGGCGCGTACCCCGATCCCCGGGCGGCTGCCGGTCGCCCACGGGCCGGACTCCTGGCCGCTGT
>Ga0307278_10000190_pt1 | contig 31233 bp, 30 predicted proteins | sample ER_DNA_117_FD_194482 | JGI IMG/M metagenome (GOLD analysis project Ga0307278, IMG submission 194482) | Bulk soil microbial communities from the East River watershed near Crested Butte, Colorado, United States - ER_DNA_117 | ecosystem: Environmental > Terrestrial > Soil > Floodplain | place...
GCGCTCTCGCCGGCTGGCTCGACTTCTACAATCGACGACGACCACACCGCAGCCTCGGCCGCCAAGCCCCGCTCGAGCGCTTACACGCGCTCAATCGGAACAACGTCCTCGGGTCCTACACCTAGGGCTCATCGGCGACACCTGACGCCAGTAAGCTCCGTCGGGTGCCGGTCGCCGGCGTTACCAGCTCCCTCACCTCGCTGATCGGCAACCACGGGCTCTACGCCGTGTTCGGCCTGATGGCGATCGACGCCGTGTTCCCGGCCGCGAGCGAGCTCGTCATGCTCTATGCCGGGGCACTCGCCACGGGAGCGTTCGCCGGACAGCACGTGGACCTCTTCGGGAGCAGGATCTCCTCGCACGCATGGGCATACGTTGCGATGGCGCTCGCGGGAACGCTCGGCTACCTGGTCGGGTCGATCGCGGGCTGGGTGATCGGGCTGTACGGCGGGCGGCCGCTGCTCGAACGCCGCGGCCGCTGGGTCCATTTGAGCCCCCAGAAGCTCGACCGGGCAGAGCGCTGGTTCGACCGCTGGGACGATCTCGCGGTCCTGATCGGCCGTCTCACTCCCGTGGTCCGGTCCTTCATCTCGATCCCGGCCGGGATCTTCCGGATGCCCTTGTGGCGCTACACCGTGTTGACGCTGATCGGATCGGCGGCGTGGGCGTTTGCGTTCGCCGGAGCCGGCTATGGGCTCGGCAACAGCTACGAGCGTTTTCACCGTGATTTCCGCTTCGCCGACTACGCGGTGGCCGCCGCGATCGCGGCGCTCCTGGCGTATTTGATCGTGCGCCGAATACGGTCTTCTAGACTTGCGAGCCGTGCGCCCGATTCCACTGGTTGACGTCAAGGCACAGTACGAGCCGTTTCTGCCCCGGATTCGCGAGGCGATCGAGGGCGTGCTCACAAGCGGTGAATTCATTCTCGGACCGAACGTGGCCGCGTTCGAGCGCGAGGCGGCCGACTATCTTGGCGTAGCGGAGTCGGTCGGCGTCGCGAACGGCACCGACGCGCTCGTGCTCGTCATGGACGCGCTCGGCATCGAAGCGGGCGACGACGTGATCTGTCCGGCGTTCACTTTCTACGCGACTGCAGAGGCGATTGCGCGGCGCGGAGCGACACCTGTCTTCGCGGACGTCGACGCCGGGACGATGAATCTCGACCCCGAGGACGTCGCCGCGCGGATCACGCCGCGGACAAAGGCGATCCTTGCGGTTCACCTGTTCGGTCGCCCCGCTCCGCTGGCCGAGCTCGGTCAGCTCGGCGTCCCGGTCATCGAGGACGCAGCCCAGGCGTTCGGCTCGCCCGACATTGCGCGCGGCGGGATCGCCTCCACGTTCAGCTTCTATCCGACAAAGAACCTCTTCTGCATCGGCGACGGCGGGCTCGTCTCCACGGACGATCTCGAGCTTGCGGAACGCGTCCGCATGCTTCGCTTCCACGGCTCGCACGACAAGGTCGACTTCGAGCTGATCGGCTACAACTCGCGCCTCGACGAGATTCAGGCGGCTGTGCTGCGCATCTTCCTAGGCGCGCTCGACGGTTGGGTCGCTCTGCGCCGCGAGGCCGCCGCCCGTTACGCCGAGCTCGGGCTCGGCGCCGTGTGCGAGCTTCCCGAGGACGAGCCTGGTCATGTCTACCACCTGTTCGTCTGCCGCTCGGTCGAACGCGACCGCATTCGCGCGGCGTTGCAGGAAGCGGGGATCGGGAGCGCGGTGTACTACACGACGCCGCTGCACCTCCAGCCCGCATTCTCCGCCCTCGCCTACGCCCGCGGCGCGTTGCCCGTCACCGAGCAGCTTGCGCAGGAGAACTTCTCCGTCCCGATCTGGGCGGGTATCGACGCGGCGACGCAAGAGCAGGTTGTCTCGGTCGTTCAGGCGTCGGCGCCGGTTGCCTCGTGATTCCGATCAACAGACATCGCCTCTGGCAGCTGCTCGCGGACGGCTCCCTGATCGCGGTCGCCTGGTGGCTCGCGTTCTGGCTGCGCTTCGACAAGGGCGTGCCCGGCCCGTACCACCGCCTGATGATCGACACGATCCTCGTCGTCGTCGCGATCAAGCTCGCGATCTTCATCGCATTCGGCTTCTACAACCGGTGGTGGCGTTACGTCTCGACGCGGGACATGTGGGGCGCGGCGCGAGGCGTCACAGCGGCGTGCATCGTCGCCGACCTCGTCGTCTACTTCGCGCATCCCGTCCACGGCTTCCCGCTCCCGCGATCGATCGCAGTGCTCGACTGGCTGATCCTGCTCGCGTTCGTCGCCGGCACCCGTCTGATCGCGCGCAGCCTCATCGAACGGCCCGGCGCGGCGTCGCTCGTTGCGCGCGGCAAGGAAGTGATCGTCGTCGGCGCGGGCGACGCGGCTCAGCTCGTAGTCCGCGAGATGCTCAAGGCTCCTGCGGGCGGCTACACGCCCATCGGCCTGATCGACGACGACCCGCGCAAGAAGAACATCCGCCTCCATGGCATCCGCGTGCTCGGCACCACCGCCGATCTACCGCACATCCTGCGCGACAACCCGCCGGACGAGGTGCTGATCGCAATCCCGTCCGCCTCGGGCGAGACGCGCCAGCAGGTGGTCGAGATCGCGCAGGCTGCGAACGTCGCCGTCAAGACACTGCCCGGGCTCTACGAGCTGATCTCCGGCGACCTCAACCTCGCCGGGCAGATTCGACCCGTTCAGGTGGAGGACGTGCTCGGCCGCGAGCCGGTCGAGGTCGACATGGGCTCGATCGCGAAGTACCTCTCCGGCGAGACCGTCCTCGTCACGGGTGCGGGCGGCTCGATCGGCGCCGAGCTCTGCCGCCAGATCGCACGTGTCGGGCCGGTGCGGCTCGTGCTCGTCGAGCATTCGGAGGCGGCGCTCTTCGACATCGAGCGGGAGCTCGTGGGTGAGCGAGACTTCTCCGCGGTGGCGACGGTGCTCGGGGACTGCGGCGACCGAGCCAAGATGAGCCAGGTCTTCGAGCGCTACAAGCCCGGTGTCGTCTTCCACGCGGCCGCTTACAAGCACGTCGCTCTTCTCGAAGCCAACCCGCTCGAGGCCGTGCGCAACAACACGCTGGCGACCCGGGTGATGGCCGACGTCGCGGTCGAATATGGCACCCAACGGTTCGTGCTCGTCTCGACGGACAAGGCCGCGAACCCCAAGAACCTCCTGGGCCAGTCGAAGGCGCTCTGCGAGTGGATCGTCGAGGCCTACGGCCACCGCAAGGACATCAGCACCCGCTTCGTGGCCGTTCGCTTCGGCAACGTCCTCAATTCGTCCGGCAGCGTGATCCCGATCTTTCGACGCCAGATCGAGAAGGGCGGCCCGGTCACCGTCACCCATCCGGAGATGACGCGCTACTTCATGACCATCCCGGAGGCCGTGTCGCTCGTCGTGCAGGCCGGCGCGATCGGTGGCCGTGGCCAGGTCTACGTGCTCGACATGGGCGAGCCGGTGAAGATCCTCGACCTGGCCGTCAACATGATCCGTCTCTCGGGCAAGGACCCCAAGACGGACATCGACATCACCTTCGTCGGCGTGCGGCCGGGCGAGAAGCTGCACGAGGAGCTCTGGACGGACGGCGAGAAGGTCGGCCCGACCTCTCATCCCAAGATCCTCCGGGCCGCACGCCCGCCCATCGACGCCGAGTGGCTCGACGAAGGGCTCGGCGAGCTAGAGCGGATGGTGGAGCGGGGCGAGACTCTCGACGTCGTCTCGCGGCTGACGGCGATGCTCCGCGACCCGAAACGGGCCGGTGCCGCTGTTCTGGAAGACACTTTGCACTAACCCGGCACGTCGCCGTCCCGTGCGGTCTTTACGGTGCACGGGTGGACCAGGACCGTATCTTCGCCGGCCTCAACCCGGAACAGCGCCGGGCGGTGGAGACCGTTCGCGGGCCTGTCTGCATCCTTGCGGGCGCCGGGTCGGGAAAGACGACGACGATCACGCGCCGGATCGCCAACCAGGTTGCAATCGGCGAGTTCGAGGCGCACGAGATCCTCGCGGTCACGTTCACCGACAAGGCGGCGACCGAGATGCGCGGGCGGCTGGAGCGGCTCGGCGTCGGCGGCGTGTCGGCGCGAACGTTTCACTCGGCGGCGCTACGGCAGCTGCACCGGCTGGGCGATCCGCCGGACCGGATCATGGCGTCGAAGGCGCTGCTCTTGCGGCAACTCGGGAACACGCTGCCGCCGCCGTACAAGTTCCGTCCCGCAGGAGACCTGGCGACCGAGGTGGAGTGGGCGAAGAACCGCCGGCTCACTCCCGCTACCTATCTCGACGAGCTTGACGATCACGAGCCGCCGATCCCTCCCGATCTGATGTTCCGCATCTTTCGCGGCTACGAGGTCGAGAAAGAGGAGCGCGGCTTCGTCGACTTCGAGGACGTGCTCGAGCTGACGATCCGCCTCTTCGATGAGCGGCCGGAGACGCTGGCCGAGATTCGTGAGCATTTCAGTGCATTCACCGTCGACGAGTACCAGGACGTCAACCTGTTGCAGCAGACCCTCCTCGACCGCTGGCTCGGCGAGCGTGACGAGCTCTGCGCCGTCGGCGACGACTATCAGTCCATCTACGCGTTCACAGGAGCGACGCCGGCGTACTTGCTCGGTCTGCCGACGCGCTTTTCGAACACGACCGTGATCCGGCTCGAAGACAACTACCGCTCCTCGCCTGAGGTGCTCGCGCTGGCGAACCGCATCGTCCCCGCCTTGGGCGGCGCGGAGAAGATCCTGCGCGCGACGCTCGGCTCCGGGCCGGAACCGATCACGCAGTCGTTCCCGGCGCGCGACGGCGAGGTCGCGTTCGTCGTCGAACGTGTGAGGGCGTTGCACAAGGAAGGCGTGCCGCTCGAGGAGATCGCGATCCTCTCTCGCACGAACGCAAGGCTGGCCGACTTCGAAGAGCCGTTGCACGAGGCGAAGATCCCGTTCCAGGGTGCGTCCTTGCTTGCGCGCGAGGGCGCGCGCCAGCTGCTGCGCCGCCTGCGCAGGGTCGACTCGAGCGAGGTCGCGGCCTCGGTGCGGGGGTACGCGCAGGAGGCGGGGTGGCGCGAGCGGCCGCCGGAGAAGCTCGGCGAACGGGAGATGGTGCGCCAGTCGGATCTCGGACGCCTCATTCGCCTGGCGGAGGACTTCGACGACGGCGCTCGGGCGACGCGCGACTTCATCGCCGACCTGGAGGCTCGGTTCGGTTCGACGGGCGCCGACCGGCGGGGCGTTCACCTGCTCACGCTCCACGGAGCGAAAGGCCTCGAGTTCGAGGCCGTGTTCATCCCGCGGGTCGAGGAGAAGGAGCTGCCGATCAGGCAGGCGAAGAAGCCGGGCGAGATTGCGGAGGAGCGGCGGCTCTTCTACGTCGGCCTCACGCGGGCGAAGCGACAGCTTGCGCTGACCTGGAGCGGGAAGCCGAGCCGGTTCCTGGGCGAGCTCGGCATCGCTGCCCGGCCCGTTCGCACGGCCGAGCCGGACGACCCGCTCTATACGGCGCTGAAGCGGTGGCGGCTCGAGCGCGCAACGGCCGACGATCTGCCCGCCTACGTCGTCTTTCACAACTCGACCCTCGCCGACATCGCCGGGTGCCGTCCGCGTGACCTCTCCGAGCTCGCGGCCGTGCCGGGAGTCGGGCCGACGAAGCTCGATCGCTACGGCGGCGACGTCCTACACGTCGTCGCCACGTGCGGTGAGCAAGAGGTCGAGCAGGACCGCCGGATCGCGGCGGACGCGGCTGCCTGAGCCGGCTTCCCGCTTCTGCAGTTCCAGGGCGCGTGGATCGGTGAGCGGCTTGAGCCTGCCCTGGCGGATCAGCTCCTCGTCCACGCCGCCGAGCCGCCCACCGTAGGTCGTATAGACGGGAACCCCCAGCGCGGCGGCTTCGCGGTTCATCGTCCCGCCGGCGGAGACGACGACGTCGGCGAGCGCGATCAGGCTCTGGGCGTCGACGGCGCGATCCGGGACGATCACCGACGGCAGCGCGAGCTTGCGGACGTAGTCGCGCTGCTCCTCGGTCCGTGGCAGGACGACCGCGTGCACCGTGTCGAGGTTGCCGAGAAAGCCGAGCGTCTGCGGGAATAGCGGGTTGGAATGGCGGTGGTAGAGCGAGACGTCGGGCGGCGGCCGCAGCACCACGAGCACGCGGTCGCGGTCGACTCCGAGCCGCTCCGGCACGGCAGGGTCGGGCTCGAAGTCCGAGAGGTAGTACTCCTCCTTCAGGCCCGGGTAGCGCAGGAGCTTCGGCGGTCGGGCGCCGAAGCGTGCAAGCCGCTCGACTGGAATCGAGTCGGGCACTACGACCTTCGTCGCGGCGCGCATGCCGAGGTGGTGCTGCAGGGTGGCGAACTCGTAGTCGTGTGTCGTCGCACTCGGGATGCCGAGCCGCCGCGCAGTCATGGTGAGCTCGTGCGAACCGTGGGCCAGCGCGAGGTCGAAGCCACGAGGGCGCGCCCACTTGCGCAACGCGCGCAGGCGTGACGCGAGTGAACGCGCTTTGCCGAGCCGCGAGCGCCCGCCGTGGCGGCCGACGACCGTCGCTTCGAGCCCATGCAGCTCGAGCAGCTGCAACGTCTGCGCGTAGTCGCGGGCGGTGATCTCGACCTCATCGCCCCGCTCGCGCAACAGCTCGATCATTGGCCTGAACACGAGTACGTGCGCCGACGCGGTCATGTCTACCCAGACCTTCAGGCGGTAACTCCAACCAGCAAGCGCTCGATTGCTTCAGCAGCCCGCTCTCCTGCATGCCCATCCCAAAGTGGCGGGATCTGCCCGTGCTTCGGCTCCGCCAGCCACGTTGGCACCTCGCGCAGCAGTTCCGGCTCGAGGCCCAGCAGCCTGTTCGTGCCGAGCTCGATCGTGATCGGGCGCTCGGTGTTCTGGCGCAGCGTGAAGCAGGGAATTCGGAGCACCGTCGTCTCCTCCTGGATTCCCCCCGAGTCCGTCACGACTGCAGCGGCTTTCGCTTCGAGCGAGAGAAACTGCCGATACGGCAGCGGTTCCGTCAGGAGGACGCGTGTCGAGCCGTCGAGATTTCGTCGAGTTCGCGGATGCACCGGAAAGATCACCGGCAAGGACTCGGCGACGTCTTCGAGCGCGGCGATTGTCCTTGCGAGCAGGTCGGCATCGTCGACGAGGCTCGGGCGATGGAGGGTGACGAGGACGTAGCCTCGGGGTTCGAGCCCGAACTCGCGCCAAGCCTCGAGTGCGAGCGCCGCGTCCTCGTTCGCGCGGAGCGTGTCGATCATCGTGTTCCCGACGAATGAGATCCTGTCGGTGAGGCCTTCAGCGATCAGGCTCTTGTCAGCGTCGTCGCTGTGTGTCAGGAGCAAGGTCGAAAGGTGGTCGGTGATGACGCGGTTGCGTTCCTCCGGCATTGACCAGTCCCCGCTGCGCAAGCCGGACTCGATGTGGCAAACAGGGATGCCGCACTTGGAGGCGGCGACCGCGCCGGCCAGTGTCGAGTTGACGTCTCCCGCGACAACCACGAGATCCGGCTGTAGTTCACCGAAGACGCGTTCCAGATCGTCCAACGCGTCCTCGGTTGTTTGTGCATCCAGCTCCACGTGCGGCCTCGGGAGGGGAAGCTCCGCAAAGAAGACGTCCTTCATGAGCGCGTCGTAGTGCTGTCCCGTGTGGATCAGCCGCTGCTCGACGTTGCCAAGCCGCCCCAGTTCCGCGTACACCGGCGCGACCTTCATGTAGTTCGGGCGCGCGCCGACGACGTGGACGACGAGCGGACGAGGCATCAGGGCAGTCTAGGTCAGCGCTCGACGAGCACTTCGGGCCTTGACGCCTCCTGCGGCTGCCGCTCGACGTGCCGCTCGTGCCAGAGCGTGAAGGCGAGCAGGCCCCAGAGCTGGCGGCTGCGATCCTCGCGGCCGGCTACGTGATCGGCGAGCAGGCGCTCTACCACCTCGGGGCTGAAGAAGCCCTGGCGGTGCAGCGTCTGGCGCGAGAGCGTCTCCCGCGCGAACGGCTCGAGCTCGCCCCTGAGCCAGGCGGCCGCCGGAATCGAGAAGCCACGCTTCTTGCCCTGGACGATCTCCCTCGGTAGGAGTGGTGCAGCTGCTTTGCGCAGGAGCACCTTTTTCGAGAGGCCGCGGATCTTGTGCCGGGTGGGCAGCGCGAGCGCGAGGTTCGTCACGACCGTGTCGAGATACGGCACGCGGGCCTCGAGCGAGTGCGCCATCGAGGCGCGGTCGGTCTTCACGAGCAGGTCGTCGACGAGGTAGATGCCGAGGTCGACGTCCTGCAGGCGTGCGAGCTCATCGGCACCCTCGGTCTCGCGGTACCGGGCGCGCAGGAGGTCGACCGGATCGAACGACGACCGCCCGCCGGTGAGCTCCGCACGAAGCTCGGGCGAGAAGATCTCCTTCCAGCCGTGGTGGCGCTCGAGCGGGGGAAGGTGCGCGGCACGGACGAAGCGCTTCGCCCGGTAGTCGAAGCTCGCCCTGGAAGTCGACGTGGGCAACCGCTCGACGAGCGGGCCTGCCAGGCGCGCAAGCCCGCCGACACGGGCCGCGAGGAGGTCGGCCGCGTACGTGTAGTAGCCGCCGAAGAGCTCGTCGCCGCCCTCGCCGGAGAGCGCAACCTTTACATCGCCCGCCGCGAGCTGCGACACGAGGTACGTCGGCAGCGCGGACGAATCCGCGAACGGCTCGTCGAACGCGTCGGCCAGAGCCGGCAAGAGCAAGGCGGCGTCCGGGCGGAGCACCAGCTCGCGGTGCTGCGTCCCGTAACGCTCCGCAACGAGTCGCGCGTCGGCAAGCTCGTCGAACGAGCGCTCCTCGAAACCGATCGAGAACGTGCGCAAGGCCTCGGAGCTCTCGTCGGCGGCTAGCGCTGCGAGGAACGCGGAGTCGACGCCGCCCGAGAGCAGAACTCCGACGGGAACGTCGCTGACGAGGTGCGCGCGCACGGAATCCCGGATCCGCGACCGGAGCTCCTCGACGAGCTCCGCTTCCTCGTCTTCGCGAAGCTCATCGACCGGCGCCGGGCGGGCAAAACGCTTCAGCTCGACGCGGCCGTCTTCCCAGCTCAGCAGGTGGCCGGGCGGCAGCTTCCGGATCTCCTTGAAGATCGTCAGAGGTGCGGGGATCGAGTTGAACGCGAGGAAAGCCTCCAGGGCGTCGAGGTCGATCTCGCCGCGGGGCAGCGCGCGTAGCTCGGACGCGAAGGCGAGCTCGCTGCCGGTCGCCCGGTAGTAGAGCGGCTTGATCCCGAAGCGGTCACGCGCGAGCACGAGCCGGCGGCGAGGTGCGTCCCAGATCGCGATCGCGAACATGCCCCGCAGCCGCTCGGCGAATCCGTCGCCGTGCTCCTCGTAGAGGTGCAGCAGCACCTCGGTGTCGCCGCTTGTACGGAAGCGATGGCCCTCTGCCCTCTCGAGCTCGCGGCGCAGCTCGCGGTAGTTGTAGATCTCGCCGTTCTGGACGACGTGCAGTGTCCCGTCCTCGTTCGCGATCGGCTGGTCGCCCGTCTCGAGATCGATGATCGAGAGCCGCCGGGCCGCGAGAGCGATGTCCCCGTCGCTGAACTCGCCGAAGCTGTCAGGGCCCCGGTGCACGAGCGTGGCGCTCATTGCCGCGACGCGGTCGGTGACGGCCGAGCCGTTCGTCGAGGCGATTCCGCAGATCCCGCACATGCGCAGCAGTGTAGGAGCGGCGTAGGCTTCCCGGGATGCACTTCGGGGTGCACGAGCAGCTTCTCCTGGTGGGCTTGCTGCTGGCGGTCGCGGCGATGCTCGTGACGGCACCGCTACTGCGCATCCCCTACCCGATCTTCCTGGTGCTCGGCGGACTCGCGCTTGGCTTCATGCCCGGGATCCCGACGCTTCAGCTCCCGCCCGACGTCGTCCTCATCGCCGTCTTGCCGCCGCTGCTCTACGCCTCTGCGTTCTTCACCTCCCTGAGAGACCTCCGTGCGAACGCCCGTCCGATCGGAATGCTGGCGATCGGGCTCGTCATCGCGACGATGACCGTCGTCGCCATGGTCGCCCACGCCGCGATCGATTCCATGTCCTGGAGCGCCGCATTCGTGCTCGGAGCGATCGTCTCGCCCACCGATCCGATCGCCGCGACGGCGATCATGCGGCGGCTGGGCGTCCCACGGCGAATCGTCACGGTGGTGGAGGGTGAGGCGCTGGTGAACGACGGCACGGCGCTGGTGCTCTACCGCGTTGCGATAACCGCAGTGGTGTCGGGCGCCTTCTCGTTCTGGAACGCCTCCTGGCACTTCGTCTGGAGCGTCGCCGGCGGCGTCGGGATCGGGCTGGTCGTCGGTTTCCTTATCGCCGCACTGCGGCGGCGGCTCGACAATCCCCCCGTCGAGGTGACGATCGCCCTCATGACCGGATACCTCGCGTTCATCCCGGCGAATGCGGCGAACGCGTCGGGCGTGCTCGCGGTGGTCACTGCCGGCATCTACCTCGGTTGGCGAACCCCCGAGCTCACATCGGTGCAGACGCGGCTGCAAGGAGTCGCAGTATTCGAGATCCTCTTCTTCGTCCTCAACGCGCTGCTGTTCGCGCTCGTCGGCCTCCAGCTGTCCCACATCCTCGACGTGCTGACCGGACTCTCCGCCATGACATTGATCCGGTACGGGCTGCTGACAACCGCCGCTGTGGTCGGTACGAGACTCGTCTGGGCACCGATCTTCTTGTACTTGCCGAAGCTCCTCTACCGGCGGCCCGGGCGCGAGCGCGGCACGATCGGCCACCCGATCGTCGTGGCGTGGTCCGGCATGAGAGGTGCAGTGTCGCTCGCCGCGGCGCTGGCGATCCCTCTGTCCACCCACTCGGGCGCTCCGTTTCCCGAGCGGGATCTGATCATCTTTCTCACGTTCTGCGTGATCCTCGGCACGCTCGTGTTCCAGGGGCTGACGCTCCCCCTCGTCATCAGGACGTTCGGGATCGAAGCCGACCACCTCGACGAGAAGGAGGACGCGAAGGCGCGGATCAAGGCGGCCGACGCTGCACTCGCGCGACTCGAGGAGTTGACGGGAGAAGAGTGGGTCCGCGACGACACGGCCGAACGTTTGCGCGGGTTGTACGGCTTCCGCAAGGACAGGTTCGCCTCGCGTTTCGATCGGGACGACGACGGCAGCATCGAGGAACGGTCGGTCAACTACCAGCGTCTCCGTCGGGAGTTGCTCGAGGCCGAGCGCGCCGAGATCGTGGATCTCCGCCGCACGGGCGTGATCAGCGGAGACGTCGAGCGACGCCTCCAGCGCGACCTCGATCTCGAGGACGCGCGGCTCGACGTTTAGCTGCGCGCGGCGAGGCCGCGCGCGAACTGGCCGAGAACCCGCCATGCGGTCGTGGCGAGCGTGCGGAAGTACAGGCGGAGGGAGCGGTCCGCGATCCACTCGAGGTCGTGCGCGAGCTTCTCCGCCATCGAGGTCTCGTAGCCGCGACGCACCTGGGCGAACCCGGTGAGCCCTGGGCGGACGACGAGCCGTTGCCAGTATGCAGGCAGCTCCTCGACGAGCTCCGCGAAGAAGCGGGGCCGGATCGGTCTGGGCCCGACGAGGCTCATGTCGCCGCGCACGACGTTCCAGAGCTGCGGGATCTCGTCGAGCTGTGTCGCGCGCAGCCAGCCGCCGATCGCGGTCGTCTCGGCTCGCGTGCGGTGCACGAGCTCCTCGCCGAGGTAGGGGCCGAGCCGTTCCTCCGCGCTTCGCCGCAAGGTCCTGAACTTGAGCATCTCGAACACGCGCCCGCCCCGCCCGACGCGCTCGCCACGGTAGAAGAGCGGCCGGCCGCTGGTGGCGAGCAGAACGAGGGCGATCGGCAGCGTGACGGGCAGCGTGACGAGGAGGAAGAAAGCAGAGAGTGCCATGTCGAACGCGCGCAGTAGAGCGTCACGTGGCCGGGTCTCACTTCCTTCCGTGAGCTCCGAGAACCGCAGGATAAAGGAGTCGCTCGACGGCGTGATCGTCACCTCTTGATCGTAGAGCCTGCCCCACTCAGCGCCGGGTTGCATAATGAATGCTTATGGACACGCGCCAGCTAGCCGCGTTCTGCGCCGTCGTCGAACGGAAGAGCTTCTCCCAGGCGGCGGAGCGGCTCGGGGTGACCCAACCGGCCGTCAGCCTGCAGATCCGCTCGCTCGAGCAGCGCCTCGGGCGCCAGTTGCTCGACCGCTCGGGCCGCCGGGTCGAGCCGACCGAGGCCGGCCGCCGGCTCTACGCCTCGGCGCAGCGCCTGCTCGCCGCCGAGGAGCACCTGCTCGAAGACCTCGACGCCGACGACGAGGGCGCAGTTACCGGCACGCTCGAACTCGGCGCGTCGACGGGGCCCGGCGGGACGGTCGTCCCCTTACTGCTCTGCGAGTTCCAGGAGCAGCATCCTGACGTGCGCGTGCGGCTGACCGTCTCCGACACGCAGACCGTCGTCGACCGGGTCGCCGAACGAGAGCTCGAGCTCGGCATCGTCGGCGCGGGACGTCGTCACCGCGGCGTCGCCTTCGAACCGTTCTTCCGCGACGAGGTCGTGCTCGCTTGCCCGTCGGGTCATCGCTTCGCGGGAAAGACGATCTCGCTCGACGATCTGAAGGGCGAGAAGTTGATCGTGATGCAGGAGGGCGCAGGCGTTCGTCAGGTCATCGAGGACGAGTTGCGCAAGGCGGGCATGCGGCTGCGTGACCTCGACGTCCGCCTCGAGCTCGGCCTCCAGGAATCCGTGCGCAGCGCCGTTGTTGCCGGACAAGGCATCGCCTTCATCTCCCGCCTCGCGATCGAAGCCGACCTCGACGCCGGCCGCATCGCGACCGCCCGCGTCCGCGGGCTCGACCCGGTGCGCGAGATCTTCCTCGCGCGGGCCAGCGGGCGGAGCGAGACGCGCGTCGCCCGCGCATTCGTCTCTTTCGCGCAGGAGCATCTGCCGGGGTGATCGTCCGCTGGGGCCTTGCCCAGCTGCACAGCGTGCTCGGTGAGCTCCGGATCCAGGAGCCGCTGCTCGTGGCGAGCGAGCGCTGGGCCGGTACGAATCTCGGCGCGCGCACCGCGGCGCGCTGGACCGAGGTTCCATCCCATCGGGTCGCCGCCGCGGTGGAGCACGCTGGCGACGGTGTGATCGCCGTAGGAGGCGGCAGCGCCATCGACCTCGGCAAGGCGATCTCGGCCGAGGCGAGCGTGCCTGTCATCTCGGTGCCCACCACTTACAGCGGGGCAGAATGGACCCCCTTCTACGGGATCCGCGATCCGGAGCGGAGGATGCGTGGCGGCGGCGACGGCGCCCAACTCGGCGGCGTCGTCTACGAACCGTGGTTGACGCTGTCACTCCCGCGCGCCGAGACCGTCGGCACCGCGCTCAACGCGCTCGCTCACAGCGCCGAAGCGTTGTACGTCGAGGGCCACAATCCGGACGCGGACGAGCACGCGCTTGCCGGAGCCCGGCTGATCGGCGAATGGCTCCCGCGCGTCGTCGACTCGCCGCACGACCTTGGCGCGCGGACGAAGCTGCTGGAGGGAGCGATGCACTCGGGGATGGCGCTCGGTGGCTCCATGCTCGCGCTCGGTCACGCGATCGCGCAGGCGCTCGGCGGGCGCTACGGCTTGCCACACGGCGCAATGAACGCGCTGGCGTTGCCCGCTGCTCTGCGCTTCAACGCCGACGTAGCGCCCGAAGCGGTGCGCCGATTCGGGGAGGCGCTCGGCACGGAAGATCCGGCCGCCCGGGTCGCGGAGCTGGCACGCCTCGGCGGCTTCGAGCGTCTGCGCGGCTTCGGAATTCCGGAGGACGACATTGCCGAGGTTGCAGCCGCGACGGTCGAGCGCGCCGGTGCCAAGGCGAACCCGCGCCCGGCGAGCGCCGCCGAGGTCGAGGAGCTCCTGCGCTCGATCTATTGAATAAGAGAAGCTAATACGTCGGATTAGCTGGGTCGTGATATGGTCTGGGTGTCGTGGCGGACTCCTCCTTTGACGTGCTCGTGATCGGCAGCGGCGCTTCAGGCCTCGCAGCGGCCGTCTCCGCCCAGCGGGCAGGTGCGCGGGTCGCGCTGGCCACCAAGGGCGCGCTCCAGTCCTGCAACTCCGCCAAGGCGCAGGGCGGCATCCAGGCCGCGTTCGGGGACGACGACTCGCCCGAGCAGCACGCTGAGGACGTCTGGAAGTCATCCCACGAGACGGCCGACCGTGGCCTGGTCGAGATCCTCACGGGTGAAGCGCCGGCCGCGATCCACTGGCTCGAGGAGCTGGGGGTCGAGTTCACGCGCGAGAACGGCGGTTACCGCCTCGCCCGCTGTGGCGGCTCGTCGCGGAGGCGGCTCCTGCAGGTCGGCGACCGCACGGGACACGCGATCACGACCGCGCTGCGCGACTCCGCCGAGAGCTCCGGCATCCAGACCTTTCCCAAGTCACCGCTCGCGGACCTCGCCCGGACCGAGAACGGCTGGCGCGCACGCTGCGGGGACCACACGATCGACGCCACGACGGTGGTCCTCGCAGCAGGCGGGCGGTGCTTCCGCGTCGCGGCAGAACGTGGCGAGCTCTCGACGAACCACCCGGGTGCGACCGGTGAAGTGACGCAGATCGCCGTCGACCTCGGCGCCGAGGTGCGCGATTTCGACGCGCTGCAGTACCACCCGAACGGCGGCGCCTGGCCGCAGAACATGCAGGGCTACTCCATCCCCGAGACGACGCGCGCATATGGCGCAGTGCTTCTCAACGCCGACGGCGAGGAGTTCACCGATTCCCTCGGTCCGCGCGATGCCGTCAGCCAGGCGATCGTCGACGAGGTCGAGAAGGGGAAAGGCGTCGAGACGCCAGACGGGCGACCGGCGGTCTACCTCGACACGACGCGGATCTCCGAAGACGACGCCAACGTCTCGCTGCCATACATGCTGCGCCGGTACCGTGCGGGCGGGATCGACCCGCTCCGCGAACGATTGTTCACGTATCCGGTCCTCCACTACCAGAACGGCGGCCTCGTGATCGACGCGAATGCCGAGACGACGCTCGAAGGGCTCTACGCCTGCGGCGAGATCGCCGGCGGCACGCACGGCCGCAACCGCATGATGGGGAACTCGCTTCTTGAATGTTGTGTGTTCGGACGCCGCGCGGGCAAGGCCGCTGCGGAGAAAGCGAAGCTATGAGCACGATCACGATCACCGATCTCGAAGCTGCAGTCGAAGATGCAGCGGCCTATCTCTACGTCTGGGCGCTGAAGGACATTCCGCAGGACCTGCGTGATGCGCTCGCCGATGCCGCAAAGCGCGAGACGTCGGTGCCCGGACAGCGCGTGTTGCAGACGATCCTCAAGAACGTCAACGTCGCCGAAACCGAGAAGAACCTCGTTTGTCAGGACACAGGAATCGCCGTCTACACGTGCCGTGTCGGCGAGCATTTTCCCCTGCATCCGGCACGAATCTACTCTGCGCTGAAGACCGGAACGGAGCGCGCGACCGTCGAGCATCCGCTGCGCTCGAACGCCGTGCACACGATCACGCGCGAGAACACCGGACCGAACACCGGCTACCGGCTGCCGATCGTGCATTGGGAATTCATTCCCGACTGGGACGGCCTCGACGTCAAGTGCGTGCCGAAGGGATCGGGGAGCGAGAACATGAGCTTCCTGAAGATGTGCGTCCCAGCGGACGGCGTGAAGGGCGTCAAGAAGTTCGTGCTCGAGTCGATCGTCGACGCCGGCGGCAAGCCCTGCCCGCCGGGCATCGTCGGCGTCGGTATCGGTGGCAGCGCCGACTACGCGATGTATCTCGCGAAGGAGGCGATCGCGCGGCCGGTCGGCACGCGCAACGCCGATCCGCACGTCGCGAAGCTGGAAGAGGAGCTCTATGAGCTGCTCAACGAGACGGGCATCGGCCCGATGGGCCTCGGCGGCGACGTGACGGTGCTCTCGTGCCACGTCGAGCATGCAGACACGCACATGACGCTGAACCCGGTCGCGGTCAACTACCAGTGCTGGGCCGCGCGCCGCGCGAGCGCGCACGTCACTGCGAATGGGGAAGTTGAGTTCGACCGTGAGTTCTAACGCTGACCTTCGAAGCCACGGCTCGACCTGCAAGGGTCTGACCCCAGCCTTTGGGGACGTGAGTTAGATGGCGGCGGTCCGCATGCAGTTTCCGGCGAGCGAGGAGGCCATCCGTGAGCTCCGCGCGGGGGACGAGGTGACCGTCGACGGCCACATCATCGGTATCCGCGATCGTACGCAGATCAGGATCTTCGACCAAGGCATCGCGCCGCCCATGGATCTCAACGGCGCGTTCCTGCTACACACGGCGCCGGGCGTGCGCAAGCTCGCCCCCGGCAAGTACGAGAAGATCTGCATCGGCACGACGACCTCCGCGCGCATGGTGCGGTTCACCGAGGGACTCGGCGCGGATTATGGAGTCCGCGCCATCTGCGGCAAAGGCGGTCTTCCCGACGAGGCGATCGAACCGATGCAGCGACTGGGGATGGTCTATTTCGCGATCGTCGGCGGAGCGGCCGCACTCGAGACGACGCAGATCGAGGAGATCGAAGAAGTCGCCTGGGAGGAGCTCATGCCCGAGTGCCTCTGGAAGTTCCGAGTGAAGGACTTCGGCCCGCTCACCGTGGGCATCGACTCACATGGCAACTCGCTCTTCCACGACGTGCAGAAGCGCGCAAAGGCCAAGCTGGAGGAGCTCTATGAGCGGCTTTGAGCTGGGTCTGGCGCCGCGCCACGGCGGGCTCACGCACGTGATCGACAAAGGTCTCGGCCCGCGTGGCTGGGAGGACGTGCTCGAGACGTCGGGCGACTACATCGACATCGTGAAGCTCGGCTGGGGCACCGCTTACGTGACCCGAAACCTGCGCGCGAAGCTCGACGTGCTGAGCGGAAAGCCGGTCGTCATCGGCGGCACGTTCTTCGAGGTCGTCTTCGTGCAGGACAAGCTCGAGGGCTACAAGCGCTGGCTGCAGGGGCTCGGTCTGACGCACGTCGAGATCTCCGACGGCGTGATCGACCTCCCGCGCGAGCGCAAGCTGGAGCTGATCGAGGAGTTCGCTCGCGACTTCACAGTTCTCTCCGAGGTCGGGTCGAAGGACGCCGACGTCGAGTTCACGCCAGACGAATGGACGAAGTGGCTGCGCGAGGAGCTCGACGCGGGCGCCTGGAAGGTGATCACCGAGGCGCGCGAGGGCGGGACCGCAGGGATCTTCAGCAAGTCCGGGGACATGCGCACTGAGCTCGTCGGTGAGATCGCCGACGCCGTGCCACTCGAGGACGTCGTCTTCGAGGCGCCGACCAAGGCCGCGCAGGTGTGGTTCATCAAGCAGTTCGGGCCTGCTGTGAACCTCGGCAACATCCCGCCGGAAGAGGTCATTCCGCTCGAGACGCTCCGTCGCGGCCTCCGCGGCGACACGTTGAAGGAGGTGCTGCTTGCCGACCGCGCCGGCACTCCAGCTTCCTGACGTCGAGGCGATGACGGCGGAAGAGGCCCTGCTCTGGGCGTACGAGCAGTTCGGCGACCGCATGTGCCTCACGTGCTCGTGGCAGCGACAGTCCTCCGTGCTCGTGCACATGGTGTTCGGCGATCTCGGCCTGAACATCCCCGTCGTCGAGCTGGACACGCAGCTCTTCTTCAAGGAGACCTACGAGACCCGGGACCGACTCGTGGAGCGCTACGGGCTCACGCTCGAGCGCCCCGAAGTAATCACGGTCGCGCGGCAGGCGATTCAGGAGGGTCCGAACCTCTGGGAGCGCGACCCCGACCGTTGTTGTCACATCCGCAAGGTCGAGCCGCTCGAGCGCGCCCTCGCGCCGTACGACGCCTGGATCACCGGCATCCGCCGGGAGCAGGCGCTGACGCGCGCCGACGCAAAGCGCGTCGAGTGGTCGGAGCGCTACGGCGTCTGGAAGATCCAGCCCGTGGTGGACTGGGACGCGAAGCGGGTCCAGGCCTACATCCACGTGAACGAGATTCCGTACAACCCGCTGCACGACGCGGGCTATCCGTCCATCGGCTGCATCCCCTGCACGCGCCCCGTCCTCGTCGGCGAGGACGAGCGTGCGGGGCGTTGGTCCGGCTCGGACAAGCTCGAATGCGGCATCCATGGCAATACGCGACTGGTGAAGGAGTCAAGTGACTGATCACATCTACGCGCACGAGCATCCGGAGACGGAGCGGCGGCGTGACGGCGGTTTCACTCTTTGGTTCACGGGCCTCTCGGGTTCGGGCAAGACGACAATCGCCCATCTCGTCGGTCCCGCGATCGAAGAACGCGGGCCGATCGTCGAGTACCTCGACGGTGACACCGTCCGGACTCATCTCTCGAAGGGCCTCGGCTTCTCGAAGGAGGATCGTGACGCGAACATCGAGCGCATCGCCTGGGTCGCAGCGCGGCTGACCCGCCACGGCGCCGCCGTGCTCGCCGCTGCGATCTCCCCGTACGAGGAGACCCGCCGGAAGGCGCGCGACCTCGTCGAGGAGTGGGGCACGTTCGTCGAGGTGCACATCGCGACCTCGGTCGAGGAGTGCGCCCGCCGCGACGTCAAGGGCCTCTACGAGAAGGCGTTCAAGGGCGAGATCAAGGGCTTCACGGGCGTCGACGACCCGTACGAGGAGCCGAGCAATCCGGACGTGCGCATCGACACCGAGGAGCACGAGCCCGAGGAGAGCGCGCAGCTGATCCTGCAGCACCTCGAGGAGCGCGGGCTAATTCCGGTGGCGGTACGGGCATGAGCGTCATCACCGACACCAAACTGATCGCGCCGCACGGCGGCATGCTGGTGGATAGAACGGGCGACCGGCCCGACGACGTCGAGACACTCGAGGTCGTGACGTTGACCTCGCGCGAGCTCTCCGACTTGGACATGATCGCGTCAGGGGCGTTGTCGCCGCTCGAGGGCTTCATGGGCCGCGAGGACTACGAGGCGGTGCTGGACACGATGCGCCTCGCAAACGGACTGCCGTGGGCGCTACCGGTCTGCCTGGCAGTCGATGCCGCGCCCGAGGGTGACCGGCTCGCACTCGCGGACGAGAGCGGCCGGCGCTTTGCAGTGCTCGAGGTCGAGGAGTCCTACGAGTACGACAAGCAGCACGAGGCTCAGCAGGCCTTCCGCACCACCGACGAGGCTCATCCCGGCGCCGCGCGCCTGTACGAGCAGAAGCCGCTGTACTTGGCGGGCCGCGTGACCGTGTTCGAGCGCGCCGAGCCGTCCTTCCCCGAGCTGGCGAAGGATCCCGCAGAGACGCGGGCGGAATTCGCTGAGCGGGGCTGGCGCCGCGTCGTCGGCTTCCAGACGCGGAACCCGATCCACCGCGCGCACGAGTACCTGACGAAGGTCGCACTCGAGACCGTCGACGGTCTGCTCGTCCATCCGCTCGTCGGAGACACGAAGTCGGACGACGTGCCCGCGGCCACGCGCGTCGAGTGCTACCGCGTTCTACTCGACGGGTACTACCCGCCGGACCGTTTCGTCCTCAGCTCGTTTCCCGCTGCGATGCGCTACGCGGGCCCGCGCGAGGCAATCTGGCACGCGATCTGCCGCAAAAACTACGGCTGCTCGCATTTCATCGTCGGCCGCGATCACGCGGGCGTTGGTGAGTACTACGGCACGTATGACGCGCAGCTCATCTTCGACGAGTTCGAGCCGCACGAGCTCGACATCGAGCCGATGTTCTTCGAGCATTCCTTCTGGTGCAAGGCGTGTGGGTCGATGGCGTCGGCAAAGACCTGTCCCCACGGTGGGGACGACCACGTTTTTCTCTCAGGCACCAAAGTGAGGGAGATGCTCGAGGCGGGTGAGTTGCCGCCCCAGGAGTTCTCGCGGCCCGAGGTCGCGGAGGTGCTGATCCAGGCGTACCAGGCGTAGCGTGTGACCTGGCAGTTCACCCTCACGGGACTGCTGATCGGCGTCCTTGTCGGCCTGACCGGGATGGGCGGCGGCGCGCTGCTGACACCGATCCTCGTGCTTGTCTTTGGCTTCAAGCCGACGTACGCGGTCGGGACAGACATCCTCCACGGCGCGGTCTTCAAGAGCTTCGGCGCGGTGCGGCACCGGCGGCTCGGCAACGTCCACGCCCATCTCACCCTCTGGATGTTCGCGGGGTCGGGGCCGCTGTCCCTGCTCGGAGTGGCCGTCGCCGGACGGCTCGAGCGCTCCTACGGCGACGGAGTCCAGTCGGCGGAGGGCTATGCGATCGGCGCCGCGCTCGTGCTCGGTGCCATCGGTCTCGTTGCGAAGACATTCATCAAGCGTGGGATGCAGCCGAGCGAAGCCGGATTCGTTATGCAGCGCAAGGACAAGATCCGCGCGGTTGCGATCGGTGCCGTCTTCGGCTTCATCGTCGGCCTCACCTCGGTCGGAAGTGGCACGTTCTTCGGTCTGGTCATGGTGATGGTCTATCCGCTCACCATTGCGAGGATCGTCGGCACGGACATCTTCCATGCTGCCGCGTTGCTCTGGGTTGCCGGCTTGGGCCATCTCCTGCAGGGCAACGTCGATCTGCACGCGATGGGCTGGCTGTTGCTCGGCTCCATACCGGGGATCTGGATCTCGAGCCGGTTCACGCTGCACATCCCTCAGGACGCGCTCCGGCTCGGCCTCGCCGGCGTGCTCGCACTCAGCGGGGTCAAGCTTCTGAACGTGCCGGCAGCGACCTACGTGATCTCGATCGGCCTCGGCGTCATGCTCACCGCGTTCGTCGTCTGGCTGGCGACCGGGATGCGGGGCGTACAATCGCGCTCCGATGAGGCGGAACGCACCGACGATTCTCGCGCTACTGCTCATCGTGGCGACCGCGACGGCATTCGCGGTGACGCAGCGCCTGAAGCTCGAGCCTAGCCCGATCTCCCAGACCCGCGTCTCTGACGTCTTCTCGCCCGTGTGCCGCTGCGCGTCCAAGGCAGCGAGCATCGAGTTCTCGCTGCGCAGGGCCGACGACGTGCGGATCGCGGTCCGGACCGGTTCCGGCGAGGTGACCGTCGCCGAGGGCTCGTTTGCGCAGGGCGACGTGCACGTTCGCTGGGACGGGCGGGATGCTTCCGGGGAGCTCGTACCAGACGGGACCTATTACCCGTTCGTGCAGCTCAAGCGCGCCGGCAGGACGATCGATCTGCCGAATCCGATTCGCGTCGACACGATCAGACCATCGATCAAGTTCACAAGTCTCCGGCCGAGGGTATTCCGGCCAGGCGCAGAGAAGTTGAAGGTGACCTACAGGGTCTCCGAGCACGCGCATGCGCTCCTCTTCGTCGACGGCAGGCGTCGCGTGTTCACGGCGTCCACGCGCCTGCGAGGGCGGTTGCAGTGGTACGGGAAGGTGCGCGGCCACCTGATCCGGCCGGGCCGACACAAGGTGAAGCTCGTCGCCGAGGATCTCGCCGGAAATCGTTCTGCGCCGACGCCCTGGGTGGTCGTGCGCGTCCGTCGTCCGTGACGGCGACCCCCGGCGGTCCACCCGTGCTCGTCCTCGGGGTGCGCCGCTCGGGAACGACGCTGCTCCGCGTGATGCTCGACCGGCACTCCGAGCTCGCCGTCCCCGACGAGTCGTACTTCGTGCCACAGCTTGCCGACCGTCATCTCCGGCACGTCGAGCCCGACGAGTTCGTCGACGACCTGCGCAGGATCGACACGCTTGCGGAATGGAACGTGCCGTTGGAGAAGGTGCGCGCACGACTGACCGAGCGGATGCCGATCGGTGCCGCCATCGCGACCGTGTACGCGGTCTACGCGACCGAGCGTGGCAAGGCGCGTTGGGGCGACAAGACCCCGATGTACATGCAGAACCTGCGCCTGCTCGCGCGGCTGTTTCCGGACGCGCTTTTCGTCCACCTCATTCGCGACGGACGCGACGCAGCGCTGTCGTTCCTCGCGATGCCGAAGGGCTTGATGACGGAGACGTGGATGCAACCGCGCGACACGGCCGCGTTCGCGTGCCAGTGGCGTACCGAGGTCAAGGCAGCGCGGCGCCTTGGCCGCCGCGTCGGAGCTGAGCGCTACCTCGAGGTGCGCTACGAAGACCTCGTCGGCGACGTCGAGTCGGTGCTTCGGCGCATCTCTGAGTTCGCCCGGCTTCCGTACGAGCCCGCCATGGCCGACTACGCGGGCAACGTCGGCGTCTCGGCCAAGCCGCATCTTCAGAGCCTCCGGCATCCTCTGACCGCGGGCCTGCGCGACTGGCGGGTGCAGATGTCTCCCGAGGACGTCGGCGCCTTCGAGCAGGTGGCCGGTGATCTCCTCGACGAGCTCGGCTACGAGACGCACGAGCGGCCAGACGCAGGCGGAAGGTTCAAGCGAGCGTCGTACAACGCCCGGGCCGCGGCGTGGCGGGCGGCCAGCCTCGGTCTACGGCGTTCACCCCTTTGGCGCCGTCGTCACCCGCCCCTGCGCTGACTTCTTCTGCGCCTGCCGCTTCTTGGCGCGCTGAAGGGCGAGGATCTGCGGGCTTCGTCGTCCGTGCCACGCCATCACGATTCCGTTCAGCGTGAAGAAGTAATGCCGCTCGGTGACGATTCCCGGCGAGTACTTTCCGATGTTCAGGCGCCAGAGGATCTTGCCGTCCGAGGCGCGCAACGCGAACGTGCGCGCCGCGAGCGTCGAAGTGAAGACGAGGTTCCCGGCCACGAACGAGCCGCCGAGAATCCTGCCGCCGAGGTTCCGGCGCCACAGCAGCTGTCCGTTGCTCGCGCGAAATGCGCGCAGGCCTCCGTCGAACCCGCCGATGAATACGCGGCCGCTGGCGATCGCCGGAGTGGAATAGCCGAGTCCACCGACCCGCGCGGTCCAGATCAAGCGCCCGCTGCTCGCGGAAACTGCGTAGATCTTTCCGGAACGGGCGATTGTGAAGACGCGCCGCCCGTCGGTCGAAGGGCTCGCGTAGAAGCTCTCGTAGCGAAGGACGTCGCGGCGAAAGTATCTGTCCCAGAGCTTGTGTCCGTCGCTGACACGCAGGCAGAAGATCGAGCCTGCGTATGTCGAGACGAAGAGGCGGTTGCCGGCGATCGACGGACTGGAGTTGATTCGACCGCCCGTGTCGTACGCCCACTTCACTCGACCGGTGCGCACGTACACGGCGAAGACTCGTCCGTCCGTTGCGCCGAAGTAGACGACGCGCCCGATCGCGACCGGCGACGACTCGATCTTGGCGTTGACGTGCAGCCGCCAGAGCAGCTGGCCGTTGAAACGGTTGTACGCCGTCATATTCCCGTCGTGCGAGCTGACGATCAGCCGTGGGCCGGCGATTGCCGGCGTCGAGGGCTTCTTGGCCCCGAAGCGCTGCCAGATCCTGTGCCCGTTGTGCGAGTCGAGGGCGACGGTGCGGCCACCGAAGGTGTTCACGTACAAGATCCCGCTGCAGTAGCTGGGCGGGTACTCGATGTAGCTGCCCAGGCCGACCACCCAGAAGTGCCGCAATGGGAGTCCGATGTCGAGGCCGGGTCGTGACAGGGTCCGGGCGGGATCGCCGCCGAAGTTGTCCCAGCAGCGTTTGTCGTCGACGAGGTGGTAGCGACCCTTCTTCTTCTTCGGTTGCGTCGGGACGGCCACGTTCGTCGCGACGGACGCCGTGACGCCGCTCAGCTTCGTGTCCAGCTTTCCTCCCGGCCGCTCACGCGACTTGAGGAAGTAGGCCACCCCCGCGCCCGCGACGAGCAGCACGAGGACAGCGACGACGAGAAGGATCCGACGGCGCACCGGGCGGAACTAGTCTGCCAGCGGGGCCTGGTGTTGGAGCTCGGGAGCCGTTCGTCGCGATCCGCCGTCCTGCGCAGTTTCGGTGAGCTTCGCCGGTTTGCGCAGGCCCGGCGGGGTCTCCGTCTCACGCGGGAGGGCAACCCAGGCCCAGGCAGCGAGCGCCATCACGCCCCACACGATCGGGTCCTCGAAGAAGCCCGCGTAGAAGAGCGAGTGCACGAACAGGGCGAGGAAGACTGCGGACGCTCCCAATCCCAGAGCCCGATTCGAGCGGGTCAGCAGGAGCAGCAGCCGTGTCGCCCCGGCAAGCAGTGCTGCATAGGCGAGGAGGCCGAGGATGCCGAGCTCCGCCGCGACCGTCAGCGGCGTGGTGTGCGAGCGGTCACGCTTCGCGGACAGCTGTGTCTTCGCTTCGTCCTTGCTTGCCTGAGGCTGGCCGCCGATCCCGACGCCGACGACAGGATGATTGGTGAAGACGACCCAGGTCACCCGGGCGAGTCGCGTCCGGCCACTCGTCGCCTGGCGGGCCGAGTCGTTCACTGCCGTAGCGGCGACGAACGCCGCTCCGGCGAGGACGAACGCGGCACCGCCCACGAGCAACACGCGCCGCATTCTCGGTCCTCCGAGCGCGAACGACACCGCCACGGCGACCGCGAAGAGCGAGACGAAGCTCGACTGCGAGTACGAGAAGAGCAGCCCTGCCCACAGAAACGCGATCAGCGCAGCTCCGGCCCAGAGGCCAATCCGGCCGAGCCAGACCGCGACGAGAAGAACGGCGATCGCGATCACGACGTGCCGTCCGAAGATGCTCGGATCCTTGAAGAGCGACGTGACGCGGAAGTACGTCGTGTACGCATTCGCACGCGCGACGTCGCCGGCGAGGAGGTGTCCATGCGTCAGGCGTTGAAAGAGCCCAACCGCCGAGAACAGCCCGGCCAGCGCGACGAGTGTCGTCGCAAGCGCGCGCGGATGCCACGAACGGAAGGGCGACCGCGCAACGGCGACGACGAGCGCGGAGAACGGAAAGAGGAAGAAGAGGAGCTCGATGGTGCCCTGGCGCAGGTCGCGCGTCCAGAGCAGCGAGAGCCCGGCGAGGGCCACGAACGTTCCGGCGGGCACAGCGAGCAGCGGCGGCAGCGGTTTCCCTACATCGCGCCGCAGTGCGCGAAACACGAGGGCGAGGAAGGCGGCCCCCAGGACGACGTACAGCGGCACGAGCAGGTAGGCCTTCTGCGAGCCGATCGAGACGGAGATCCGAAATGGGGCTACGGCAAGGAGAGCGATCGGGACGATCGCTGGGTGGCGAGAGAGCGCCACTGCGCCTGCACCGACGACGAGAATGCCGACAACGAGTGCGGCGGCATGGCTCGCAGGACTGACGAGGAGCTTGAGATCCGCCCCCGGTATGAGGGCCGCCGCGAGGGTCGCCTCGCCGACCGCGGTCACGGCCATTCCGGCCAGGAGCTGAGCGCGCGTGCGCGAAAGGAGCATCGCCGCCGCCCCCAGCCCGCCGATTACCGCAGACAGCTGAGCCAGGTCGCCATGGGGCATGAGGGAGAAAGACTACGGCGACGGCACCGCGAGCGGTGCCGTAGGTGGATCGTGATAGGAAGGGCCGCGTGATCGGAGCCTGGAAGCGCGTCCTCGTGCTCGCCCCCCACACCGACGACGGCGAGTTCGGCGCCGGCGGGACGATGACGCGCCTGGTGGAGGAGGGGGCGGAAGTCCGCTACGTGGCGTTCTCGATCGCAACTCGGTCGCTGCCGGAAGGCTTCCCACCGGACACGCTGGCCCAGGAGGTGAGGGCGGCCACCGCCGAGCTCGGGATCTCGGCCCAGAACCTGACCGTGCATGACTTCGACGTGCGGACGTTCCCGCAACACCGGCAGGACATCCTCGAGCTGCTCGTCGCGCTCTGGGAGGACTGGCGTCCCGATGCGGTGTTCCAGCCGAGCCTGCACGACATCCACCAGGACCACCAGGTGATCGCGGCGGAAGGCCTGCGCGCGTTCAAGCGAACGACGATCCTCGGGTACGAGATCCCGTGGAACAACTTCGACTTCGCCTACCAGGCGTACTTCGCGTTGCAGGAAACGCACGTCGAGAAGAAGGTCGCAGCGCTGTCGAAGTACGCGTCCCAGCAGCACCGCCGCTACAGCGATCCGGAGTACATCCGGAATGTCGCCCGGACTCACGGAATCAACGTGAACCGCGAGTTTGCAGAGGTTTTCGAGGTCTACCGGGTCGTCACCTGATCTCCGTCTGGCACTCTCGCTTGAATCCGTACGTCATCTCGCCCACAACCGGAGGAGCCCAATGGCCCTGACTCAGACGCAACTCGCAAGTGAAGTCGCCGATCGAAGCGGCCTGACCAAGAACGACGCCAGGGCCGCATTGACGGCATTGGAGGAAATCGTCCTCGAGCAACTCGCGGACGCCGAGAAGGTGCGCATCGGCGGCGTCGTTCAGCTGGTCGTGCGCGTCAAGGAGGCGACGAAGCCGCGCCAGGGTCGCAATCCCGCGACCGGCGAGGAGATCACGATTTCGGCGAAGCCCGCCTCTGTCGCGCTCAAAGCACGGCCGCTGGCGAAGGCGAAAGCGGCGCTGCCGTCAGTGCAGAAGGCGCGCAAGCGCCTCGCGGCCTAGGTCGTCCTTCCTCGGGCCCCGGTGGTGAGGGATCCCGCCGGGGCCTACTGCTCGGGAGTGTCCGGAGACCAGAACTCGAGCAGGTTCCCATCCGGGTCGTAGAAGTAGTAGGACGTCGCGTTCATCCAGTCGAACCGGGTCGGGCCGTAGACCGCTGTGCCGCTACTCCGCACCGAAAAAGGGATTACTGGAAGACGACGTCTGCGACAGCGTCGTCGATCGCCTGGAGTGTTGCCTCGTCGAGCTCGATCCCGGAGGCTCCCGCGTTCTCCTCGACCTGCTCGGGCCGCGAAGCTCCGACGATCGCCGACGCGACGTTCTCCTGACGGAGCACCCACGCGAGCGACAGTTGGGCCATGGTGATGCCGAGCCCTGCTGCGATCGGGGCGAGGCGCTGCACCGCGCGCAGCACGTCGTCGTCGCGGAAGCGGTCCATCGCCCAGCCCATCTGGTGCGACGCAGCGCGGCTGCCCGACGGCGGTTCCTCACCGGGCTGGTACTTCCCGGTCAGCGTGCCCTGAGCCAGAGGCGACCAGACGATCTGTGAGATGCCGTTTTCCTTGCAGAGCGGAATCACTTCGCGTTCGGGGACGCGGTACAGGAGTGAGTACTGCGGCTGCGAGGAGACGAACTTCTCGACCCCCGGGACCAGTGCGAGCGCGGCACGGATCTGATCCGGAGTCCACTCGCTGAAGCCGAGGTAGCGAGCCTTGCCCTGGCGCACGCCCTCGGTGAGCGCCTCCATCGTCTCCTCGAGCGGCGTGTCCGGGTCGTAGCGATGACACTGATACAGGTCGACGTAGTCCGTGCGCAGACGGGCGAGTGACGCATCGATCTGCTTGAAGACCTGTTCGCGCGACAGGCCGCGATCGCCGTTCATCGGGAAGTAGAGCTTGGTCGCGAGGACGTACGAATCCCGCGGTCGCGGGGCGAGCACCTCGCCGAGGAATTCCTCCGCGCCGCCTTGCGAGTAGACGTTCGCCGTGTCGATGAAGTTCATCCCGAGCTCGAATGCCTTGGCGACGCAGGCCTCGGCCTGGGTGTTGGAGACGCCGCCGCCGAACGTCAGCCAGGAGCCGAGGCTGATCTCGGAGACGTCGAGGTCACTGGAGCCGAGGCGGCGGTAGCGCACGGGGAAGCTCTAGCATCTCCGCGCATGCGTACGCGGCGATTGGGAATGGAAGGGCCCGAAGTCTCCGTCGTCGGCTTGGGCGGCAACAACTTCGGGATGAGGGTCGATCTCGAGGGAACTCGTGCCGTCGTCGACGCGGCCCTCGACGCCGGCGTCACGCTGTTCGACACGGCCGACATCTACGGCGGGAAGGGTGGCAGCGAGTCCATCCTCGGGGAGGTGCTCGAAGGCCGGCGCGACCGCGTCGTGATCGCGACGAAGTTCGGCGGCGACATGGGAGACGGAACCGAGGCGCGCGGCTCGCGTGCGTACATCCTCCAGGCGATCGACGGGTCACTCGAGCGGCTGCGCACCGACGTAGTCGATCTCTACCAGTACCACACTCCCGACAGCGTCACTCCGTTCGAGGAGACGTTCGGCGCGCTCGACGAGCTCGTGCGCGCAGGGAAGGTGCGCTACGTGGGGCACTCGAATCTGATGGCGGCGCAGGTCGAAGAGGTCGACGCGATCTGCCGCGAGCGCGGTTTCGCGCGGCCCGTGAGCGCTCAGAACCAGTACTCGCTCCTGCGCCGTGAAGCGGAGGAGGAGTTGCTGCCGACGTGCGAGCGACTCGGCATCGGCGTCCTCCCGTTCTTCCCGCTGGCGAGTGGGTTGCTGACCGGCAAGTACCGACGGGGTGAGCCGCGCCCTTCTGGCACGCGGCTGTCGGACCGGGAAGGAGTCTTCACGGACGAGACGTTCGACCGGCTCGAGGCGCTGGAGGAGTTCGCGCAGGAGCGCGGCCTCACGTTGCTGCAGGTCGCGATCGGCGGCCTGCTGGCACAGCCGGCGATCGCGTCTGTGATCGCGGGCGCGACGAAGCCCGAGCAGGTGCGCGCGAATGTCGCGGCTGCCGAGTGGGAGCCGATCTCCGAGGACCTGGCGGCCCTGAACAGCCTCCGCTAGCCGCCGCGCAAGATCAGGCGGCGGCGATGTGGTCCCGCCAGGACCAGTGCGGCTTGTAGCCGAGCAGCTTGCGTGCCTTGTCGATCGAGAGGAGCGTGTCGAAGTCGCCCGCCGTGGGTTGATACGGCACCGCGGGGTAGACCTCGGCCATCAACTTGCGGCTGGGACGGTTCATGACGGTGTCCGCGGCGGCAACGATGAAATGCTCGGCGCCGATCTCCGCCTCGAGCGCGAGTCGGCAACTCTCGGCGACGTCGCGCGCGTCGACATAGCCCCATAGATTCCAGCGGCGCAGGTTCGGGTCCTCCCAGTAGGACGGAAAGCCCTCGTAGTCGTGAGGCTCCATGATGTTCGAGAACCGAAGCGCGACGTAAGGCGTTCCGGTCCACCGGTGCAGCTGGCGGCCGAGTTGTTCCGAGAGCAGCTTCGAGAGCGCGTAGCTCGATTCCGGATATGCCGGGTGGTCCTCGTCGATCGGTGCATATGCCGGCTGCTCGCGCTCGAACGGCAGGCCGAGGATCGTCTCGCTCGACGCCCAGACGACGCGCTGCAGGCCGAGTAGCCGCGCCGCCTCGAAGACGTTGTACGTGCTTAGGGTCTTTGCGTTATTCCCAAAGGAATCCACGAGGCCAAGGGAGCGATTCTCCCGCAAAATGGTGCCGCGCGCTCGAGCTGACGGCGACGATGCGAGGCCCGCCGGGGCCTGGCGGCGGCGAGCGCGTCGTGCAGTCCGTGGGCGAGCGCGAAGTGGCCGAGGTGGTTGGTGGCGAACTGCAGTTCCCAGCCCTCGGGTGTGCGCTGCTCGGGGGATCTCATGATGCCGGCGTTGTTGATGAGCAGGTGCGGCGGCTCGTCCCACGGCTGGACGAATGCCGCAATGGACTCCTGGTCGCGAGGCCGAGTCGGGCCACGGAGACGTCCCTCGGTGAGGCGATCGCTCGTGCGTGATGGCGCGAGCGTACGAACTTGGATTCAAACGACTGGTCCTCACGATGACACAGCCTCGTGCCTGGGACGAGCTCCGGCAGCGTCCCGTCGAGCATTACATTGCCAATCGCGATCGGATCACGTGGCACGGGCGCAGGATCCTCGCCGCGGCGACGAGCAGCTACCCTCAGGCGGTGATCGCGAAAGCGCCGTTCGGGAGGACCGGTCACGAGAGCACGCGCACGATCTTCGGCGCCGCGGCGCTCGGCTCGGTCTCGCAGACCGAGGCGGACCGTACGCTCGAGGCACTCCTCGAGCACGGCGTGAACCACATCGACACCGCCGCTTCCTACGGCGACTCGGAACTCCGGGTCGCGCCGTGGCTGGCCCGCCATCCCCGCGGTTTCTTCCTCGCGACGAAGACCGGAAAGCGCGACTACGTGGGCGCGCGCGAGGAGATTCGGCGCTCCCTCGAGCGTCTCGGCGTCGAACGCATCGACCTGCTCCAGCTGCACAACCTCGTCGACGTGATCGAATGGGAGTTCGCGCTGCGGGAAGGCGGGGCGCTCGAAGCCGCGGTGGAGGCGCGCGACGCGGGACTCATACGCTTCATCGGCGTCACCGGGCACGGGCTCACTGTCGCGAAGATGCACCTCCGCAGCCTCGAGCGCTTTCCGTTCGACTCGGTGCTCCTCCCGTACAGCTACGTCCAGATGCGCGACGACCGCTACGCCGCCGACTTCGAGGCGCTCACGGCCGTCTGCGCCGAGCGCGGCGTCGCCGTCCAGACGATCAAGAGCATCAGCCTGGCGCCCTGGGATGGCCGCACGCAGACGGCGTCAACATGGTACGAACCGCTCCGCGAGCAGGCAGACATCGACCTCGCGGTGCATTGGGTGCTCGGCCAGCCTGGGGTCTTCCTCAACACGGTCGGCGACGTGACGCTGCTCCCGAAGGTGCTCGACGCGACGCGCCGGTTCGCATCGCGGCCGCCGGACGAGGCGATGGATGAACTCGCCTCGCGCCGGGAGCTCGTCCCACTCTTCTCCTAGAGCCAACCGGCCCTGACTCCCCTGGTCGTATGTGAGGTAGCGCGTTCTTCACCGGCTGCCGTCAGCCTCTCTCCAGCCTCACCATGCTCAGCCCCGACGAGTACGAACGCCGATACTGGGAGGACAACGCCGCGGCAGCCGCCGCCTGAAAAAAGACGTCAACGGAAACGGGGCAACCTCATTGCTGTCTTGGCCCGCCTCTACATGCGGCGGCGAGCGCAACCGGGCGTGGCGACGATCCGCATCCGACATCAGTTTGATGGGTGGCATCGGCCCGCGCCGTCCCTGTCACGTTTCCACCAAAACGCGACAGCGATGCCCTGCGAGGGCGACCGAACATCCCGTCAGGATTACGTCGCCGCCCGGCGGCCGGGCTCGCAAGAAGCTCGTAGCCCGTCGTGGGAGCGCGCGCTGTGCGCTCTGCGGTGAGCTGGTGGGGTAGACCGTGATCTCGGCGGTGTCGCGGGCGGTGTTGAGCCGGGGCGCGGCGACCGAGGCGATCCCAGGGGTGCGCTGGAGGGTGGATGTGAGCCGGGCGAGGCCGGTCTCGTCGCCGGCGAGGGGCAGGCGGACGGCGAGTTGCAGGGGCCGTTAAAGCCGCTGCCGAACCCGTTGCGAGCAGGTAGTAGGCCTTGCGCGTTGTCTGCTTGGCGGGGTCGTTGCCTGAGTCGTTCGCGCCGAGCCGCAGGCCGAGCGCAGGGGCGGCGGCGGCGCCCCTTTTCTAGATAGGCGCATTCAGCCGCACACAATCCGAACGCGCGATCGTGGTGGCGCGGCCGCTGGAGGTCAGCGGCCGGCGCTTGCGCGGCGGGTCGGCGTCCACTCGGTCAGGAAGCGACCGAGTTCCGGCTCTATCTCGCAGAGGGCAACGGTGAGTTCCGCCTCGGAGAGGCGGAACCGGTCCCAGAGACGGCGGAGTACCGCAGCACCC
>Ga0307278_10000191_pt1 | contig 31212 bp, 20 predicted proteins | sample ER_DNA_117_FD_194482 | JGI IMG/M metagenome (GOLD analysis project Ga0307278, IMG submission 194482) | Bulk soil microbial communities from the East River watershed near Crested Butte, Colorado, United States - ER_DNA_117 | ecosystem: Environmental > Terrestrial > Soil > Floodplain | place...
ATCGCCGCGCGCCGGCTGGACTGAGGAGTGACGAAGGAGCCGCAGGCGACGAAGGAGCGACGAGGGAAGCCGGCGCACCAAGCGGCGATGACCCACCGAAGCGTTTCAACAAAGGAGAACGCGCATGACCGCAGCCACCGGCGACCTGATCGTGCTGGCCTACTCGGGCGGCCTCGACACCACCGTCGCGGTCCACCGGCTCACCCACGAGCAGGGGCGACGGGTGGTCGCCCTGCTCGCCGACGTCGGCCAGGGCGAGAACCTGGCCGGGGCGGCACGGCGGGCGCTGGCCGCGGGGGCCGAGGACGCGGTGGTGGTGGACGCGCGCGAGCGCTTCGCCACCGAGTTCATCGTCCCGGCGGTCGCCGCCAACGCCCTCTACGAGGGCCGCTACCCGCTCGTCTCGGCCCTGTCGCGGCCGCTGATCGCCCAGCTCCTGGTCGAGGAGGCCGCGCGCAGGGGCGCGCCGGCGGTGGCGCACGGCTGCACCGGCAAGGGCAACGACCAGGTCCGCTTCGAGGTCAGCGTCGGCGCGCTCGCGCCCGGGCTGGAGGTGCTCGCCCCCATCCGGGACTGGGCCATGACCCGCTCGGAGGCGATCGCCTACGCCGAGGCGAACGGCGTCGACCTCGGCGGCGTCACCGCGGCCAAGCCGTACTCGGTCGACCAGAACCTCTGGGGGCGCACCGTCGAGGCCGGCGTGCTCGAGGACCCGTGGACGGAGGCGCCGGAGGAGGCGTTCGCCTGGACCGCGGATCCGGCACGGCAGCGGGGGTCCGCCGAGGCGGTGGTCAGCTTCGAGGCCGGCGTGCCGGTCGGGGTCGACGGGTCGGCGGCAGGGCTGGCCAAGGTGGTGGCCCACCTCAACCAGCTCGGCGGCGCCGTCGGCTTCGGACGGGTCGACATGATCGAGAACCGCCGTGTCGGCATCAAGAGCCGCGAGGTCTACGAGGTGCCGGGGGCGCTGGCCACCATCCTCGCCCACCGCGACCTGGAGGACCTCACCCTCGACCGGGACGTGCTGCACGAGAAGGCGCGGCTGGAGATCCGCTACGCCGAGCTGGTCTACGACGGGCTCTGGTTCTCGCCGCTGAAGGCCGCCCTCGACGCGTTCGTGGCCGAGACCCAGCAGAACGTGACCGGCGAGGTGCGCCTGGCCTTCTCGCCCGGCCGCTGCCAGGCCACCGGCCGGCGCGCCGCCCGCTCGCTGTACCGGCCGGACCTGGCCACCTACGACGCCGGCGACGCGTTCGACCACGACGCCGGGCGCGGCTTCGTCACCCTCTGGGGCCTGCCGGCGCGCACCTGGGCGCGGGTCAACCGGGAAGGGCCCGCGGGCGCCGCCTCCGCCGCGCCCGTGGACCAGGTGCCCGCGCCCGCGCTCGCCGCCCCCACGGTGGACGGGGCCGGCTGAGGGTGGAACGCGACCGCCCGGTCGAGCCCGGCGGCGGGCCCCTGTGGGCCGGCGGGTTCGCCGGCGCGCCCGACCCGCGCATGTGGGCGTTCACCGCCTCGCTCGCAGTCGACCGGCGGCTCTGGCGCCAGGACGTCGCCGGCAGCCGCGCCCACGTCCGCGCCCTGGTGAGGGCCGGCGTGCTCGGCGAGGAGGAGGGCCACCGGCTGCTCGACGGCCTCGCCAAGGTGGCCGCCGAGCTGGCCGGGGGGTCGTTCGCCTGGGCCGCCGCCGACGAGGACGTCCACACCGCGGTCGAGCGGCGCCTGACCGAGCTGGCCGGGCCCCTCGGCGGCAAGCTCCACACCGGCCGCAGCCGCAACGACCAGGTCGCCACCGACCTGCACCTGTGGCTCAAGGAGGCGACCGCCGCCGCCGCCGCCGCGGTCGCCGGCCTGGTCGACGCGCTGGTCGCCGCGGCACGGGCGCATCCGGAGGCGGTCCTGCCCGGCCTCACCCACCTGCAGCCCGCCCAGCCGGTCACCTGGGGCTTCCAGCTCGCCGCGCACGGCTTCGCGCTGGCCCGCGACCTCGGCCGCCTACAGGACGCCGCCCGCCGCGCCGACGTGAGCCCGCTCGGCGCCGGCGCCGTGGCCGGCTCCTCCTTCCCGCTCGACCCCGCCGCGACAGCGGCGGACCTGGGCTTCGCCGCCGCCTTCGACAACGCCATGGACGCCACCGCCGCCCGCGACGCCGTCGCCGAGCTGCTCGCGGCCGCCGCCATCGCCATGGTCGACGCCTCCCGCCTGGCCGAGGACGTCACCCACTGGGCCGGCCGCGGCTGGGTGCGGCTGCCCGACGCCTGGGCCACCGGGTCGAGCATGCTGCCCCAGAAGCGCAACCCGGACGTGGCCGAGCTGGCGAGGGGCCGCGCCGGCACCGTCATCGGCCGGCTCGCGGGCCTGCTCGCCACGCTCAAGGGCCTGCCCCTCGCCTACGCCCGCGACCTGCAGGAGGACAAGGCGGCCGCGTTCGACGCGGTCGACACGCTGGTCGCCACCATGGACGCCATGGCCGGGCTGGTCGGCGGCCTCGAGCCGGACGCCGCCCGCATGCGCGCCGCCGCCGCGGAGGGGGAGGCCACCGCCGTCGACCTCGCCGAGGCGCTGGTGCGCAAGGGCGTGCCCTTCCGCCAGGCCCACGCCGCCGTCGCCGCCGCCGTGCGGGCGGCGGCCGAGCGGGGCACCCGCCTGGCCGAGCTGCCCGCCGACCAGCTCGCCGCGATCCACCCGGACCTCGCCGCCGCCGACCCGGAGGTCCTGTCCGTCGACGGCAGCCTGGCCGCCAAGGTCACGCCAGGCTCGACCGAGCCGTCGCGCGTGGCCGAGCAGCTCACCGTCCTCGAGGTCACCGCCTCCACCGCCCGCGCCTGGGCCGCCGGCTTCCGCCCGCACCTCGACCTGGGCTAACCGCGCCGCCGCGCCCGCCGGCTACCCTGGCCCGTGGTGGGACGGCGGCACGGAGGAGACCGGGTGACGATCGAACGGGAACGGACGCGACTGCTGGCGTGGGAAGGGGTGCTCAACGCCCGGGACCTGGGAGGCTATCCGGCGGCGGGCGGGCGGGAGACCCGCTGGGGCGCGGTGGTGCGTTCGGACGACCTGACGGCGTTGACGCCGACGGGGCGGGCGGCGCTGGTCCAGTACGGCGTGCGGACCATCGTGGACCTGCGGCTGCCGAAAGAGGTGGCGGGTAGGCCGAGCCCCTTCGCCGAGCCGGGCGACCACGGCATCGCCTACGCCAACGTGTCGTTCGTCGACCCCGCGGCGGCGCCGCCGACGGAGTTCAGCACGCTGGCCGACGACTACAAGGGGATGCTCGACCGCTTCGGCCAGCCCGTGGCCGCGGTGATGACGACGATCGCGAACGCCGCCGCCGGCGGCGTGCTGGTGCACTGCGCGGCGGGCAAGGACCGCACCGGGCTGGTCGCCGCGCTGCTGCTCGGGCTCGTCGGCGTGGCGCCGGAGACGATCGCCCGCGACTACGCGCTGAGCGCCGAGTGCCTGCGGCAGCGCAACGAGGAATGGCTGGAGAACGGCCCGGGCGACCGCGCCGAGCGCCAGGAGTTGCTGCACAGGTTCGCGCCGACGCCCGAGGCGATGCTGGAGGTGCTCGACGACCTCACCGAGCGGCACGGCGGGGTCGAGGGCTACCTGTCGCGGGTGGGCGTCCCAGCCGACGACCTCGCCCGCCTCCGGGCACGGCTGCTGGCCCAGAACCGTCCTTGACCAGCGTAGCGCGGACCCGCCGGTCCAGGGCTCAGCGCATCGACTCGGCGATGCGGACGGCCTCCTCGCGCGAGACCCGGCCCTCGAGGCGGTAGGTCACGTCGCCGCGCTGCCAGATCAGGGTGGCGCCGGCCAGGCGGCTGCGCTCCTGCTGGAAGCTGCCGAAGCGGTCGGTGTAGACGAGCTCGTGCGTCTGCGGCAGCCAGAAGCCGGGCCCGCCGGCCACGGTCAGGAACTGCACCTGGCCGCCCTGGCTCAGCTTCTTCATGAAGTCCACGTCGACGCTCGCGCGGAACTGGGTGATCAGCAGGCCGGCCTCGGTGAAGGGGGAGGCCGGCAGCCCGGGGCGGGCGCGGTAGACCAGGTCGACGCGGCCGTCGGCGGGCTGGTCGGGGTCGACGTAGACCGCGTCGGGGCGCTGGAAACCGGCCACGCTCGGCACCGTCACGGGGAACTTCACGCTCGCCCTGGCCTGGTCGAGCGTGACGCGGCGGCCGAGGCCGAGGCTCGCGCCGACGCCGCCGGGCTCGGTGGTCGACGGGCCGGGCGTGGTGCTGGTGGGCGGTCCGCCGAGCTGGATCCTGATGCCGCGCAGGCCGAGCAGGTCGGCGACCGCCTCGCGGGTGGTGGGGGAGAGCACCAGCACGGCGGCCGCGAGCACCGCGACGGCCAGCCCGGCCACGGCCAGACGCCGCATCCGCGGCCGGCCGGCCAGGACGCGCCGGCCGGAGGGCGCCGGCGCGGCGGGCCGCTCGGGCGCCTCCCGGAGGCGCGCTGTCACCCGCTCGGCGAGCGGCGGCGTGGCCGGATGGTCGAGGTGGCCGCCGAGGTCCCGCAGGGCCTCCTCCAGCTCGCGGTAGCTCATCTTTGCCCACCTCCTTCCGGTGCCGCCGCCCAGAGGGCCTCTGCGCCCTGCTCGGCGAGGATCCGCCGGAGGCGCCCGAGCGCCCGCGAGGTGCGCGACTTTACCGTCCCGCGGCGGCAGCCGAGCGCGCTGGCCGTCTCCGCCTCGCCCAGCTCCAGGAAGTAGCGGCAGGCGAGCATCTCGCGGTCGCCCTGCGGGAGGCGGTTGACGGCCGCGAGCAGGACCTGGCGGCGCTCGCCGGCGAGTGCCGCCGCCTCGGGGGACGGGGCCGCGTCCCCCGAGGGGCGGTCCTCGGCGACCCGGAGGGTCAGGTCGTCCAGACGGCGGGCGGAGCGGCGCCGGTTGCGGGCCTCGTTGGCCACGATCGCGAGCAGCCAGGGCCGGAACGGGGCGCCCGGGCGGAAGCGGTCGAGCGCGTACCACGCCTTCACGAACCCCTCCTGGGCGGCGTCCTCGGCGTCAGCGGCCGACCTGGTGACCAGGTAGGCGGTCCGGTGGGCGAGGTCGGAGTAGCGGCGCACGAGGCGCTCGTAAGCGTCCACCTCTCCCCGCTGCGCGCGTTCGACGAGCTGGTCGTCCTCGGTGTCCAGTGGTCGGCCCTCCACGGACGGATTCCACCAGCTCCTACACCGCGGCGTCGCGGGTGGTTCCAGGTGGACGGTGATGCTACGCGCCCGCGCGCGGCGGGAGGCGGCCGGTCACTGCCAGTCGCGGTCCTGGCCGAGCAGCTCGCCGAGGCGGCCGCCGGGCTCCGGGGCGGCGAACAGGTGCCCTTGGGCCTGGTCGCAGCCGAGCTCGTCGAGCCGGGCGAGCTGGCGGCGCGTCTCCACCCCCTCGGCCACCACCGCCAGGCCGAGGCTGTGGGCGAGGCCGATCACGGCCGTCGCCACCGCGTCGTCGGGCGGCTCGCGGTCGAGGCCCGCGACGAACGAGCGGTCGATCTTCAGCGCGCTGAGCGGGAGCTGGCGCAGGGAGGCGAGCGACGAGCAACCGGTGCCGAAGTCGTCGACGGCGAGGCCCACGCCGAGCGCCGCCAGCCGCTCGCAGGTGGCGGCCGCCGCGCCCCGGTAGCCGGCCAGGACGTGCTCGTTCATCTCCAGGCAGAGGCGGGCTGGGTCGATGCCGCTGCCGGCGAGCGCGGCGGCGACGCGGTCGACCAGGTGCGGCTCGGCGAACTGGCGCTCCGACAGGTTGACGTGGACCCTGGGCGCCAGCCGGCCACTGGCGCCGTCCCAGCGGGCGGCCTGGCGGCAGGCTTCCTCCAGCACCCAGCCGCCGACCGTGACGATCAGGCCGGTCTCCTCGGCGGCCGGCACGAACTCGGCCGGCGCGAGCTGGCCGTCGCCGGGCCGCTCCCAGCGGGCCAGCGCTTCGACGGCCACCACCCGGCCCTCCCGGAGGGAGACGATCGGCTGGTAGGCGACGCGCAGCTCGCCCCGGTCGAGCGCGGCGCGCAGCGCCGCCTCGGTCCGCAGCCGCTCGGTGAGGCGCGCCCGGACGGCCTCGTCGTACAGCTCGTAGCTGGTGCCCTCCTGCCGCTTGGCGCGGTGCATCGCGGTCTCGGCGTCGCGCAGCAGGTGGCCGGCACGGCGGCGGTGCGACCCGGCGAGCGCGATGCCGACGCTGGCGGTCAGGGTCAGCTCCGTGCCGCCGACCGCGAACGGGGTGTCCAGGCCGGACGCGATCCGCTCGGCCAGGCGCACCGCGTCGCGGCCGTCGCGCAGGTCCTGGCAGAGCACGGCGAACTCGTCGCTGCCGAGGCGGGCGACCGTGTCGCTGGGCCGCAGCACGCCGCGCAGGCGCCCGGCGACCGCGACCAGCACGCCGTCGGCCGCGTCGACGCCGACCCGCTCGGCCGTCTGGCCGAAGCGGTCCAGGTCCAGGACGAGCACAGCGACCAGGCCGGGATGGCGCTCGAGGCGGGCGAGGACCGCGTCGAGCCGGTCGAGGAACAGCGCCCGGGTCGGCAGCCCGGTGAGGGGGTCGCGGGCCGCCCTGCCGGCGAGCTGCTCGGCTGCCTGGCCGCCGAGGCCCAGCTCCGCGAGCTGCCGCACCACGTAGCGAGGGCGGCCCGCGAGGTCGGTGTGGGCCGGGCGGCCGTCCGCGCCGGTGGTCAGCCAGGCGCTGGCCAGCACCCAGACGACCTCGCCGTCGGCGCGCCGGCAGCGCTGCGGCAGCTGGTAGGCGGCGAGGTCCCCGTCGAGCAGCCGCCGCAGGTACTCGGCGTCGGCGTCGCGGTCGTCCGGGTGCAGCAGCGCGGTGAACCCGAGCGCGCGCAGCTCGGCCTCGGAGTGACCGGTGAGCTCGACGAAGGCCAGGTTGAGGCGGAGGAACTCGCCCTCGGGGTCGACCAGGGCGGTGGCCGGCGGCGCGGACGCGAGCGAGCCCCAGACCCGGTCGACGTCCTCTCGCAGCGGGTCCCAGGTGATCAGCGCGGACGGAGCCGTCCCAGGCGTCCATCCAGGGCGGGTACGCATCGGGGTCATCCTGACCCTCTGAGACGTTCGAACCAATAGACCGGTGGAATACTCTTGTCCGTCCCCCGCCTGGGGGACAGGGGGGTCCGGGGGCTCGAGGAGCGGAGCGGTAGACCTGAGGACGGCGTTGCCGTCAGTACCAGCCGTTGGCCTGCCAGAAGGCCTGGGCCGCCTGGGCGGTGCCGTAGCGGTCGCGGACGTAGGCGCGGAAGGCGAACAGCTGCTTGCCGCAGTCGACCGTGGCGTAGTCGTTGCCCAGGTAGAGGATGCGGTTGCCGAGCAGGAGCTGGCCCAGGCCGAAGGCGGTCGAGGTGGGGTTGTCGGCGGTGGGGTAGCCGCCGGACTCGTGCATGATGATCCAGAGCTCGGCCGGGGAGGTCCCCGACAGGTCGCAGCGGCCTCCGGCCGCGCGCCCGACGCTGGGCACCTGGATCGGCGATCGCGCGGCCGCGGCGCGGCGGCGCGCCTCCTCCTCCTGCCGGATCAGCCGGCGCAGCTCGTCGGAGTGGGCGCGCAGTGAGGCCGCCTGGCCGGCCAGACGGCTGAGCTTGGCGTCGAGCGTGGTCTTGGCCCGCTCTCGCACCGCCTGGACCTGCCGCAGGCCGGCGACCTCGGTGGCGACCGTGTCGGCGGCGGCGCGGCTGTCGCGCTCGGCCGCGGCCATGCGCGCCCGCAGCCAGGCGGCCTGGCGCTGGCCTCCGCGCAGCCGCGCCATGGTGCCGGCGCCGGACGCCGCCACGTAGTCGAGGGTCACGGCCCGGTCGACCAGGTCGGGCAGGTGCTCCGGGTCGATCAGCACGGCCAGGTCGGCCGAGCCGCCGGTGATGTAGACGTTGCGGGCGCGCGCGTCGATCTGCCGGCGCAGCCCGTCCACCTCGGCGGAGACCCGCCGTAGCGCCTGCTCCGCCAGCACGCGCCGCTGCCTGGCGGCGGCGAGCTGGGTGCGGGCGGCCCCGAGCCGCAGCCGACCCTCGGCGGTGGCCCGCTGGGCCTCGGCCAGGGCGGCGTCGACCGCCACCGCGTCCGCGCGCGCGTTGCGCAGCACGGCCTCGACCTGCCCGAGCCGGTCGCGGGTACGGGACAGGTCGGAACGCTTGTCGCCGGCGAGCGCCGGACGGGTGACCAGCGACGCCACGGCGAGGATGCCGGTCAGCGCCACGGCCAGGGAGCGTGCGCGATGGGACACGAGCACCTCCTCGGCGATGGTTCGGGGGATCTGGGGGGCTCGAGGAGTGGGGTTGCGGGCGGCAACGGGGCGGGAGTCTACCCCAGGACGGAACGATGGATCGAACCGGGGGCACCGGTCGCACCACCTGAGCAGGTCGAGCCGGCCGCCGCGGCGCCCGCTTCGGCGTGGTCGCGCCGACCAAGGCTGGCGACAGGTACCATCCGGAGCATGACCGAGCCCCGCTGGAAGCAGCGCTACCGTGCACCCACCCTGACCCTGCCGCGCTGGGGGGTCGACCAGCCCGACCGTCTGGTGTACGCCTCCAACCTCTCCGGCTCGTGGCAGGTGCACGCCTGGGACCGGGTCGCCGGGACGCACCGGCAGGTCACCGACCATCCCACCGGGGTGGTGGCGGGGACGGTCACACCCGACGGGGCCGGGGTGGTCTGGTTCGAGGACGACAAGGGCAACGAGATCGGGCACTGGCAGCTGCAGCCGTTCGCCGGCGGCGAGCCGTCCCCGCTGCTGCCCGGCGTCGGGCCGGCCTGGAGCGCCGGGCTCGCGCTCGGCCCCAAGGGCCGGGTCGCCCTCGGCCTGGCCGACCGGGACGGCTTCCGCGTCCGCGTCGGCGAGCTCGGCGGCGACAGCGTCGAGCTGTACCGGCACGAGCAGACCGTCGACCTGGCCGCCCTCTCCCGGGACGGCCGGCTGCTGGTGGTCCACCACGCCGAGCACGGCGACAACCTGCGCCCGGCGCTGCGCGCCTTCGACGTCGACCGCCTCGAGCCCGTGGCCGACCTGTGGGACGGCGAGGGCTACGCCCTCTACGCCGTGGCCTTCTCGCCGGTGCCCGGCGACGGCCGCCTCGCCGTCCTGCACGAGCGCTCCGGCCGGCTGCGCCCGGCGGTCTGGGACCCGGTCGCCGGGACGCGCACGGACCTGGCCGTGGACCTGGCCGGTGACGTGGAGGTCGCCGACTGGTGGCCCGACGGCGGCTCGCTGCTGCTGGTCCACACCTACATGGGCCGTGACGAGCTGTACCGGCTGCGCCTGCCCGGCGGTGCGCTCGAGCGGCTCGACCACGAGCCCGGCTCGGTCACCGGGGCTCGCGTCCGGCCCGACGGCACGGTCTGGTACCGCTGGTCGTCCGGGGCGCTGCCGGCCGAGGTGCGCGTCCTCGGCGGCGGCGACGCCGTGCTGCGCCCGCCCGGGCAGCGCGCCCCGGCCGGGGTCTCCTACGAGAGCTGGACGTTCACCAACCCGGCGGGCGACCAGGTGCACGGCTTCCTGGCGGTCCCGCCCGGCGGCGGCCCCGCGCCGACGGTGATGCTGGTCCACGGCGGCCCGCACCACCACGACGCCGACAGCTTCAGCCCGGAGGTGCAGGCCTGGGTCGACCACGGCTACGCGGTCGCGCTGGTCAACTACCGCGGCTCGACCGGGTACGGCAAGCAGTGGCAGGACGCCCTCGAGGGCGACCCCGGCCGGCCGGAGGTCGAGGACGTGGTCGCCGGACGGGACGACCTGGTCGCACGCGGCGTGGCCGACCCGGAGCGGGTGGTGATCGCCGGTGCCTCCTGGGGCGGCTACCTCACCCTGCAGACCGTCGGCACGGTGCCGGAAGGCTGGCGGGCGGCGCTCGCGGTGGTCCCGGTGGCCGACTACGTCAGCGCCTACCGGGACGAGTCCGAGGGGCTGCAGGCGCTCGACCGGGCGCTGTTCGGCGGCGGCCCGGACGAGAAGCCCGAGCTGTTCGCCGAGCGCTCCCCGATCACCCACGCCCACCGGGTCACCACCCCGGTGCTGCTGCTGGTGGGGGAGAACGACACCCGCTGCCCGCTGCAGCAGGTGCTCAACTACGCCGACCGCCTCACCGAGCTGGGCAAGGAGTTCGAGCTCGACCGCTTCGACGCCGGCCACGGCGCGCTGGTGGTCGACGAGCGCATCCGGCAGGCCGAGGTCCTCTTCGACTTCGCCGCCCGCCACGTCCCCGGGGTGGCGGCACCCGAGCGCTGACCGCATACGACCAGCGTGGTAGCGGTGCTGCACCAGCGGGTGGATGCCACCGGCGCCGTCGTCTCGTACCGTAGCGCCATGGACCTGACGACCGTGCGCGAGCGCCTGCGGCGCGTGCCCGCTCCCGTGGTGGACGCGGGGCTCGCCGTGGGGACCGCGGCGGTGACCGCCGCGGCCGTCCATGTGGCGGTCGAACCGCACGCGACGCCGCCGGACGCCCTCGCCTACCTGCTGGCGGTCTCCTTCGGCGCCGTGCTGCTGGTGCGGCGCCGCTGGCCGCTCGGGGTGTTCGCGGCGGCGAACCTGCTCCTGTTCGTGTACTACTCGCTCGGGTACCCGGGCATGTCACCGGCGATCCCGCTCGGGGTCGCGCTCTACACCGCCGCGGCCGCCGGGCACCTGCGCTGGGGCCTGCTGAGCACCGCCTTCTACATGATCGCCGGCGCCGTCGTGGTCGGGCTGCGGGAGCACACGCCCGCGCTGGAGGTGCTGACCCTCTTCCTGCCGCAGGCGTCGCTGATGGTGGCGCTGCTGCTGCTCGGCGACGCCGTGCGCAGCCGCCGCGGCTGGCAGGCGGAGGTGCGCGAGCGGCTCGCGCGGGTGGAGGCGGACCGGGAGCGGGAGGCGCAGCGGCGCGTCGAGCGCGAGCGGCTGCGCATCGCCCGTGAGCTGCACGACGTGCTGGCGCACACGATCGCGGTGGTCACCGTGCAGGCCGGCGTGGCCGCCGACGTGCTGGCGGAGAGCCCGGAGCAGGCCAGGGCGGCGCTCCGCGCGATCCGTTCGGCCAGCCGTGAGGCGATGGCCGAGCTGAAGGCGACCGTCGGTGTCCTGCGGGCCGGCGAGCGCGACGGCGAGCAGGCGCCGCGCACGCCCAGCCCGGGCCTCGGCCAGCTCGGCGGCCTGCTGGACGCGGCCCGGGAGCGGGGCCTGACCGTCGAGGCGGAGGTCGCCGGCGAGCCGCGGCCGCTGCCCGCCCTGGTCGACCTCACCGCCTATCGCATCGTGCAGGAGTCGCTGACCAACGTCGGCCGCCACGCGGGCGGCGCCGCCGCGACGGTGACGATCCGCTACGAGCCGGGCGCGGTGGTCGTGGAGGTGGACGACGACGGGCAGGGCCCCGGCCCCGAGCCCGCCGACGGTCACCAGGGCTTCGGCCTGGCCGGGATGGCCGAGCGGTCGGCGGCGCTGGGCGGCAGCCTGGAGGCCGGCCCACGGCCCGGCGGCGGCTTCCGGGTCAGGGCGTGGCTGCCGCTGGTGGGCACGGCGACATGAGCGACCGGCCGGTCAAGGTCCTGCTCGTCGACGACCAGACGCTGGTGCGCGCGGGCTTCCGGGTCCTGCTCGAACGCGGCGAGGGCATCGAGGTGGTCGGCGAGGCCGCCGACGGCGCCGAGGCGATCGAGGCCGTCAGGCGGAGCCGGCCCGACGTCGTGCTCATGGACATCCGCATGCCGGTGCTCGACGGCCTCGAGGCCACCAGGCGGATCGTCACCGACGAGCGGCTCGCCGGGGTGCGGGTGGTGATGCTGACCACCTACGAGCTCGACGAGTACGTCTTCGAGGCGCTGCGCTCCGGCGCGAGCGGCTTCCTGCTCAAGGACATCGACCCGGCCGACCTGCGGCAGGCGGTGCGGGTGGTGGCCGGCGGCGACGCGCTGCTGTCGCCGAGCGTGACCCGCCGCCTGATCGCTGAGTTCGCCGCCAGGGCCGCGCCCAAGCGGGCCGACCCCGAGCGGCTCGCGCCGCTCACCGGGCGCGAGCGCGAGGTGATGGCGCTGGTGGCCGGCGGCCTGTCCAACGGCGAGATCGCGCGGCAGCTGTTCATGAGCCCGGCGACCGCGAAGACCCACGTGAGCCGGGCGATGGCCAAGCTCGGCGCGCGCGACCGCGCCCAGCTCGTGGTGCTCGCCTACGAGACCGGGCTGGTCGGCCCCTCCTGAGCGCCGCGTACTCCCGCGGGTGCAGCGCGCCCGCGGGAGTACGCCGAACGGTGCAGCCAACCGCCGCCGCTGGTCGGATGACCCCCATCGGCCCGGCACCTACCGTCGCTCTCGTGTCCGGAACGACCCGAGGAGAGGCCGGCGACGCCCTTGCCTCACGAGCGACGAAAGAGGTCATGGATGAACGGGTTGTCCAGGTTCGTGCTACGCCACCGCCTCGCCGTCGGGCTGCTGTGGCTCGTCGTGCTGGCCGCCGGCATGGTGGCGGCGGGCAAGGTCCCCGACCGGCTCTCCACCGAGCTCTCCCTGCCCGGCGCCAAGAGCTACGAGGCCGACAAGGCGATCCTGCGCACCTACGGCAACGGCGGCGGTGCGGCCGCCCCGCTGGTGCCGGTGGTCACCCTGCCCCAGGGCACCACCGTCGACAGCCCCGGCGTCCGCGCCGCCCTCGGGCGCGCCTTCGACGGGGTCGCCACCAACCGGGGCCTGCGCACCGTCTCCTGGGCCTCGACCGGTGACCGCGTCTTCGTCGCCGGCGACGGCCGCACCACCTTCGGGCTGGTGTACCCGCCACCGTCCGGCTTCGGCACCCCGGCGCTCGGCCCCGCGGTCGCCGAGCGGATGCGCGGCGCGCTGCCGCCCGGGGCGACGGTCCACGTGACCGGCCTCGGCGAGCTGGCCGCCGGGGGCGAGGCCGAGGGCGGCGGGGTGCTCGCCGAGACCCTCGTCGGCGGGCTCGGCGCGCTCGCCGTGCTCGCCTTCGTGTTCGGCTCGCTGCTCGCCTTCGTGCCGCTGCTGGTCGCCGCCGTCGCGATCCTCGCGACCTTCCTGGTGATCCTCGGGCTGACCAGCCTCACCGAGGTCAGCTTCATCGTGCAGTTCCTGGTGGCGCTGATCGGCCTCGGCGTGGCGATCGACTACTCGCTGCTGCTGGTCACCCGCTGGCGCGAGGAGCGCGCCCGCGGCCACCAGGGCGACGAGGCGGTGCACCGCGCCATGCTCAGCGCCGGCCGGGCGGTGGTGTTCAGCGGCGTCACGGTGGCGATCGGGCTGGTCGCGCTGGTCCTGCTGCCGGTGCCGTTCCTGCGCAGCGTCGGCTTCGGCGGCATGCTGATCCCGCTGATCAGCGTGCTGGTCAACCTCACCCTGCTGCCGGTGCTGCTGGCAACCGTCGGGCGCCGGATCGACTGGCCGCGCCTGCGCAAGGAGGCCCACGCGAGCCACGGCTGGACCGCCTGGGCGCACGGCGTGGTGCGGGCGCGCTGGGTGGCGGCGCTCGCCGCCGCGGCGGTGCTCGTGGTCCTCGGCGTGGTCGCCCTCGGCATGCAGGTCGGCCAGGCCAAGGCCGACACGCTGGCCAAGAACGGCGACGCCGCCGAGGGGCTTGCCGCCATCGAGCGCGCGGGCCTGCCGAGCGGGGTGCTCGCGCCGATCGAGGTGCTGGTGCCGAGCGGCGGCGACCCGGCCGCGGCAGCGACGCGCCTGGCGGGCGTCGCCGGCGTGGACGGCGCGGTCGCGCCGGACGGCCCGGCCTGGCGCCGCGACGGCACCGCCATGGTGAGCGTCCTGCCGGTGGACGAGCCCAGCACCGGCGCCGGCAGGCAGACCGTCACCCGGGTCCGCGACGCGGCTGCCGCCGCCGTGCCCGGCGCGCAGGCCGCCGGCGTCGGCCCCGGCCTGATCGACGCCGGCCACGCCATCTACGGCAGCTTCCCGCTGATGCTCGCCGCCATCACCGTGGTCACCTTCGTGCTGCTCGCCAGGGCCTTCCGCTCGCTGCTGCTGCCGTTGAAGGCGGTGCTGCTCAACCTCGTGTCGGTCGGCGCCAGCTACGGGGTGCTCGTGCTGGTGTGGCAGCGGGGCTACGGCTCGGAGGCGATCTGGGGCATCCCGGCGACCGGCGCGATCACCATGTGGGTCCCGCTGATGGCCTTCGCCTTCCTCTACGGCCTGTCCATGGACTACGAGGTCTTCATCCTGGCGCGCATGCGCGAGGAGTACGACCGCAGCGGCTCGACCACCACGGCGATCACCGAGGGGCTCGGCCGCACCGGCAGGCTGGTGACCAGCGCGGCGCTGATCCTGTTCCTGGCGTTCGCCTCGCTGGCCAGCACGCCCCAGACCGACGTCAAGATCATGGCCACCGCCCTCGGGGCCGGCATCCTGCTGGACGCGACCATCGTCCGCGCCCTGCTGGTGCCCGCGCTGGTCTCGCTGTTCGGCCGCTGGAACTGGTGGCTGCCCGCCTGGGCCGCGCGACCGCTCATGGTGGCGCCGTCCCCGGCGCTGCCAGAGCCCGCCGGCCACGGCCCGTCACGCGAGGCCCACCCGGCGACCCTCTCCTGACGGGTGACGGGCAGCCTGGCTCAATCTCCCCGTTCCCCCGCCGGGATGGTGGCGGTGGCCAGGCTGCCCTTGCCGGGGCGGATAACGAGGGTGAACTGGCCGCCGAGCTCCTCGTCCACCAGCGCCCGGACCAGGCGCAGGCCGAGGCCGCCGGGGCGGCGGCTGGCCTCGAGCGCCGGCGCGGCGTCCTCGGAGCCGCCGCCGTCGTCGGCGACCTCGAGCACGGTGGGGCGGCCGGCGCCGCCGCGCAGGGTCACCGTGACCTTTCCGGGGCGGCCGCCGAGGCCGTGCTCGATCGAGTTGTGCACCAGCTCGCTGAGGACCACGGCCAGGGGCGTGGCCACGGCCGCGTCCACCCGCACCGAGCCGGCCGCCAGGGTGATGCGGACGTCCTCCCGCCCGAGCGAGCTCTCCAGCATGCGCACCACCCGGCGGGCCACGTCGGCCATGTCGACGGCGCCCTCGAACTCCTCGGTCAGGGTCTCGTGGACGAGCGCGATGGCGGCGATGCGGCGAACCGACTCCTCCAGCGCCGCCACCGCCGCGGGATGGTCGCCGAGCCGGCGCACCTGCAGGCGCAGCAGCGAGGCGACCGTCTGCAGGTTGTTCTTGACCCGGTGGTGGACCTCGCGGATGGTCGCCTCTCGCTGCGAGATGAGCCGGTCCCGGCCGCGCAGCTCGGTCACGTCGCGGCAGAGGGCGAGGGCGCCACGCCGTCGCCCGGCGGCGCGCAGCAGCGGCACCACCCGCACGTGGGTGACCGCGCCGTCGGCCTCCACGTCCGCCTCGACCGGCCGCCGGCTCGCCATCGCCTGGGCGACCAGCACGCCGACGCGGCCGGCGACCGGCTGGCCGAGCGGCAGCGCGTTGATCCCCATGCGCCGGAAGGCCGAGGTGGCGTTCGGGCTGGCGAACTCGACCCTGGCGCTGGCGTCGAGGACCACCAGGCCGTCCCCGACCCGCGGGGAGGAGACCTGCTCGTGGTCCTCCTGGAAGGGGAACAGCCCGCGGGCGACCATCTCCTGCATGGCGTCGGCGGCGCGCAGGTAGGCCGACTCCAGCCGGCCGGTCGGCCGGTCGGGCAGCTCGGCCGACTCCACGCACAGCACCGCCACCACCTCGCCCTGGTGGCGCACTGGCACGGCCTCCACCCGCACCGCCTCGGCGTCGATGAACACCGGCTGCTCGGAGCGCACCCGCCGGCCCTCGCGCCAGGCCCGCTCCACGTACGGCTGCCAGCCCGGCTCGACCACGTCGCCGACCAGGTCGGCCGGGTACAGCGTGCGGGCCGTGTAGGGCCGCAGCTGCCCCACGATCTGGAACTCCTCGCCCCTCTCCACCGGCACGAACAGCAGCAGGTCGGCGAAGGACAGGTCGGCGATGAGCTGCCAGGCGCCCATCAGCCCGTGCAGGTGCGCGGCGGCCGCCGGGTCGAGGCGGCGCCGGCGCGGCGTCGGTGCGTGAGCTGGCTGGGCGGTCTGCATCGCTGCCACCAGCGTAGCCGCAGCGGGCCGGCGCCGCCTCAGCGCTCCGTGACCGTGACCAGCCCGCGCATGCCGTAGGCGTAGTGGCCGGGCAGGTGGCAGGCGTACTCGAGCCGCCCCGGCGCGGCGAGGTTGAAGCTGACCGTGGTGGAGCGCTCCTCCCCGGCCGGGACGGAGACCTCGCCGGGGCTGTCGTGGCGGCGCTGCGTGCCCCGCTCGTGCAGGTCGTGGACGGCCGGGCCGCCGATGATGAACTCGTGGTCGATCGGGTCGGTGTTGCGCAGCACGAAGCGGACGGTGGCACCGGGCGCGACCTCGATCGCCGCCGGCTGGAAGCGGGAGTGGTGCATGGTGACCACCACCGTGCGGACGCCAGGCTCCGCGCCGGCCCGGTGCGTGCCGACCCAGGCCACGGCCGCCGCGACCACCAGGACGGTGGCCGCGGCCAGCAGCGCGCGGCGTCCCGGCCGCCAGCCCCGGATCGCCGGTGCCGGCCGGGGCGGAGCGGCCGGGGGTCCCATGTGGATGGTCATCGCTCGGTCCCGGGACGGCGGCCGCGGCGGGCCAGGGCCAGCCCGCTCGCGGCGGCCAGCACGGCCGCGAACCAGGGCCACCAGGAGGCCGCGCGGGCGGCGAGGGACCGGGGAGCGACGTACGGCTCACCCGGGGTGGCCAGGCCGGCGGCGACCGGGGAGGGGCTGTGGCGGCCGCTGGCGTCGATCGCCAGGTCGTGGGTGAGCGCTCCGGCCGTGGTGTTGACCCGGAGATAGGAGAGGTGCATGTCGCCGGCGGGGATCCAGCCCATGCCCTTGTCCCTGCGCAGGTCGTCCAGCAGGAAGCTGGAGGCCGGACGGCTCTGCTCCAGCGAGACCCCGTCCCGCCCCGGCGCGACCGGGCGCGGCAGCAGCGCCGGCCGCTGCTCGGTGAGCAGGTAGACGTCGGCGTCGATGCGCTCGCTCGGCCGGTGGCCGAGGCCGAGGATGCGCAGCGGCACCCACGGGTTCTCGGTGGGGATGGTGAGCTGGATGGGCGTGCCGTCGCCGAGCTGCTGACCGCGCCTGGCGGCGGCGCCCGCGTCGAAGCTGGCCGCCATGAACACCGGGCTGCGGGCAGCGTAGAAGTCGAGCACCTCCGGCGCGTCGACGGAGAGGTCGAAGCCCTGCTTGCGCGCCCAGGCGCCGACCGCGGCACCGCCGCCGCGGACGATGGTGACGTCGAGGGCGTCGATGCGGGTGCGGCGCAGGATCTCGACGCCCTGCGGCGCGGCGGCGAGGCGCGCGTCGCCGGCGGCGACGAACCGCTCCAGCGGCTGGACCTCGCGGGCCAGGCGCTGCAGCGTCCACTCGCCGCCCTTGCGCACGTCGGTGGGCACGCCGGGCAGCGGGATCACGGAGCCGAACTTGGCGCCGCCGCCGGCGAACGAGAACGAGGTCAGATAGTGCTCCTGGCCGTCGACGTAGGCGGCGAGGGTGGCGGTGCGCAGCAACCGCACCGTGCCGCCGCGCCCGACCAGCCCGGCGCAGGCCAGCGCCGGTCCAGCCGCGACCCCGACCAGGACCAGGGCCGCCAGAAGCCCCGTGAAAGCTCGTGCGATCCGCCGCGCCATCCCGCACCCCCATGGGTGAGCTCATCCGACGCGCACTTGGACGGGCTGGGCGGCCGGGCGGTTCCCGGGCCTGGCGGGCCGGGTCTGATGGCCGATCTGGCCAGCCCGCCGCGCGCGGGTCATACGTTTCGTTGACGTAGCAGCACTGGCAGCCGTACCGTGTGGCCACACATGAGCAACGGCGCTCCAAGGCGGGCGCCGTTGATCGTGTCCGGGGGACATCGTGGTCCCCTGTCGTCCTCCCTTCGGCGCCTGCGTCGGCTCGACCATGCGATCGGAGGCGATGATGGGCGACACCCCCCGCCTGTTCGACGCGCGCCGTGACGAGCGCGACGCCTGCGGCATCGGTTTCGTGGCGGACCTCGGCAACCGCCCGAGCCGGGCCATCGTCGACCACGCCCTCGTCGGGCTGCAGCGCCTGCGGCACCGCGGCGCGATCGCCGCCGACGCCCTCACCGGCGACGGCGGCGGGCTGCTGCTGCCGCTCGACCGGGACTGGCTGGCGCTGCCCGGCGAGGACCCCGCCCGGCTCGGCGTGGCCATGGCCTTCCTGCCCCAGGCCGAAGGGCCGGCCGGCGCCGCCCGCGCCACGGTCGAGGACGCCCTCGCCGCCGAGGGGCTCACCCTGCTGCGCTGGCGGCCGGTGCCGGTCGAGCCCGGCGCCCTCGGCGAGCACGCCCGCGCCACCGCTCCGCGGATCGAGCAGGCCGTGTTCACCACGCCCGCCGACCTGACCGGCGAGGACGCCGAGCGGCGCTGCTTCCGGGCGGTGCGGCGGGCCATGCGCTGTCCCGTGCCCGGCCTGTACCTGGCGTCCTGTTCCACCCGGACGGTCACCTACAAGGCGCTGTGCGCCGCCGACCAGCTCGACAGGTTCTACCCCGACCTGGCCGACCCCGCGCTCACCGCCCCGTTCGTCATCTTCCACCAGCGCTACTCGACCAACACCACACCGTCGTGGGAGCGCGCCCAGCCGTTCCGCTTCCTCTGCCACAACGGCGAGATCAACACCCTGGCCGGCAACCGGGCCTGGATGCGGGCGCGCGAGGGCCGTCTCGGGGCGGAGGCGGCCGGGCTGGCCGAGGACGAGGAGCTGCTGCGCCCGGTGCTCGACGCCGACGGCTCCGACTCCGCCATGCTCGACAACGCCGTCGAGCTGCTCGTCCGGGGCGGACGCGACCTCTGCCACGTGCTCGCCATGCTGCTGCCCGCCGCGGTCGAGCACGACCCCGAGGCCGACCCGCTGCTGCGCGACTTCTACCGCTACCACGCCTGCCTGACCGAACCCTGGGACGGCCCGGCCGGGCTGGTGTTCACCGACGGCCTCCAGGTCGGCGCGGCGCTGGACCGCAACGGCCTGCGCCCACTGCGCTACGAGGTCTGCGAGGACGGGCTGGTCGTCTGCGCCTCGGAGGCCGGCGCGGTCGACACCGCCGGTCACGGCCGCGTGCGCCGCGGCCGCCTCGGGCCCGGGCAGATGCTCTGCGTCGACCCGGAGCGCGGGCTGCTGGAGAACGCGGCCATCAAGGACCGGCTGGCCAGCGTGCGGCCGTGGAGCGACTGGGTGGCCACGCGCCTGCGCACGGTCGACCCAGGCGGGCCGCTGCCCGCGCCGGCGCGGGACCTGACCCCGGCACAGGCCACCTTCGGCTTCACCCGCGAGCTGATCGGCAGCGTGCTGCGGCCGATGGCGACCGGCGGCAAGGAGCCGACCGCCTCCATGGGCGACGACACCCCGTCGCCGGTGCTCGGCGTCAGCAACCGGCCGGTCTCCCACTACCTGCGCCAGCGCTTCGCCCAGGTGACCAACCCGCCCATCGACCACCTGCGCGAACGCCACGTGCTGTCCAAGCGCACCCTGCTCGGCGCGCGTTCGCCGCTGCTCGGCGAGACGCCGGAGGCCGCCTGCCTGGTGGAGCTGCCGACGTTCGCGCTCACCCCCGACGGCCTCGCCGGCCTGCTCGACCCGGCGCTGGGCCTCGACCCGGTGGTGCTCGACGCCACCTGGCCGGTGGCGGAGGGCGAGGCCGGCCTGCGCGCCGCCTGCCACCGCCTCGCCGGCGAGGCCGAGGCGGCCGTTCGTGGTGGCGCCTCGTTGCTGGTCATCTCCGACATAGGCCCAGGGCTGTCCCCTGAGCCACCGAGCGTTTCGGAAAATCCGCCGGTACCGGCGCTGCTCGCGCTCGGTGCGGTCCAGCAGCGGCTGCTCCGCGCCGGGCTGGCCACCCGCACCGGCCTGGTGGTCGCGACCGGCGAGCCCTGCGACCCGCAGCTGGCCGCCTGCCTGCTCGGCTACGGCGCCGACGCGATCTGCCCCGGCCTCAGCCTCGCCACGGTCGCCGGGCTGGTCGAGGGCGACCCGGACGGGGCGCAGTCCCGCTACCTGCACGCCCTCGAGGAGGGCGTGTTCAAGGTGATGTCCCGCATGGGCATCTCCGCGCTCGACGCCTACCGCGGGTCGCAGCTCTTCGAGGCGGTCGGGCTCGACGCCGAGGTGATCGAGACGTGCCTGGCGGGCACGCCGTCGCCGCTCGGCGGGATCGGCTTCGACGAGCTGGCCGCGGACGTGCTCGCCCGCTGGCTGGCCGGGCAGGCCGAGGTCGCCAGGCTGGACAACCCGGGCTGGTTCAAGCACCGCCCCAAGGGCGAGTACCACGCCACCAACCCGGAGGTCATGCAGGCCCTGCACTTCGCGGTCGGCGAGGACGGCGGCGAGGTGGGCGGCTCCAAGCGGGTCGCGCACCTGCTGCAGCAGGCCGTCAAGGGCGGCCGCTGGGAGCGCTACCAGCACTTCGCCCGCCTGGTCAACGAGCGGCCCGCCGCCACCCTGCGGGACCTGCTGGAGATGGTGCCCGCCGGAGTCCCCGTCCCGGTCGACGAGGTCGAGCCGGCCGAGGAGGTGCTGCGGCGCTTCTCCACCGCGGCGATGAGCCACGGAGCGCTCTCGGCCGAGGCCCACGAGACCCTCTCGGTGGCGATGAACCGGCTCGGGGGCCGTGGCAACTCCGGCGAGGGTGGCGAGGACCCGTCGCGCTTCGGCGACGAGCGCAACTCGGCCATCAAGCAGGTCGCCTCCGGCCGCTTCGGGGTCACCCCGGAGTACCTGGCCAGCGCCGTGGAGCTGCAGATCAAGATGGCGCAGGGCTCCAAGCCGGGCGAGGGCGGCCAGCTCCCCGGGCACAAGGTCAGCGCCGAGATCGCCCGGCTGCGCCACACCCAGCCGGGGGTGGCGCTGATCTCGCCCCCGCCCCACCACGACATCTACTCGATCGAGGACCTCGCCCAGCTCGTCTTCGACCTCAAGCAGGCCAACCCGGACGCGGAGGTGAGCGTCAAGCTGGTGGCCGAGGCGGGCGTCGGCACCGTGGCCGCCGGCGTCGCCAAGGCCCTCGCCGAGATCGTGCAGGTCTCCGGGTCGGACGGCGGCACCGGGGCGAGCCCGCTGTCGTCGATCAAGCACGCCGGCGCGCCCTGGGAGCTGGGCCTGGCCGAGACGCAGCAGGCCCTGCGCGCGAGCGGGCTGCGCGGCCGCGTGCGGGTGCGGGTCGACGGCGGCTTCAAGACCGGCCGCGACGTGGTCCTCGCCGCCCTGCTCGGCGCGGACGAGTACGGCTTCGGCACCGCCGCGCTGCTGGCCGAGGGCTGCCTCATGGTGCGCACCTGCCACCAGGACAACTGCCCCGTCGGAATCGCCACCCAGCGGCCCGACCTGCGGGCCAAGTTCGCCGGCACGCCCGAGATGGTGATGCGCTACCTCTCCTACGTCGCGCGCGAGGTGCGGGAGCTGCTGGCCGGGCTCGGCCTGCGCTCGCTCGACGAGGCGATCGGCCGGGTCGACCTGCTGCGCCAGCGGCCGGCCGGCGGGCGCGGCGACCGCCTCGACCTCGCCCCGCTGCTCGACCCCGGCGCGCCGGACACCGTGGCGCGGCACTTCGTCGCCGCCGAGCCGGCCGTGCAGCGGCCGCGCTCGGCCCTCGGCGACCGGGTCTTCGACGACGTCATGCCCGGGCTGGTCGCCGGCGACCTGGTCCACGCCAGCTACCGGATCTCGAGCACCGACCGGACGGTCGGGGCGCGCCTTGGCGTGGCCGTCGGCGCGCGCTGGGGCTCGCGCCCGCCGGCCGGCAGGGCCAGGGTGGAGTTCGACGGCGCGGCCGGGCAGAGCTTCGGCGCCTTCCTCGCCCCCGGTATCGACTTCCGCCTCACCGGCACGGCCAACGACTACGTCGGCAAGGGCATGGGCGGCGGGCGCATCGTGATCCGGCCGCCAGCCGGCGACGCCGGCTCGCCGGTGCTGGTCGGCAACACCGTCCTGTACGGCGCGACCCGGGGCGAGCTGTTCTGCTCCGGCCGCGCCGGCGAGCGCTTCGCCGTGCGCAACTCGGGCGCCACCGCGGTGGTGGAGGGCGCCGGCGACCACTGCGCCGAGTACATGACCGGCGGCACGGTGATCGTGCTCGGGCCGGTCGGCCGCAACATCGGGGCCGGCATGACCGGCGGCGAGCTGTTCCTCCTCGACCCGGCCGGGGAGGCCCTGGCCAGGGTCAACCAGGAGCTGGTCATGGCGGCCCAGCCCGACGAGATCGAGCTGGTGTTCCTGCGCGAGCTGGTCTCGGCGCACGCCGAGCTGACCGGCTCGGCGGTCGCCGCCGCGCTGCTGGAGGACTGGGAGCAGGCGGCGACCGCCTTCTGGCGGGTGGCGCCGCGCGCCGAGGTCGCCGCCATCGAGCAGGCGCACGAGGGCACCGCCTGATTGATCCGGGGGGGAGCCCGAAGACAGCTCCCCCCCGGAAGCCCCCCCATCGGGTCCCTTGGCGGGGTCCCTGCTGGGGCCTCGGGTGGCTGTGGCGTGATCCTGTCGGGCCTCGGGTCGCAGCGGCGGGATCCTCGGGCCGAGTGCCCGGTCGCCGTACTCTGTCCCTGACCGTATCCGGGTGGACACGCGGGGGTCGGGCGTCGATCCTGTGAACTGATACCGATCCCGAGAACGACCTCGGGGAAGAAGGGTCCCCGCGGTCGTTGGGGACCCCGCGAACCTACTGGTGACGGGGAAGGGAACCAGATGGCACGGGTGCTCGTGGCGGAGGACGAGGTCCTGATCAGGGTCGACATCGTCGAGACCCTGGAGGAGGGCGGCCACACCGTCGTGGGTGAGGCGGGCGACGGCGAGCAGGCGGTCCAGCTTGCCCGCGAGCTGGCCCCCGAGCTGGTGATCATGGACGTGAAGATGCCCAAGCTGGACGGGGTCGAGGCGGCCACCCGGATCGTCCAGGAGAGCGCCGGCGCGGTGCTGGTGCTGACCGCCTTCTCCGACAAGGAGCTGGTCGAGCGGGCGGCGGAGGCCGGCTCGATCGGGTACCTGGTCAAGCCGTTCCAGCCTCCGCAGCTCCTCGCCGCCGTGCAGGTCGCCCTCGCGCGAGCGGCCGAGCACCGCGACCTCAAGGAGTCGGTCGAGGACCTGGAGGCCAAGCTGGCGGCGCGCAAGGTGATCGAGCGCGCCAAGGGCAAGCTGATGGAGCAGTTCGGCCTGACCGAGGAGCAGGCCTTCGTGCGCATGCGCCGGGCCGCCATGGACCGCCAGCTCCCCCTGGCCGAGATCGCCCGCCGCGTGCTCGAGTCGACGCAGCCGTCGGCCCCGCCGCAGCCCTCCGGCCCCCAGCAGCGCTGACCACTTGACCGCCCGGCCGCGCGAAAATCGCCGCCGGCGGCGAGAATTGCTGCCATGAGCCCTTCGAGACCCCGGTCCGTCTCCCGCCTGGCCGCCGCAACGGTCGCCGTCCTGCTCCTCGCCGCCTGCTCGGGCAGGTCGAAGCCGTCGTCGGAGGCCGCCCCGACCACGGCAGCCCCGACGACGGCGGCGCCGGCCACGACGGCCCCGCCGAGCGAGCCGGCGACCGGGGGCCCGCTCAGCGAGGTGCGCCTGCGGCTGGTCCGCGTCGCCACCGCCGAGGAGCCGGTCTCGATGACCGCGCCAAAGGGCGACAAGGCCATCTACCTGGTGGAGAAGGTCGGCCGTGTGCGCGCCCTGCGCAACGGGCGGCTCGACCCGACGCCGGTGCTCGACATCACCGGCCAGGTCGCGCTCGGCGGCGAGCAGGGCCTGCTGGGCCTGGCGTTCTCGCTCGACCGCCGCTTCCTGTACGTGTACTACACCGACGTCGACGGCGACATCCGCATCGTCGAGTACGCCATGCGCGGCGGGCGCGCCGACGCGGGCTCCCGGCGCGAGCTGCTGTCCGTCGAGCACAGCCAGTTCGGCAACCACAACGGCGGCCAGCTGCAGATGGCCGCCGACGGCACCCTGTGGGCGGGGATCGGCGACGGCGGCAGCGCCGGCGACCCGCCCGGCAACGCCCAGAACCTCGGCGTGCTGCTCGGCAAGATCATCCGCATCGACCCGCGCCCCGGCGGCGGCCGGCCGTACCGCATCCCGCCAGGCAACCCGTTCGCCGGCCGGGCCGGCGCGCGGCCGGAGATCTGGGCGTACGGGCTGCGCAACCCGTGGCGCTTCTCGTTCGACCCCGCCAACGGCGACCTCTGGATCGGCGACGTCGGCCAGGGGGCGTGGGAGGAGGTCGACCACGCACCCGGCTCCGCCGGCGGGCGCAACTACGGCTGGGACAAGCGCGAGGGCACCCACGAGTTCGAGGGCGCGCGACCCCAGGGCGCGATCGACCCGGTCCTCGAGTACCAGCACGCCGGCGCCGCCTGCTCGATCACCGGGGGCGTCGTCTACCGGGGGTCGCGCATCCCCGGCCTGCGCGGCGCCTACCTGTACGGCGACTACTGCGCCGGCTGGGTCCGGGGGCTGCGGCTGAGCGGCGAGAAGGTCACCGACCGGCGCGACTTCGGCCTGAACGTCCCCGGGATCGCCTCCTTCGGGGTCGACCAGGCGGGCGAGCTGTACGCCCTGTCGCTCGGTGGCGAGATCTTCCGGCTCGCCGCCGCCTGAGGTCACATCTGGCGAGCCGGCGGCGCCCGCCGGCCGGCTCGCCGTCAGGCCTGCCGCAGCAGCAGGGCGGCGCCGAGCGCGCCGGCCAGGTCGCCGAGGGACGAGGTGACCACCTGCAGCGGCGAGGGCCGGACGAACAGGTGCGGGATCATCGCCGTCTCGACCTGGCGCACGAAGCCCTCGCCCAGCCTGTCGCCCAGGCCGCCGCCGATCAGCACCGCCTGCACGTCGAGCAGGTTGACCGCCGAGGCGATGCCGGCGCCGAGCGCCTTCACCGCGCCCTCGATCAGCTCGTGGGCGAGCGGGTCGCCGCCCTGCAGCGCCGTCGCGAACACGCCGCTGGTCATGCGTGGCCTGCCGGCCCGCTGCTGGATGGCGAGCAGCTCGGTGGGGCGGCCCGCCGCCGCCGCGGCACGGGCGACGCGCTCCATCGCCACCCGGCCGGCGTAGGCCTCCACGCAGCCGCGCCGGCCGCAGGGGCACAGCTCGCCGTCGCGCACCACGACCATGTGGCCGATCTCCCCGGCCGCGCCGTGCGCCCCCCGGCGGAGCTGCCCGTCGAGGACCACCCCCGCGCCGACGCCGGAGCCGACGAAGACCACCAGCAGGTCGTCGAAGCCGCGGCCGCCGCCGAGGCGGTGCTCGGCGAGGGTGCTCGCGTTGACGTCGTTGTCGACCACCACGCGGTCGACCTGCAGCTCGCGTGCGACCAGCTCCCCGAGGGGCACCGGGTCGCCGAAGCCGGGCAGGTTGGCCGCCCCGTAGACGGTGCCGGGATCGCCTTCCACCCGACCGGGACTGCCGACGCCGACGCCGGCGAGCTTGTCCACGTTCAGCTTGGCGTCCTTGGCGGCCGCCCTGACCACGTCCGCGATCGCCCCGACGACCGCGTCGGGGCCGCCCTTGGTCGGCGTCCTGGTCCTCGCCTGGCCCAGGACGGTGGCGTCGCCGTCGACCACGACACCCTGCACCTTGGTGCCGCCGAGGTCGACGCCGACTGTCGCTCGCATGGGTCGATCCTTCCGAACCAGGCCCGGCCCGTCAATCCGGATGCGCGCCCGGGGCGCCGACCTCGTACTGTGGGAGGGAGGGCGCTGCCGGCATCCTCCGATAGGTGGATGCGCAAATCAGTGCGTCGGCGGACGAATCGTGTCCCGCTCTGCGCCTACTCTTCCCAGGGCCGCCGCGCGCCGGCTGGCCGTTGGCGAGGTGGCCCGTAGCCGCGCGCTGGCTGGACTGAGGAGCGACGAGCAAGGCCAGCCGGTTTAGCGAGGTGGCCCGTAGCCGCGCGCTAGCTGGACTGAGGAGCGACGAAGGAGCTGCAGGCGACGAAGGAGCGACGAGGGAAGCCAGCGCACAAAGCGGCGGAGGGCCACCGAGCGTTTCTGTAAAGGAGAAGACGTTGAGCTCATCGCTGATCGACAACCAGCACACCCGCCTGGCCGCCAGGGCGGTCGACCTGGTCAAGGTGTACGGGCAGGGCGACACGGCGGTGCGGGCGCTCGACGGCGTCTCGGTGGACCTGCCCGCGGGCCAGTTCACCGCCATCATGGGCCCGTCGGGCTCCGGCAAGTCGACCCTGATGCACTGCCTTGCCGGCCTGGACCAGATCACCGGCGGGCAGGTCTTCATCGGTGACACCGACATCTCCAAGCTCTCCGAGAAGCAGCTCACCCTGCTCCGCCGCGACCAGGTCGGCTTCATCTTCCAGGCCTACAACCTGCTGCCGACCCTGACCGCCGCGGAGAACATCGAGCTGCCGATCGCCATCGCCGGCCGCAAGCCCGACCGCAAGTGGCTCGACACCGTGATCGACGCGGTCGGGCTGCGCCCGCGCCTCAGGCACAAGCCGGCCGAGCTGTCCGGCGGGCAGCAGCAGCGCGTCGCCGGCGCCAGGGCGCTCGCCTCGCAGCCGGAGATCGTCTTCGCCGACGAGCCCACCGGCAACCTCGACTCCCAGTCCAGCGCCGAGATGCTCGGCTTCATGCGCCGCTCGGTCGACGAGTTCGGCCAGACCATCGTGATGGTCACCCACGACCCCAACGCGGCCGCCTACTCCGACATGGTGCTGTTCCTGTCCGATGGCCGCATCGTCGACGAGATGGCCAACCCGACCGCCGAGAAGGTGCTCGACCTGATGAAGCGGCTGGGGGGCTGAGGCGCCATGCTCAACGCCACCCTCAAGGGCCTGGCCGCCCACAAGCTGCGCCTCGCGCTGACCGCCCTCGCGATCATGATCGCGGTCAGCTTCGTGGCCGGCACCTACGTGCTCACCGACACCATCTCCAAGACCTTCGACGAGCTGTTCCAGAACGTGACCCAGAACGTCGACGTGGTCGTCCGCTCCAAGGACACCATCTCGAGCGGCCAGGGCGACGAGCTGCGCGAGCCCTTGCCGGCGGCCCTCGCCGGCCAGATCGGCAAGGTCGACGGCGTCAAGTCGGCCGAGGGCAGCGTCAACGGCTACGCCCAGTTCGTGAAGAAGGACGGCAAGCCGGTCACCACCGGCGGCGCGCCCACCCTCGGCGTCTCCTTCGGCAGCACGCCCGAGCTGAACAACCCGTACCTGCGCAGCGGCCGCATGCCGACCGGGTCGGGCGAGGTCGTCATGGACGTCCTCACCGCACGCAAGTACGGCTTCGCCGTCGGCGACCGGGTCAAGGTGCTGCTGCAGGGCGGCGCCAGGGAGTTCGACCTGGTCGGCCTGATCGGCTTCGGCCAGGCCGACAACCTGGCCGGGGCGACCCTCGCCGGGTTCGACCTGCCCACCGCCCAGGAGGCGTTCGACAAGAAGGGCAAGTACGACGAGATCAACGTGCTCGCCAACCCGGGGGTGAGCCAGACCGAGCTGCGCGACCGCGTGGCGGCCGCGCTCGCCGACCCGAAGGTCGAGACGCTCACCAGGCAGGAGTACGCCAAGAAGAGCGCGCAGAGCATCTCGGACACGATCGGGCGCTTCCTCGGCACCGCGCTGCTCGCCTTCGCCGGCGTGGCCCTGCTGGTCGCCGCGTTCCTGATCGTCAACACCTTCACCATCGTGCTGGCCCAGCGGACCCGCGAGCTGGCGCTGCTGCGCTGCCTCGGGGCCAGCAGGCGCCAGGTGCTCGGCTCGGTGCTGCTCGAGTCGACCGTGGTCGGCGTGATCGCCTCGCTGGTCGGGCTCGGCATGGGCGTGGTGGTCGCGATCGGCCTGCGCCGCCTGCTGGAGGCGTTCGGCGGCGAGCTGCCGACGACCAGCCTGCAGCTCCTGCCGCGCACGGTGATCGTCTCGCTGGTCGTCGGCATCGGGATCACCCTGATCTCGTCCCTGGTGCCGGCGCTCAAGGCGACCAGGGTTCCGCCGGTGGCCGCCCTGCGCGAGGAGGCGGTGGTCGCGCCGCGCCGCGTCGGCCGGCTCCGCACCGTCGTCGGCGCGCTGGTCACCGCCGCCGGCGCGGCGCTGCTCTCGGTCGGGCTCTTCCGCGACGTCGGCAACCGCCTGGTCAACCTCGCCGCGGGCGCGGTGATCATCTTCCTCGGCGTCGCCGTGCTCAGCCCGCTGGTCACCAGGCCCCTCGCCCGGGTGATCGGCTGGCCGATCGCCGGCCTCTTCCGCGAGCCAGGCAAGCTGGCCAGGCAGAACGCCATGCGCAACCCGCGCCGCACCGCCTCGACCGCCGCCGCGCTGATGATCGGGCTCGCGCTGGTCACGTTCGTGAGCATCTTCGCCGACTCGATCAAGACCTCGACCACCGGCATCCTCGACCGCAGCGTCGCCGCCGACTACATCCTCACCACCCAGCAGTTCACCCCGTTCAGCCCGGAGCTGGCCAAGCGGCTGGCCACCCAGCCGCAGATCGAGGCCGTGGCCGCCGTGCGCGTCGGCCCCTGGAAGCTGAACGGCAAGAACAAGCAGGTGATGGCGACCGACCCGGTGGCCTACGACAGGGCGGTGCGCACCGAGACGACCGCGGGGGCGATCTCCGACCTCAGCGGCGGCGGCCTGGCGGTGAAGGAGTCGGTGGCCAAGTCCGAGGGCTGGAAGGTGGGCGACACCGTGCCGATGGAGTTCCTCGGCCGCGGCGTCCAGCAGGTGCCGCTCAAGGCCATCTACAAGGACAACGGTGTCAACGGCGACTTCCTGCTCTCCCTCACCGACTACCAGCGCTTCTACACCACCCAGGCCGACCAGCAGGTGCTGGTGCGCGCCAAGCCGGGCGTGGCCCCGGCCGACTCGCGCGCGGCGATCGAGAGCGTGCTCGCCAACTTCCCCAACGTGCAGGTGCGCGACCAGGCCGAGTACAAGGCCGAGCAGGCCAAGCAGATCAACCAGCTGCTCGGTCTCGTCTCCGCCCTGCTCGCCCTCGCCATCCTGATCGCGCTGTTCGGCATCGTGAACACCCTGGCCCTCTCGATCTTCGAGCGGATCCGCGAGCTCGGCCTGCTGCGCGCCATCGGCGCCACCCGCGGCCAGCTGCGCCGCATGATCCGCTGGGAGGCGGTGATCATCGCCGTGCTCGGCGCGGTGTTCGGCCTGGTGATCGGCTGGTTCTTCGGCTGGGCCGCCATCCGCGCCCTGAAGGAGCAGGGCATCACCGAGTTCAGCATCCCCGGCGCCCAGCTCGTCGGCTACGTCGTCGCCGCCGCGCTGGCCGGCATCCTCGCCGCGATCCTGCCGGGCCGCCGCGCCTCCAGGGTCGACGTGCTGCGCGCGATCTCCACTGAGTAGGGCACGCTCACGGCCCGTGGCCTCGGGATCCCGAGGCCACGGGCCGTGGCGGGCCGTGGGCGCGTGCTGTCGAAGGAGAACGCCGGCCCCTGGGCCGGCCCCTGGGCCGGCTCCTAGGGCCGCTCGGTCCGTCGGCGCAGCTACGGCTCCTTGGATGACCAGGGCCGAAGGCCGTCGTATGGTGCTTGCACTATGGGCATGTCCGAGCTTCGCAGGGAGTACGGCGCGGCCGGGCTGGACCGCGCCGACCTCGACGACGACCCCGTGGTCCAGTTCGGGCGCTGGTTCGACCAGGCCAGCGCGGCCGACCTGATCGAGCCGAACGCGATGACGCTGGCCACGGTGTCGCCGGCGGGCCGGCCCTCGGCGCGGGTGGTGCTGCTCAAGGGGTTCGGGCCCGACGGGTTCGTCTTCTACAGCAACTACGCCAGCCGCAAGGGCGGTGAGCTGGCCGCCAACCCGTACGCCGCCCTGGTGTTCTGGTGGCCGCCGCTGGAGCGGCAGGTGCGGATCGAGGGCCGCGTGGGGCGCACCAGCCGGGAGGAGTCGCAAGGCTACTGGCGCACCCGGCCGCTCGGCAGCCGGCTGGCCGCGCTCGCCTCCGCCCAGAGCGAGGCGGTCGCCGGCCGCGAGGTGCTCAGCCGGCGGGTGGACGAGCTCGCCGAGCGCCACCGCGACGGCGAGGTGCCCCTGCCGGAGGCCTGGGGCGGCTACCGGCTGCTGCCCGAAGCCTTCGAGTTCTGGCAGGGACGGCCCGACCGGCTGCACGACCGCTTCCGCTACACCCGCCGGCCCTCGCCGCCCGGCTGGGAGATCGAGCGGCTCTCGCCCTGAGCGGCGTGGCCCGCGCCACGGCGGGGGGCCACGCCTCGGCTGCACTGGGTGTTGCCAGCGGCGGTCGGGCCAGGCACCGTAGGGGCGACGGTGTCGGGCGAGCGGCGGCAACGGAGGGCGGTCATGGCTGGGAGCGAGGGCATCGAGGTCCACCCACCCTCGAAGGAGCGGTACGGCCACATCCTCAGCCCCGAGGCGCTCGGGTTCGTCGCCGCCCTGCAGCGCGAGTTCGACCCGACCAGGCAGGCCCTGCTCGCCAGGCGCGCCGAGCGCCAGGAGCGGTTCCGCTCCGGCGCCCTGCCCGACTTCCCGCCGTCCACCGCGGCGGTGCGCGACGGCGACTGGACGGTCGCGCCGTACCCGGCCGACCTGGCCGACCGGCGCGTGGAGATCACCGGCCCCACCGAGCGCAAGATGCTGATCAACGCGCTCAACTCCGGCGCCAAGGTGTTCATGGCCGACTTCGAGGACGCCAACGCGCCGACCTGGGACAACATGTTCGGCGGGCAGGCCAACCTGATCGACGCGATCGACCGCACCATCACCTTCGAGAGCCCCGACGGGCGCACCTACCGGCTGAACGACGAGGTCGCGGTGCTGATGCCGCGGCCGCGGGGCTGGCACCTGCCAGAGAAGCACCTGCTGGTCGACGGGCAGCCCGCCTCCGGCAGCCTGGTCGACTTCGGCCTGTGCTTCTTCCACAACGCCCGCCGGCTGCTCGATCGGGGCAGCGGCCCCTACTTCTACCTGCCCAAGCTCGAGAGCCACCTGGAAGCGCGGCTGTGGAACGACGTCTTCCAGTTCGCCCAGGACCGGCTCGGCATCCCGCGCGGCACCATCCGCGCGACCGTGCTGATCGAGACGATCACCGCCGCCTTCGAGATGGACGAGATCCTCCACGAGCTGCGCGACCACTCCGCCGGGCTGAACGCCGGGCGCTGGGACTACATGTTCAGCATCATCAAGCGCTTCCGCGACCATCCCGAGTTCGTGCTGCCCGACCGCAACCAGGTGACCATGACGGTGCCGTTCATGCGCGCCTACACCGAGCTGCTGGTGCGGACCTGCCACCGGCGCGGCGCCTTCGCCATGGGCGGCATGGCCGCCTTCATCCCGAGCCGCAGGGACCCCG
>Ga0307278_10000192_pt1 | contig 31173 bp, 28 predicted proteins | sample ER_DNA_117_FD_194482 | JGI IMG/M metagenome (GOLD analysis project Ga0307278, IMG submission 194482) | Bulk soil microbial communities from the East River watershed near Crested Butte, Colorado, United States - ER_DNA_117 | ecosystem: Environmental > Terrestrial > Soil > Floodplain | place...
TCGCCGGCGACCGCCGCACCCTGGTCGAGCACAACTGCGAGCTGATCGACATCCCCCAGCGGACCGGGGCGGTGCGCAAGAACGCCGCCGACATCAAGCTGGCCGTCGACGCCATGGAGCTGGCCTATGAGCGGGGGTTCGTCTCCACCTTCGTCATCTGCTCCGGCGACTCGGACTTCACCCCGCTGGTGGCCGCCCTGCGGGCGCTGAACCGGCGGGTGATCGGCATCGGCGTGAAGGGCTCCACCTCCAGCCTGCTGCCTCCCGCCTGCGACGAGTTCCTGTTCTACGACCGCCTGCCCGGGGTCGGCGAGCTGGTCTCCCAGGGGAGCCGGCGGGCGGCCAACGGCGGTGGCGGCGGCGGCAACGGCGGCAACCGGCCGCCACGGCGGACCAGCAAGCCACGCAAGGACGACCGCGCGGCCCCTGCCGGCCAGCGGGACCTGCAGGAGCTGCAGCGCCAGCTGACCCAGACCCTGGCCGGGCTGAAGCAGAGCGGCGCCGAGCCGGTGCTGGCCTCCTCGCTCAAGCGGGCGCTGCTGCGCAAGGACCCGACCTTCGCCGAGTCCGACTACGGCTTCCGGGCCTTCCGGGAGCTGCTCACCCAGGCCGAGCGCAACGGCATCGTGGCCCTCACCGAGGGCCAGGCCCCCGGCGACCCGGCCGTCGACTTCCCCGAGGCCGGCCAGGCCGACAAGGCCTTCGACGTGCTCCGCGAGACCCTCCTGGACCTGCAGGGTGACGATGACGAGGTCCCCCTGTCGGGCCTCAAGGACCAGATGCGCAAGCGCGACCCGTCCTGGTCCGAGAAGGACCTCGGCTACGCCGGGTTCCTCCAGTTCGTCAAGGCCGCCGCCGCCAAGGGTGCCGTCAACATGGAATGGGACGACGAAGAGGGCGACTACTTTCTGTACGTGCCTGAGTAGGGCGGTGGCATGAGCATGGTGGGTGGCCGATCAACGGACCCTTCGAGGTCAGGGAGGCGCGGACGGCGGAGGAGGTGGAGGCGGCAGGGCGGGTGACGGTGGCCGCCAACGCCGAGTTCGCCCCCACCGACCCCGACGACCCGTTCCAGACGTCCTGGGCCCGCTACCTGAGGGAGATGGCCGACGCGGCCGCCCGGGCCGCCAAGGGGCTGCTGCTGGTGGCGGTGGAGCCCGACGGGCGGGTGGTGGGCACGGTCACCCTGTACCTGGCGCCCGGGTCGATGCAGTGGCGGCCCGAGGACGCCATGTTCCGGTTCCTGGCCGTCGACCCGGCGGCCCGCGGCCGCGGCATCGGCCGGGCCCTGTTCCAGGCCTGCCTGGACCGGGCCAGGCAGGCCGGCAGGCGCCGCATGGCCCTGCACACCACCGAGTGGATGGCCACCGCCAGGGCCATGTACGAGCGCGCCGGCTTCTCGCGCGAACCCGAGGGCGACGCCCAGTTCCCCGGCATCAGGATCATCGCCTACGCCGCCGACCTGTAGGTCAATCCAGGCGCCAGCAGCCCGGCTCGTGTGGCGGGGGGACCCGCCCGACGCTCTGCAGGAATGCCTCCACCACCTGGGGACCGGCGAACTGGAAGGTCTGGCGGTAGACCCGCTGCTGGTCCTCGAGCTCCTCGGGCTGGGCGGCGACCCAGTCGCCGAAGGAGCCGTGCCCGTCGGCCAGGACCAGCACGACCTTGGCGTTCTCGATGGTGGCGAGCACCTTGGCCCGGTTGCGGACGATCCCGGGGTCGCGCAGGACGCCGGTCACGTCCTTGGCCGTGAAGGCGGCGACGATCTTGGGTTCGAAGTCGGAGAAGGCCCGCCGGAAGCCGTCGCGTTTGGCGAGCACGGTGCGCCAGGACAGGCCGGCCTGGAAGACCTCGAGGCTGAGGCGTTCGAACCATCCGGCATCGCCGACCGGGGCCTCGCCCCACTCGTTGTCGTGGTAGGTGGCGAGGACCGGATCCGTGGCGGCCCAACGGCAGCGGGTCTTGCCATCAAGCGCGGGGAGCACCATGCACGACCTCCGTGGTGCGCGGCAGCGGTGAGGCTCATGGTCGCCGGAACGACCGCTGAAGCGTAATACGACCAGGCGCCCGGGGGGTAACCGGCGTCCACAGGCCCGCCCGATTCGGCCCCCGGAACCGCCACGAAGCCCCACGAAGCTCGTGATCTGGATGGGGCGGCGGGTCAGGGGCGGACGGCACCGGCCCAGCCGAGGGCGAGGGCGGCCATGCCGGCCAGCAGCAGCCGGTAGGCGACCCGGCGGCCGCCGGGGCCGCGGGCGCCGGCCGGCAGCGCGGCCAGCCCGAGGGCCACGGCCAGGCCGGCCCCGGCCGCGACCACCGGGCGGTCGCCGGCGGCCAGCCCGGACCACAGGGCGAGGAGCACGGCGGCGGCGTAGCAGGCGGCGGCCACCGCGGCCGCCCGGCCGACCCCGAGCCGGGTGGCCAGCCCCCTGATGCCGGTGGCCCGGTCCCGCTCCACGTCGGGCAGGGCGTCGGCCAGGTGGGTGGCCACGGCCAGCAGGGCCCCGATCGGCCAGGCCCACCACAGCACCGCCGGGAACCGCCCGGCCGCGCCGTAGCCGAACAGGGGCACGATCGGCACGGCCACCGCGAACGGCAGGGCGCTGCCCACGGTGCCCTTCAGCCACAGGTCATAGGACCAGGCGCAGGCCAGCCCGACCACGGCCAGGGCGAAGGTGGCCGGGCCGAGGGCCAGGCCGAAGCCGAGCGAGGCGACCCCGGCGACGACGGCCGCCGTGGCCACCGCCCGGCGGGAGATCACCCCACGCTGGATCGGCTTGCCCCGGTCGGCGTCGGCGTCGGTGTCGGCGTCGACGGCGTCGTTGAGGGCCCCGGCGGCGTACTGGTTGCCGATCAGCAGCCCGGCCAACAGCGCCAGGCGGTCCCAGCGCGGCTCGGCCCGCATGGCCACCAGCCCGAAGGCCAGCCCGACCCCGACGACCGCGAACGCCGGGGCGGCGTGCAGGATCTCCAGCTGGGTCGCCGGATGCCAGGGCCCGCGGACGGGCCGCGCGGCCGCCGGGCCGGCCCCGGCTACGCGCCGGGCTCCGGAGGCTCCGGGGGCTCGGCGCGGGCGATCAGGCCCAGGCGGGGGCGGCTGGTCCGGGTCAGCTCCGGGTCCCAGCCCTCGGGGACGATCCGCTCGCCCTTGCCATCGCCGCCGCAGCTGCATGTCCAGCTCGCCGGACGCACGGCGCCGCAGCGCTCGCACGTCCAGGTCCCCTCCTGCTCGGTCGTCGCGTCCACGCCGCCCTCCCGGTCCATTCGTTGTCGGCTCCCCAGGGTAGCCGCTGCCACGACCGGGCGACGGTTCGGTCCCATCTTCGTATCTCCGCGCTGCCGGGCGGACGCTACCCCATGCCGGCGGCGGTAGCATCTCCCCCATGGGCCCCTCCGACCTGCTCTACCGCCTCTACGAACGGCGCCTGGCCGCCGACCTGCGCCGCGGGGGCGGGTTGCCCCGCCACGTCGGGGTGATCCTGGACGGCAACCGGCGCTGGGCCCGGGAGCTGGGCATGGACACCACCGAGGGCCACCGCCGCGGCGCCGCCCAGATCGACCATCTGCTGTCCTGGTCGGCCGAGGTCGGCATCCCGGTGGTCACCCTGTGGCTGCTGTCCACCGAGAACCTGCTCCAGCGGCACCCGGACGAGCTGGCCGAGCTGCTCCAGATCATCGAGGCCAAGGTGGTGCAGCTGGCCCGCGACGGCGCCCCCGACGGCTACCGGATCGTGCCCGTCGGCCAGCTGGACGCCCTGCCCGAGCGGACCCGCTCGACCCTGGCGGCGGCCGAGCAGGCCTCGCGCGGCCACACCGGCGGCACCCTGCACGTGGCCGTCGGCTATGGCGGCCGCGAGGAGATCGCCGACGCCGTCCGCCGGCTGCTGGCCGAGTACGGCGACAAGAACCTGGAGCTGGCCGAGGCTGCCGGCCTGGTCACCCCCGACGAGATCGCCCGTCACCTGTACACCGCCGGGGTGCCCGACCCCGATCTGGTCATCCGCACCTCAGGGGAGGTGCGGCTGTCCGGGTTCCTGCTGTGGCAGTCGGCCCACGCCGAGTACTACTTCGCCGACACCTACTGGCCGGACTTCCGTAAGGTGGACTTCCTTCGCGCCCTGCGGTCCTATGCCCAGCGGCAGCGGCGCTTCGGGAGGTGAACGGGTGGCACGCAAGGACCGGGAGCGGGCCCGCAAGCGGCACGCGATCCAACGGGAACGCCGGGAGGCCGGCTACGAGCCTCCGCCCAAGATGGAACGGCCGGCCCCCAAGGCGCCGGCCAGGACGGCGGCCAGGCGGCCGGCCGGCGGCGGGGGCCGGGCCCAGCCGACGCCGCTGAAGAAGGCCCAGGTCGGCGACGTCGACCGCAAGGGCCGGGTGTACGAGCGGCCGATGCTGCTCCACCCCAAGGTGGCCCTCTACGTCTACTTCGCGGTCCTGGGCATCGGGCTGTTCAGCCTGCTGCGGCGCGACCCCAGCCTGCAGGCGGCCGGCTACGGCGCCTTCGCCCTCGGCATGCTGGTGATCGCCGACTCCAAGACCACCTGGATGCGGGCCCTGCCGTTCATCGTCCTGGCCGCCGCCCTCGGCGCCGGCGCCGTCGCCCTGGCCGTCAGCGTTGCCTGACGCCTCCGCCTCGTTCCCCAGGCGGCATGCCCGGACCCAGGGGTTCAGCCTGGGGCGGCCGCGGGGGTTCCGGGTCGGGGCCGACGGGGCCCGGGTGGCGTTCCTGCGCTCGGCGGGCGGGGACGACCCGGTCAACCGGCTGTGGGTGCTGGAGGTGGCCTCGGGGGCCGAGCGGCTGGTCGCCGACCCGGCCGTCCTGCTCGGCTCCTCCGGCGGCGACCTGCCCCCCGAGGAGCTGGCCCGGCGCGAGCGGGCCCGGGAGCGCGCCGGCGGCATCGTCGCCTTCGCCACCGACCTGGACCTGACCGTGGCCAGCTTCGCCCTGGCCGGCCGCCTGTTCGTGGCCGACCTCCGCGGCGGCGGCGGGGTGCGGGAGCTGGCCGCGGGCGAGGGGGTGCTCGACCCGCGGGTCGACCCCACCGGCACCCGGGTGGCCTGGGTCGCCGGCCGCGCCCTGTGGGTCGCCGAGCTCGACCGCGGGGGCCAGGGACGGAAGCTGGTGGGCGAGGACGACCCGGAGGTGACCTGGGGGCTGGCCGAGTTCCTGGCCGCCGAGGAGATGGACCGGGGCCGCGGGTTCTGGTGGGCCCCGGACCGGCGGCGGCTGGCCGTGGCCCGGGTCGACACCACCGGGGTGCGCCGGTTCCACCTGACCGATCCGGCCAACCCGGCGGTCGAGCCGGTCCGGCTCCCCTACCCGGCCGCCGGCACCGCCAACGCCGACGTCGGCCTCCACGTCCTGGACCTGGACGGCGCCCGGGTCGAGGTCGGCTGGGACCGGGCCGCCTACCCGTACCTGGCCGCGGTCACCTGGGAGGACGGCGGCCCCCTGACCCTGCTGGTCCAGGCCCGCGACCAGACCGCCACCCGGGTCCTGGCCGCCGACCCCGACACCGGCGCCACCACCGAGCTGGCCGCCCAGCACGACCCGGCCTGGGTCGACCTGGTCGGTGGGGTGCCGGCCTGGCTGGACGGCCGCCTGGTGCTGACCGCCGACGACCCGGCCTGCGACACCCGCCGCCTCACCGTCGACGGCCGGCCCGTCACCCCGCCCGGGCTCCAGGTCGACCGGGTGGTGGCCGCCGCCGGCGGGGCGGTGCTGGTCGCCGGGTCCGAGGAGCCGACCGAGATCCACCTGTGGCGGGTCGTGCCCGGCGCCCCTCCCGAGCGCCTCACCGCCGGTCGCGGCCACCACGCCGCCACCGCCGCCGGCCCGGTGCTGGTCATCACCCGCGCCGACCTGGAGCACGACAACACGGCCACCACCGTCACCGCCCCCGGCCGCCCGCCCCGGCCGGTCGCCTCGCTCGCCCACCCCCCCGGCCTGGTCCCGCGGCCCCGGCTGCTGCGGGCCGGCCGCCGCCAGCTGCGCTGCGCCCTGCTGCTCCCCGACCGGCTCGGCACCGAGGCCCCCGGTCCACCGGGGGACCACCCCGGCGGTCCCCCGGACCCCCCCGCCGGGTCGCTGCCGGTGCTGCTCGACCCCTACGGCGGGCCGCACCACCGCCAGGTGCTGGCCGGCCGCGACCGCTTCCTGGTCTCCCAGTGGTTCGCCGACCAGGGGTTCGCGGTCCTGGTCACCGACGGGCGCGGCACCCCGGGCCGCGGCCCCGCCTGGGAGCGGGCGGTCTGGCGTGACCTGGCCGGCCCGGTCCTGGACGACCAGGTCGACGCCCTCATGGCCGTGGCCGCCGACCACCCCGAGCTGGACCTTGGCCGGGTGGCCATCCGCGGCTGGTCGTTCGGCGGCTACCTGGCCGCCCTGGCCGTGCTGCGCCGCCCCGACGTGTTCGGTGCCGCCGTGGCCGGCGCCCCGGTGACTGACTGGCGCCTGTACGACACCCACTACAGCGAGCGCTACCTCGGCCACCCGGCCGCCGACCCCGACGCCTACCGGCGCAGCTCCCTGCTGGCCGACGCGGCCAAGCTGGAACGCCCCCTGCTGCTGATCCACGGCCTGGCCGACGACAACGTGGTCGCCGCCCACAGCCTGCGCCTGTCCAGCCTCCTGCTCGCCGCCGGCCGCCCCCACTACGTCCTGCCCCTCTCCGGCGTCACCCACCTGGCCGCCCAGGAGGCGGTCGCCGAGAGCCTCCTCCACCTCCAGCTCGCCTTCCTCCGCGACGCCCTGGGGCTCACCTGATCGGCCACTGGACCTCGGTCAGGAGGTCGGCCTCCTCGGTCCGGGAGGGGTCGTTGAGGTAGACCTCGCGGGGGCCGGCGACCAGCTCGTGGCCGTGGTCGGCGACCCAGCCGGAGACGGTGTGGTAGGCGGGGCCGATCTCGGCATAGGGGCCGCGGTGGACGGCGACGGCGGCCGGGCCGCCGGCCAGCTCGGTCCCGTAGACCTCGCCCGACCCCTCGAACGGGGCCGCCACCGGGAAGCAGATCTCGATCGGGGCGCTGGTGTCCTCGTCCAGCACCTGGTCGGCGTGGTAGACGACCTGGAGCGGCCCGGCCGGCTCGATCCCCCGCCGGCCCAGCTCGGCCAGGACCAGGTCCACCCCGGCGCTGATGGCCGACGAGGTCCGCCGGAGGTCGGTGGTGGTCCGGGTCGCGGCCACCGCCTGGGGCGGCGGCTCCTTCACGGTCACCTCGTACGGCATGACGTCCTCCTTCTCCAGGAGCCATTCGAGGAACGCGAGCATCCGCCGCTGCTCGACCAGGCGCGCCTCCAGCCGTTCCCGGTGCCGGCGCAGGCGCTCGGCCACCGGCTCGCCGCCGCCGTCGGCCAGCAGCGCCCCGATCTCCTCCAGCGGCAGCTCCACCGACCACAGGATGCGGATGGCCTCGGCCTGGTTGGCCTGGGCCGGCCGGTAGTAGCGGTAGCCGGAGGAGGGGTCGACGAACGCCGGCCGCAGCAGCCCCAGCTCGTCGTCATGGCGCAGCGCCTTCACCGACAGCCGGGTCGCCTTGGAGAAGCGCCCGATCGGCAGCAGGTCGTCCACTCGCGTCCTCCCTTCGACGGCCACCCTGGGCGCTCCCCCGAGGGGAGGGTCAAGCGGCTCAGCCTTTTCCCCCCCAAGCCAAGGCATGCATCGAACATGTGTTCTACAATCGTTAGATGAAGCTCACCAATGTGATCTATACCGCAAGGGCTTACGGCCTCGGCTACGACGGCGCCTGATGAGCGGGCGGCCTCGCTACCAGGTTCCCGCCGGCTTCATCGCGCGTGGTTGGCGGTACGAGGTGGAGGCGACCACGTCGGGGCAGCGGTCGCTGATCCAGCAGCATTTCGGTGCCCGGCGGTTCGCCCACAACTGGGCGCTGGCGGAGGTCAAAGCCAACCTAAATGCCCGCAGTACTGATCCGTCGGTGCAGCCGTTGCCCTGGGACCTGCCCTCCCTTCGCCGAGCGTGGAACCAGGCCAAGAACCAGGTCGCGCCGTGGTGGCCCTGCTGTTCCAAGGAAGCCTATGCATCTGGGATCGCCGACCTGGTGACCGGCCTGCACAACTGGACGGCTTCCAAGAACGGCCGCCGAGCCGGGCGTCCGGTCGGATTCCCCCGCTTCAAGGCCCGGGGTCGGGATCATGGCCGGGTCCGGTTCTGCACCGGCGCGATGCGTCTCGAGTCGGACCGCCGACACCTCATCCTGCCGGTCATTGGGAGGCTCCGCTGCAAGGAGAACACCAGAAGCCTGCAGCGGCTCTTGGTCAAGGAACAGGGGCGAGTCTTGTCGATGACCCTCAGCGAGCATGGTGGTCGACAGTTCGTCTCGGTGTCCGCGATCGTCGTTCATACCCAACGCGGTCCAAGCGAGCCCGACGCTCGCTGTGGTATCGACCTTGGCATCGGTCGGGAGTGGGCGGTCGTGGCGCACGCGGACGGCACCATCGAGCGGACCGCTCATCCTGCGCCATGGGCTGGTGTGCAGGATGAGCGAAGGAGGGCCGCCCGGCGAGCGTCCCGCCGTATCGTCGGCTCCCGTGGGCATCACCATGCGAGAACCAAGCTGGCCGCCCTTGACCGGCGTGCTGCCAACCTTCGCCGCGAGTCTGTCCATGCGCTTACGTCCGCTCTTGCTCGTCGATACGGCACGATCGTCGTGGAGGACCTTGATGTGTCTGCCATGGCGCGAGGTATGGGCAGGCGCGCGTTCCGGCGCACCGTCCACCAGGCCGGAATCGGCGTGGTCCGCCCCGTCCTGGCCTACAAGACCAGATGGGCGGGAGGGCAACTCGTCGTGGCCGATCGCTGGTTTGCCTCCTCCAGGATCCACCACGGTTGCGGCGGCTACCATGCACGGCTCAGATTGCAGGATCAGGTCTGGGTCTGCCCTCGCTGCGGCGAACGGGTGGACCGCAATGCCAATGCGGCCCTTAATCTTCGTGACTGGACCGGACCGGTCACCGACCGGGATGTCCAGCGGGGTGGAGTTGCCGCCCCGGTGCCGTTCGTGGGCGACCACGGCGGGCAGGCTTGCACTCAGGTGCAAGCGTGCGAGGCCCTGTAAGTCCACCGAATGTGGCGGGGTCCGACGACACCAGAACCAACCCCCGACCATGGGGCGCGGAACCCCGAGTAGGGGTACCAGGTCAGTGAGCGTGCTCACTAGCCTAGTAACGGTCAAGCGGCCAGCTCGGCCAGCCGCCGCAGCTGGGCGACCCGCTCGGCGTGGGTCCAGGCCATGGGGGCGGCGAGCAGGGTGCCGACCCCGGCCTCGCGGTGGGCGGCCAGGCGCTCGCGGACCCGGCCGGGGGGGCCGCACAGGGTGACCAGGTCGATCAGCTCGTCGGGGAGGGCGGCCATGGCCTGCGCGCGGTCGCCGGCCAGGTAGTGGTCCTGGACGCTGCGGGCGGCCCGCTCGAAGCCGTAGCGGCCGGCCTGCTCGGTGTAGAAGTTGCGCTCCCGCGAGCCCATGCCGCCGATGTAGAGGGCCAGGAACGGGCGCATGGCGTCGCGGGCCGCGGCCAGGTCGTCGGCGATGTGGACCTGAACGTTGGGGGCGACGTCGAAGCCGTCCAGGTCGCGGCCGGCCCGGGCCGCCCCCGCGGCCAGGTGGTCGCGGAACCCGCCGGCGTGCTCGGGGGCGAACAGGAACCCGAGCCAGCCGTCGGCCAGCTCCCCGGCCAGGGCCAGGTTGTGCGGCCCCATCGCCGCCAGGTAGATGGGCAGGCGCGGCTGGGCCGGGGTGATGGTCAGCTTCAGGGCCTTGCCGGGGCCGTCGGGCAGCGGCAGCGTCAGGGTCTCGCCCTGGTAGGCGACCCGCTTGCGCTCGAGGGCCATGCGCACCACCGAGAGGTAGTCGCGGGTGCGGGCCAGCGGCCGGCCGAAGCGCTGGCCGTGCCAGCCCTCGGCCACCTGGGGGCCGGACAGCCCCAGGCCGAGCCGGAACCGCCCCCCCGACAGCTGGTCGAGGGTGGCGGCGGTCATGGCCGTCATGGCCGGGCTGCGGGCCGGCATCTGGAACACGCCCGAGCCCAGCTTGATGGTGGCCGTCTGGGCGGCCAGCCAGGCCAGCACGGTGGCCGCGTCCGACCCGTAGGCCTCGGCCACCCAGGCCGAGTCGTAGCCGAGCCGCTCGGCCTCCCTGGCCAGCTCCAGCTGCTCGGCCGCGGTCGTGCCGGCGCCGAAGTAGCCGAGCATCACCCCGAGTCGCATGCCCGGAGCTTAGCGGCCGGTGACCTCCCGGGCGAAGGTCTCGAAGGCGGCGACGTAGCGGGCCACGTCCTCGTCGGTGTGCTGCACCGACAGGGTCCACTGCTCGTCGATGCCCGGGGTCATGAACACGCCCTCGGTCATCTCGTACAGCCACGACAGGTAGGAGAGCTCCTCGTCGACCCCGTCGCCGTCGAAGCCGGCATAGGCGCGGTAGTCGCGCAGGCGCTCGGGGGCGTACATGACCGCGCCCTTGCCGCCCACCCCGGTGGTGTAGCAGGGCAGGCCGTAGTCGTCGATGACCCGCTGGCAGCCGGCCAGCTGGGCGTCGTTGAGCCGGTTCAGCTCCTTGTAGGCGTCGGTGGTGAGGACCTCGGTGAGGGCGACCAGCCCGGCCCGGGCGCACAGCGGGTTGCCGTTGAAGGTGCCGAGCTGGGGCACGCCGTCCTTGGCGATCTCGGCCATCAGCTCGCCGCGGCCCCCGAACCCGCCAAGGGGGGTGCCGCCGCCGACCGCCTTGGCGAAGCACTTGAGGTCGGGAGCGACCCCGTAGACCTCCTCGGCGCCGCCGTAGGCGATGGTGGCGCCCGTCTTGACCTCGTCGAAGATGAGGATGACGCCGTGGCGGGAGCAGATCTCGCGGACCGCGTCCAGGTAGCCGGGCTCGGGGTCGATGATGCCGACGTTCATCATCACCGGCTCCATGATCATGCCCGCGACCTCGCCGGCGTTGGCGGCCAGCAGCCGGTCCAGCGCCTCGGCGTCGTTGTAGGGGACGATCAGGGTCAGCTCGGTCACGGCCCTTGGGGTGCCGGAGCCGAACTCGACGCTGGCCGGGGTCTCCCGCGGGCCCATCTCGTCGCGGCCGGGGCGGATCGAGACCAGCACCGACTCGTGGTGGCCGTGGTAGGAGCCCTCGATCTTGACGATCTTGTCGCGGCCGGTGACCCCGCGAGCGAGGCGGATGGCGTCCATGGTGGCCTCGGTGCCGGAGTTGGTGAAGCGCATCTGGTCGATCCGGAACCGCTGGCACAGCTCCTCGGCCAGCAGGGTGGTCTCGGCCACCGGCTGGGCGAAGTGGGTGCCGATGGCCGCCCGCTCCGACAGGGCCTCGACGATCTTGGGGTGGGCGTGGCCGACGGCCATCACCCCGAAGCCGTTGTGATAGTCGGCGTACTCGTTGCCGTCGACGTCCCAGACCCGGCTGCCCTTGCCCCGCTCGAAGAAGATCGGGTAGGGCGGCGAGTCCTGGAAGCTGGAGGCGACCCCCAGCGGCAGCGAGGCGAGCGACCGCTCCCGCCACTCCCGCGACTTGGGGGTGCGTTCGTGGACGAGCAGGGTCCTGGCCTCGGTGAGGCGGTCGATCCGCTCCTGGTCGGGCCGTCGGCCCATGCTGATCACGCTCCTGTAGCGCTTCGGACGTCCTTCGTCCTACGTCGACTTCTGGGATAGACTACTTCGAACTGCGTTGTCTTGGCAAAGCTATCGGGAGGTAGTTCGCATGGCGAGGACGGCGAGGGTCGACGCGGTCGACCGCCGCATCGTGGCCGCCCTGCAACGTGACGGGCGCCGCCCCTTCACCAGCATCGGCCGGGAGCTGGGCCTGTCCGAGGCGGCCGTGCGCCAGCGGGTGGCGCGGCTCCAGGCGGCCGGGATCATGCAGGTGGTGGCCGTGGCCGACCCGATGGCCCTCGGCTACCAGGCGATGGCCATGGTCGGCATCTCGGTCGAGGCCCGCGCCCGCAGCCAGGTCGCCGAGGCCGTGGGGCGGCTGCCCGAGGTCTCCTACCTGGTGCTGGTCGCCGGCTCCTTCGACCTGCTGGCCGAGGTCGTCTGCGAGGACCACGACCACCTGCTGCGGCTGCTGTCGGAGGACCTGGCCGCCATCGAGGGCGTCCGGGCGACCGAGACGTTCATGTACCTGCGGCTGCTCAAGGAGGCCTACACCTGGTCGGTGGCGCCCGAGCTGCCGGCCGACGCCGACGCCGGCTGAGCTACAGCCGCCGCTCCGGCTGCCGAAGAAGTTCACAGGCCGACCGCCCGGCCTGGGGCTTCCGTCCGGCCGAGAGGAGCGATCGTGGGCCTGCAGTTCCCTGCGGCGCGGCGGCGGGCCGCCCGCGAACGGCTGCTCGCCACCGTCGGACTGGCCCTGCTGGCCGCCCCGGACGCCGACGCCGCCCGCCGGGTGGCCGCCGCCGCCACCGCCGAGCTGCTCGGCCTCCAGGTCCCGGCCGAGGGGGACGAGCTGGAGCTGACCGGCGAGGAGCTGGTCCCGCCCGAGGCCCGTGACGCTCTGGGGATCCTCCGGGTCCAGCTGGCCCTGGCCCTGGAACGGGCCGAGCTGGCCGCCGAGCTGGCCCGCCGGGCCAGCGTCGACCACCTCACCGGGCTGGCCAACCGGGCCGCGTTCTCCAGGGCGCTGCTGGCGGCCCTGGCCGGCTTCACCCCGCCCGGGCCGGGACCGGGCCTGCTGCTGCTGGACCTGGACGACTTCAAGACCATCAACGACAGCCTCGGCCACTCCTGCGGCGACGAGGTCCTGCGGGTGGTGGCCGAGCGGCTGCGGGGCTGCCTGGCCCCCGACCACGTCGCGGCCAGGCTCGGCGGCGACGAGTTCGCCGTGCTCGTCCCCCGGGTGGCCGGCGAGGCCGAGGCGGTCGCCCTTGGCGAGCGGATGGCGGCCGGCCTGCGCGCCCCGGTGACCGTGTCCGGGCGGGAGGTGCTGGCCAGGGCCAGCATCGGGGTGCGGCTGGCCCGCGGCGGCGACGAGGACCCCGAGCGGCTGCTGCGCGACGCCGACATGGCCATGTACGCGGCCAAGACGGCCGGCCGGGCCAGGGTCCGGGTGTTCGACACGGCCATGCACACCCGGGCGGTGCAGCGGCTCGACTTCGAGGCGGCGCTGCGCCGGGCCGTCATCCGCCAGCAGTTCACCGTCCGCTACCAGCCGGTGGTGGAGCTGGCCGACGGCCGCCTGGCCGGGCTGGAGGCGCTGGTCCGCTGGGACCACCCCGAGCGGGGCATGGTCATGCCGGGCGAGTTCGTCGGCCTGGCCGAGGACACCGGCCTGATCGTGCCGATCGGCCGCTGGGTCCTGCACGCCGCCTGCCAGGCGGCCCGCGACTGGCAGCGCCGCTTCCCGCTGCAGCCGCCGCCGTTCCTGAGCGTCAACCTGTCGGTGCGCCAGCTGCAGCAGCCCGACCTGCTGGAGGACGTGGCCGGCGCCCTCGACGCCTCCGGCCTCGACCCGGGCGACCTGATGCTGGAGATCACCGAGAGCGTCCTCGCCGGCGACCAGCCGGCCATGCTGGAACGCCTGGCCGCCCTGCGGGCCCTCGGCGTCCACCTGGCCATCGACGACTTCGGCACCGGCTACTCGTCGCTGGCCTACCTCAAGCACCTGCCGGTCGACACCCTCAAGCTGGCCAAGCCGTTCGTCGACGGCCTGCTCCGCGGCCCCGAGGAGGCGGCCCTCACCAACGCCATCCTGCGCATCGCCGACCTGCTCGACCTCCAGGTGATCGCCGAGGGCATCGAGCAGCCCCCCCAGGCCCGCGAGCTGCAGCGCCTCGGCTGCCGCTTCGGCCAGGGCTTCCACTTCGCCCGCCCCCTCGACCAGTTCGCCGTCGAGGCCCTCCTGGTCGCCGAGCAGCGCCGCCGCCCCGCCGCCGTCCCGGCCAGGTCGGGCGCCCCGGCGGTGTGACCGGCCCCTCCAGGGGGAAGCTACAGGAGCATGCTGGCATCGCTGACCGGGCTGGGGCTGTCGGCGGCGGCGGGGCTGAACGCCTACATCCCGCTGCTGCTGGTCGGCGTGCTGGCCCGCTTCACCGACGTCATCACCCTGCCCGAGCCCTATCGCTGGATCCAGAGCGGCTGGGCCCTCGGGGTGGTGTCGGTGCTGCTGGTGGCCGAACTGGTGCTCGACAAGGTGCCGGTGGTCGACCACGTCAACGACGCCGTCCAGACCCTGGTCCGCCCCACCGTCGGCGGGGTCATCTTCGCCGCCACCACCGCCGCCGCGGAGGCCGACGCCTCCCCCTGGATGCGGGACCACCCCTGGGTCGGCGTCCTGCTCGGCGTGGCCGTCGCCGGCGTCGTCCACGCCACCAAGGCCACCGCCCGCCCCGTGGTCAACGCCGCCACCGTCGGCACCGCCACCCCCCTGGTCAGCGTCGCCGAGGACGCCGCCTCCCTGGCCATGAGCCTGGTCGCGGTCTTCCTCCCGGTCCTGGTCGTGGTCGTCCTGCTGCTGCTCGCCTGGGCCGCCTGGAGCCTGGTCCGGAGGGTCCGCCGGCGCCGCCGCCCGGCCCCGCTCGAGCCGCCGGCTAGAACGGGGGGCTGATGGGCCCCCGGAGCTGGTCGTCGTCGTCGGGCGAGGTGATGGTCGTCCCTGGAGGAGCCGGCTCCACCACCTGGCGAGGGGCCGCCGCGATGGTCGGCGGCGGCGCCGGGTGCTGGGGGTCGAGGGGGGCGAGGGAGACGGCGTTGGTGCGCTCGTAGCCAAGGCGCTGCAGCCGGACGGCGCAGCTCTGGATCTCGCTCAGCACCCGGGTGAGGCCCTCCAGGAGGGCGCGGCTGGGGGGACCGCCGGCGGCGGCCAGCTGCTTGAAGGCCTGGTGGGCGTCGCCGATGGCGCGCTCCAAGGCGTGCCGCTGGTCGGCGACCTGGTCGCCGATGCGCTCGAGCTCGGCGACCGAGCTCGCGACCCTGGCGCGCCTGGCGGGCTCGGCGGAGGCCAGCTCGATCTGGAGCTCGAACAGCCGGTGCCGGATCGCTCCGCTCGCGTCGACGGCGCCGGCCTCGAGCTCCCGGGCGTCCTGGATCAGGGCGTCGAGCAGCTCGACGACCAGCTCCAGCGGGGTGTCGGGCGGCCCTCCGACGAGCAGGGTGAGCAGCTTCGCGCTGAGGGCGGCGACGCGCTCGTAGCGCTCGCGCGGACCGTCGGACGAGTCGGACGCACCTGACATGCGGGCCTCCTTCGGCCGGCCGCGTTGGGGACCCCATCCTACCCGGACACGAGCCGCTTGTCCGAATTGCCCGCGCAGGGTCAGGCCATCGGGCCGTACAGGGCACGGGCGCGGGCGGCCAGGTCGTCGGGGAGGGCGACCAGCAGGGCGGTCGCCTCCGCACCCACCTGGCCCGACGGGAGGTACAGGCGGGACCAGGTGCGGACACGGCGGCCCCGGGTGTCGGTGAGGCCGGCGACCAGGGGGAGGGGGGCGTCGTAGGGGACCTGGGCGCGGTAGCGGAGGTCCATGGTGGCGGTGGCGGCCCAGATGCCGGCCAGCAGGATCGACGCGTAGCCCATCACCTCGTCCAGGGCGGTGGCCGACAGGCCGCCGTGGAGGACCCCGGGGTAGCTCTGGAACTCGGGGCGGGGGTGGAGGGTGGCCAGGACCTGGTCGCCGTCGCGGCGGATGTCGTTCAGGTGCATCCCGATCGGGTTGGCGTCGCCGCAGGCGAAGCAGTGGCGCGCCCCCGCCGGGAGCACGTCGTCGCGGGTGGTGGGCCGCTCATCGTTGGGACCGGGCATGGCCCTGGCGCCTCCTCGGTGGGGGTGGGGCGGTAGGCTACCGCTGCTGCCTACCGCGCTCAGGAGGATCGGGTTGCCTGCCGTCACCGACGACGCCCTGCGCCGGCTGCCAAAGGCCGAGCTGCACCTGCACCTGGACGGATCGCTGCGGCCGGCGACGGTCGAGGAGCTGGCCCGGGAGCTCGGGCTGGTGCCGGCCGACGCGCCCGCGGGGGCGGCCATGGCCAGGGTCCGGGTGACCCGCCGGGCCGGGCTGCTGGAGGCGCTGTCGGGCTTCGAGCTGCTGCTGCCGCTGCTGCAGACCAAGGAGCACCTGGCCAGGGTGACCACCGAGCTGGTCGAGGACCTGGCCGCCGACGGGGTCGTCTACGCCGAGCTGCGCTTCTGCCCCCGGCTCAACACCGACCAGGGCCTGACCATCGACGAGGTGCTGGCATGCGTCGGCGAGGCCGCCGCCCAGGCCGAGGCGGCCACCGGCACCCGGGTGGCGCTGCTGGCCTGCATGATGGGCGGGGTCGACCCGGCCTGGAACCGGCCGGTGCTGGACGCGGCCATCCGCCGGATCGACGCGGGCGTGGTCGGGATCGACCTGGCCGGGCCGGTCAGCGGCCGCAGCCCCGGCTGGGTCGACGCCCATGCGGCCATGTTCGAGCACGCCCGCGCCTCGGGGCTGTGCGTCACCATCCACGCCGGCGAGGCCGAGCCCCCGGCCGCGATCCGCACCGCCCTCGACCGCTACCTGGCCGACCGGATCGGCCACGCCACCAGCCTGGCCGCCGACCCCGACCTGCTGGCCGAGGTGGTCGAGCGCCGGGTGGTGCTGGAGTGCTGCCCGCGGTCCAACTACTGGACCCGGACCGAGGCCGAGCTGCCGTCGCTGGCCGACCACCCGGTGGGGCGGCTGCTGGCCGCCGGCGCCCGGGTCTGCCTGAACACCGACGACCGCACCCTGTTCGGCAACGACCTGTCGTCGGAGCACCGGGTGGTGGCCGAGGCCCAGGGGCTGGACGACCGGCAGGTCGCGGCCCTGGTCGCCAACGGCTTCGCCGGCGCCTTCCACCCGGGCCGGGCCGCGGCCGCCCTGCAGCTGGCCGTCGGCCGCCTGGACGGGCGGGACGCGTGACGGCCACCGCCGCCTTCACCCCCACGGACCCGGCGTTCGTGGCCGACCCCTACCCGGCGTACGCGCGGCTGCGCGAGGCCGGCCGGGTCCTGTACGACCCGGGCAGCGACCACTGGCTGGTCCCCCACCACGCCGAGGTCAACGCCCTGCTCCGCGACCGCCGCTTCGGCCGCACCTACCTCCACGTGGCCGGCCACGCCGAGATGGGCCGGCCCGAGGAGCCCGACGACCTGGCGCCGTTCTGGAAGCTGATCCGCGACGGCATGCTCGACCGCGAGCCCCCCGACCACACCCGGCTGCGCCGCCTGGTCGCCAAGGCGTTCACCCCCCGGATGGTCGAGCGGCTCCGCGGCCGGGTCCAGCAGCGGGTCGACGCCCTGGTCGACGGCATCGCCGCCGCCGGCGGCGGCGACCTGGTGGCCGGGCTGGCCGAGCCGCTGTCGGTGGCGGTGATCAGCGACCTGCTGGGGGTGCCGGAGGCCGACCGGCCGCTGCTGCGGCCCTGGTCGGCCCAGATCTGCGGCATGTACGAGGTCAACCCGACCGAGCAGGCGGGCCGGGTCGCCTCCCGGGCCGCCAGCGAGTTCTCCGAGTACCTGCGCGGGCTGTCGCGAGCGCGGCGGGCCCGGCCCGCCGACGACCTCATCACCGCCCTCACCCAGGTGGTCGACGGCGGCGACCAGCTCACCGAGGACGAGCTCATCGGCACCGTGGTGCTGCTGCTCAACGCCGGCCACGAGGCGACCGTCAACTTCACCGGCATCGGCTGGTGGCAGCTGTTCCGCCACCCCGACCAGCTGGCCCGCCTGCGCCGCGAGCCAGGGCTGCTGCCGCGGGCGATCGACGAGCTGCTGCGCTACGACACCCCGCTGCAGCTGTTCGAGCGCTGGGTGCTGGAGGACGTGGAGGTCTGCGGGGTCGCCGTGCCCAAGGGGGCCGAGCTGGGGCTGGTGTTCGGCTCGGCCAACCGCGACCCGGCCGTGTTCGCCGACCCCGACCGCCTCGACCTTGGCCGCCCCGAGGCCGCCCAGCACCTCAGCTTCGGGGCCGGGATCCACTACTGCCTGGGGGCGCCGCTGGGCCGCCTGGAGCTGGAGCTGTCGTTCGGGACCCTGCTGGCCCGCCTGCCGGCGATGGCATTGGTCCACCCGCCGGCCTGGAAGCCGACCTACATCCTGCGGGGCCTGGAGGCGCTCGATGTCACCGTCTGAGCCGGCGGGTGGGTTCGCCATGTACGGGCCGGAGCTGACCTTCCTTGGGGTGCCGCGGGCCGACCTGGACGACCCGGCGTCGCTCCAGGGCGCCGACGTGGTCGTGATCGGCGCCCCCTTCGACGGCGGCACCAGCCACCGGCCCGGGGCCCGGTTCGGGCCGTCGGCCATCCGCGGCACCGACTACCTGGGCCACGACGGCTCGCGCCCGTCGCTCGCCCTCGGGGTCGACGCCCTCCGGGACCTGCGGGTGGTCGACGCCGGCGACGTGCTGATGCTGCCCGGCGAGATCGAGCCGTCCCTGGCCCGGCTGGAGGCGGCGGTCCACGCCGTGGCCGCCGCCGGGGCGGTCCCGGTGGTGCTGGGCGGCGACCACACCATCGCCCTGCCCGACGTGACCGGGGTGGCCCGCCACCACGGCATGGGGCAGGTGTCGGTGGTCCACTTCGACGCCCACGCCGACACCGCCGACACCCAGCGGGGCGCGCTGCTCGGCCACGGCACCCCGATGCGGCGGCTGATCGAGTCGGGCGCGGCCCGCGGCGACCGCTTCCTGCAGCTGGGGCTACGCGGCTACTGGCCACCTCCCGACGTGCTGGCCTGGATGGCCGGCCAGCACATGCGCAGCTTCGAGATGACCGAGATCGTCCGCCGCGGCCTCGACGCCTGCCTGTCGGAGGCGTTCGCGATCGCCTGCGACGGCTGCGACGGGGTGTTCTTGTCGGTCGACGTCGACGTGGTCGACCCGGGCATGGCCCCCGGCACCGGCACCCCCGAGCCGGGCGGGCTGACGGCCAGGGAGCTGCTGGACGCAGTCCGCCGCTGCGCCCTGGAGCTGCCGGTGGTCGGCATGGACGTGGTCGAGCTGTCGCCCGCCTACGACGGGCCCGGCGAGGTGACCGCGTTCCTGGCCAACCGGGTGGTGCTGGAGGTCCTGTCGGGCATCGCCCGGCGCCGCGCCTCCCAGGCCCAGGGGTGAAACCCGGCCCGCCGGGGCCGTGTTGGAGCCGGTGATGGAGACAGATCCGCAGCTGCCGGCCCGCCTCGCCCGCGACCTCGACGGGTCGTTCGAGGCGCTGGTCGTGGCCCACCAGCGCCTCGTCTTCGGCCTGGCCCTGCGGGTGGTGGGCGACCGCGGCGACGCCGAGGAGGTCGCCCAGGACACCTTCGAGCGGGCCTACCACGCCCTGGCCGGCTACGACGCCGAGCGGGTGGCGGCCATGCGGCTGCGGCCCTGGCTGGCCCGGATCGCCCTGAACCTGGCCCGCAACCGGCTGCGGCGGCGGCCCCCGCCGTCCCGGCCGCTGGAGGACGGCGGCGGCCAGCCCCTGGCCGTGGCCGCCCCCGCCGCGGCCGAGCCGGCCCAGGTGGCCGAACGCCACCAGGAGCGGGCGCTGCTGGCCGAGCTGCTGGCCTGCCTGCCCCGCGGCCAGCGGGAGGCGGTGGTGCTGCGCCACGTCGAAGGCCTCCCCTACGCCGAGGTCGCCGAGGTCCTGGGCCGGCCCGTGGGCACGGTCAAGACCCACGTCCACCGCGGGGTCCGGCAGCTACGGATCGAGCTGGAAGCCCGGGAAGCCCGGAAGGAGCGGACACCATGACCAACCACCTCGACGACCACCCGGACGGCGGCTGGCGCCGGCTGGCCGAGGGCCTCCAGGGGCTGTCGGCCGACCCGCCGGCGACCCTGCGCCCGGCGGTGCTGGAACGGGTCGGCCTGGCCGACGTGTGCTGGACCGTTGACGGGCCCGCCGGGCCGCTGCTGGTCGCCTCCAACGGCCGCGGCATCTCGGCCACCGCCCCCGGCGGCGACCAGGACCGCTTCGCCGAGCGGTTCCGGGCCCGCTTCGGGCGGCCCCTGCGGCCGCTCGACCGGCCCCCGGCGCGCCTGGCCGTCCAGGTCGAGCGGCTGCTCGGCGGCGGCCGGGCCGGCCGGCCGCCCCGCTACGACCTGCGCGGCACCAGCCCGTTCGAGCAGGCCGTGCTGGCCAAGGCCCAGGAGATCCCCCGCGGCCAGGTCCGCCCGTACGCCTGGGTGGCCGGCGAGCTCGGTCGGCCGGCCGCGGTCCGGGCGGTCGGGGCGGCCCTTGGCCGCAACCCGGTCCCGGTGCTGATCCCCTGCCACCGGGTGGTCGGCAGCGACGGCCGCCTCACCGGCTATGCCTGGGGCGTCCCCTACAAGCGGACCCTGCTCGCCGCCGAGGGCGCCGACCCCGACGAGCTGGAGCTCCTTGGCCGCCGCGGCACCCGGTTCTTCGGCAGCGACACCACCCGCATCTACTGCTACCCCACCTGCCGCCACGCCCGCCGGGTCACCGGCCCCCACCTGCAGCGGTTCGCGGGCGCGGCCGAGGCGGCCGCCGCCGGCTACCGCCCCTGCCGCGTCTGCCGGCCGCCGGCCCTGGCCGGCTGACCCGGGCCACGGCACAGGCGCTCTTGGGGGGCCGTGGGGGGAGCGAGCTCCCCCACATGGATCAGGGCCGACGACGCTTTCGCAGCGCCCGGACTGTCCGCTCTGCGGCTTGCACGGGCCGCAGCTCGTCCAGGACCTCGGCGACGCGTTCGTTGCGGTGCTCGAACTCGAGGCCGCGGCTGGCCGCGGGGAGGTCGCGGGCGCGGGCCTCGGCGGCGTCGAGGGCGGCGGCGGTGGCGGCCCGGGCGCCGGCCAGGGCCGGGTGGTCCCAGGCGGGCAGCTCGGCCCGGGCCGCGTCCAGGCCGGCCAGGAACCCGGCCACGCCGGCCTCCAGGGGGGCGCCCGGCCGCCGCGCCGACGGCACGGTGGCCAGCAGCGCCCGGCTGCCCTCGTCCAGCGCCCGGGCGAAGCGCAGGAACCCGGCCCAGGCCGCCTCGGCGGCCGGGTCGGGCCGCGGCCGCCGCCACATGCCCGCCACCTCCAATAGGATTGCGGCCCCTGAGCCGCCGACCCGACGATACCGACCCGGAGCCCGCGATGCCGCGCCTGGCCCTCTCCCCCGTCCCGCCCGAGCGGGCCGAGGCCGACCTGCTGGTCCTGCCGGTGGCCGCCGGCCCCGACGGCCCGCTCGCCCCGCCGGTGACCGCTGCGGTGCTGGAGCGGCTGGGGACCGGCCTGGACGCCGTGGCCGAAGGGGGGACCGGGGGGGTCCGGGGGACCGCCGGGGTGGTCCCCCGGAGGGTCGGGGGGGTCCGGGGGACCGCCGGGGTGGTCCCCCGGTGGATCGGGTCCGGCCGCTTCAGCGGGGCGCTGGACGACCTGGTCGCCCTGCCCGGCTACGGGGCCGTGGCCGCCCCGATGGTGCTGCTGGTCGGGGTCGGCCCCGACGCCGGCCGCAGCGCCGAGACGCTGCGCCGGGCGGCCGCGGTGGCCGTGGCCGGGGCCGGCCGGGCCGCCACCATGGCCGTGGCCCTGCACCGCGCCGGTGGCCCCGAACCCGACGCCGCGGCCGCCCTGGCCGCGGTTGCCGAGGGCACCGCCCTGGCCGCCTACCGGTTCACGCGGCACAAGTCGGCCCCCGACCCGGCCCTGGCCGCGGCCACCCTGCTGGTCGACGGCGACCGGGCCCTGGCCGCGGCCGAGCCGGTGCTGCGCCGGGCCGAGGTCGCCGCCCGCGCCACCGTCCTCGCCCGCGACCTGGTCAACGAGCCGGCCAGCCGCATCAACCCGGCCACCCTGGCCGCCGAGGCCGTCCGGCTGGCCAGGGCGGCCGGGCTGGAGCACGAGGTGCTGGCCGGGCCGGCCCTGCGCCGGGGGCGCTTCGGCGCCGTCCAGGCCGTCGGCGGCGGGTCGGCCACCGGCCCCCGCCTGGTCCGGCTCCGCCACCGCCCGGGGGCCGGGTCCCCGCGCACGGGCCACCGGACGCGGCACGTTGCCGTGGTCGGCAAGGGGGTCACCTTCGACAGCGGCGGGCTCGACCTCAAGCGCGGCACCGGCATGGACGGCATGAAGGACGACATGGCCGGGGCGGCGGCCATCCTGGCGGCGATGACCGCCGCCGCCGAGCTGGGGCTGGCCACCGAGGTCACCGCCATCCTGCCGCTGGTCGAGAACATGCCGGGGGGGTCGGCGATGCGGCCGGGGGACGTCGTCACCGCCCGCAACGGCATCACCGTCGAGGTCACCAACACCGACGCCGAGGGCCGCCTGATCCTGGCCGACGGGCTCGCCCTGGCCGCCGAGGCCCGGCCCGACGCCATCCTGGACCTGGCCACCCTGACCGGCTCGGTGGTGTACGGCCTGGGGCTGGGCTGCGCCGGGGTGTTCGGCAACACCCCGGCCCTCACCGCCGAGGTCCTGGCCGCCGCCGCCCGGGCCGGCGAGCTGGCCTGCGAGCTGCCCCTGATCGAGGACTACCGCCGCTTCCTCGACTCCGAGGTCGCCGACCTGGTCAACTCGACCAACGAGCCCGGCGACAGCGTCCAGGCGGCCCTGTTCCTGCGCGAGTTCGTCGCCGGCACCCCCTGGGTGCATCTCGACATCGCCGGCCCGGCCACCGCCAAGGAGGCCCGCTACTACCAGCCCAAGGGGGCGACGGGCTGCATGGTCCGCACCCTGCTGGCGTTCCTGGAGGGCCCGGGCTGAGCGACCCGTGCGACCTGCTGGTCCGCTACCGGGTGGAGTCGGCGTAGGCGGCCGCCCGGGCCCTGGCGGCGCCCGGGCGGTTGTCCTTGGCCTGGTAGAGGGCGAGGGCGGCCTCGGCGGCCCGGTGGGCGTCGCCGGGGCGGACGGCGGCGGCCGCGACCGCGGCCTGGTCGAGCAGGGCGTCGCCGCGCATGGTCAGCATGTCGGTCGGGGTGGCGATCGCCACCGCCTCGTCGGCCAGCCCCTCGGCCTCGGCCAGGCGGCCCTGGCCGGCCAGCGACCGGGCGGCCGCGCCCCGCCAGCGGACCTGGGCGAACAGGTCGTCGTGGGCGGCGAGGTCGCGGCTGGCCAGGGCCACCAGGAGGGCCTCGTCGGGCCGGCCGAGCCGGTGCAGCAGGTGGGCCAGGTCGGCGGTGAGGTTGGAGCGCATGCCCGACTCGCCCTGGCGCTCCAGCACCCGGATGCCCAGGCGCAGCTGCCGCTCGGCCTCGGCCAGGTCCCCGGCCAGGGCGAACGCGCTGGCCACGAACTCCCTGGCCAGGGAGGCGACCCGGTTCTCGCCCATGTCGCCGGCCAGCTCCAGGGCCCGGGCGGCGCTGGCCCGGGCCGCCTCGGGCTGGCCGGCCATGGCCTGCAGCCCGGCCAACGACTGCAGCGCCGTCAGCTCCGAGCGGCGGTTGCCCGCCGCCTGGGCCAGCAGCTCCCGGCAGCGGCGGATCCCCTCTGGGGCCGGGACCGGTCCCCAGTAGGCGCTCTGGGCGAGCAGCCCCCTGGCCCAGGACTCGGCCGGGTCGTCGCGGGCCAGGCGGGCGTGGGTCATGGCCTGCCCGGCGGCCGCCTCGGCCTCGGCGATGCGGCAGCGCAGGAACCCCCGGGCGGCCAGCAGCCCCCACGCCTTGGCCAGGCCCCGCTGGTCCTCGAACTCGGCGAAGGTGGCGATGGCCCGGCGGGTCTGGGCCGCCACGGCGGCGGCGTCCAGATCGCTGGCCACCGCCACCTGCATCCGCAGGCCGCCGACGCGGACGTGGGCGGCCAGGCGCTGGTCGTCCCGGCCGGCGGCGGCCGTCCCGACCTGGGCCAGGATGGCCTCGGCGTGGGCGTAGTCGCCGGAGGTCATCAGCACGTCGGCCAGCTCGACCAGCAGCTCCAGGCCGCCCGGGTCGCCCGCCGGGAGCAGCCCGACGGCCCGTTCCAGCAGCTTGGAGGCGGCCGGGAGGTCGCCGCGGCCCAGCGCCCGCCGGCCGGCCCCACCCAGCCGGGCGGCCGCCGCCTCGGCCAGGCGGCGGTTGCGGGCATCGACGATGCCCAGCTCCTCCCGGTAGCGCCAGGCCTGCTCCAGGTGGTAGCCGACGATCTCCTCGATCTCGCGCAGCCGCGGCCCGGCCGTCCGCTCGACCCAGACGGCGAACCGCTCGTGCAGCTCGGCCCGGGCCTGTTTGGGGACCGAGTCGTAGGTGGCGTCGCGCAGCAGCAGGTGGCGGAACTGGAAGCCCTGGTCGTCGGCGAGCCGCGACGGCGCCGGCCGCAGCAGCTCCCGGCGGACCAGGGCGGCCAGCCGGGCCGGGACCTGGGCGCGGTCGGCCGGCGGCGACAGCTCGACCACCGCGCTCTGCTCGAACACCTGGCCGGCCACGGCGGCCCGTTCCAGCACCGCCCGCTCGGCGTCCTCCAGCCGGTCCAGGCGGGCGCTGAGCAGCGCCTGGATGCTGGGCGGGATGCGCAGGTCGTCCAGGTCGGCCGCGACCCAGGCGCCGTCCTGGCGGCGCAGCCGGCCCTCCTCCAGCAGGGCGGCCAGCAGCTCCTCCAGGAACAGCGGGTTGCCCTGGGCGGCCCGGGTGATCGGCCGGGCCGCCGCCTCGGGCAGCGGCAGCGACCCGGCCAGGGCGGTCAGCAGCTGGGCCGACTCGGCGTCGCCGAGCGGCTCCAGCAGCAGGGTGGTGGCGTTCAGCTTGCCCCCGGCCCAGCCGGGCCGCTGCTCCAGGAACTCGGGCCGGGCCATGGCGACCAGCAGGATGGGGGCGCCGCGGCCGTAGTCGGCCACGTGCTCGACCAGGTCGAGCAGGCCCGGCTCGGCCCAGTGGAGGTCGTCCAGCACCACCACCAGCGGCTGGCGCTCGGCCAGCAGCTCCAGCAGGCGCCGGAACGCCCAGGCGGCCTCCTCGGCCGGGCCGGAGGCGGCCTCCAGCCCGATCAGCTGGGCGATGCGGGCGGCGACGTGGCCGCGGTCGCGGTCGGCGGCGGGGTCGGCCGGCCCGCCGCCGTCGTCCAGGAGCCGGTCCAGCTTGGCCCTGGCCTCGGCCGGCGGGTCGGTGTCGGCGATGCCGGCGGCCCGGCGGACGATCTCGGCCACCGGCCAGAAGGTGATGCCCTCGCCGTAGGACAGGCAGCGGCCGCGCAGCACCGTCGTCCCCGCCAGCCCGGCCACGGCCTCGCCGACCAGCCGGGTCTTGCCCGCCCCGGCCTGGCCGAGGATGGTCAGCAGGTGGCTGGAGCGGGTGCTGGCGACCCGTTCGTAGACCCAGGCGAACAGGCGCAGCTCCGGCTCGCGGCCGACGATCGGGGCGTCCTGGCGGCGGGCGTGGCCGGGGGCGCCCGGGTCGACCCGGCCCAGGCGGTAGGCGACCACCGGGGCGCCCTTGCCCTTGAGGTGCAGGGGGGTGACCCGCTCGGCCTCGACCGCGTCCCGGACCAGCCGGTAGGTGGACTGGCCGAGCAGCACCTCGCCGGGCTCGGCGACCTGCTCGAGGCGGGCGGCCACGTTGACGGCGTCGCCGAGGACCAGGGCGTCGCCGATGGCCGGGTCGCCGGTGACCACCTCGCCGGTGTTGACGCCGGTGCGCAGCGGCCCGATGGTCACGCCCCAGTCGCGGCGCAGCTCGGCGTTGAGGGCGTCAAGGCCGCCGCGCAGCCCGGCCGCGGCCCGCACCGCCCGCAGGGCGTCGTCCTCGTTGACCACCGGGATGCCGAACACGGCCACCACGGCGTCGCCGACGAACTTCTGCACCCGGCCCCCGTGGCGCTCCAGGATCGCCCGCAGGTGCTCGAACCAGCGGGCCATGACCACCGCCAGCGACTCGGGGTCGAGCCGCTGGCCCAGCCCGGCGGTCCCGGCCAGGTCGGTGAACACCACCGTGACCGTCTTGCGGGCCGGGCGGCCGGCGGCCGCGGCCGCCGGCAGCTGCGAGCCGCAGTTGAGGCAGAAGCTGGCCCTGGCCGGGTTCGGCTCCCCGCAGACCGGGCAGACGGTCACGCCGGCCCGTCCCCGGCGGCCCCGGCGGCGCCTTCGCTCGAGGGACCCGGCCAGCCGCGGCTGGCGGCCAGCTCGGCCAGGGCGGCCCGGTCGATCCGGCTGCCGGGGACGGCCGCGACCCGGCAGCCGGTGACGGCCCGCAGGGTGGCGGTGCGGCGGCCCCCCTCCAGCAGCGCCACCTCGCCCACCACCGCCCCGGGGCCGAGCTCGGCCACGGTGGCGCCGTCGATCTCGACCGCCAGCAGCCCGTCGAACAGCAGATACAGCTCGTCGCCGGGGTCGCCCTGGGCGACCAGGGTGGCGCCCTTGCGCAGCCGCCTCCAGTGGGGGGCGGAGCCGATGATGATGCGCGACAGCTCCCGTTCCAGGGCGGTCTCGACCGCGGTGGCCCGCACCGGGGCGTCGCGGCCGCCCCAGGGGGTGAACGGGTCCCAGGCGTCGGCCTGCCAGCCGGTGAAGTCGACCACCCCGGAGGTGGCCACCACCCGGCCCCGGTGGTCGTAGACCCAGTGGCGCGGGAACGGGCTGGCCCCGGCCAGGGCGGGCTGGCTGCGCCCGTCGGCGTGGACGGTCAGGGTCAGGGTGGTCCAGGCGGCCGGGGCGGCCAGCCGGGCCGGGTCGCCCGGGACCGGTCGGTAGGGCATCCCGAGCGACAGCAGGCCCCCGGCGGTCTGGGAGAACCGCACCCAGCCGTCCCCCACCTCTGGCTCGGGTCGCAGGTCGGGCAGGGGCACGGCCGAGAACCCCACGAACGCGGGGGGCTCCGCCCCCCGCGGTCCCCCCGAAACCGAACCCGAACCCGGAGACGCGGGGAGGTCCGCCCCCCGCGGTCCCCCCGAAACCGAACCCGGAGACGCGGGGAGGTCCGCCTCCCGCATTTCCCCCGAAACCGAACCCGAAGCCGCACCCGAATCGGCGGGTGGCGGGTGGCCGGGGGCGCCGATGTAGCCTTGGCCGGATTGGGCGGAGGCGACGATGTGGCCGTCGCGGACCTCGACGTGGGCCTCGAGGCGGTTGGCCAGGCGGACCCGGCCGGCGGCCAGGAGGGCCTCCAGGTCGTCGAGGTGGTCGGGGGGCGGGTCGTCGTACTGGGCGGCGCCCACGTGGAAATGGAGCCGCTGGCCCCCCTCGACGCAGTCCAGGGGGACCCAGGAGACGGCGGTGACGGAGGACTCGATGCGCACGGCAGCGACCGATCCTACCTGAGGAGGTGCTCGAGCAGGTCCCGGACCCCCTCGGGCCCGTCGACCACCAGGTCGGCGGCGTCCAGCAGCCCGGCCGGGGCCTCGGCCGAGCCGACCGCGACCCGCAGGCCGCCGCCGAGCTCCGCCGCCACCGCGAAGGCGGGCAGGTCGCCCAGGTCGTCGCCGGCCACCACCAGGGCGGCCGCGCCCGACTCGGCCACCACCCGGCGGACGGCGTCGTCCTTGTCGCTGTGCACCTGGGGGCGCAGCTCCCACACCATCCGCCCGGGCACGACCTCCAGGTCGTGGCGGGCGGCGACCCGGGCGGCGGCCCGGCCGACCGGGCCGGCCCAGCGGCCCGGGTCGGCCACCCGGCGGGTGTGGACGGCGACCGCGTAGCGCTTGTCCTCCAGGTGGGCGCCGCTGGCGGTCACCGCCGGGTCGCCGGCCAGGTCGTCCCGGGCCGCCTCGACCGCCGGCCGGGCCGCCTCCAGCCGCGGGTCGACCTGGACCCGGCCCTCGACGATCTCCTCCAGCCCGTACATGCCCAGGTAGCGCACCCCGGGGGCGGCGGCGTGGCTGGCCAGGTAGGTGGCGGGCCGGCCGGAGACGAGCGCCACGGCGGCGTAGCGGTCGGCCAGCGGCCCCAGCAGCTCGACCACGCCGGGCAGGGGCCGGGCCGCCGCCGGGTCCTCCACGATCGGGGAGATGGTGCCGTCGAAGTCCAGGCAGATGGCCACCTCGGCGGCCCGCCGGGCCAGCCGGGCGGCGTGGCCGGCGAGCGGCCCGGCGGCGGTCACCGGCGGCCCCCGGCCGGGGCGGGCCGGCCACCGGGACGCGGGGGCCGCTTGGCGCCGGTGGCCAGCTTGGCCCTGGTCTCCCTGACCGCCACCGCCGGCAGCCGGCCGGCGTGGGCGTCGACGAAGGCCGCCACCTCGGCCGGGCAGGCCGCCAGCCAGCTGCGCAGCACCCACGAGCTGGCCTTGGGCAGGGCCGCCCGGCGGTCGGGGGCCAGGGCCAGCAGCAGCTCGGCGACCCGCGGCCACAGCCCGGCGGCGCCGTCGGCCCGGGCCAGGCGGGTGCAGGCGGCCAGGGCGACCCGGCGGGTCCATGGGTGGGGGTCGGCGGCCATCGCCTGCAGCAGGGGGAACCGGGCCGGCGGGTCGAGGGCGACCAGCGGGCCGAGCACGTTCATGCCCAGCTGGTCGGTGGTCTCCCAGTTGTCGAGCAGGGCGCACCAGGCCCGCACCCGGCGCGGGTCGGTGGCGGCCAGGGCGTCCCGGTGGCCGGCCAGCAGGAAGCAGGCGACCAGCTGCTCCTCGCGGATGCCGGCCCGCCAGAGCCGGTCGGCCAGCTCGGCGACCTGCTCTGGGGTGGCCTGGCGGTGGCCGCGCAGCCAGCCGGCGGCGGTGGCCCGCAGGTCGCCGACCCGGGCGCCGTAGAACGGCCGGCCGGTCCTGATCGTCGGCACCGCGGTGGGTTCGGGGGCGAGCGCCCGCAGGGCGGCGGTGATCGTCTCCGCCTCGGCGGCCGGGTCGAGGGTCATCGGCCCGCCGGTCAGGCGCCCGCCCGGGCGACGCTGCGGGGATGGTGGTCCCGGGCCCGGCGCCGCCCCCCGGTCAGCGCCCACTGGGTGACCCGGGCCAGCGCCTCGGCCACGATCTGGCGGCTCATCTTGGACACCCCCGAGACCCGCTCGGTGAAGGTGATCGGCACCTCCACCACCCGGAACCCCTCCTGCCAGGTCTTGTGGGCCATCTCGATCTGGAAGCAGTAGCCGTTGGAGCGGACCTCCTCGACCGGCAGCGCCTCCAGCACCTCGCGCCGGTAGGCCCGGTAGCCGGCGGTGCAGTCGTGCACCGGGATCCCGAGGGCCAGGCGCACATAGGCGTTGCCGCCGCGCGAGATCGCCTCCCGGGCCCGGCTCCAGTTGACCGTCCGGCCCCCGGGCACGTACCGCGACCCGATCACCAGGTCGGCCGAGGCCAGCCCGTCCAGCAGCGCCGGCAGCCGCTCGGGCGGGTGCGAGAGGTCGGCGTCCATCTCGACCAGGGCTTGGTAGCCGCGCTCCAGCCCCCAGCCGAAGCCGGCCCGGTAGGCCGCCCCCAGCCCCTGCTTGCCGGACCGCTCCATCAGGTGGATCCGCGGCTCCCCTTCGCCGCGGCCCAGCACCAGCTTGGCCGTGCCGTCGGGGCTGCCGTCGTCGACCACCAGCACGTCCACCCGCGGGTCGGCGACCAGCACCCGGTCCAGCACCTCCACCACCGACTCGGCCTCGTTGAAGGTCGGGATCACCACCAGCGCCCTCACGGGCCGCCCCGGAGCGGCTCCAGGACCCGCTCGGCCGCGGCCCGGCCGGCCGCGGCGGTCCCGCGCCGCCACAGCAGCCCGGCCAGGACCAGCCCGCCGGCGGCCAGCCCGACCAGCGCGGCCTCGATCCCCCGGCCGTAGCGGACATAGGGGGTCTCGGCGCTGCGGGCCACGACCTGGGCGCGGACGACGGTGTCCTGGTACAGGCCGGTCTCCAGCCGGGTCGCCCCCGACGGCTCGATCACGGCGCTGGGCCCGGTGACGGCCGCCTGGACGATGGTGCGGCCCGACTCGACCGCCCGCAGCTGCCCGGCGGCCAGGTGCTGGCGCGGCCCGGCCCCGGTCCCGAACGAGGCGTTGTTGGTCAGGATCAGCAGCAGCCCGGCGCCGTCGCGGGCCAGCTGGCGGGCGTCGCCCGGGTAGGCCGACTCCCAGCAGATCAGCGGGCCGACCCGGACCCCGTCGATCAGCAGCGGCTCCAGCCGCTCGCCGGGGACCTTGTCGTAGGGGACGCCCTCGCGGGTGGCCGGGATCAGCCGCCCCAGCACGCTCCCGAAGGGGACGAACTCACCGAACGGGACCAGCCGGCGCTTCTGGTAGCGGTCGGCCAGGCGGCCCTGGGGGGTGAACAGCAGCGCCTCGGTGGCCCGGTGGGTGCCGTCCAGGACGGTGGTGGCGCCGAGCAGGACGGGCGCCCTGGCCGCGGCCGCGGCCCTGGCCACGGCGGCCTGGCGGGCGGGGTCGGTCAGGGGGTCGGCGTCGGCCGCCCCCTCGCCCCAGACGACCAGGTCGGGCGGGGGGCCGGGGGTGAGGGCGAGGGTCTCGGTGCGGCGCACGTGGTTGGCGAACACCGCCTCGGTGCTCTGGCCCTGGGCCAGCCCGTGGCCGCCGCGCAGCCCCGCCTGGACCATCACCACGTCCAGGGCCGGCCCGTCCGGCGCCGGCGCCGCCGGCACGGCCAGGCGCGCCCCGAGCAGCCCGGCGACCAGCAGCGGCAGCCCGGCCAGGGCGAGCCAGTTCACCGGGGCGCCCCTCTGGGGTTCCCCGGACCCCTCCTGCCGTCTCGGTCCGCCGCCCGCCCCGGCGGCCAGGGCCCGCAGCCACAGGGCGACGGCCAGGTTGACGGCGACCAGGACCGCGGCCAGCCCGAACCCGCCGACCACCCGGGCCAGGGGCAGCAGCAGCCCGGCGTCGTGCTGGCTGGTGGCCAGCAGCCCCCAGGGGAACCCGCCGAGGGGGTGGTAGGCGCGGACCATCTCCAGCACCGCCCAGCAGGCGGGCAGGACGGCCAGCCGCCACGCCCCCAGCGGCCGGGTCGCCGCGGCCAGGGCGGCGAAGGCGGCCACGAAGGCCGCCTCGACGCCGCTGAGCGCCCCCCAGGCCAGCCAGGCCACCGGCCCGGTCCAGGACAGGAACTGGGCGATCCACAGCAGGTGCAGCCCGAAGAAGGTCAGCCCGGCCAGGTAGCCGAGCCCGGCCGCGGTGCGCGGCCGCGTCCCCTCGACGGCCAGCAGCAGCGGGACCAGCGCGACCAGGGCGAGCGGGCCCAGGTCGAGCGGCGGGAACGCCGCGGCCAGCAGCCCCCCACTGGCCAGGGCGGCGAGCAGCCGGAGGGCCGCAGCCCGTCTCACCGGGGCGACCTCTCCGGCTGCGGCATGCCTAGGCGCAGTCGCGGCACAGCGTTCGCCGGCGGTCGGCGAGCTGGCTGCGGTGCTTGACCAGGAAACAGTTCTTGCACACGAACTCATTGTGCTGCACCGGCAGCACCTTGGTGGTGAGCG
>Ga0307278_10000193_pt1 | contig 31087 bp, 23 predicted proteins | sample ER_DNA_117_FD_194482 | JGI IMG/M metagenome (GOLD analysis project Ga0307278, IMG submission 194482) | Bulk soil microbial communities from the East River watershed near Crested Butte, Colorado, United States - ER_DNA_117 | ecosystem: Environmental > Terrestrial > Soil > Floodplain | place...
TAACAATTTTACAGATTATGCTTTTCCAATATTGTAAGCACAATCCGGAGCCGAAACTTTCTGAACCTCTCTCAGGTAGTGTAAGAAGTATCTTTGTCTCAATTCGGTACCTTCATTCATTAGGGCGGATTTATCTGCAATATGCGCTGTATCATGCCAAAACATACTATTTTCTAACGCTCCGCCATCATACTCATCATACAAACCCAAAACATGCCCGAATTCGTGAGCAATTGTAGTATTGCTGCTGTCAATATTCAGATTTATCTCGAATAGTACTTTCTCACGGTAATCACTCTCATCATGAACATCTACAACCTTGTGGTAGTTGTTTCCTGTGGTTTCCCGGGCAGTGATATTAATTGGAATGATCTTGCATGCACATACAGGATCGTTGGAACTTAATTTATACTTATTGTCCCACATACTATGAATGGAATCGAAAAATCTTGTTTTGAAGGGTGTGCGTTTTTTAGCAGCTATGGAAGAATCGAAATTAAATTTGACGTCAACATTTACAGCAATATGACAGCCCGCAAAATGAAAATCAAAATTGCCAACCATAAGTCCGCCTAGTTCTGTATTCGTTTGATAAACGGTTTTTGCACGATAGATAGCATCTAGGGCTTTGCTAAGATGAGAATTACGCCGCATGAATTTAACTACATCCGCCCTCTCAGATAAGTTTAGAATTCCAAAATGATCAATAACTTGTAAAATATCATTGTTAGTAATTGCATCGGGGGACAGCAAGACTAGACGTGCAGCCCTTACGTACAATTCCGTTCTAACTGCATTAATATGGCTAGGTGATGAAATACCTCCTAATAGGTCAAGGTAATTGCTACCCAACCCAAGCAATACGTCTATCAATTGCGGTAGTTCAATGTCGTTAAGAATTTTGTATGCGGCAGAGGGATTTCCAACCCCGGCAATTGGATTAGGTTCGGTTAACGCATTCTTTACCATATCAACATAGTCAGAAACAGATAGTGTATAGTACCTTGGTTCCGGCTGCCTCTGTAAATGATAGTGTGAAACCGAACCTTCCTGCTGCACGACATGCGTCAGTTCATGGGCAATCAACCGCCGTCCATCGTGCATTCTCGGTGCGAACCGGCCAGCACCAAACACAATGTCGTGTCCGACCGTGTAGGCATGCGCGTTCACATCCCGCGCCGATTGCTCGGCAACTGCGCCGGAGTGCACACGCACCCTTGAAAAGTCGTGACCGAAGCGCTGCTCCATGTCTTGCCGTAGCGCCGATTCCAACGGCCTGCCGGGACTGGTAAGGGCCTGCTCTACGCTGGCGGGCGCCGCATCCATCTGCCTATTCGATTGTCCGGAGAATCGCTGGATCCGTGGTGGCGCACCGCTAACTGTGGAATGTGATGGTGCCGCCAATACCTGATCGGCGATCCGGTCCGCTTCCTGTTCGTAAACATCCTCAGGCTCGTTCACCTTTAATTTGGTTTGCAGACCCAATCGGTTTTTTTTGCTGCGCTCCTCGCATTCACCGGTCGGGCCCGACGTGGCGCCGCAAGAGCATTTACGCTGAAGACTGTGGTTGCTCGGAGCGAGAACTTCGGTCCCTGAGTCCCGCGTATCGCCGGGCATGCGCATCACTTCTTCTGCAATCTGATGTGCTTCTTGCTCGTATTCACCGTTCGGCGCGTTGATCTTCAACTTCGGCTGGGAAAAAGTTTGAGCTTTGCACCGCGGGCAATTTCCGCCGCACGCACAACGGGCGATGGTCGGCACCCGGTGCGATTGAGGCGAAATCGCCGGCATCGGTGAACCGCGGGCAACTGAGCGTGGAACCGCCGACGCGGCTTTGGGAGACCGTTGACGGACGCAAGCAATGTTCATGGCCGGTTTATTTCTCTTTGCTTTCTTTTAGCGGAAGGCATTGTTGCAAGTCCTGTCGGCAAATTCAACGGACTACAGGCGCCAGCAGCAAGATTAGTAACCATACCGACTACTTACATGTAATGTCGAATGTCCCAGGGCCCGTCGGCTTGGTGTTATCAGCCGCTGCTTTGACGATCTCGTTGCAGCTGTGGCCTTTAGAAACTGGGGTGCCGACCTTTTCGGTGCGGAATTTCGAAAGATCAAGCTCGCTCTCAGAGCAGTTCCCTGTTCGGCAATCAAAGATCGCACTGAACTTGATCGTTCCAATGTCTTTGGGCTTCATTAGATTCTCAAGGTAGCCCGTCTCACCAGGCTTAGGCTTGAGCGTTTCGCAGGCCTGGACTTCCCAGAAGAATGACTTCAAAGGTTTGATCTTGCCGCTCGGCAACTGGACTACAAGCGCCGTGTAAAAGAAACTATGCGTCTCAAAGACAGCAAGGTTATAGCTGGTTTTCAGGCCTGTGTCTTTGTCCTTGGGGTCGTGTTCTTTCTCCACAAAAAAAACGGACGTTGGCGAGTCTTCAAAGAAGAGGTCGGTTAGCGCGCCACCTCGCGTCTTCCTCGTTTCGATGATTGACCGTTTCTGAGCTGCTCGCTTTTTTGGGTCTGGCTCTCTCTTTTGCGACACCATTGGTGTGAAAGTTCCCTCGACGTCCACGTCGAAGGCTGCCAATCTCTTTGGGTTTTGGACAACATTTCCTTTTGCATCTTGCTCAGGTCGAACGTTGGCTCCAGGATTCCAGTCAATTTCGTTCCCGGCCGGCGCACCTGGCTTGTGGTAGACAGCACGCATATCCTCAAAGGGGCGGCAAACTTGAATAAATGCGAACGTGAACGTGTCGGTTGCTGATCCCGGCAACACGACGACCGAAGCCGTCGCTTGGAGAAACGCAGAGACTCCGATCCGGTCCTTCTCCTCCGAGCCTCTGCTGCGCTTCGGCACTTCCTGCGCCGTAATCCTCAGGGAAACACCTTTCGCCGAGACTCTCGCGAGGTCACGGTCGTCCTTGTTCGGGAGATCTTGGCCGAAGACGTTCGGAATTCCGCCGCCTCCGGGAATCTCGGGTACCTCTCCGGGTAATGCGCCGCTGGGCAGGAGGATCTGCAGTCCGCCCGGAAGCTCGATTACGGAGGGCTCCTCACCCGGCTGCGGCTTGAGGAGCGGCGGCTGGTCGGGTCTTGCAGCCTCCAACCGATCCAGCTCTCGAAGCGTTTCGTGCCCGACGATGCCGTCGACCTTGAGGCCCTGCTGCGCCTGGAACTGCCTGAACGTGTCAAAGGTCTCCTGCCCGAACTGGCCGTCGAGCTCACCCGTTGGCTTCGTAGATCCCGGCATCTGGAATCCCTGGTGAACGAGGGCTTCCTGAACGAGACGGACGCCATCGCCGCTCTCGCCGATGTGAATCGCCGGACTGTTGCGAAACGCCCGCTCGAGTCGGTCGTTGCCAGCGAACTGCGACTCGAGTCTCTCCTCCTCGTCACCCTCCCCCGTGAGCTGGCGTCTGAGGACTGGTTCAGAATCCAGATCCGCCCCGCGCTGCTGAACGACGTGTGCAAGCTCGTGAGCCAGCAGGCGTTTGCCAGCCACGGTATCTGGGGCGTACTTGTCCCGGCCGAAAACGATGTGATGCCCGACCGTGTATGCGCTCGCGCTGACCGCCTGCGCCGACTCCGCGGCCCGACCGTCGGTGTGGATGCAAACGCCGGACAGGTCACGGCCGAATCCCGCTTCCAGTTCCAGACGCACCGGTGCCGCCAAACCCTGCCCGGGCGAGGACAGCACCGAGTCGACCAATTGCGGCGTAACCCGACGCGGCACCGACCCATCAGGCTGACGCTGCAACCGCAGCGCTCCGCACTCCTCATACTCCTCACTGTCCGGCTCTTGCGAGGCCCCACACGAACACGACCGCTGCACCACCAGCGGCGACACAACCGAGGGCGGCCCCACCTCGATACCCGCGAGCACCCGGTCGGCCACGTCGTCCGCCTCCCGTTCGAATGAGTCGCCCGGCTGGCTGATGTGCATAGCCCTGGGATGGCTGGAGGTCGCGCGGCAGCGCGGACAACCGCCGCCGCACGCACAGCGGGCGATGGTCGGCACCGGGTACGATTGAGGCGAAATCGCCAGACTCGGTGAACGGTGGGCAAGTGAGCGTGGAACCGCCGACGCGGCTTTGGGAGATCGCTGACGGATGGAAGCCACGTTCATGCTGGCCTATTTTCTTTTCGCCTTTTTCAGCGCCGCAGCGGCTTCGCGTTTGAGCACATGAGCATCGCCCCCGGCAATCTCGATCAGCTTTGCCGTGTCGGTTTTCATCAGTGTCTCCGCATCCTTGATGCCAGCAGCGCGAAGCTTTCGCGCGCGGGCGGGACCAATGCCCTTGATCGCTTCGAGCAGCGTTGAGGTTCGGGCCGGCGGCGGCGCGGGCTCGCCTGCCTTTGGGGGCGGCGGCGTGCAGGGCGAAGTTTCAGCGCCGAGAATGATGATGCGGAAATCCACCTCGCCCAACTGCGGATAGAGCGGTTGTTTCTCGATCTGCAACGTGGCTTTTTTGGAATCGAGCACGTAAATGCGCGCTGCCGGTCTCGAATCATTCGCTGCCGCGCGTTTCACGGAACCCGCTGTCGCGGGAACGAAGGCTGACTTCGGATCCGCCGCGGGATCGGTGTGGCCGCGCTGGTATTGCATCCGGAAATAGCCATGTTCATCGGTGCAGCCGTAATCCAGTTCGCGAATCCAATTCCCGTTTTCATCGTAGAGCGCAATCGTCAGGCGCGGCACGCCCTGCCCGGCGCGGTCGCGTACAAATCCGTGGAAGACATATCCGGTTTTGTCCACAGCCGGCGATTCGATCCTGGCGCGGGCGGCTTCAAATCCCACATCACGGCGCAGTCCATCATTGAACCGGATTTTGTCGGCCAGTGCCGCCACCCGCGGGTGGTCGGCGCCATACTTGCGCGCGAGCCGCTTTTGTTCGCGTGCATAACCGGCGCCGCGGGCGGCGCGCGTCGACCGCAGTCCCTCGAACGCGTCGGCGCGCTGCGGATCGAGACTCGCCAGTTGTTGATCGACGGTCTTTGATACTTGATCGGCCGGGACGTCGACGGGCCCACAGCCACAAGTTGTTTTTTCTGCCATAGGATTATCCTCCAGCTGTCTTGCCAAAATTATTTTGCACGTGCGCGTACGTTTCGCAACGCCCGGTGCCGGTCGGATCGATCAGCACGGTGTTGGGAGCGGCCACCAGATAGGCCGGCAGGAACGCCCGCATCAACAGGCAGTGCGTCGCCTGGTTGTCTGCTGTCGTGTTCATTAGCCCGAAGGTGATCGCCGAGAAGATCGCGTTGAACAGCGATTCCTTGAGCCGGTTGTCGCTGGCGCGCAGCGAAAACCCGAACAGGATTGCCTGCGCGAGGACGATGTCATCGAGCAGGCTGCAATCGCACTGGTTGCCGTGAAAGGCGATGTCGTCGAGACTGAAAATCAGAATCGATGAAACCGAAAGCGTGACGCCGGTTTCGAAGACGTCGAGCACGCACTGGTTGTCGGCGAAGAGGACATTGCCGTTAGCAAGGTAAGCGCCGAGGCGCTGGTCGTCGAGCCCGGGTCGCGTCGCGGGCGCCGCCAGACCCGCGGTGGAAAGCGAACCTTTGGCAACCGCGGAGAAAGTGAGGAATTGAAGATAAAGCTCGTTCGACAAACCGAGATCCAGAATGGCCACGGTCGCGGCCACGAACGTCGCGCCGGGCCCCCTTTGTACCACGCCGCGGGTAGTGAATTCGTTGGCCACCACCGAAACCGGCCCGAGCGCCGTCACGGAAAGCGCCTGGCCCAGCGGAACGCTGACGACGTTGGCCTCCACTTTCAGCGCCGGTTCGCCGTTCTGGCCCGGAAGCGTCAGCCGTCCAAAGCGCAGCGGGGTCACCGGCGAGATCGCGTACACCACGTTGATCCCGCCGCGCCGGCCGATCTTCGCCTGGGCGGCCGGGGCCTCAGTCTTTGCGCCGTTATTAAGGATGCGGTTGCGCGAGATTGCCATTCCTTCGGCGTGCAGGGCGAAAATGCCGCAGACGGGCTCCAAATGGCTGGGACCGTTGTCCGCAATCTGGTTGTCGCGAATTACGAGGCGCTCGACGTCGGCTAGTGAGATGCCACCGTAACCGGCGCTGTTGACCATAGCTTCGGGAATCTCTTCGAGCGGCCGGCGCAGGCAATGGCGGATGTCGTTGCCCAGGATCGACAGCCCTTCCACGGTGATGAACTCGTCCGCGCCGCTCAGGTCGAAGAAACCCACCACGCCGATGCCGTTCATACCCATTTGATAAATGCGGTTTCGCTCGATGACGATTTCCGTCAACGTGCCGGCCGAGGCCGGGCGCGCGTTCCCGTCGTCGAGGGGAACAGCGACGACGACAATGATACCGGTGGCCGGCTTGTGTGGGTCGCAGGGATCAACCGGGCGCGGCTTCGGCCAGCGGGTGGGCGGCAACGGCTCCTGGTTGTCGTCTATGAAGATCAGACTGCCGAGCGTGATGCCGTTGCCGGCGCCGCCGCGGATCAGGTTGTTGATGATCCGGACGCGGTCGGAGGTGCCGCCGATCTGGATGCCGCCCCGGCTCAGAGAGCCGGGCAGAAAACCGCCACCGCCGGCCGGCGGCGCAGCGACACTCAACGTCGGCGTCTCGACCTGGCGGGCCGGCACTTCGACCATGTTGCGCTCGATCAACAGGTCATCAGCCAGCGCGAAGATGGCGTGGTCGAGGCAGACCGCGTCTTGCATCTGCACGTAGCATTCGCGGATGGTGAGTTGCTGCACGAACAGGGCGCGAATCGCGCTTTGCGCCGCGGCGCTCACGAGTAACTGCGCGAGGGCGACGTTGATCAGCGGGCTTCGCACGTCCCCCTCCTCGGGGAAATCCGGATTGACGCCTTCGAGCACGATGCCGGCGCCGGTTTCGTGGGATTTGACCGCCAGCGAATCAATCGTGATGTTCCGGCCGCCGCGCACGTGAATGACCGGCGGCGCCGTGGCGAATCTTGCCGCCGGACCTTTGCCGGCGATCAGGCTCCGCGGTCCGCAACCCGTAATCGTGATGTCGTGCCGGCTGGTGATAACGATGTTCTCAGTGAAGACGCCGGGCAGCACGCACACCTGTCCGCCTTCCGGTGGCAGCGCATCAATGGCGGCCTGGATCACTTCGAAATCGCCGAAGCTGTGCACGCCGTCGCCCACGCGATACGTGCAGCACGTATCCTGTCGGGTGAGCGGCCGGAAAGGGCGGCGGCAATCTTCAATTTCAGTCGGGGCCGTGATGCTCAGCGCGGCGTTCCAATCCAATTCCGCCAGCGGCACGCGATGATACCGGATGCCTTGCGGCGGCTTCGCGTCGATGAGCACCTCCGGATTTTTGATTTCGCCCGCGCGGACGGGAAACACCCAGTAATCGCCCGGCCTATATGTCTTACCGGCCGGCGCATCGAACACGAGCCGGATACCGTTGCGCAACTCAACTGGCGTGACGGCGTTCGTGAAGGCGTTCACATCGAGCAAACCGTTCCAGAGCCGGAAGAATACCGGATCGACCGACGCGGGCAGCGTGCCGAACGTCGGCGGGTCCAGTTCCAGTTCCTGCTGATTGTTCAGCGTCGCCGTCGCTCCATAAGTCACGATCCATTGACCGAGGTCCGCGTCGAACTGCAACGCTTCGAGATAAAACGAGGTCAGTCCCGACGTGACGATTGCCGTTAGGTTCGCGCTGATCTCGACCTTGGGCGGCGCTCCCGCGATGAAACGACCGCGCCCCACCAGTCCACCGTTGAACTGCGACCACTTGAACCTCGGGCCGCCGGCGTTCACCGCTCCGATTTCAATCCGGTAAAGCTGATGTTCGAAGCCGGTGTAACCGCCGCCTTCAACCACCGGGCAATCGCCGGGCACCACCACGGTGGGTTGCAACGAAACCGTCAGTTTGCCGAACGTGGCCGGATCGTCCTTGAGCTTGTTTCCGATGGTGTGGCAATCCTCGTCCGCACCAAGGCGCAGCAAACGGAACGCGAGCCGGGTGTGAACGCGTTCGGTCGTGTCGGGACCGCCGAGCGCCGGTTCAATCAGCCGTTCCGGCCACTGAAATCCGTTGAACGCTTCGCGGCTGACTTCGAGAATGACCGCATCGCGCACGCCGTCGGCAATGGAGGATTCGTCAACTGCGGGATTTTGAATCGGTGGTTCCAGATAAGTTGCCACCCGCATCACGGGAGCGGAAGGGTCCGGCGGCTCGCCGCCCAGATAAACCAGCAGTCCATCCGCCCACGCATGGCCGGGGCGCACTTCGAGTTCCACGCGCTTGGCGCCGGCCACGGTGACGACCTGCGCGGCCTCGACCTTGAAGCCGTCCGGATTACTGGCGGGCACGGCGGCGACACCGTCGCCGATCACATCCTTGCCGGCGCGGCCCTGCCAGTGTTCGAGAATGCCGGTTTGCTCGTTCCAATCCGGATCGAGCAGCACGCGCCCCTGTTGATGCAGGACACCGTTGAAGTTTTCGTTCGGATCGAACAGACGCCACTGAGAAAAGTCACCATTCATAGTTTATCTCCATTTCAAGTCACTGGAATCAAAAGGGGTCGCACGCCGACGGGCATGAATTCGCGAAAGCGGATTTGCAGGTTGACCCATTTGTGCGCCTCCAGCAGGAAGCCGAACGCGCCCATGGCATCGGGCACGGCCCATTGCGCGGGTCGGAATTGATGGTCCTGCTGCTGGTCAGGATAACGCGGGCCGAGTTGCAGAACGGATTTGTCCGAGGTCAGGCCCAACTGCGCGTAACCGGGCTGTTCGAACCATTCGCTGGTGAAGCTCAGCGTGGCGTCGGGTCCGAACACGCAGCCGTGATGCTGCGGCAGGCGATCGCCATCGCCGGAGAAATAGCTGAACTTGATGCAGCCGGTCTGGTTGTTGTGGACTTCGAGCCGGTGCACCCAGATGCCGCCCGAGCCGCTCATCTGCTCGACGCGCACCCGGCCGAAGAACGTCACGCCGCGCACGTCAGTCGGCGCGCCCCAGCCGGTGATCGGGTCCGTCGCGCTCGACAGCGCGAAGTGGTTGCCGGGCACGTCGCCGACGCCGACGCCCGCGTCGAGAATCGAATCGGACAAGACAAGCCGGTAACCCGCGTCAATCAGCGCCGCCCCAGAGATGGTCCGCTGCAAAAGAATGTGCGGCGTCGGTTTGAAGGCGGTCTCGTCCGCCGGATTGGCGAAGCCATAAGGCTTTCGAAGATCGAGGCCCATGTGCAGCGAAGCGCGTGTGCCGTCGCGCTGCTGAAATCCGCCGGGATCGAGCGTGCACCCGAGTAGTTCGAGGCGGCCAATCGCCGCGCGGGCAATCAATGGTTCGCCCACCGGGAACGCCGAACCGTGCGTGAGATAAACGCCCTCCAACCGCACCGTGAGCCGCACTTGATCAACTTGCGGGGCGGTGGGGTCTGCCAGGCGGAAACGCAGGGGTTGCGCAAGCCGCACGATGGGCCGCTCGCCATCGGCCGCGCGGATGATGAGCGACTTGTTCAGGACCAGGTTGGGGCCGCCGTCCTCGACCAGGGTTCCCGCGACAGCGGTCAGGTCGAGTTCGTGCACAAGACTGTCCTGGATTTCGATGACCACGGGTTGGGTCGTGGTTTGCAGGTTGTCGAGCGCGCTGGCGAGCACCGTCGGGCTGCTGGGGAACGCGGTGATGGGACGAAAAACGACGGGCGCGCCGTCCCACTCGGTTGGCCGCGCGGAACGCGACACCGGGTGCGCGCCGACCGGTCCGACGGCGGCGTAGGTGAAGCCGACCCAGAGATCATCCAGCAACGCGTCGCGTTGCGGAGCGTTGGCCACGCCGAATAGCACGCGTCCGATGACCGGATCGATGACGATCTCACGATTGCGCAAAGGCCGGCGCAGACCGGTTTCCCAGGCGCACAGGTTGTCACCGCGCACGTGGAGGTTCCAGTTCGCCAGGAACTGCGAATCGGGCAGGAACAACTGCAGGCCGACGTCGCGCAGGTTGAAATCGTCAATGGTGATGGTGGCCGGGTTGTAGAGGTCAATGGCGAGGTAAGCGTCCGGATTGCCCGCGGGCGGGTCCGAGTTGAGCCGGGCCGGCAGGATCGGACCGGGCACCTGATCCAATTCGCTCAACTCCGGCGGGCGCCGGTTGGGATCAAAGCGATACGTGTTGAAGAGGCGCACCGGCCGGTCGAGCGGATGAAGGTCGAACCGCACGGCGTGTTTGGCCAGACCGGCCGGCGGCGGGCCGGCGAACAACTGCGCGGAACCTTTGTCCAACGGCAGGCTCACGCGAATCCGATAATCCTCCAGGCGCCAGAGGAAGATCGCCAGGTTCGGCAGGTTGTAATGAATTCCACCGACGGTCGCCGGTTTCACGTCAGCCACGTGGGCGAACGGATCGAATGGTGTGTTCAACAGGCTGAGTGTTGCGGGCGAACGCACCGGCACGGTGCCGCCGCGGCGCACGACGAAACGATCGATGTTCGGCAATCCGTAGGGCGGCAGGCCGCCTTCATCGGGCCGTTGATGGTTGAGGTGCTGGTTCCACGCGAGGTTTTCGCGCAACTCGACGCAGTGTGCCGCCCATTCGGTGAGGTCGAAGGTGACCAGTTCGATGGCGCTGAGCGTGCCTTTGCGGCGGCGCAGTGCGATCGTGTCTGCTACGTCGGCGCGCAGCGTCCACGGGTCGCCCTTGAGATGACTGGTGCCGAGCAGGTCCGCGAGGTAAGGCACCACCCAGTCGTCGCATGTTTCAATGAACAGGTCGTGATAAAGCGACTCGATGTTTTCGTGGACCGCGCGGTAGGCTTCCTCGACCACCGCGAGGTAAGCCTCCAACTGGCCGGGCGGCGCCTGTTCGGCGTCGCGAATCCGGTAAATCTCCGGCAGCCGTTGAAAAAGTTGGACGCGTGGGGTGCTCATGGCTCGCAGGGATCAGTGGGCGGCGGCGCGGCGGCCGTGAGCTTGAGATGCGCGGGATAGACCTGCAGCACCTCGGCGTCACCGCACGGAACAGTCGCGTTGAGAGGTTTGGGCTCCGCTGGCAGCGTGAACGCCAACGGATCGTCGCCCGCGGGAAAAAGCCCGAACGCCGTCACCTTGCACCACCGGACACCGGCCGCGTTCTGCACGGAGCCGGCGACGCGTGTGGCGTATTCACGTTCGCCGAACTGACGATTCCGCAGCGCGAACCGCCCGTGGCGTTGTGCCCGTTCATCGTCGCTCACACCCAGCGCCGCACGAATTTGTTTTTCGACGGCCTCGCGCTCGAGGCGCGGGTCGAAGGCGAACTGCACGTCCAGATACACGTAGCGGAGCGCGCCCTGGATGATTTTTACCGGGAACCGGTTGGGGCCGCGGCAATGCTGGTACTCGGCGATCGTCTGCTTGACGGCGTTGATCTCGCTGGCGCGGCCGGCTGCGAGCAGGACGGTGAGCACCACCGACGGCACGCCGCCGTCGAGCGCCCAGGCCGCCGCGACCTTGGTGACTCCGGCGATGCCGAGGGTTTCGGTCTCGAAATCGCGCAGGCTGACCAGCCGTCCAAGGCTCTGAATTTTGCCGGGCGCGGCTTCGCGGGCCTTGTCGGCGGTTTCGGGTTCGGAGCCGCCGGAGATGACGCCGGGCAGTTGAATTTTTTCGAGGCCGTTAACCCGGCCGCCGGGCTGTGGTTTGGCGTCGGGTTTGAGTTTGCCGTGCGCGCCGGTGCCGGTGCGGAAATGGGCGGCGACGTTGTTGACGCCGGAAGGCAGTCGCGCGCCGGTCTCGCCGTCGCCGAACTGCACGAAGCTGTCGCCCTTGGCGTCTTCGCGCACGATGTAAATCTCCTCCTTTGGGCCGTGGCCGAAGAACGAATCAATTCGTTTCCAGAGGAGGTCGTTGACGCGAATTTCCAAATCGGGCGCTTCTGGAGGCGTGCCTCCCGGCGACGGATGATAGGTGAGCGGCGCTTTGGAGAGCTTGAAAGTCTGGAAGATCTGGCGGTTGTCGCCATTGCCGAGTGTGGCCACGCGTTCGGTCTTGCCCTGCTTGGCGTCGGTCACGTTGCCGAAGACGGTGACGTTCGGCCTCACTTCGTCGAAGTCCTGCTTCAGGAAACCGGCGGGAACCTTGTCGAAATGGACCGTCCACATCTTGGCGACGTCCGCGCCCGTCGGAGGCGGGAAGGCCGTGGCCGCGTCGGTGCAAGTGAGTTCAATCACACGCCCGTCGTCATGTTGCAGCAGCAGGCGTCGTCCGGCCAGCGGTTTGACTTCGGCGTGTGTGCCGGAAAACTGCAGCGACGCAGTGGTCTGGGCGCCGCTGCTGAACGAGGCCAGGCGTTTGAACATGAGCGCCGGGCTGGTGACTTCGTGGAATTGCACATCGCGGATGTCGCCCTCGGCTTCGGGCGTCTGCGCGTTGGTCACGAGCTTGGAGTTGGTGGTAACGAAAGTGGATTGGCCGTTGAGATTACCCCAACCAAGGTTGACGGCGCGCAGGGCCTTGATCTCTTTCACCACGACCAGCGGTGCGAGTGTCGAGTGGTTCTTGAATCGCACGCGAGCCTGAATGATGAGTTTGGCGCCGACCGACAGGTCGCCGACTTCCTGATCCAACGGCATGGTCGTCTCCGGCAGCGGGACGCTCATACTGGCATCGCTGCATTCCCAGTCGAAGTGACGGAGGAACTTGGTGCTGGTCTGCCGCGAGCCGGTGATTGTTTCCGACGAGTCTGTCACATTAGTGACGATCTTGGGCGGCGCGTTGTGACCGAAGTGGCGGAAGCTTCGACCGACGCGATAGGCGGTCACCGAGGCGGCCCAAGAGTTGGCCAAGCCGCCATCAAACTCGAGGATCGTTCGGTCGAGCGTGTGAGTGACTTTGGTCAGCTTGATGATCTGCGGCGCAGACTGCGGGGTGAACGTCGTGCCGTTCACGCTCCATACGGCTTCGCTCGGCATCAGCATTAGGCGGTCGCCGGGCTTGAGCTGGACCGCCGGTAAAGCGCCGCCCACCGTGGCGAGCTCGAGTTTCGAGACGCCCTGCGAAATGAGCGATCCGTAAGTCCGGGGACGATAGAAATGGAAACGGCTTAGGTGCGGGTGAGCGAGCAATTCCTGTTCGGTCTCAAACTCGGCCGGCTGCGTGCCGCCTTCCAGATCAACCTGGACGCCGAAGAATGCAGGAACGGTGACCGATCGTTTGCCTTTGACCTCGAACGTAAACGTCCCGCGCCCGCCCAGTCCCGGGGACAACCGGTAGCCGAGCAGCCGCACCAGTTCGGCGACGCTCTCGCGCCACTGCGCGGTGCGCAGGTAAGCCTCATTGGCGTATAGGTCCTGGTAGAACGTGAGAATGTCGCCGAGGATGGCCGCGCCTTCGATCAGCGCGATGCCCGGGTCGTCCGACTCGCGATGGGTCCAGTTCAGTAACACGGGCTGGAGGTTGAGCCGGCGCAGCATCGCTGCGCGAAACTCGGCGTAGGCGCCGATGCGATAATCAATCCGCTCCAGACCCGGCCGGTTGGCGGGCCGTTTCGGAAAGAACAATTCGTCTTTGCAGAAATGGAGGCACTCGTCGCTCATTGCCGGCCCCCTTTCAGATCGAACCGGATGTAACCGTCTTCCATGCTATCGGGATCGTTGCGGACGCGGATGATTTCGTTGAAGCGCACTTCCACGATGTCGCTCGACGCCGGCGCGGGATCGTTCCAGCGCTTGAGCGTGATGGAAATAACGTGCTCGATCCCCGTCACCTGGTGGATGCGGCCAGCGATCTCGCTGGCGCGGAGCGGTTGTCCGAAGGTCCAGTGGTCGGGGTGGAAGAAACCCTGGCGTCCATCGGGCGTGTAGCCTTCGGAGAATTCCTGTTCGAGCACAAACCGGACATCCTCGCGCCAGAATTCCGCAGCCACACACAGCGACACCTCGATGGCCAGCGGGACGAAAATCGGCGGGCGAATTTCCAGGTCTTCGCCGATCAAGCGCACGGCGTCTAGATGCCGGGCGATCCGGCGCCGCGCATCGTCCTTCAGTTCAGTGCCGCCCGCTGGATCGACGGCGACGCGCACGGTGCGCCAGCTTCCGGTCCAAGCGTAGCTCGCCACGGCTTGAGACACGTCAGGCAACTCCTCTGCCCGCTTGATGTAATCGAGGAGCGTGATCGCGCGAAGCTGCCGAGCGCGGTATGCCTCGGGCGCCGCGCGAAGAATCTTCTCCACTGGCTCGGGATCGCGCCCATCGATGCCGTCGAAAGGATTCCAGCATTCGATCACTTCAGGCACCGCGGCGTTGTCGAAGAACTGGAGCTTGTCAGGCCCGATGTTGCCGATTACTCCGCCGCCGACCTGATACTCGCACCACACCTCTGCGCCATCGGGCAGGCGGCGGCCATTCACACCGTTGCCAAAGCGGATGATGCTCCGCTGCCGCTCGTCCGTCTCGACCACAAAATGGTCGCCGTTCTCTTCGCTATCGTCGCTGTGGATGAGGCTGATTTGTTCGTTCCATTCGTCGCTTCCACCGCCGCCCGGTAAGATGACTTCGACGTGCAGCGTGGACAGAGGCAGAGCCTCGCCACCGGGCAGCGTGGGTAGGTACGCCAACGGCAGAAGGCGCGACGGCAGCCGGCAGATCACCCCGCGTCGATCTTCATCCGCCGCGTCGGGCCGCTCGAAATGAAACCGGTTTGGGCCGGTCAACGGCGTACCCGGCTCCAGAAATCGCACCTCCACCGGCTCGCCTTGATGCACCAGCGCGAGGTTGCCGTGGAAGAGCGAAATGTCGTCCACGTCGCCGCCGGGGCAGAAGCTGGTGAAACAGTAATCGAAACGCAGCGCGTCTTCCTCGCGCCACGCCACGCGCACGAACCAGGTGCTAGTGAGCGGATCCAGGAGCGCGGTGGCGCCGGCGTCGCCTTTGAGCAATTGGAGCAACTGCCGCTTCTGCGGATTGCGCCCCGCCTCGTGTCCGGTCGCTGGGTTTTTCCACTCCTGTACCAGCAAGCGTGTGATGGTGCCGTCGCGAATCAGGTCACGCACCGTTTCGGCCGCGACTTGCCCAGCCGTGTCGAGCACCAAATCGGCTTGCGTATCCCCGACGGCCAAGGCCGGCACGGCACCGCTCCAAGTGTAGAGGCGCATGCGGTTCAGCAACGGATGCAAGGAGGATTGCTCGCGGGTCGCGAAGACAATCGAGTCCTTCTGCTTTTCAGCCTGGCCAGTCCAGACGGTGAACTTCGGCGGCAGCGTGAACGTCCCGGCAACCTTGAGCGCGAGCCATGTGCTGGCTTGGTTGCCTTGGTGAATGTGGTAATCCATCAGGCGAGCATGGCGGGCGAGCGAAACGCGTTTGCGGCCTGAGACCAGATAGGCCTCGTTCATCACGCGATCCTGGAAATCGCTGAGTTCGTCGGCCGCCGCGCTGAAGAGGTCGATCAAGACCTGGTCGAGATCGGCCTCGCTGGTGACTTGCCAGCCCGGTACGCGCTGCATCATCGCCACGATCATTGTGTGCCGGAACGAGTCGTAATCCTTGGCCACGTAATCAATCACCGGACCCGGCCCGGGCGGCGACGCCGGTGTCCATTCCGGCGCGCAATCGTTCGTGAAACACCCGGGGCGGAACTTGAAGGGGATTTGACTGAGCAAGGGGTCGATAGCCGGATGCAGCATTTCTAGCGTGTAGGTCGAGTAATCGCCAATCGGCTCGACGGTCAACACCAGCGTGTCGGCGTCTCCGGCAATGACGCCGGTCACCCGCACCTGGCCAATGGCGTCGCCGGACGGAACGCGTCGGCCGCCGTGAATTTTGAAGATCGCGCCGGACGGAACGCCGTTGACGTTGATGTCCGTGAGCACGCCGGCCAACACGTTGGTGTTATAAAATTCCAGCTCCAGCTTCGCCACGAGCGGCGGACCGGGCTCAAGCGAGACGAGTACCAGTTTCAGTCCGTTGAGCACGCCGAGGTTGTTGGCGCGTTCGTCGAGGGCGTCCTGGTAGAGGATGGGCATGTTAGACTCCGGTGCGTTGGAACTTGAGCACGCGCGCGTCCTGCGCGCCGGCGAGCCGGTAACGGATCTCCACGTCGAGCCGCGCATCCGAGTGATCGACCTTCACGTCTTCGAGCGTGACGCGATGACCGAGCCAGCGATTAATCGCCTGGGTGAGCCGCGCCTTGGTGACACCAGCCAGCACGTCGTCCGCGGGTTCGAACACTAGCTTGCGCACGCCGCCGCCGAACTCCGGCAGAAAGAGCCGTTCGCCGGGACTGGTGAGCACCAGTTGGAGGAGTTCGTCGCGCACATGCGACGGCAGATCGGCGGGCGCGACCGTGCGACCGTCCGACCCGATGCGGAACGGGAAAGCAAGATGGCGGCCGTCGGGAAGGGAGTTCATAATCCGAGGGCGATTTGTTGAACTTGGGCGACGACGGCTGGGCCTTGCGGCGCCTGTTCGGCGCTGTAACAGATGCCGACGCTGTTTTGCAGGAGCACGGGAACGCCGCGTACATTTGTTTGGGTGGCGCCGACAAGCCAGCGCACGGTGATACAGGGCGAATATTTCGCCCCGGCGGTAAACGGGCAGCCAGCGACGGGGTAGACATCGGTCAGCAGCAAGGCCGGCGCGCCCTGGATGATCATGTCCACGTTGCTGGTCAGCAGGATGACCGAGCCGCCGTGCGGACAGAGCAGCGTGCTGGTCGTGGTGAGGATGGGGACGCCCATAAACATTTACACCCCCACTTTGAGCGCGTCGTTGACGAGACTGGCGCCGGCCACAGTGACTTTAACCATGCCGTTGTTTAGATTGATTTCGCTTCGCGTGATCTTGAGCTCACAAAGGCCGAGCTTGAGCACGATCTCGCTCGCACTCATGGTGAATTCGGCTCCGCCGGGATGCTGGACTTGAATCTGGTCCTGGTCCTCATCGAGCACGATCTTGTGTCCGGCGGTGGTGGCGAGCAGACGCGCCTTGCTGCCTTGCGGGTCGGGCCGTTCGCCGGACGCGAACCAGCACCCCGTCCAGATGGGACGCTCGATGTCGCCCGCTTCGAACTCGATCCAGACGCCGTCGCCTACTTCGGGCAGCAACACCAGTCCGTGGCTCTGGCCCGCAAACGGAAAAGCGGGCAGCGCCCAGGGTGACTGCTGGTCCTCGAAAACCGCCGGCACCTCGGCCTTGATCCGGCAGAGATTCTCCGGGTCATCGATGTCGCGCACGATGCCCCGGTATTTGCCGTAGAAGAGTGATTCGACGCGCTCCGTGGTTCGGACCAACAATTCTTCGATCTCCATGCTCATAGGATGCCTCCCAGCAGATCCGGTTGCTGACCAGGTTGCTCAGCACCGTTGCGTTTCGCAGTGAACTCCTGCGTGTAGATCGACGGCGTGATCCGGTGCGTCGCCTTCGTCACCAAGAAATCCCCACTCAGCGCAGTGGTGCCAGCACGAATCGTCACGAGTTGATACGGCTGCAGCACGGCTTGGTAGCAGCCGGGGATCACGCGTCCGGTGGCGCGAAGCGAATAACTCGCCCGGCGTGTCGCCGCCTGCACGGCGCGGTCCGGATCGTCCTCGTTGTTGGAGTGGGGATCGAGCACCTGGGTGCCCGTCTGGTTCTCCGGCTGCGTCGGCTGCGGGCCGAGGAGAGTAAGGTCTTGGAAGCGCGAGGTCCGCGAGACAATCTGTTTGTCAGAGATGCTCAACGTGCGCGCCCGAAACCGCGTCGGCGTCTGGGCCTCTTCGGTGACTTGGAGCGTGGACAAGTTGCGATCGCTCCCGAGCAAGACGAGGTCAGGCAGACCTGCGCTGGTTGTCGGGTCAGGGAGGAAGCAGCCGATGCTCTGACCCGGTTGGGTGCCGGGCAACACGAACGCGTGAAACTCGTGGCGGCGCGCCAGGTCGCGTAGCTGTTGTATCGCTGTGCCGCGTCGCACCCGCGCTGGCGGCACACGGTCGGTCGGCGGTGGCGGCGTCTCGATGCGCTGCTCGGCAATCGAAGGCACTTGCCGGTAGAGTTCCCGCGCCACGTCATCGTCGGAGCGGTCGTCGCGCACATCCACCGCCGCTTCGCGGTTCAGAAACACGCTGTCATCGTGGATAGTCAAGGTCATGTTGCTGCGGCCCGGTTGCGGATCCACGTCGGTGTTGCGGCCGACGATCGGCCCGTCGATGAGCGGCACCCAGGCGCGCTCGCCGAGCTGCAATTCAACGCGCACGCGCCGAAACGACTGGAGGAATTCGTCCTGCGCGTGCGCCCAGTTGCCGCGTTCATCCAGGCAAAGGAACAGTTTGACGGTCGCCTGCCACGCCATGTCCGTGTCCTGTTCGACGGTGATCTCCTCAACGTGAGCCAGCTCGTCTTCGGTGGCGAGGCGATCGCCGAAAAACATGCGGAATTGGTCGCTCATGTTGCGGGCAGGTTGATGGTGGCTCCAGGTTCGGCGACGAGATCGTTTGCCTGGAGTTCGGTGTTCGCGTCGGCGATGTGCCAGAACTTCGTGCCGTCGCCGTAATGTTGCTGCGCCAGCAAATCGAGCCGGTCGTGTTGCTGGACGGCGTGGGGCAGGCCGGGCTGGGCCGGGAGCTTGCGCAGTTTGAGCGCCTGCACGGTGCGCCCGTCGCGCGTCGTCACTTCGATGGTGGGCTGGTTATGATAGCGTGAGTTATCGAGGAACATGGGTCGGTAGTCCTTTGTTCTGCGTGTTCATCATCAGATGGGGATCAATTCGACAATTTGCTCGGCGGTATTGGCGAGGTTGCCGATGGCCTGGGCTTCCTTGGCGATGGTGGTGTATTCCAGCGCGCCCTTGGCCAGAATGTCATCCGAACAGGTGTCCACGGCGTTGACGGTGAGTTCGATGTCCACCTCGGCCCGGATCGGATTGAGCAGGAAATCGTATTCCAACTCGGTGATGCGCATCGAATCGATCACCACCGGCTGCACGCGGGTCAGGCCCCAGATGAAAATGATCTTTGGATATTTTTCGCGCGGGATCGCTTGCGTGGGCGGATTACCGCCGCCGCCGCTGATTGCGCTGCCGATGGCGTCGATGGCCGCGCTGATCAAGCCCGCGATTTTCGAGCTGGGGTTCACCATTTTTTCCAGCGCGCACAGCCGCGGTCCGACACCGAACATCTTCGCCAGGATCTTCTCGTCCTTGAGTTCGTCCGCAGCGCTGAACTGGGCCTTGAAGGAGATGGACTCCAGCGGTTTCTCACCGGCCTGTGTGTTCTCGCGGCTGGCGGCGCCGGTGGGCCGCGGTGGAATTTTCATCGTGCGCGCCAGGCTCTCCGGGTTGAACTGAAAGATGACCACGTTCGGGATTGGCCCGATGAGGTCGGTTCCATATTCGATCAACGCGCCTTTGAGCAGATACGGCATAGTCAGGATTTCTTCGGCTTGTTCCGGGTCGCAGCGCGGGTCCGTATGGCCGCCGCAACGCGCGCGGCCATCGCATCGGCGAGCGCCGCCGGCGTGGCGTCGCCGGAGACGCGAATCGTTGCCGAGCCCCCGCGTGCCGCGCTGTTACCCGCGGCCCCATCACGCTCCGACAAATGGCGGAGCAGGGCAGGACCGAGTTCGCGCACGGCGGCATGCGCCGACGCCTGCGGAATGCCGCGGCATCTCAAATCAAGCCGCTCGATGTGAATGGTCTTCATGCTGTGTTTCACGCATCACGTTTCACGTTCATGGTCTGGCGACGGTTTCTTCGTAGGGCCCGAACTGCTCGAGGCTGAGGCTGCGGTTGAGTTTGTCGTATTCGCTTTTCACGGCCGCGACGATCGCCGGCATGGTGAGCCTGCGGGGCGCCTCCGGTCGGGCGCTTTGCAGGCAGGCGTGGAACACAATCGAGCGGATGTGGCCGCCCGCGAGCGGGAACTGCCGCGCGAGAAAGTCGAAATCGACCTCCTTCGCGTCCACGCGCGGCGGGATCATCTGGGGCCAGATGCGCCGCCGCTCTTCCTCGCCGGGCAGCGGGAAATCGACGACGAACCGCAGCCGGCGCAGGAAAGCCTCGTCGAGGTCCTGCTTGCGGTTGGTGGCGAGGACGGCCAGGCCCTTGAACCGTTCCATGCGTTCAAGCAGGTAACTGATTTCCAGGTTCGCGTAGCGGTCGTGCGCGTCCTTGACTTCGGTGCGCTTGCCGAACAGCGCGTCGGCCTCGTCGAAAAACAGGAGCACGTCGGACGTGTCGGCGGCGTTAAAGAGGCGGCAGAGGTTCTTCTCGGTTTCGCCAATGTATTTGTTGACGACCTGCGAGAGATCGATGCGATAGAGCGGCAGGTCCAGTTCGGCGGCGATGACTTCGGCGGCCATCGTCTTGCCCGTTCCAGGCGGGCCGGCGAACAACGCGCACAAGCCGCTCTCGTTCCAGGCCCGCGCGGTGCCCCACTCGTAGTGCACGCGCGTCAACGCTTGCATGCCCTGAATGATCTCCTGAATCTCGCGCGCTTGTTTGGGCGGCAGCATCAGTTCCTTCAGCTCGAAACGCGGCGTCAGCGGTTGTGCCAACTCGCCGATCTCCAGCGTCACCTCCGCGCGGCAGGCGGTGGTCAGGTCGGTCGGTTGCAATGGACGATCCAGCGCACGCAACTCCTTCGCGATGGCGTCAATCGTGTCGCGTTCGTAGCGAAACCGGCGGGCGCACTCGGCGATGGAGCCGGCGAGCGGGACGTTCCGGCTGGCGCTGAGTAGTTGCTCACGCAAACACTCGTAACGCGCCTCGAAGGTCATGGGCGGCAAGGTTACCGCGGGCAACACGCCGGCCGAAGGCAGCCGCCGCAGCAGCCCTTTCTCTTCTACTCCAAGGAAAACCGTCAAAGGCAACGCCGGAGGCAATGCGAACCAGAGCAGGCCGTCCTTCCCCTCCGCTCCACAACAGGCGCCGTCGCGCAGCGGCGCGAACAGGTCGCACCCATGCAGCCAGGCTAGCGTGGCGAGCGGCGCCAGAAAGGGCTGACCGGGGACGAGACCGTTCGGCAATTCGAGTTCCGCCAGGGGCCGTCCGACTAATTTGCTGATGCCCGCCGCTACTTCCGCCAGCGGCGCGCCTTTGGTCCCTATGATCGGCACGATGCGCGGCGGTCCCTGCGCCGAAGCTTTCAATCGCGCCGCGACCAATTTCGCCTCGGCCGACAGCAAGGCTGACTCGTGGGACAGCGGGTGGACTCGGCGAAATACGGCCGGCCATCGCCTTTTGCGGAACAGCAACGGCTGGGTCAGCGATGGAGAAACACAAATGGGTGTTTCCCAATCGAGCGCCGCGCCCTCGCGGGAGCCCGCTGCGCCCAGTTGTAGCAGCCCGAAGCGAAAGAGCGGATGCGCTGAATCGCCACACGGCAGGATTTCCTCGGGTTTGTCCCACAAGCGCTGGGCGAGCGCCAACGTGGGATAGGTTTTCGCCGGGTCGTTGAGACAGGCGGCCATGACAGTGCCGGCCGCACTGTCCAAGACCGGCAGCAAACCGAGCGCGAGAACAAAACAGGCCGGGGATTCGAGTCCCAACTCCTTCACCACCCAGGCGACTGAGCCTTGCGGCGGATTCTCTTCCTGTGGCGGCGTCGATTCGAGTAGGGACGTGAGGTAGCGCGCCGTTTCGTCGTTGACGAAGAAGACCTTCTTCTCGTCAGCGTAGCGCGTGAGATCGAGTGTGGTGGAGAGTCTGTCTGTGAAGGTCGGGAGCGATCCGCCACGGCCGACGGAGACCGACCCGCGTTCCTGCCAGAGCCAGCAGATTTCGCGGCGCAGCCGGTAGGTGACCTGGTGCAGCCAATAATTGCCCAACCCGTCGCTGCTTTCGAGAAGGGGTGTGAACGTGACGGGCGCGGCGATGGGGGCGGCAGAACTCATGCGATCCAGGCGATTTCGGGACTGTTTCTGGCCTGCTGGCCGTTGACGCGAAGGATGATCCGGTAGTTGCTGGAGGGCAGCGCTTGCGCGGCGGCAACGGTCAGGTTGAGCTGTGTCTGGCCGGCGTTGGTAGTGACGGCGTCAAACATCCGCTCGACGGCGCCGTTGCGGTAAAATGCCACGAGGACATCGTCGCTGGCCGTGCCGAGAAGCTGGCCATTGATCTGCAGGTGACCGCGGACCCTGCCGCCGCCCACGTTCACCAAAGCGCTTGGAGTCGTGGACGTCAGCGTTGGCAGCAGATTGCCGATCAGCAGGTTGCTCGAGCGAAATCGGCCACTTGGCAGCGTCTGACGGACGTACAGCGGATGACTGCCGGCGGACATTAGCGCGCCGGCGGCGATGGGACCGTCGACGAGGCAGTTCAATTGGCTGGAAGTTCCGGGGGGCGTGATTGCCAATGTCGCAAGTCCCAGAAAAACCTGGAGGCCGGCCAAGTGAAGATCCGTGCCGATGAGCGAAAGCGTGGAGTTTACTTCGAATTGCGTCGGCGCAACGTGGTCGAGGCCAATACCGAGCGAGGGCAGGATCTCGGCCTTGCGCCCGGCTTCGCCGATGACCGTGGGCGGAGCGGTGGTGTAGTCGATGCCAACGAGGAGCGCGTAACTGGGTGGCTCAGGCGGCGCAATCATGACGGGCCGGATTTGGAAACCGATCGAGAACCTATATTTTTCGTCGGGGCCCTGCATGATCTTTGAAAGCAGGTCGGCCGTGACCTCGTCGAAAGCGATTTTGAGCGGCTCTGGGTTTTTGTGCAGGGCGTTTTGGATGTTGGCCGGCGCGCCACTGAGCGCCAGGTAACTCAGTTCTTGCAACGCGCTCATGCCGCGGCCGACCAGATCGTGGGCGTCGGGCGTGTCGCTGTTGCCGGAGGAATCGAAAGCGGTGAGCAGATATTTCAACACGAACCAAAGCGGCGGCGGTTGGCCGTCGTCGAGCGGCACGTTTCGCAGGCTGGCGTCGAAGCTGGTTTCGTAGAGGAAAAGGTTGAGCTTCGGGTTAGTGCCGGTGGTGGCCGCCTGTTCCGGCCGGCCCACCGTGACATTCGCACCGGTGACCCACGCGGTCAGCCGATTGCTCACCCAGCGGGTGACAGCTCCGATCGCTTGATTAGATTGGGCCAGAGACATGGAACAAGTTCAGAAGGGGCGCAAATAATATCGCCAGAGCCGCGAGCTGTTGGTTCTGGGAGGGAACGTCGACGGAGCAGGCCGTGACTCGACCGCCCGCAGGCTGGTTTGTTCCCGCGGAGCCTCAATGGCGAGGTGAATTGCGCCGATATTGACGGACCACAGGTTGTCCTCGAGTTCGGCAGCAGGCGAAGCCGACCCGGCAGACCGCGGCCGCGCCGCAATGCCGGGTAGACACACGCGCGAAGAAGAGGACCTGACTTTGGGCGCAGATTTTCCCTCGACATCCGGCCTTTCCGGCGTTCCGGCGGCCTCCGGTGGGATTGTCGCTGTCGCGAATTGCGTCGCATCGCTTGGCGTGCTGATGCGGGCTGGAGTCGGGCGTTCCGGCGCGTTGCTGGCCAGGGCAACCCAAGCCCTGACTCTCTCAATAGTCGCTTCGCTCGCCGGCGTCGGGTCGATAGGCGAGGCGTGAGTTTTTTTCTCGATTAGTGACAAAGGTTTGGATTCCTGCGAGTGTGGCGGAGGAGGAGCGCCCTCCGCGGTTGGATCGAACGAGGGCCTTGGACGCGCCGTCGTGACGGGCCGGTCCTCTGACAGCTCCGGCGTCAACGATTCGGTTTCGCTTTGCACCTCTTGCTCGGTCAGGCTCGGTGCAGAGATAAGGGGAGCGGCGGGCGCAACGACGGTCGCCGGAGTTGGTTGAGAGGTTGCGCCAGGCGTGCTGGCTGGGCCGGCGATCTTCAGGCCGGTCTGATCCATGAGCTGGGACAGGTAACGGCTCATGATGTATCCTCCGTTGCAATGAGTCGCAGGTAGCGAGCGCGGCGCTCCGGAGTGAGCTCAACGATTTCGGACTCGCTCCAATGATAACGCATGGCCAGCCGGTGGATGCTGTCCAGTACTTGCCGCTGGATTTTTTCCAGCTCTTTCAGTGCGAGCGCTTCCAGATCCAGCGGAACGTCCGTTTTGACACCGCAGTGCGGGCAGCCGACTTGGACGGAGAAGGCCACTACTGGATCAAACTCCTCGAGGCGCTCATCAATCATCTCAATCAAGGTCGCGGGAAGATCCGGCGCAGCGCCTGCGTCGGCGGCAATCGTCAAAGACCCGTCCCCGCCAACGACCAGGCTCCGGAGAATCGCGTTCCGGGCCTCCGTCGCATCAGCAAACGACCTGGTCCGCCAGCGGCGCTGATCATCGCCGGTTGGGCGCCGGAGTCGCAGAATGGTTGCGCCGTCTTGCCATTCCAGCAGGCCACGATTATCGCCGTCGCGCTGAAGGGCGATGAGCTCACTGAGGGGCAACTCGATCTCGATGAGTTGCAGACAATCTTGCCCGGGACAACGGAGTGTCAGGCGCGAGTCGAAGTCCTGGCTGGCAGCGACCAGCCGGAGCAGGCATTCGATCCGTCGCGAGACCGCGAGGTTCCAGGTTTGTTCCGCGTCGAGAGGCGAACCGTACTGGTCGAACAGACAAGCAGTCAATATCTCCGTGACCAAGCGCGGGCGGTCGTCGCTGGTGAACTCGAAATCCAAGTCCACCTTTCGCCGGCCAAACGGGCGAAACGAGAGTGCGCCGCCAGTACTCGCAGAAGGTTCGCGTCGCTGGCGACGCCAACCGGCGCCGAGCGCCGGGTCTCCAGTCAAATCCTGTGTTAAACAAGAAGTAATCACGTGCCTCCGGAACCAACGGCCGGCGACCTGACGTTGAGCGACTTCGACTGGCTAGGAATCCTGTCGCGCACGCGCGGCGCGCGTCTTGCGGCAGCGCAGTTGCAAATGCGAGCCGTGCTCATGCGCGCCCCAAGCTCAAGCCGCCGCCGGCACGGGCGATTTCTCGTCCGGCTCCTTGGTCTGCGGATCTCGCTCCCAGCCTTCGAGCTCGATCTTGATGCTCTCGATCGCCACGGCATTCGCGTTGGCGTCCAGGTCGGGCACGGCGGTAAATTCGCTGACCCAGCAGTTGTGGAGGAAGTAACGTTTGGCCACGTGACCTTTTTCATTCATGACCTCGAGGGTCAGTTCCTTTTTGTAGTTCACGAGGTCCATGGACGCGTCCCCGCTGTAGGGATGGACGAGGTTGGCCCACTTCTCGAACTCGGGGTCGTGGGTGATGCCGCGCTCCATCGAGAGCGAGTCGTAGGTGGTACGCCCGGGCGATTTATGGTCGGTGCTGTTCTCGCCGCCAGACCGGTGTTTGACGACCTCGGTGGTGCGTTTGAGCGCGCCGGCCTTGCTGACGCCGAGCACGGTGCGGCCATCCCAGATGACGCGGAATTTATAGTTCTTGTAGGGATCGAAACGATGTGCGTTAACGATGAATCCATCGGCCATATTTTAATCTCCGGTTGTGGGTTTTATGCCAGGTCACCTGCCATCTGCTGAATCTTAATGACGACAAACTCGGCCGGTTTGAGTGGGGCGAAGCCGACCTCAATGTTGACGATGCCTTTGTTGCGATCGTCCTGGGTGGTGGTTTCGCCGTCGCATTTGACATAGAACGCCTTGTCCGGCGTGCTGCCTTGGAACGCGCCCTGACGGAAGAGGCTCATCATGAACGCGCCCACGTTGAGGCGGATCTTGGCCCAGAGCGGTTCGTCGTTCGGCTCGAAGACGACCCACTTGGTGCCGCGAAAAAGGGATTCCTCGAGAAAAAGCGCGAGACGACGAATGGGAACGTACTTCCACTCGGACGCCAAGATGTCCTGGCCTTCAAGAGTGCGCGCGCCCCAACAGAGCGTGCCGATGCCGGGAAAGGTTCTCAGGCAATTAATCCCTAGCGGATTCAACAATCCGTTTTCCGGGTCAGTCATGTTGAGGGTGAGACCCAGGACGCCGCGTAGGTTGGCCTCAGTGCCCGCCGGAGCTTTCCAGACGCCGCGGGCCGAGTCGGTCCGGCTCATCAACCCGGCGATAACGCCGCACGAAGCAAACTCGTCGGAGTTCCCGTCGAGCAACGAATCGGTAATCACCAGGCGTGGGAAATAGATCGCGGCGTTTTTTCGGACGATCGCGCTGAAATCGGTGACGTTGGTCTGCGCATTCGCGATGGTCCAGTTGTTAGGGGCATCCACGACGAGAAACGCGCGCCGGGTTTCGCAAAGCGTCGCCGCCGCAGTCCACGTGGATATCGGCACGTCCGTGCCGGAAGCGCCGATAGTCAGAGGCGGAATGCAAAGCAGGTTGAACAGATCGGTCTTGAGCAGCGCGTTCAGGCCAGTCTTATTTTGGACATTTCCTTCGATCACGGGTCCGGTGATGTCCACACCGTCGTTGCCGGCGTTGGCGGCGGACTGAAGGTTCGCGGCGGGCACAGGAGCCGCGTTGCCGACGGCCTGAGTCCGCAGGAGAATCGATTGCTGCTCGAGCACCGTTTCGATGTAACGAGGACTGGTGTCATCAACGGAGACGTTGAGAAATTTTTCCCGAACACCGCTTCCGCCTCTTCCCTCCGCGTCGCGTGGCAAGGCAGGGGGCAAGGCAGGGTCGTCAAACACGGTGAGATTGAACAGTTTGGCATCCGTCGTGTCTTTCGTGTCGTGATCGATTGTGACTTTGAGGTTCCTACCCCAAGTTCCCTCGCTGGAAGCGATGAAGGTGTTGCCGCCGCCGGCGTTGATCGTGGCGGCCACTGCGGTGTTGACGCCGGTGCGCGTGGCGACGCGGATGATAATGGCCTGGCTGCCGCCGTTCAGAAAGAACTGTCGCACGGCGTAGGAAAGCGTGCTGCCGCGCCACAGGCCGCCGAACTGGCGTTCGTAATCAGCGTAGCTGGTAATGATAACCGGCTCGTCGAGCCGTCCCTTCCATGCCCGGCCGACAAACGCGGTGATAGAGGTAGCCACTCCGGTGATGGTGTGAACGCCGCTGGGAATTTCTTCAATATAGACTCCGGGATAGGTCAACGTGGCGGGCATGATTGTCCTTTAAGTTAGGTGGTTTTACGGGGTTGCGTCAGAGGTAGAGTTTCGTGGGGGCCGTTGCTGAAGCGTCGCGAGATAATGCGGGGAGACCTGGTAAAATACGTTGCCATCCGCAGATCGCTTTTGTTCGAGAAAGCCTTGTTCGACGAGCTGCGCGACGGTCTCTGTAATTTTCGGCGCCCACTTTCGGACGTAGGCGTCGAGCACCCACCAATGAAGAATGCCGTCGATCGTGTCCTGTGAATCCGGATGCCGGGCCAGGTAGTCGAGAATTTCCGGCGCCGGAGATGGGAGCGAAGGGTCGATAAGCACGCATTGAGGACGTCAGTCATCCCTCTCTAGCAATCGACGTACCTAGAAATTTCGGCTTCCGCACGCGAACACGAATTGTGTGCCTCTGGCGCTCCCGCGATTTTCAATTCCTCCTCTGAAAATGCGCTCGCCCAATGAAGGTCTCTGTCCGCGCCCGAATGCGCATCGGCATTAAATTCGAGAGCGCCAGTTAGGACAATCTTGTCCTACCATCCTGGCGAATATTCGCTGCCGATTTCGTGGAACCCTGTGCGCTCAGGCGAGGACGATTTTTGTCCACGCTCCGACAGTCTTTTGGCATACCGAACAGTTGTTCTGACTCGAGAAGGTAGCCAGCGCCGCTACCTCGCGCGCGCGACGCTCAATCGCGTCTCGCGCCGGCGAGCAGGCCGTGCTTGCGCAAAAGTTGCCAAAACGCACGGCGGTTTTTCTTCACCGCGAACGCAGCGCGAGTGATGTTTCCATCGTGTGCATGTAGAACCGTCGCGAGAAAGTCATGCTCAAATCGCTGAACCGCACGACACTTCATCGCTCGGAACGACTGATCTTCCGCGGTGAGGCCGTCTTCCGGCAGGTCAAGATCCGAAGGCTCGATCGAGTCCCTGTCGGAAAGGACGATGGCGCGCGTCAGAACATTTTGGAGCTCGCGCACGTTACCCGGCCATGAATGACCGAGCAGGCGGTTAACCGCGGCGAGCGAGAGTTTTTTCGGCCGCCCGTCCGTAATCGCCGCCTGCCTTTCGAGAAAGTCGTGCGTCAGCAAGAGGATATCGCCCGGGCGTTCGCGCAACGGCGGAAGGGTGAGCGACAGTACGTTCAACCGATAAAATAGATCCTCGCGGAATTTTTCTTCGCGCACCATGTGACTAAAATCGGCGTTCGCTGCCGCGACGACTCGGATGTTTGCATGAAGAGTCTGCTGCGAGCCGACAGAACGGTATTCTCCGTCCTGCAGGAAACGGAGCAGCTTCACCTGGGCCTGGGGCGTCAGGCAGTCGATCTCATCCAAAAACAGCGTGCCGCCTTCGGCCTCACGGATCAGCCCCGCTTGATCGGACGCAGCGCCCGTGAACGCGCCGCGCTTATGGCCGAAGATCTCGCTTTCCACGAGGTTTTCTGGAAGCGCGCCGCAATTAACCGGAACGAACGGCCGGTCCGCGCGCGGACTGAGGTAGTGAATGGCGCGCGCGAAGATTTCCTTGCCCGTGCCGGACTCGCCGGAGATCAGTACCGTCGCATCGCATCGCGCGAATCGCGGTACGCACCTGACTTTATCAAGAAATGCAGGGCTCTCACCGATGATCTGTTTGAGGCCAATATCCTCCTTGAGTTTTTGGACGAGCGCATCGCCGCAGCGCGTGACTCGCGCCTGGCGCATCAGCCGCGGTAACAATTCGGAACGCCGCAACGGAGGCAGGAGAAAATCCGACGCGCCCATCTCGAGCACTTGGAAAAAATCGAACGTATCCGGGTGCGTTGTAGTCACCAGTACTGAGCGATGTGGAAAAGCGCGCCGGAGCGACGACAAAAAAAGTTCCGTGTTTGTTGCTTGAAAAGCACTGAGCGTGGCCACGACCACGTCGGCATTGCCAAAGCTTGCTGCCTTCGGCTTGAGGCCAGATTGGTCGCGATACTCGAATCGCGAGAACGTGAACCCCTTCGCCTCCGCAAGCAATCTCTCGAGCGAGTCGGCCAGAACAGTCGTCTCCGGTTCGCAGACGATCGCCACTCGAATAACTGAACTCGTTTCCGTCAGATTCGGGAGCTGCACGGGAGTCATAAGCGCAGATATCGGTTGAATTGTTGACTGCAATCCAGTTCCGCGCGGAACCGAGAACCGTTACTGCAGCGAGAGTTCTTCCAATTAGGACTCACTCGCTTGGCTCGGAGTTCCAGTTGGACTTGGAGATCGCGTCAAGCGGCGGTTCCAGCGAAAGTCCAGCGCCCTCGGGCTTCCCAGCTCGGCCGGAGATGCGTTGAAACGTCGGGGGACGTAATCAAGAAGACTCTTAGGGCAAATCGGGGAAATTTGTCAAGATTTTTTACAAAACCGGGGGCGTTCACTCATCTCCTCTTCGGGGTTTGGGTGACGGGATTGATGTACGTCAGATCACCACTTCGTGCTTTTGTCCCTGCGGTAAACCGCGTCCGATTGCGGTATTTTCGGGAGATTGGCACACGCACGGATTGGGTAACGTGCGCGTCTCGCGTGTTGATTTCGGCATCCCGCCGAAACAAGGCGTCGGGCGCACAGAAAAAGTGCACGATGGCGAGGACGCCATCGCCAGCACGCGAGACGCGTGCGCTACCCGGAAGTGGGAGTCGCAGCGGTTGCCGCAGCCGCGGCAGCTTTCTTCTTCGCCACGACTGCCGCTGCTTCGGCCAGCTTTGCGTCGACCTCCGCGGCGTCCGTTGGGCAAATACTGTGATAATACTCGTTCGATTTAGCCAGATCGGTTTTGCGGAGCAGTAAAGCGTCGAAGCGTTCGCGCCGGCTGAGCTCGAAGACTTTGTCCATCTTGATTGCTTCAAAGGGACAAACCTCGACACAAATCTGGCAGCTCATGCAAACCGAGATGTCGATGTCGAACACCTTTGCATAAAACTGCGGCTTGCCTACGTAGTCAGGCTTCTTGTCTTCGCTCTTGACGATATAGATACACTGCGGCGGGCATTCCTTTTCGCAGATCTTGCAGGCGACACAACGCAAACCTGCTTCGGGATCGTCGGTGTCGTAAATCAGGAACGGGAAGTTCCGGTAATTCTCCGGCAGTGGATCACGCTCCTCCGGATACTGCACTGTAGTCAAGCGATCCTTTTCGAAATAACTTCCCACGAAGTTCCGCGCGGTGACCGCCATTCCCTTTAATATGCCCGTGCCGATCATTTGTTCGTTACAAAAGGTACAAAGGTTACATCGTTACAAAAAACTCCACGTGCCCAGTCTCCGTTCCTTGTAACATTGCAACTCTTGTAACGGTTTTAACCTCCGCGTCAGCGATCCACTTCTCCCATCACGATATCAACACTTCCGAGAATTACCATTACATCGGCGACGGTATGTCCGAGGCAGAGATCTTCGAGAACGGTGAGATTGATGAAACTCGGCGGGCGCACACGGTAACGATACGGGTTGGTTCCGCCGTCGCTGATTAAGTAAAAGCCGAGCTCGCCCTTCGGCGCTTCAATCCGTCCATAGGCCTCTCCGACCGCCGGACGAAATGCGCGGATTTTCACTTTCGGATTCATAACAGGCCCAGCCGGAATTTGTTCGAAAGCCTGCTTCAAAATTCCGATGCTCTCGCGCATTTCCAGCACACGCATCATTAGCCGGTCGTAGGTGTCGCCGTGGTCGCCGAGCGGAACACGAAATTTAAAACGTGGATAAAACCCATAGCCATCCACTTTCCGCACATCGTAGTTGACTCCGCATGCGCGCAACATGGGGCCCGTAATGCCTGCATTCACGGCCAATTCAGGGGAGAGTTGGCCGACTTCCTGCGTGCGCGCGATAACAACTTCATTCGAAACGATGAGCTTCTCGAACTCATCCAGGAAACGCGGGAACACATCAACGACCTTCTTTGCGCGTTCCATCCATCCCGGCGGCGTGTCGCAACGGCACCCGCCAAACCGCATGTAGTCGCACATCATGCGCGAGCCTGAGAGCGATTCGAACAAATCGAGAATTTTCTCGCGCTCGCGGAACGCGTACATGAGCGGCGTGCCCCAGGCGCCCATGTCATTGAGCAAGAAACCGAGCAGCGAGACGTGATTTTGAAGTCGTGTCAGTTCCGCCAGAATGACGCGCAGATATTCCGCGCGTTCCGGAACCTCGATGCCGGCAAGCTTCTCC
>Ga0307278_10000194_pt1 | contig 31070 bp, 28 predicted proteins | sample ER_DNA_117_FD_194482 | JGI IMG/M metagenome (GOLD analysis project Ga0307278, IMG submission 194482) | Bulk soil microbial communities from the East River watershed near Crested Butte, Colorado, United States - ER_DNA_117 | ecosystem: Environmental > Terrestrial > Soil > Floodplain | place...
CCGATTTCGTGGCGGAGGCTGAGGGGTTCGAACCCTCGAGGGAGCGTGAACCCCCTACACGCTTTCCAGGCGTGTGCCTTCGACCGCTCGGCCAAGCCTCCGCCCGGCAGTCTACCGCCCGTCGGGACTACCCTGCGGTCCTGATCAGGCTGTCGATGAGAGCGTCGTGTGCTTCCCGAGGAGGCCGGAGTTGACCACGCTGAACGTGCCGGGCGCGACCCTCTACTACGAGCTCGAGGGGACCGGTCCGGTGCTGTTGATGATTCCCGGTGGGCCCGCGGACGCCGGCGTCTTCGCCGCGCTGAGCGGGTTCCTGACCGACCGCTACACGACGGTGGCCTACGACCCGCGGGGCAACTCGCGCAGCGTGCCCGACGACCCTTCCAAGGACCAGGACATGGACGTCCACGGCGACGACGCGGCCGCCCTGCTGGCCGCCGTCACCAGCGAGCCGGCCTACGTGCTGGGCAGCAGCGGCGGCGCCCAGATCGGGCTCAACCTGGCCGCCCGCCACGCCGCGCGGGTCCACACGCTGGTCGCGCACGAGCCGCCGTGCGCCGAGCTGCTGCCCGATGCCGCCGAGGCGCGGGCCGCCATGGAGGAGGCCTACCAGACCTACCGCACCCAGGGCGTCGAGGCGGCGCTGAAGCGGTTCGAGGCGGCCATCGGGATGGAGGGCACGCCGCCGGAGCAACCCCCGGGCGCGCCGACCCCAGAGATGATGGAGGCGTGGGGGCGCATCGGCGGCAACCTCGAGTACTTCATCGCCCACGGCATCCGGCCGATCAGCGGCTACACCCCCGACGTGGCCGCCTTGCGCGACGGCTCGGCAAGGATCGTGGTGGGCATCGGCGAGACCTCGGCGGGGCAGCTCGCCCACCGCGCGGCGGTCGCGCTGGCCGAGCGGCTCGGCACACCGCCGGTGACCTTCCCCGGCGACCACGGCGGCTTCGGCAGCCGACCCGGCCAGTTCGCCGAGACCCTCCACAAGGTCCTCACGGGCTGAAGCCTGGAGCGCGGCGCGGCGGTGCGGCAAGGATGGGATTCGAACCCATGGACGCCTCGCGACGTCAACGGTTTTCGAGACCGCCCCATTCGTCCGCTCTGGCACCTTGCCTCGGGGAGTATAGCCGGCGCTCCCTGAAGAAGGCGCGGAGCAGCTCGGCGCAGTCGGCGGCGAGCACGCCGCGGCGGACCTCGACCCGGTGCGGCAGGCGCGGGTCGCGGACCAGGTCGAACAGCGAGGTCACGGCGCCGGCCTTGGGATCGTCGGCGCCGAACACCAACCGGCCGACCCTGGCCTGCACCAGCGCCCCCGCGCACATCGCGCACGGCTCCAGGGTGACCAGCAGCGTGCAGCCGTCCAGCCGCCAGTGCCCGAGCGTGCCGGCGGCGGCCCGCAGCACCTCCATCTCGGCGTGCGCGGTCGGGTCGGCGGCCTGCTCGCGCCGGTTGCGGCCGCGGCCGAGCTCGATCCCGTCGGCCGCCACCACGACCGCCCCGACCGGCACGTCGCCGTGCTCGAGGGCGGCCCGTCCCTCGCCGAGCGCGACCCGCATCCAGCTCTCGTCGGCTCGCTCCATGCCCCCACGATGACGCTCGCCGGCCCTTGCCGCCATACGCTGCCGGTGGACAGCGGCCCATCCTGGCGGACTAGCCTCGGTGACCTGTTCGCGACATGGTTCACTAGGCCGATCGGCTCAACTTGGGTTTAGGCCTCGACGCAGTCCGCTCGCTCCGGTCAGACTGCGCCCCGCAAGGGGGGGCACCAAGGGGGGGCCCGACCTCGCCGGGGCGGTGGCTTGAGATGGTTCGCAGATGCGGACCCCGCATGCCACCGCCTCGGTGCGTCCAGGGGACGGCGTTATCCTACCGGCGATGGACGAGCACGAACGGGGCCTCATCACCGGGGCGACCGCGACCGAGATCGCCGACAGCGTCGAGCGGGCCGTCCGCCTGGCCCGGTTGGGGCCCGGCGACCGCCTCCCGCCCATCCGCCGGCTCGGCCTCCAGCTCGACGTCAGCCCGACCACCGTGGCGGCCGCGTATGCGCGGCTGCGGGCCCGCGGGGTGGTCACGGCCAGGGGCCGCGGCGGGACCGTGATCGCGGCACGCCCGCCGTTGCCGGTCGGCGGGCCGGTGCCCCTCCCCCCCGGGGTCCGCGACCTGACCCGCGGCTGGCCCGATCCCGCGCTGCTGCCCCCGCTCGACCCCGCGCTCGCCGGCGCCGACCGGCGCCACCACCTCTACGGCGAGGAGCCGGTCCTGCCAGAGCTGGCCGACCTCGCCGAGACGCGGCTCCGCGGCGACGGCATCCCGCCCGGCGGGCTGGCGGTGGTTGGCGGCGCGCTCGACGGGGTCGAGCGCGTCCTGGAGGCCCACCTGCGCCCCGGCGACCCAGTCGCGGTCGACGACCCCGGCTTCGCGCCGGCCCTCGACCTGATCCGCGCCCTGGGCCTGCGGGCCGAGCCGGTGCCGCTCGACGACGACGGCCCGCTGCCCGGCGGGCTGGACCGGGCGCTCGCCGGCGGCTGCATGGCCTTCGTCACCTCGCTACGGGCCCAGAACCCCACCGGGGCGGCCGCCACCACCACCCGGGCCGCAGAGCTGCGCCGGGTGCTGGACGCGCACCCCGACGCGCTGGTCGTGGAGGACGACCACGCCGGTCCGGTGGCCGGCGCGCCCAGCGTGACCCTGGCCGACCCCGACCGTCCCCGCTGGGCGCACGTCCTGTCGGTGTCGAAGTGGCTCGGGCCCGACCTGCGCCTGGCCATGCTGACCGGGGACGCCGGCACCGTCGCGCGGGTCCAGGGCCGACAGCTCCTCGGCACCGGCTGGGTGAGCCACCTCCTGCAGGGCGTGACCGCCGCCCTCTGGTCGGCGCCCGGCGGGACCGCGCTGCTGGAGCTCGGGCGCGACACCTACCGGCGGCGCCGGGAGGCGCTGGTCGGCGCCCTCGCCGCCCATGGGGTGCCGGCCCACGGCCGCTCGGGACTGAACGTCTGGATACCGGTCGTGGAGGAGGGCGCGGCCGTGCAGTGGCTGCTCGGCGCCGGCTGGGCGGTGCTACCCGGCGCGCGGTTCCGGCTCCGCAGCGGACCGGGTATCCGCGTCACCGTGTCGACCCTCGACGAGGCGGAGGCCGAGCGGCTCGCCGGCGACATCGCCGCCGCCCTGGCCCCCGGCCGCCGCACCCGGCTCGCATGAGCGTGAGACCGCCCTTCCGCGGGAACGGAGGTTGCAGATATTCCGAGGAACGCTGACCGACAGACGCTGGAGGATGCGATGACGCGACCGACGATCGAGGAGGCCCGTTCCTGGCGAGGCCTCATGCTGGTTGCGACCGGCGACGAGCCGGTCGGCAGGATCGATGCCGTCTACGTCGACCGGACCACCAGACAGCCGGAGTGGGCGCTGGTCCACACGGGCCTGTTCGGCAGCTCGCGCACGTTCGTGCCGCTGATCGACGCGGCCAAGCTCGGCGACACCGTGCGGGTCCCCCACGACCTCGGCGTGGTCCGCGAGGCGCCACGGCTGGAGCCGGACGTCGACCTCTCCGAGTCCGACGAGGCGCGCCTCTACGCCCACTACGGGATCGACTACACCACGGCGGTCTCGCCGAGCGGCCTGCCGGCCGCGGAGACCGGGACCGCCAGCGCCGGCGCCACCGCGGCTCCCCGCCTGGAGGCGGACGCGGTCGCGCTGCCCGAGCACCGGGCGGGCGGCGGAAGGCGACCGCTGCTGGCCGGGCTCGGGGCGCTCGTGCTCGCCGCCGTCGGTTCCGGTCTGGCCCTGCTGCGGGCCAGGCGGCGGCGACCGCCGAGCTTCGGCGACCGCCTCGCCAAGGCCGGCCGGGACGCCGCGGACACGCTGACCAGCACCGCCGGTGCGATCGTTCGCGAGGCGACCGCCGTCGGAGCCTCGGACCGCGCCAGGCAGGCCGCGGCCGGAGGGCGGCGGGCGGCGCGGCGAGCGGCCGCGCGGGCCGCCGCCGGTGGGGCCGCGGTGGCCGCCGGTGGGGGCTGGGCGGCTCGCCGCGCCGGCGGGGCGGGCCGCGAAGCCGGCAAGCAGGCCGCGGTCGGCGGTCGCCGGTTCGCCCGGCGGGCCGCCAGCCGTGGCCGGGAGGCGGCCGCGGCGGCCGCCGACACCAAGGACACCGTGGCCAAGCGCACCCGCCGCGGCCGCGCCCGCGCCCGCAAGCGGGCCGAGGCTGCCGCGGGCGGGGCGGCCAGGTCGCTGGCCGGCTTCCCGACGGCGGCCGGGCGGCGCATGCAGCGCCTGGACCTTGACCGACGCGGCAGAATGGCCCGTGAGCAGGCACGAAAGGCAGTCCCCCGACGGCGACGGAGGTCGAAGATGAAAGTGATCGGCAAGCTCGGCATGGTGGTCGGCGCCGCGGTCGGCTACGTCCTCGGCGCCAAGGCTGGCAGGGAGCGGTACGAGCAGATCGCCGCCAGCGCCCGGCAGCTCATGGAGAAGCCGCAGGTGAAGCGGGTGATGGAGAGCGCCCCGGGGAACCTCGGCGCGCGCGTCGAGCAGGTCGCCAACAAGGCGGCCGACGCGGTCCACCAGGCCAGCGACCGGGTCGCCCCGAGCGACGCCGCCGCCAAGGGCGGGACCACCGACGGACCTGGCGGCACCAGCAACGCCAGCAAGCGCTCCGCCGCCGGTTCGGGTACCAGGGAGCGATCCAAGAACGACTGAAACGAGGGGCCAGCGGGCCGCCCTGGGGATGCCGGGGCGGCCCGTTGACATCAGGCGCGCTCCGCCGCCAGGACGCGCTCGTAGGCGCGCTCGTACCCGGTCACCATCGCCGCCGCCGAGAACCGCTCCTCGACGTGCGCGCGCGCCGCCCGCGGGTCCAGCTCGCCCACCCGGCCGATCGCCCGCACGAACTCGTCCATCGACTCCACCACGAACCCCGTCACCCCGTCGTCGATCACCTCGGGCACCGCGCCGTTGCGCCACGCCACCACCGGCGTCCCGCAGGCCATGGCCTCCGTCATGACCAGGCCGAAGGGCTCCGGCCACTGGATCGGGAACAGCAGCGCGGCCGCCCGGGCGAGCAGGTCGGCCTTCTGCTCGTGGGGGCACTCGCCGTAGACCTCGACGTCGTCGCCGAGCAGCGGCTCCACGCGCTCGGCCCAGTAGCGCCGCTCCCGCTCGTTCTTCCTGGTCGCGCACATGACCAGCCGGCGGCCGGCCCGCCTGGCCGCCTCGATCGCCAGGTCCGGCGCCTTCTCCTCGTCCGCACGGCCCAGGAAGAACAGGAAGTCCTCCTTGTCCTCCCGGTACTGGTAACGGTCCATCGCGATGCCGTTGTAGACGACCCCGGCCCAGCGCAGGTCGGGCGGCCCCAGTGACCGCTGGCTCTCGGAGATGGCCACGAACCACAGGTGGCGGGCGATCCGGCTGTAGAGCATCAGCGCCTCCGGGGTGAACGGCCCGTGCAGCGTGTGGACGATCGGGCACTCGGTCAGGGCGCCGATGCTCACCCCGACCGGGCCGGTGTGGTCGTGCAGCAGGTCGAACTCGTCGCCATGCTCGTAGGCGGAGACCGCGTGGCTCGCCTCGTACCAGGGGTTGCCGATGGCGTCCGGCGGCGGCGACTCGCCGAGCGGCGACACCAGCCGCGCTCTGGTCGTGGAGCCGGACGGGGCGAACAGCGTGACGTCGTGGCCGCGGTCGGTAAGCCCGTCGGCCAGCAGGGCGACGACCCATTCGATCCCGCCATAGCCGGCCGGTGGGACCGGGTACCAGGGTGGTGCGACCAGGGCGATCCGCATGCACGCGGACTACCCGGACGACCCGCCGGCAAACCAAGCTGCTCCGGGTCAGCCGGCCAACAGCAGGCAGCGGACCGGCGGCAGCCCGTCGGCGACCCGCTCCCAGGTGATGCCGGCGTCCTCGGACGCGAACACCTCGCCGGCGGCGGTGCCGAAGGCGACGGTCGTCCAGCGCGCGTCCACGCAGGCGGTGTCGATGTTGCCCTCGAACCACTCGGGCAGGCCGTCACGGCACCGCTCGAAGGGCGTGGCCGCCGGCGCGTCGAGCGGCCGACGGTACAGGGTGGCGCGGCCGCCCCGTGGCCCGGTCGAGGACGACACCACCACCGTGTCGCCGGCCAGCGCGACCGCCCGGCAGTAGCCGGCGTGCATCCCCTCCGTCAGGTACGTCCAGCCCCTGCCCGCGTCGGTGCTGTCGGCCAGGCCGCGGGCGGTCGCGGCGAGCACCCTGCCAGGGTCGTCCGGATGGGCCACGACCTGGTGCACGTCGGCGTCCACGTCGATGGTCGGCCGCCAGGTCCGGCCACCGTCGGGCGAGGCCGGGATCCCGCCGACGTGGACGTTGACCCAGAGCCCCCCGTCGGCCCCGACCGCGACCGAGCGGACGTCCGGCGGGCCACCCCACGGCGTGTACCACCCGTCGCGCCCCTCCACCTGGTCGAACGGTTCCACCCACCGCAGCTCGCCAGCCTCCAGCCGCAGCAGGTGCGCCTCGGCGGTGCCGGCGAGCACCGTGCCATCGGTCGCCGCCAGGCAGCGCAGCCGCGGCCCAGGCGACGAGGCGACCGCTCGTCCCTCCCCGGCGGTCTCGCCGCGCCAGAGCTCGCGCCCGTCGACCAGGGCCCAGACCACCCCGCCACCGCCGGCGCCGCCGGCGAGGGCGATCGCGTCCACCGCGCGTCCGGGGAACCGGACCGGCGCCGGTTCGACACCGGCCGTGTGGATGCCGTCCTCGGTGCCCACCATGATCGTCGGCATGGTCCTCCCTGCCTCGAAGCGGCGCCGGCCAACGAGGAGGGTAGCGGCTGTCAGGCTGGCTTGGCGCCCGACCCTGACTCGCCCGTCGGCTGCTCCGACAGGCTGTCGACCAGCGCCCGGATCTCGCTGTCCGGGTAGCGGCGGTGGCCTCCAAGGGTGCGGACAAAGGGCAGCTTGCCCTCCTTCGCCCAGCGTGACACGGTCTTCGGCGACACCTGGAGCAGTGCTGCCGCTTGCGACGCGGTCAGGTGCTTCGGCTCGCTCGACTTCGGCTGGCGCATCGGACTCCCTCGTCTACGATCGTGGTCCGGGAGCGGACCGGCTCTGGCTCACGGCATCTCGGACCGGCAGCGGCGCAGCTCCTGCCGGTGGCTGCCAGGGCGTCCAACCTGGTGGACTGGCGCCCCTCGGTATGCTCGGCCGGCCACTGCTCGACCTTGACGGCCACGAGCAGACGACGGCGGGCGCACGCTGGCTGTCTGCGCGTAGGCCAGCGAGGCGCCCGGGTGGGCGGCATGGTCACGGTGGTCCCCCGACATGCGCCCCTCCCTCCGGCTTTGCCACCGCGTACCTTCTGGGCTCAGCGGCGACTTAGGGGCTATTGCGTTCCTAAGGGCACCATAGGTGCTCAAGGGAGGTTCAGCAACCCAGGGCTCTCGCGGTAAGCTTCCGGCATGTCGCCCGAATCCGGACGTTCCGAGCCAGGCCCAGCCGACGTCTTCAGCGCGCGCTGCCCGTCCCGGACCGCCCTGGACCTGATCGCCCACACCTGGGCCGTGCTGGTCGCCAGCAGCCTGGTCGACGGCCCCAAGCGTCACTCGAGGCTGCGCACGCAGATCGGCGGCATCTCCAAGAAGACCCTCACCCAGACGCTGCGCGAGCTGGAGCGGAGCGGGCTGGTGGAGCGCCGGGTCTACCCGGAGGTGCCGCCGAGGGTCGAGTACTCCCTCACCCCGCTCGGGCACAGCCTGCGCGGGCCGGTGACCGCGCTGACCGACTGGGCCGAGGCCAACGCCGAGCCGGTCGTCGAGGCACGGTCGCGCCACGCCGGGCTGGGCTCGGCCCCGAGCTGACCCTCAGGGGTGGCGCCGGCCGTCGCGGAGCATGGCCACGGCCTGCTCGACGCGGCGGCGCCGGGTCTCGGCGCGCTTCGCCTCCGCCACCCACTCCGCGTACTCCCGCTGGTGGGTATAGGAGAGGCCGGCGAAGGCGGCGCTCGCGGCCGGGTCGCCGGCGAGGGCGGCGGCCAGGTCGGCGGGTGGCTCGACGGTGCGGGGCTCCTCGTCGGCCTCCAGCTCGACCACCACGGCGTCGCCGGCGGCGACCCCGGCGGCCTCCCGCAGGGCGCGCTTGACCGGCAGGTAGTAGCGGCCGCCGTAGACGGCCACCGTGCTCTGGAACGGATGGCCGTTGATGGTCACCTTGACGGCCGGGCGGGCCCGCCCGAACAGCGCCGGCACGTCCAGCGGGACCTCGATGAAGACCCCGCTCCCCTCGGCGCCGAGCACGGTCTGGAACCGGTGGACGGTCATGCCCGGATCGTACCCTCGGGATCGAGATTGCCAAGATCCCCTGTCCGGGTGCGCCCGTGTTGTACCCTTCCGCCAGCTCACAACGCCTCTCCACAGGTGGTGCACATGCGACGAGTCGCCGTGGCCAATCAGAAGGGCGGCGTGGGAAAGACGACGACCGTGGTCAACCTCGGCGCCGCCCTCGCCGAACGAGGCCGCCGCGTGCTCGTGATCGACCTGGACCCGCAGGCCAACGCGAGCACCTGGCTCGGCACCGTCGACGCCCGCGCCCTGTACGAGGTCTTCGAGAACGGCGCTCCCCTGGAGAAGGCCGTGCGCGCGACCGGGGTGCAGCACCTCGACCTGGTGCCGTCGTCGTCGTGGATGACCAGGGCCGAACGGAACGCCACCACCCAGGCCGGCGCCGAGATGATCCTGCGCCAGGCGGTGGACGAGCTGCCCGACGACCGCTGGGACGTGGTCCTGATGGACTGCCCGCCGGCCCTCGGTCTGCTCTGCTACTCGGCGCTGACCGCCTGCACCGAGGTGCTGATCCCCGTCCAGACCCGGGTGATGCCGCTGGCCGGGCTGGTGGCCCTGACGCAGACGATCGACACGGTCAAGCTGCGCCTCAACCGCCGCCTGCGGCTCTCGGGCGTGCTCGCCTGCCAGGTCGACAGGCGCACGTCCCTGTCCAGGGAGATCGTCGACAGCCTGCGCGAGCGGTTCGGCGACGTGGTCATGCAGACGATGATCCGCGAGAGCGTCCGGGTGGCCGAGGCACCCGGGCACCGCCTACCGGTCACCCTCTACGCCCCTGACAGCTCCGCGGCAGCCGACTACCGCGCCGCCGCGGCGGAGTTCGACGCGAGGAGTGCCGAGGATGGCCAGACCCAAGCGGATGGGCGCCTACAACGCGCTCGATGAGCTGCTGCCGGGTCCGTCCCCACGGCCCCGGCTGGAGCCCGTCCCAGATCCTCCTCCGCCGCCGCGGGGCGCCCATCGGTCCCGTGGCCGCAACGCCCTGGATGAGCTGCTCCCCGGCCCGGACGGGCCGGACGCCGGCGACGGGGTGGACTGGGGCAGCCCGCGTGCGTGGCTGGAGCCGGTGGCCGACCCCGGCCGGCGGTCCGGCGGCGGCGCGCGCCAGCACCTGGGCGCCTGGAACCCGCTGGACGACCTACCGTCCCAGCGGGCGCCGGCGAACCGGCGGCCGCCCAGGACGGCCAGGGCGCGGCTGACCCTACGGCTCCCCGACGACCTGGTCGAGGCCGCCAGGGACGCGGTCGCCCGGCTCGCCGGGACGCCCGAGGAGGCCACCCTGACCTCCCTTGCCGAGCGCGGCCTCCGCGCCGAGCTCAGCCGCCTGGCCGCCGCCCACAACCACGGGCGCCCGTTCCCGCCCCGCCGCAGGAGCCGTTAGAGGTACGGGCCGGAGGTGGTCGGGTCCTCGCGCGGGCCGCGGCCGGGGATGGCGCGGCGGCGCATCTCCTCGAGCTGGTTGCGGGCGGCCATCTGCTGGGCGAACAGGGTCGCCTGGATGCCGTGGAAGAGCCCTTCGAGCCAGCCGACGAGCTGCGCCTGGGCGACGCGGAGCTCGGCCTCGCTGGGGGTCTCCTCCTGGCCGAAGGGCTGGGCGACCCGGCTCAGCTCGTCGTTCAGGTCCGGGGAGAGCGCCTCGCCAAGCTCGCGGACGGAGATGTCGTAGATCTCCCGCATCCGCGACCGGCCGGCCTCGTCGAGCGGGGCGTGGCGGACCTCCTCGAGGAGCTGCCTGACCATCGAGCCGATCCGCATCACCTTCGCCGGGCTGGGCACCGACTCGGTCGCCTGCGGTTCGCCGGGCGAGCCGACGACCACGATGCCGGGAACGGCCTGCTCGGGCTGCTCTGGCTGCTGTGTGGTCATGCTGGCATCTTCGCGCAGGTCCCGCCCCGACCGCCACCCGGACCTACATCTCAGGGTGTATCCGCCGGGTCCGCCCGGAAGGTGACGCGGCGCGGCTACCGGGGCGGTACCGTGCAGCGGTGAGCGCGCACGAACTTCGACGGCGGCTCTCCGCCGTCGGTCCCTGGGCCCTCGACGCCCTGCTGGCGCTGGCGGCGACTGTCGCCGGCGTGCTCGTCCTCGGTTCGATGCTCCCGCCAGGCGCCGGCGGTCCGCGGACCGCGGCCGCCTACGCACTGGTCGTCGCCCACAACCTACCGATCGCGGTGCGGCGGCGGTTCCCCCTGCCGGTGCTGGCCTGGGCGCTGGTCACCGGGCTGGCGTTCGCCTCCCTCGGGCTCAACCTGGTCCCGCTCGGTCTCTCCATCCTCATCTACGTCTACTCGGTCGCCTCCCTGTGCCCGCGCCGCGTCTCACTGGCCGGCCTGGCCGCCACCGAGGCCATGATCATCCTGATCTTCCTGGCGCGACCGAAGGCGCTTGGCGACTGGTCCAGCCTGCTGGGTGACTGCCTGGCCGTGGCGGCGGCCTGGTTGCTCGGCGACGGGACCCGCCGCCGCCAGGAGGCGGTCGCCGCCGCCCGGGAGGCGGTCGCCGCCGCCCGGGAACGCGCCGCCGAGCTGGAGCGGGCGCGGGAGGAGCTGGCCAGGCGAGCGGTCGTCGAGGAGCGGCTCCGCATCGCCCGCGAGCTCCACGACGTCGTGGCCCACAGCATGAGCATCATCGCCGTGCAGTCCGGCGTGGGTGCCCATGTGCTCGACAGCCAGCCGGAAGAGGCCCGCAAGGCCCTGGCCGCCGTCGAGGCCACCAGCCGGCAGGCGCTCACCGAGATGCGGCGGCTGCTCGGCGTGCTCCGCCAGGAGGCCGAGCCCAGCGGCAGCCTGACCCCGTCGCCGGGCCTGGCCGAGGTCGACGCGCTGGCCGCCGACGTGGCCAGGGCGGGCGCGAGGGTCGAGGTGCGGATCGAGGGGACCAGGCCCGAGCTGCCACTCGGGCTCGATCTCTCCGCCTATCGCATCGTGCAGGAGGCGCTGACCAACGTGGTCAGGCACGCGGGCCCGGCGACGGCGCGGGTCCGCATCCGCTACGCCCCGGACACGGTCGACATCGAGGTCGTCGACGACGGCCGCGGCGCCGGCACCGAGCGCGGCGACGGCCACGGCATCGTCGGCATGCGCGAGCGCGCCGCCCTGTACGGCGGCTCGCTGGACGCCGGCCCGCTGCCGGGCGGCGGCTTCCGCGTCGCCGTCCGCCTCCCGGTGGACGAAGGCCTGTCCGCATGACCGTCCGGGTGCTGGTGACGGACGACCAGCTCCTGGTCCGGGCGGGGTTCCGCGTGCTGGTCGACTCCGCGCCCGACCTGGAGGTGGTCGGCGAGGCCGGCGACGGCGCGGAGGCGGTCGAGCTGGCCCGCCAGCAGCGGCCCGACGTGGTGCTCATGGACATCCGCATGCCAAGGATGGACGGGCTGGAGGCGACCAGGCGGATCGTCGCCGACGAGCTGCTCGCCGGCGTGCGCGTGCTGGTGCTGACCACCTTCGACCTCGACGAGTACGTCTACCAGGCGCTGCGGGCCGGGGCCAGCGGCTTCCTGCTCAAGGACACGCCGCCGGCCGACCTGCTGGCCGCCATCCGGGTGGTCGCGGCCGGTGACGCGCTGCTCGCGCCGCGGGTGACCAGGCGGCTGATCGAGGAGTTCGCCCGCAGGCCCGAACCGGCGGCGGTCGCGCCCGCGGCGCTCGCCGCGCTCACCAACCGGGAGCGCGAGGTGCTCGCCCTGGTCGCCAGGGGGCTGTCCAACGCCGAGATCGCCGAACGGCTCTACGTGAGCGCCGCCACCACCAAGACCCACGTCAGCCGGGTCCTGGCCAAGCTGCGGGCCCGCGACCGGGCGCAGCTCGTGATGCTCGCCTACGAGACCGGCCTGGTGGCGCCCGGCTCCTCCTGACGGCCGACGACGCCAGCGCGTACGCCACCAGGCCGACCCCCAAGAACAGCCCGCAGGCCGACGACGGCCGCCGCCCCGGCTCGTAGCGTCGAGCTGTCCACGGCTCGCGGCAAAGGAGATGCGCATGTCGGCCATCAACGTCCACGGACTCAGCAAGCGCTTCGGCGACGTCCTCGCCGTCGACGGCCTCGGCTTCGACGTCGAGGAGGGCACGGTGGTCGGCTTCCTCGGCCCCAACGGCGCCGGGAAGACCACCACCCTGCGGATGCTCCTCGGTCTGGTCGCCCCGACCGCCGGCACGGCCACCTTCGGCGGCCGAGCCTACCGGGAGCTGACGGCGCCGACCCGCATGGTCGGCGCGGTCCTGGAGGCGAGCGGCTTCCACCCCGGCCGCTCGGCCCGCAACCATCTGCGGGTGCTCGCGACCGCGGCCGGCCTCCCGGGCAGCCGGGTCGACGAGGTCCTCGGCCAGGTCGGCCTGGCCGACGCCGCCGGCCGCCGGGTCGGCGGCTTCTCGCTCGGCATGCGCCAGCGCCTCGGGCTGGCCGCCGCGTTGCTCGGCGACCCCGGGGTGCTGCTGCTCGACGAGCCGGCCAACGGCCTCGACCCCGAGGGGATCCACTGGCTGCGTGGGCTCATCCGCCGCCAGGCCGACGAGGGCCGGACCGTGCTCGTCTCCAGCCACCTGCTCGCCGAGGTGGCCCAGACGGTCGACCAGGTGGTGATCATCGCCCGCGGCCGGCTGGTCGCCCACTCCACGCTCGCCGACCTGACCGCCAGCGCGGCGGCGGCCGTGCGGGTCCGCACGCCGCAGGCCGAGGCGCTCCGCGACCGGCTGGCAGCCGGCGGCGCCGCGGTCCAGCTCGACGGGCCAGACAAGCTGGTCGTCACCGGCGTCACCACCGAGCAGGTGGGCCGGGCGGCCGCGGCCGCGGGCATCGTGCTGCACGAGATGCGCTTCGAGCGCTCCAACCTCGAGGAGGTCTTCCTCGAGCTCACCAACCACGGAGGGAACCGGTCATGACCCGACTCGTCAACGCCGAGCTGGTGAAGCTCCGCACCACCCGCACCGCCGTCGGCGTGTTCGCCCTGACCGTCGCCGTCACGGCCCTGATCATGACGGCGGTCATGCTGATCGCCGGGCGACCTGGCCAACCCGCCATCGACAGCGGCATCCTGCCCGACCTGGTCGTCGTCGCCAAGGGCCCGCTCGTCATCTTCGCGCTCATCCTCGGCGTCCTCGGCATGAGCGGGGAGTTCCGCCACGGCACCGCCACGCCGACCTTCCTGGTCACGCCGCACCGGGGCCGCGTGGTCGCCGCCAAGGTCGTCGCCCACGCCCTGGCCGGCGTGACGCTGGCCGCCGCCTCCGCCGTGGTGGCCCTCGGCATCGGGCTGCCGTGGCTGCGCAGCAAGGGCGTCGAGGTCGCCATCTTCGACGCCGACGTCGGTTCGCGGCTGCTCGGGCTGGCGGCCACGTCCGCGCTCCACGCGGTGCTCGGCATCGGCCTCGCGGCCCTGATCCGCAACCAGGTCGTGGCGGTGGCGGCCGGGTTGCTGTGGATGCGCATCGAGGACCTGCTGCCCGCTGTCCTGCACCGGCCTGGGCTTGGCCGGTGGCTGCCGGAGGGCGCGGCCGCCGCCCTCACCGGCGCCAGCCCCGCGACCCTGTCGATGTGGGCGGGCGGCCTGCTGTTCGCGGCCTACGGCGTGGCGCTCGCCCTGATCGGCACCCGCTTCGTGGTCCGACGCGACCTCACCTGAGGGGCCGGCGCCAGCTCCCCCGACCGGCTACCAGCGTCGTGCTGGTGGCCGGTCCGGTGGTGGAGGTGGTGGGTGCGACCGTCGTGGTCGTCGGCGCGACCGTGGTGGTCGGCGCGAGCGTCGTCGTCGGCTGGAGGGTGGTGGTCGGGGCGGTGGTGGTGGCGCGGCTGGTGGTCACGGGAGGCCCGGCGGTGGTGGTCGTGCGTCCGGCCGTGGTCACCGGCCCGGTCGTCCCCGGAAAGGTCGTCGTCACCGGCGCGGTGGCGGGCGGCGCCGGTGCCGAGGAGCTCGACGGCACCGACGCGGACGTCGACGTCTGCCCGGTGCTCGAGGAGGCCAGCGAGCGCGGCGACCCGGGAGGCAGTGTGGGCCCGGTGAGGGTGACCGCGCCGGGCGCCGCCGATTCGGGCACGGACGGGACCGGGTCGGCCACCAGGGCGACCGCCACCACCAGCGCGGTGAGCACCGCGGAGGCGAGCGCGAGCGCGGCCGGCGTCGGGCGCCACGGGCGCCACCGGCGCCGGGCCTCGGCCAGATGCCGGGGAGATGGCCTTGGCATGTCGCCGAGTCGTCCCTCTCGACTGGTCCTTGCGGTGTCGAGTCTATCGACCCGATCGGGTCGCAACCTCCCCCGGGAGAGCCGGGTCATGATGGCGTCGACATCGGGACGGAGCGGGAGGGCGGGATGCGGGAGCACGGCGAGCGCCTGGCGATCCGGGCGGGACGGCTGGTCGACGTCGAGGCGGGCGAGGTGCGGGACGGCCAGGTCCTCCTGGTCGAGGGCGAGCGGGTCGCCGGGGTCCTCGGCGCCGGCGAGCCCGTCCCGGCGGGCGCGCGCGAGCTCGACCTCTCCGGCCACACCGTGCTGCCGGGCCTCATCGACTGCCACACCCACCTGGTCGGCGAGGTGCAGTCCGCCGCGGTCCCGCTCGACCGCAGCGCCGCGCAGGAGGCGTTCAGCGGCGTCCGCAACGCGCGCGCGACCGTCATGGCCGGGTTCACCACCGTGCGCGACGTCGGGACCTTCCGGGCGTTCGTGGACGTCGCCCTCCGCGACGCCATCGACGACGGCACGGTGGTCGGGCCGAGGATGGCGGTGGCCGGCGCCTACGTCACCGTCCCCGGCGGCGGCGGGGAGATCACCGGCCTCGCCCCGGACGTCGGCCTGCCAGACGACGTCCGCTTCGGCGTCGCCGCGTCCCCGACTGAGGTCAGGGTGCGGGCGCGGGCGATCCTGCACGGCGGCGCCGACTTCATCAAGGTGATCGCGACCGGCGCGGTGCTCGCCCCCGGGACCAGGCCAGGGGTCCCGGAGCTGTCCGAGGACGAGATCCGCGCCGCCGTCGAGGTGGCCACGGCGTACGGCACCCACGTCGCCGCCCACGCGCACGGCACGCAGGGGATCGTGAACGCCGTCCTGGCCGGTGCCCGATCGGTCGAGCACGGCTCCCTGCTGGACGACGAGGCCGCCGCGCTGCTCGCGGAGCGAGGCGTCTACCTGGTCGCCGACATCTACAACGGCGACTGGATCGCCGCCGAGGGCCGCCGGCAGGGCTGGCCCGCCGAGACGCTCGCCAAGAACGACGCCACCACCCAGGCGCAGCGCGACGGCTTCGCCAGGGCGGTCGCGGCGGGCGTGCGGATCGCCTACGGCACCGACAGCGGCGTCTACCCGCACGGCTGGAACGCCAGGCAGCTCCCGTACATGGTGCGGCACGGGATGGCCCCGATGGCGGCCCTTCGCTCGGCGACCGTGGTCGCGGCCGAGCTGCTCGGCTGGGAGGACCGGGTCGGCTCGCTCGCGCCCGGCAGGTACGCCGACCTGATCGCGGTGCCGGGCGACCCGCTCGACGACCTCGGCCTGCTCGCCGAGGTGCCGTTCGTGATGCGGGGCGGCCGGGTGCTCAAGGCGCCACCGGAAATGAGGCTCCCGACCAGGCCGATCTAGGGCTGCAGCCCGAGGCCGGGCCGCCTGCCTTAGCCCTACCGTCGATGGTGGGAGGACCATCGAGGAGGAGCGCGATGATCGGGACGGTCTCCGGGTACGGCGTGGCGGTGGCGAAGCAGCGCATCGACGAGCTGCACCGTGACGCCGAACGCTACCGCCTGGCCAAGCGTGCCAGGCGCCGCCGGGCGCGACGCCGGACGGTGCTGCGCGGCTGGCTGCGGCCGGCGCCCGCCCGGTCGGCGGCGGCACGCTGACAACGGAGCGGGAATCGGCGTGCTCGACTGTCGGCGTCGGCGCCATACTTGCCGGCGTGACCTCCGCGACCAATCCAACCTTCGTCGGCCGGGCCGAGGAGCTCGACCGGCTGCTGGCGCTGCTGGACCGCGCCGGGAACGGCCGGCCGGCCGCCGGGCTGGTGGCCGGCGACGCCGGCGTCGGCAAGACCCGCCTGCTGGTGGAGCTCGCCGACCGCGCCGCCAAGCGCGACGTCCGCGTGCTGGTCGGCGGCTGCATGGAGGTCGGCGACGTCGGCCTGCCGTACGTGCCGTTCGTGGACGCGTTCCGCGACCTCGGCACCCGGCCAGGCGAGGCCGAGGTGGCCGCCCCGCTGGTCGCGGCCGTGCCCAGCCTCGGCCGGCTCCTGCCGGAGCTCGGCGACGAGCGCGCCGCGGCGCCGGCTCCCGGCGACGGCTTCGAGCGGGTGCAGCTCTTCGACGGGGTGCTGACGCTGCTCGGGCGCCTCTCCGAGCTCGCCCCGCTGCTGCTGGTGATCGAGGACCTGCACTGGGCCGACCGTTCCACCCGCGACCTGATCGCCTTCCTGGTCAGGACGTTGCGCGGTGGCCGGGTCACGCTGGTGGCCAGCTACCGCTCCGACGAGCTGCACCGCCGCCATCCGCTGCGCCCGCTGCTGGCCGAGCTGGTCCGCATCCCCGACCTGGAGCGGGTGGAGCTGGCCCCGTTCGGCCGGGCGGAGCTGGCCGAGCATCTGCGGGCGATGGCCGGCGAGCCGGTCACCCCCGAGGCGATCGACCGCATCCTCGCCCGCTCCGAGGGCAACGCGTTCTTCGCCGAGGAGCTGGTCGCCGCCGGCGCCATGCGCGCCGACGTCGCCCTGCCGGATGCCCTCGCCGACGTGCTGCTCGGCCGCATCGAGGCGCTCCCGGAGCTGGCCCAGGAGGTCCTGAAGGTGGCGGCGGTGGCCGGGCGGTGGGTCGGCCACCAGCGCCTGGTCGCGGCGGCCGGGCGGCCCGAGGCCGAGGTCGAGCGGGGGCTCCGCGACGCGATCGCCGGGCAGGTGCTGGTCGCCGACGCGGTCACCGAGAGCTACCGGTTCCGCCACGCGCTGCTGCAGGAGGCGGTCTACGGCGACCTGCTGCCCGGGGAGCGGATCCGGCTCCACGCCACCTACGCCCGGCTGCTGGCGGAATCCCGGGGCGACGCCGACGAGCCGGGATCGGCCGCCGAGCTCGCCTACCACTCCCTGGCCAGCCACGACCTGCCAGGAGCGCTCGCCGCCCTGGTCGAGGCCGCCGCCCACGCCGCCGCCGTCTCCGCCCCGGCGGAGGCCGACCACCACCTCACCCGGGCGCTGGAGCTGTGGGAGCGCGTGCCGGACGCGGCCGCGGTCGCCGGGATCGACCGGGTCGACCTGCTGCTGCGCGCCGCCGAGGCGGCCAACCAGTCCGGCGAGTTCCGGCGGGCGGTCGGGCTGACCAGGGAGGTCGTGGCCGCCATCGACCCCAGCGCCGACCCGCTGCGCGCGGCCCTGGCCCACGAGCGCCTCGGCCACTACGTGCTCGAGGCCGAGATCGACGTCGGCTGGGAGCAGGTCGAGGTGCAGATGCTGGCCGCCTGCCGGCGGGCCGTCGAGCTGGTCCCCGCGGAGCCCCCGACGGCGCTGCGGGCCCGGGTCGCCGCCGGGCTCGCCCGCGCCCTGGCGGTCATCGGCGCCCCCGACGAGGCCAGGCGCTGGGCCGAGGAGGCGCTGGCCACCGCGAAGGCGGCCGGCAGCGCCGAGGACGAGAGCCACGCCCTCGCCACCCTCGGCACCCTCGAGCTGCGACGCGACAACGTCGAGGCCGCGCGCTCCCTGCTGCGGGACGCCCACCGTCGCGCCGCCGCCACCGGCAGCCGCCCGCTGGAGCTGCGGGCGCAGGTCCAGCTCGGCGTCCTCGAGCTCGACGTCGGCAACCTGGCCGTGGCCTGCACCACCCTGCACGAGGCGGCCGAGCTGGCCGAGCGCAGCGGCCTCGCCTGGAGCTCCTACGGCCTGGACTCCAAGGTGCTCAGCGGCATCGCCCACTACGCGGCCGGTGACTGGGACCAGGCGGAGCGGGCGGCGGTCGCCGTCGACGACCGCCGCCCCGCGGCCGGCCCGCTGTCCGCCGTCGCCCTGTTCGTCGAGGTCGGCCGCGGGCGGCCCAGCGCCAGCGAACGGCTCGAGCGGCTGGCCCCGTTCCGTGACGCCGATCCCTTCGCCGACTACCTGGCCGGCGGCTGCGAGGCCGACCTGGCGCTGTGGCAGGGCGACCTCGAGCGGGCCCGCCTGGCCGCGCAGCGGACGGTCGACTCGCAGATGGCGGGGGGCGACGCGTTCTCGCTGAGCCTCATCCGGCCGGCCGCGATCGGGGTGACCGCCGAGGCCGCCCTGGCCGAGCGCGCCCGCGCCGCCGGCGACGACGCCGCCCTGGCCGACGCCAGGGCGGCCGGGCTGCGGCTGCTCGAGCATGCGCGCGCGGGGCTGGCCAGGGCGCGCGAGCGCGGCCGGCAGGTCGGCCCCGAGGCACTGGCCTGGCTGGCCAGGGCGGAGGCCGACTCCACGCGGATCGAAGGGCGGAGCGACCCGGAGCGCTGGGCGGCCGCGGCCGAGGCGTTCGGCTACGGCTATGTCTACGAGGAGGCCAGGGCGCGCTGGCGCCTGGCCGAGGCGCTGCTGCTGGACGGCCGCCACGACGACGCCGAGGCCGCGGCCGAGGCCGCCCACGCCACGGCGCTGCGGCTCGGGGCCGAGCCGCTACGGGCCGAGGTGGAGGCCCTCGCCCGCCGCGGCCGCCTGGACCTGGGCCCGGCGGCCCCGCCGAGCGAGGGCGCCGCCGGCCTCACCCCGCGGGAGCTGGAGGTGCTGCGCCTGGTCGCCGCCGGCAGGTCCAACGGGCAGATCGCCGAGGCGCTGTTCATCAGCCGCAAGACGGCCAGCGTTCACGTCAGCAACATCCTCGCCAAGCTCGGCGTCCACAGCCGAACCGAGGCGGCCGCCGCAGCGCACCGCCTCGGTCTGGACGACCCGGTCTAGGGTGAGGTGACGATCACCGTCCTGGTCGTGCTGGCCGCGTCGCCCCAGCCGTCGGTGACGGTCAGGGTCAGCGTGTAGGTACCCGCGGCCGGGAAGGTGTGCGACATCGCCGACGAGGTGCTGGTGGGCGTGCCGTCCCCGAAGTTCCACAGGTAGGTGAAGGTGTCGCCGGTGTTGGGGTCGGCCGACCCCACGCCGGAGATGTTACACACCAGCGCCACGCAGGACGGCGGGTTGATGACCGGGGTCGGCGCCACGTTGCCGGCCGGCTCCACGATGGTCACCGTTCCCGTGGTCGTCCCGGTGAGGCCGTACTCGTCGCGGACCGTCAGGGTGACCGTGTACGTGTTCGCGCTCGTGTAGGTGTGCGTCGGCACCGGCCCGGTGCCCGTCCGCCCGTTGCCGAAGTTCCACGCGTAGGTGAGCGTCGGCGCGTTCTCGTCGGTGGAGCCCCTACCGTCGAACGAGCAGACGTTCTGGGTGCAGGAGACCGTGAAGCTGGCCACGGGGGCGACGTTGCCGGGAGGCCCCGACACCGTCACGTGCACGTCCCGCGGCACCGGCTGCACCTGACCGTAGTTGTCGACCGCCCGCACCCGGACCGTGTAGGCGCCGTTGGGGATCGCCGGCGTGGTGTAGGAGAAGTTCGACCCTGGCGTGCCCGGGCTGTTGAGGAACGCGGTGCGCCAGCTCTCGGTGGTGCTGGTGAAGTTGCCGCTGGAGCTCATGTACTGGCCGAGGCTGTTGACGATCCCAACCTCGACCCGGCTGAGGCCGATGTCGTCCAGGGCGCGCCCGCTCACGGCGATCCTCGCCTCGGTGAAGGCGGTCCCCTCGGTGGGCGAGCCCAGCGTGTCGCTCAGCCACGGGTCCAGGTCACCCGGGTAGACCAGGTAGCGGGCGGTCGCCCCGGAGGTCGAGGTGTCCTGCTGGCCCGAGGTGTCGACGGCGAAGGCCGTGACGGCGAACTCGCCCTGGGTCGGGAGGTCGACCGGCAGCGTCCACGTCGTGCTGGTGCCGTTGGGAGTCGCCAGGGTCGCGGGCAGGGTGGCGAAGGCCGCCGCCATGGTCCCGTTGGGCTGCACGTAGCGACCGGTGTCCTGGTCCTCCAGCGAGACCCGGACGCTCGCCACGCCGAAGTCGTCGGTGGCGGTGCCGGCGAGGTCCAGGTGCAGCACCTCGATGCTCGAGTCGGTGCCGGTGAAGTTCAGCAGCCCGTTCGGGAACAGGTCGCCGGGGACCTGGGCGTTGATGGTCAGCTGGCCCCGGTTGGCGGACGAGGTCGTCAGACCGATGTCGTCGGTGGCCCGCACGGTGAACGTGTACTGGCCGGGCGTGAGGTTGAACGGCGTCGTGTACGACCAGTTGTAGCTCGGCCCGTTGATGTTCTGCGGCGAGACGCGGTACGACCCCGCGACCACGTCGGTGCCCCAGGTGCCGTCGGAGGCGAGCTGCTCCCTGGTGGTGTTGTTGCGCAGGGTGATCTCGACGTTGGCCAGGTCGTCCTCGTCGTTGGCGGGGCCGCTGAAGGTGAGCTGTCCGCCTGGCGCCACGCTGTACGGTGCGGCCGCGGTGGGCGGCGTCATCGGCGTCGGGGTGTTGATCGCCACCGTGGGCGCCACGCCCGTGGAGGTGATGAGCCAGTCACGGGTCGCGCTGCGAAGGTCGGACTGGCCCGCGTTGTCGATGGCGGTCGCGGACATGCGCCACTCGCCCTCGTGCGGCAGGGTCACCTCGTACTGCCAGGTGGCCGAGGTCGCGCCGACGACATCGGGCAGGCCGCGGAAGGTGTTGAAGTTCGACGAGACGCTGCCGTCGTCCTGCAGGTACTGGTTGCTGGCGTCCCGGAACCAGTAGCTGAGCGCGTCGACACCGTTGTCGTCGCTGGCGGTACCGGTGGTGATGAAGTTGGTGCTGGTCAGCACGCTGCCGCTGGGGCCGTTGATCGAGGTCGTCGGGGTCGCGTCGTCCAAGCCGAACGTCTCGAACTTCTTGATGGCCTTTGTGGGGTCGCTGCCGCCGGTGACGGCGAAGGTCTTCGCCATGACCTGCAGCTCGCGGTTGCCGGTCAGCGTCACGGGCAGGGACCATGCGGTCGAGGTCGCGTTCGGAGACGCGAGGCTCGCGAAGATGTTGTTCGAGGGCCCCCAGGACACCATGTCGTCCTGCAGGTACTGCTTGGAGTTGCGGTCCTGGATCTCGACCTGGACACGGCGGACCTGCCCCGGCGCGGTGGCCTGCCCGTCGATAACGAACTGGACGCCGGACTCCTCCACGCGACCCTCGATCGGGTTGACGATGGTCGTGTCGATGGGCGAGGGGGCCGGGTTGGTGTTGAAGTCGAAGAACGCCACCCGTCCGGTGCGGACGCCGCCCTTGTACATGCCGTCGCCGCCGACGAACAGGCCACGCGGCGTGGCCTCGATGGCCTTGTTGCCCTCGAAGGTGAACGCCAGCGGGTTCCACTCGAGCGCCTTGCCGTCGGCGGGGTTGAGGGCGCCGACGTGGTCGCGGCGGACCACCGCGTCGCCGAGGACGTAGGCGGCCAGGCCCTGGCCGGTGCCGTAGCCCACGTTGTCGAGTCCGGGCCACGGGTCCGGCGCGGTGGGCGACTCCTGGAAGCCGAAGTGGCCGCCGACGTACACCGCCTGCTCGGTGATCGCGACGGAGTAGACGCTGTCGAAGTGCCGCGAGATCCACAGCGGCTCGACGTTGTCGCCGCCGGCGATCGGGTAGGCGATCGCGGTGTCGCTGATGGGCGGGCGGTCCCCGCCGGAGCCGCTGCTCACGACGAAGTACTGGTCGTTGGGCGCGATGTCGCCGGCGTAGATGCGCTGGATGCCGCCGACGAACTGGAGGTTGTCGTCCCACAGCCGCGTGCGCCACGGCAGGAGCTGGTTGTTCTGGGTGTTGATCAGGCCGACGCCGTAGCGGTCCTGGCCGGCGATCTTGCGGCCGGTGTGCACGACCAGCAGCTTGCTGTCGTCGTGGGTGAGCTTGAGCTGCTGCACGGTCAGGAGGCCGTTGACGCCGATGCCGCCGGAGATGTCGTTGACGAACCCGGGGATCAGGGCGCCGGTGGTGCCGTTCACCGCGGCCAGGCCGACGCGGGTGGCGCCGTTCACGGTCGAGAACTGGCCGCCCGCGTACACGGTGGTGTTGGTGACCGCCAGGGCGGTGGCCTGCGCGCCGGCGTTGGCGGTGAAGCCGGCGACGGTGGCGCCGGTGGCGGGGTTGATCGAGGCGATCTTGCGCTTCGTCGCGCCGTTGACGGTGTTGAAGGAGCCCGCGACGTACAGCTTGGTGCCGTCGGGCGAGGCTTCCACCGCGCTGACGCCGCCGCCGCTGAAGGTGGGCCGGAAGGCGGTGTCGATCGCGCCGGTGTTGATGTTGTAGGCCGCGAGGAACCGCTGGTTCACCGTCGTGCCGCCGCCGGAGTTCTGCAGCGACGAGAACGTGCCCGCGATGTAGACCCGCGTGCCGGAGACCTCGATGTCCCAGATCTCGCCGGTGCTGATCACCGGGGTGTTGGTGCGGGGCTTGCTCGGGACGAGGCTGGTGTGCCCCGGAACCGGTTGCGCGGCGCCGGCCGGCGGTGCTGCGGCGATCCCCAACACCAGCATCGAGCCCGCCAACCCGGCGAGCACGACAGAGACGACGAGTTTACGCAGCGGTCGGCTTGGCACGGGTCCTCCGAGCAGAGCGGGCAAGAGAAGGTCGCTCGAATGCTAAGGACCGACCCGGGGAGGCGGCACCATGCATCGGTCGTAGCCGCGTCTGCGCATCATCCGGTAGGTAAAGCGACGGATGCGGGAGGAGCCGCCGCTACCCGGCCTCGACCGGCCGCACGTTGGCGGCCTGCGGGCCCTTGCGTCCCTGCACGACGTCGAACTGGACGTTCTGGCCCTCGGCGAGCGACGGGTTGTCGCTCTGGATGGCGCTGATGTGCACGAAGACGTCGTCGCCCTCGGCCTGGGCGATGAAGCCGTAGCCCTTGCTGGGGTTGAACCACTTCACGGTTCCAACGGGCATGCCGTATCGTCCTCCTACGGCGAGCGTAACACACTGTCACCTGGCGGTCGCGAGCAGCCAGATCAGCGCGTAGTGGCAGGCACCGGCCGCGACCGTGAACGCATGCCAGACCTCGTGGTAGCCGAAGACCCGTGGGCTCGGGTCGGGACGGCGGCGGATGAGGACGACCGCGCCGACCGTGTACAGCACGCCTCCAAGGACCGCCAGCGCGAGCTGGCCGAGCCCGAGGGTGCGGGCGAGCTCGGGGAGCACCAGCACCGACATCCACCCCAGCCCCAGGTAGAGGACCATGCGGACCACGCCGGTCCCGCGGCGGCGGTTCCAGCGCAGGACCAGCGCGATGCCGACGGCCGCCCCGGTCCACACCAGCGCGAGCAACGCGACCCGCCAGCCCGGGCGGAGGGCGAGCAGGCACACGGGGGTGTAGCTGCCGGCGATCAGCACGTAGATCATCGTCCGGTCCAGGCGGTCCATACGCAGCCGCGCCCGGGGCGACCAGCGCAGCCGATGCAGGGCCGCGCTCGTGCCGAACATGGCCGTGAGGCTCAGCGCGTACACCAGCACGCCGGCGCGAGCGGGCCAGGAGCGGGCGGCCACGACCAGCGCGACCCCGGCGGGGATCGAGGCGAAGAACGCGACCTGGTGCAGGCGGCCACGCAACCGCGGCGGGGTCATAGCTTCACGACCAGCCCGGTGCCGGTGCCGCGTGCCCGCTCGTAGACCAGGCGGGCGGCGGCGGCGTCCTCGACCGCGTGCCCGGTCGACTTGTACACGGTGATCTCGTCGCCGGAGGTCCGGCCCGGACGAGCGCCGGCCAGCACCTCGCCGATCTCGGTGACGGCGTCGGCGCCGAGGCCCTGCAGGTCGTGGGCGCCGGCCGGCGGCGGCTCCAGCGCCGCCCCGCGCCATTCGACGAAGACCCGGCCGCCGCGCACCGTGTCGGCGTCCAGCTCCGGCCCGAAGGTCCCACCGACCGAGCTCACGTGGGTGCCCGGCGCCAGCCATGCGGCCCTGAGGACCGGCGCACGCGCGTCGGTGCAGCAGCACACGACGTCGGCGCCGGCCACCGCCTCCTCGAACGAGGCGACGGGGCGCGCGGCGGGATGCAGCGACGCCAGCGCGTCGGCGTGTGCCGGGGTCCGGGAGGCGACGCGGATCTCCCCGAAGCCGCGCACCCGCGGCAGCGCCTCCAGGTGCGAGCGGCCCTGCACGCCGGCCCCGAGGATGGCGAGCACCCGCGCGTCGGCACGGGCGAGGGCGCCGGCCGCGACCGCTGCCGCGGCGCCGGTCCGGACGGCGGTGATGTGCCTGCCGTCCATCACGGCGACCGGCGTGCCGTCCTCCTCGTCGAAGATCACGATCAGGCCCTGGTGCGACGGCAGCCCCCGCCGGTGGTTGCCCGGGAAGACCGTGACCAGCTTCGCCCCGAGCGCCACGCCGGGCAGGTGCACGGGCATCGCGCCGAGCATGCCCAGCTCGGCGCGCGCCGCGATCCTCGGTGGGACGGAGGCACGGCCGGCGCTGAGGGCGCGGAAGGCGTCGGCGAGCGCGTCGAGCAGCTCGTCCACATCGAGCAGTGCGGCCACCTCGGCCTCGCTGAGGACCAGCACCTCCGCCATGTCACCCATCATGCCGTCACCGGCCGCCGCGGCGCTGGGAAGGGCGAGAAACCGCGAGAGTTGCATCGATCGACCTGCGCGGGGTAGGCAGAGGGCGTGGACGCCGTGAACGCGGGGGCACGCCCGTGGCCAGAGCCTGACGTCGAGCCGGGGCAGGAGCTCCGCCTGGCCGAGCTGATGGCCGCGATGTCCCTTGCCACCGACATCACCATGGGCCAGCCGATGGAGGACGGGCTGGCCGTCTGCCTTCTCGCCACCGGGCTGGCGGAGGAGCTGGGAATGCCGGACCCGGAGCGGGAGCGTGTGTTCTACACCGCGCTCCTTCGCCACATCGGCTGCACCGCCGACATGCACGTGCTGGCCGCGATGGCCGGCGACGACGTGGGGATGCGCAGCTCGTTCGCGGCGGTGGACATCGGCCGGCCCGTCGAGATGCTCGCCGCGATGATGCGGCACATCGGACGGACCTACCCGCTGCTGGAGCGACCGGTGGCGGTCGTGCGCGTCATGGCCGCAACCGGGAAGTTCCGGTCCGGGGGCGAGGTCCAGTGCGAGGTCGCGGAGATGCTCACCGGTCGCCTCGGGTTCGACGATGCCTACCATCGCGACATCAACGGCGTGCAGGAGCGCTGGGACGGCAAGGGGTTCCCGGGGAAGATCCGGGGTGAGGAGATCACGCTGGTCGCCCGGGTGGTCGGCGTCGCCAACCTCGCGGCCATCTGCCATCGCCTCGAAGGGCCCAGCGCCGCGCTGCAAACCCTGCGACGCCGGTCGGGGACGGCGTTCGACCCCGCCGTCGTCTCGGCGTTCACGGCAAGGGGAGCCGAGCTGTTCTCGGCCCTCGAGGTCGATTCCGCGTGGGATCGCGTGCTGGAGGTCGAGCCCGGTGGGCGCGGAGTCCTTTCGGGGAGGCGGCTGGACGAGGCGCTGCGGGCCATGGGCGACTTCGCCGACCTGAAGTCCCCCTACCTGGTCGGCCACTCCGGCGGCGTCGCCAACCTCGCCGGCCGCGCCGCCAAGCGGTGCGGCCTCCCGACCGGCGACGTCGTCACCGCGCGCAGAGCGGGATGGGTCCACGACATCGGCCGGGTCGCGGTGTCCTCGGCGATCTGGGACAAGCCCGGCCCGCTCACCCGGGGCGAGTGGGAGAAGGTCCGCCTGCACGCCTACCACTGCGACCGGATCCTTGCGCGCCCGGGGCTCCTCGGGTCGATCGGGCGCATCGCCTCGATGCACCACGAGCGCCTGGACGGTTCGGGCTATTTCCGGCAGGCGCCGGCTGGGCAGCAGCCGCCGGCGGCGCGGGTCCTCGCCGCCGCCGACACCTACCATGCGATGACCGAGCCGCGACCACACCGGCCGGCCATGACCTCCGAGCAGGCGGCAGCCGAGCTGCGCGCCGAGGTGAAAGCCGGCCGGCTCGACCCCGAGGCCGTGGGCGGCGTGCTCGACGCGGCGGGGATGCCGGTCGGCCGCAGGCGCGAGCAGGTCGCGGGGCTCACGGCGCGCGAGATCGAGGTGCTCCGGCTCCTGGCCCGCGGAGCGTCGATCAGGGGCATCGCCGGCACCCTGCAGATTTCCCCGAAGACGGCCGACGCGCACATCCAGCACATCTACGCGAAGGCCGGCGTCTCCAGTCGCGCCGCGGCGACGCTGTTCGCCATGCAGCACGACCTGGTGGGCGCGGAGCCGTCGACGGGCTGAACCGGCAAAGATTGGGAGATCTCCCGATGGAGCCGGCCCTGGGTTCGGTCACTGTGACCATGAGCGGAGCCACATCCCGGGGGGCCAGGGGGCGGCCGGATGGGGCGGCCCGACCGGACCGGCCCCATCCGTGCTGCTCGGCCCACACGCTGGACGGAGGCGCTGAGCCGGCGGTCACACCCGGCTGTCACGCCACTGACGTGGGTCGACCTAGCGACTTCTCCGTAGATCTTGGACGAACAACGCAGCTCCACCTGGACCCCACCACAGCGGCACCGTAGATTGGCGCGAACACCTCCAGGGGGGCGCTATGCGGCAAGTCCGGTTCCTTGTCGTGCTCATCTCGGTCCTGCTCGCCGGGCTGACCACCGTGCCAGCGAGCGCCGCCGTCCCGGCCAACTTCGAGGACACCCTCGTGACCAGCGTCTCGGGGCCGATGGACGTCGCCTGGACCCCGGACGGGCGGATGCTGATCATCAACAAGGCCGGGCAGCTCCGCGTCTACCAGAACGGGGCGCTGCTGCCGACGCCGGCGCTCGACCTGTCGAGCCGGTTGTGCACCAACGGCGAGCGGGGCCTGGTCGGCCTGGCCGTCCACCCCAACTTCGCCCAGAACCACTTCGTCTACCTCTATTACGTCTACAACAAGTTCGCCAACCTCTGCCCCGAGAGCGAGGTGGACGGTCCCGTCGGCCGTCTCGGCCGCTTCGTCCTGCCCGACAGCAACGTGGTCGACCCGGCGTCCGAGGTGGTGCTGTTCAGCACGCCGCCGATGTACCGGGACCACCACACCGGCGGCGACCCGAAGTTCGGCAAGGACGGGCTGCTGTACGTGACCGTCGGCGACTCCGGCGCGCAGGGACTCGGCTGGCCGCAGGACACCGGGAGGCTGGCGGGCAAGCTGGTCCGGGTCACCGACGCGGGCGCGGTCCCCGCCGGCAACCCGTTCACCGGCGCCGGCACGGCACGCTGCAACGCCGACGGGGTCCCGCCCGCCGGCTCCCCGCCGGGACCAGGTGCCAGGAGATCTTCTCGCTGGGGTTCCGCAACCCGTTCCGCTCGGCGCACGACCCCAACGCCGCCGGCGTGCGCTTCTACGTCAACGACGTCGGCCAGCACACCTGGGAGGACATCAGCGAAGGGCCGGTCCCCGGCGGCAACTACGGGTGGCAGCTGCGGGAGGGCCCCTGCGCCAAGGACTCCGACACCGACTGCGGCCCGGCGCCGGCGGGCATGACCGACCCGGTCCACTGGTACCACCACGGCCCCGACGGCGCGGCGGCGACCGCCGGCGCCTTCGTCCCGGCCGGCATCTGGCCCGCCTCCTACGACGGCACCTACCTGTTCGCCGACTACGTCTTCGGCAAGATCTACCAGCTCCAGCCGGGCGGCACCCTGTGCCGCACCTGCCTGCCGCCGACCTCGTCGTTCCTCCAGACGGAGTTCGCCACCGTCAACCAGGTCGTGAGCATGCGGTTCGGCCCCTTCGGGAACACCCAGGCGCTGTACTACGTGTCGCGGGACGCCAGCCAGGTGCGCCGCATCGCCTTCACCGGGGCCAGCAACCGCGCCCCCACGGCGGTGGCGTCGGCGAACCCGACCTCCGGCCCGCTGCCCCTGAGCGTCCAGTTCGACGGTTCGGGCAGCAGCGACCCCGACGGCGACCCGCTCACCTACGCGTGGGACTTCCAGGACGACGGCACGACCGACTCGACCGCGGTGGCGCCGAGCTTCACCTACACGGCCGCCGGGACGGTCCAGGCCAGGCTGACCGTCAGCGACGACCAGGGAGCGACCAACAGCACGACCGTCCCGATCAGCCCCGGCAACACCCCGCCCCAGCCGGTCATCGAGACACCGGCGGCAGGCGCCAGGTTCGCGGTGGGCGACCAGTTCGTCCTGCACGGCAGCGCCGCCGACGCCGAGGATGGCAACCTCCCCGCCAGCGCGCTGAGCTGGGAGGTCATCAAGCACCACGCCACCCATACCCACCCCTTCGTGGGGCCGGTCGCCGGCAACGACATCCCCTTCACCGCGCCCGAGCCCGAGGACCTCGACGCGGCCAAGGACTCGTACCTCGAGATCCGGCTGACGGCGACCGACGCCGACGGGCTCTCCAGCACCGTGACCCGGACACTCGACCCCAGGAAGGTCGACCTGACGTTCCAGACCGACCCGCCGGGGCTCCGGGTCACCGCCGGCGGCCTCACGCTGACCGGCCCGTCCACCGTCCCCTCGTGGCAGGCATACGGCGTGAGCGTCGACGCGCCCGACCAGACCGACGGCTCGGGGCAGCTCTGGGTCTTCGACTCGTGGTCGGACGGGGGTGCCCGCTCCCACACCGTCACCACCCCGGCGGCGCCGGCGACCTGGACGGCGAGGTTCGTCCAAGGCAGCGCCCCGCCGCCCACCACCTCCACCTTCACGGCGGTCGCGGACAGCTACGTGAGCGCTGCCGAGGCCGCCCGCAACTTCGGCACCCGCAGCACGTTGCGGACCGACGCGTCACCGGACATCCGCAGCTATCTCCGCTTCAACCTCACCGGGCTCGGCGGTGAGGTCCTGTCCGCGACCCTCCGCGTCTTCGCCGTCAGCGGCAACACGCTCGGCGTGGACGCCCGTGGCGTCGGCGACAACGCCTGGGGCGAGACCCTCCTCACCTACAGCAACCAGCCGGGCATGGGCGCCGTCGTCGGCTCCTCGGGACGCATCACCGCCAACACCTGGGTGGACGTCCCGATCTCGACCCAGGGGATCGTCAACGGCGCCTTCAGCATCGGGCTGTCGTCCCCCAGCAACACCGCCACCAGCCTCTCCAGCCGCGAGGCCGGCGCGAACGCCCCCCGGCTGATCGTGACGTCGCGCGCCGGCGGTGGGGGGGACACCACGCCGCCGTCGACGCCCACCAACCTGTCCGCCACGGCCGTCGGCGCCCGCCAGGTCGACCTGAGCTGGACGGGGTCCACCGACAACGTGGGCGTCACCGGGTACGACGTCTTCCGGAACGGCTCGCTGCTGGCCGCGGCCGGGCCCGGGACGGTCTACAGCGACACCACGGCCGCGCCGGCGACCACCTACTCCTACCAGGTCCGGGCGCGCGACGCCGCCGGCAACCGCTCCGGCCTCAGCGGGGCCGCGACCGCGACCACGCCGCCCGCCAGCGGGGTGGTGTTCCTCACGCCGACCGACGACAGCTACGTCGCGTCGGCCTCGCCGACGACGAGCTTCGGCAACGCCAGCACGCTGCAGGTGGACAACAGCCCGGTCAAGCACATCCTCCTCAAGTTCGACCTGTCGTCCCTCGGCGGCCAGACGATCGTGGGCGCGAAGCTCCGGCTCAACGTCGTCGACAGCTCCAGCTCTGGCGGGAGCTTCCACCGGGCGGCGAGCAACCTCTGGAGCCAGTCGTCGGTCACGTGGAACAACGCCCCCGCGACCGACGGCTCGGTCGCTCCGGTGGTGGTGGGCAGCGTCAGCGCCGGCACCACCATCGAGATCGACGTCACCTCCCTGCTGAGCGGCAACGTCCTCAGCCTGCGGGTGACCTCGCCGTCGTCGAACGGGGCCGACTACTCCTCGAAGGAGGGCGCTGCCCCGCCGCAGCTCGCCGTGACCGTGCAATAGCGATCGCGGACAGCAGCGCCACCACGCCACCGGCCAGCACCACGGCGACCAGGAACGGCGCCGAGCGCCGATCCGTGCCCGCCGTCAGCGCATGCACCGAGCTGGTCGCGAACACCAGGAAGCTGGCCAGGTGGACCCGACGCCAGAGCGTGCGGGGCAGCCGCGACATCGCCAGCGAGGTCAGCTCGACGGCCAGGAGCAGGTAGAGGCCGACGATCCCCCAGGCGACCGCGAGGGGATGCCAGTCGCCGGTCAGCGGGACCAGGACGTTGACGAGGCTGAGGTCCACGTAGCTGTCGGCGACCACGGCGAGCACGTGGACCACGGTGAAGACGACGGCGAGGCCGCCGAGGAACCGGTGCAGGTCGAACAGCCACGCGGGGCGTGGCCGGCGGCCGAGCACGCGGGTCGAGAGCGCCAGCCCCCAGATCACCGAGCTCGCCACCAGCGCCCAGGCGACGATCCCGCCCGCCCGCGCCACCTGCCAAGGGAGCTGCGAGCTCATCCGGCACGCTCCCGGGGTCGGCGGGTGAACCGGTCGAACCCGGCGCTGGGGTGCAGCGACCCCTGGTCGTCGACCAGCAGGCCGTCCGTCCCGGTCGCGTCGAGCAGCCGCAGGCCCTCGGGGATCCCGGCGACGAAGGCGGCCTTGGCCATCACCTCGGCCTGCCACCCCTCGGCCGCGACCACGGTCGCCGCGGCCAGGCCGGTGCGGGCAGGGCGGCCGGTCGCGGGGTCGATCAGGTGGTGGCGGTCGCCCCCCGTGCCCCAGGCGCGCCGGACCCGGCTGCTGGTGGCGACGGCGCCGCGGCGCAGCCCGATGGTGGCGGCCGGCTCCCGCCGCAGCGGGTGGCCGACGTCGACCACCCAGGGACCCCCGCCGGGCGCGTCGCCGTCGGCCCGCAGGTCGCCGC